>Ga0209809_1000023_pt1 | contig 180952 bp, 194 predicted proteins | sample YNPMSTMetaG_FD_186172 | JGI IMG/M metagenome (GOLD analysis project Ga0209809, IMG submission 186172) | Anoxygenic and chlorotrophic microbial mat microbial communities from Yellowstone National Park, USA - YNP MS-T MetaG (SPAdes) (version 2) ...
GCCTTTTTTGTTGCAAAAGGGGTAATTTTTCTTTTTTTTTGTTCGTTTTATTTGAGAGATTTTTATTTTCATAGTATACTTGTGCAGAAAACATTTCATATACTGGGGTTTGGGATCGTATTACTTAAGAGAAAGTGTGCAAAAAAAACAAGGAGGGGTGCGATGAAAATAAGGGTGTTTCTTGTGCTTGTCGTGGGATTACTTTTCTCGTGTGGTTTTGTTTACCACGGTGAGAAAGCCTCGAATGTGGATTATGAACGTCTTGCATCTTTGTACAGTGTGGCAAAGTTTAAAAGCTCCTCGTATGGTGTGAGTGGTAGTGGAGATGATCGCTACCCACAGCTCTTTCGCGCCTCATCAGGGAAAAGGGTCTTGCTTTTTCTTTCTGGTTCGTATATGTTTGATGCTCGCTTGGCTGAGATGGATGAGCATGGGGGGTTTCTCTCGTCTGCTCCTATTGAAACAATAAGTTCGGTTTATACCCCGTTTTATGTCTGGGAACAAAGCGTGGGAGGCTATCATCTTCTTTTGGGGGTGAGAGAGAGCTCACTGGTGGTTCTCGATCAAGCCTTTCGGGTTACCAATACTACAGGTGTATCACTTCCTCTTGCTACACCACCCTTTCCTGTATGGGATAGGGAGAAGGGTCAGTGGGAGTTTTGGCTCCTTGCTTTGGAAAGTGGAAAAAATCTTTCGAGGTATAAAGTCTCATCACTATCATCAGCGTCATTGGAGGGGATTTGCAGTGTTGAGTTGTCTACTTTTCATGGATTGGGGGTGATTGAGGCTGGGGAGACCAATTTTGCCTTTCTCAATGTGAAACCTCTTGGTGCAGCGCAGGGGGCTTTCACGGTTTGTGAGCTTGTTATGGTGCAGCTCAAGGGGGGAGAAAAGACCGTCCTTACTACCAATGTCTACTCCATGCTTACCAATGTGGGAGAGGTTTTTGTGGATGTTCTCGATGGCTACAAGGTGTATTTTTCGATGAAGACTGCCCAAACGGGGGAATATGATTTGTACCGTTTGTGTTTTTTGACATTTGATAGGATGCTGTCTGATAGTATGCGAAAAAAATTGCCATAGAATGGCATGGAGGTGCCTATGAAGTATGGAATAACCATAGTTTTGGTTGTGTTTTTGGTGGGATGTGGTTTTGTGGTGGAGGATAAGCGGAGTGAAGGAATAGACTATGAGAGGGTAGTAGAGAGTTTTCAGACAATAAGCCCTCTTATCAATGTCAAGGCAGGGGGAAAACTGAGTACTCCTCAAACCAATGAGAGCTGTCCGCGAATCTATCGTTTTCCCTCAGGGAAGACCTATCTCTTTTTTGTGGGAGGCTCTATTGATGGAGAGTATGTGAAGGCAGCAGAGAAGCTTGATAATGATTTTGGCTCCGTGAAGCAGCTTCAGCAGACATTCTACTATTCGTTTATGATAGTGGAAGGGAAGAGCAACGGTGTGCAGGTTCCTCTGCTGATAGTGGACTACGGTCTCTCGGAGCTTCGTGAGGATTTGTCTGTGGTTTCTTTGGGACTCTTTGGCTTTCCTAGCATGATGCCCGTTATGGTGTGGAATGGGACGGCATGGGAGCGCTGGATGGTTGATAATTATTTTGGAGAACTAAGGCGTATCGAATTGGTATGGCAGAGTGGTAATTATCAGGTTGTAACAAATTCGTTGTGTTTTCACTCAGCACTTTCTAGTCTCGATCCTAATATGGCTTCTGGTATAGGGGTGATTGAATCAAAGGAGACCAATTTTGCCTTTCTGATGGCTTTTTATACACCTCTCGTGGGTGTGGGAGAGGTGTCGGTGTTTCAGGTGATGACGGTGACACTTCGTGAAGGAACTGTGACTCTATCAAGCAACCGAGTCTACACTAATCTCATTGGTGTAGGGGCTTCTTATATTGATGTTTATGATGGCTATAAGGTGTATTTTTCGATGAAAGAGAGTATTACAAATTGGGAACAAGATCTCTACCGATTTAACTACCTTACTTTTGACAGGCTCTTGTCTCCCACGCTTCGGAAAAAACTGCCATAAATGGAGGATGGTATGAAAGGGTATATGATAGGGCTTCTGATAGGAATACCGCTTGTGATGTGGACGATCACAGGGGAGGAGATAGCCACCCTGATTGAACAGGAAACGGTAACGGTGGAGAATGCTGTGTACCTTGTGGAATCGCTTGAGCGTCCTCAGATTTCTCGAGGAGATATTAAGTGGGGAAAGTATTCGCCATTGAAGAGGGATGCACGGCTTACCGCGGGGAAACTTGCAAAGATTTTGATTCAAGCGGGGTATGGAGAGGGTGGATGGATGTACTTTCTTACGGGGTGGGAACGCTACGCCTTTCTCTCGCTACGGGAGGCGGGTTTATTTGACGGGAGTTATGTTGCTGATCAGCCACTCTCAGGTGCAGAAATGGTGGGTGTTTGTTCAAAGCTTCAGAAGTAAAAGGAGGAGCGTATGAAACGATGGATAATAGTTTTGGTTATTCCTTGTTTGATGTACGGGGGAGAAGTGGTATCGGTGGTGGGGGATGTGAAGGCTTTTGTTGGTCAGAAGTGGGTGGCTCTCAATAAGGGTTCTACTCTTGCTTCGGGAACGAAGGTGATGTCAGGGGTGAAGTCAGAGGATCAGATTAAATCCCCCAATGGTATTATTACGATCAAGCCGATGACGCTCGTAACCTATGAGGAGAAGACAACAACGGAGGGGACAGAGACGACGGTAGGTCTCAAGAACAGCATAGTTGAGGTGAAGTATACCAAACCACCCAAGGGAAAGGCAGAGTTTCGTGTGCAGACACCCAAGGGAACAGCTTCGGTTCGTGGAACGGAGGAGCGTGTTTCCTACAGTGTAGTCGAAGGAATGAGACTCACGGTGATTTCTGGGCATGTGGAGGTGGTTGGAAGGCAACTCTTGGCAGGTCAGGAGCTCGGCGTGAATCCGCAAGGGAATGTCTGGGATAATACACGAAGATTGTCGGGAATGGTGCATTTGGGTGGTGATATTCAAGGCGAGGAAACAGTGCAGAATATTCGGGATATTGTGAGTGAGTTGTTGGGGGAAGGTCTCTCGCTTGAGGATATTGCTAACCTTCTCTCTGATCCCCAAAAACTGTAGGAGAAGGGTATGAAAAAAGTTTTTTGGTTATTGATTACTCTATTCGTTCTGCCTCTGTGTCTCTATGGGTGGTATACGGATCTGAAACTGCTTCTTACCCCCTCGTATGTTGTGTTCAATGATAGCGAGAATACCCTCTATGGGTATGGGATATACACCTTTGAGGGTGGGGCGAAGTTTTTTTTTCTCACGCTATAATTTTGTGGATGGTGTGGTGAAAGATAACCTCATCGTAGGAACGAATATGACCAATGGGTGGGAGCTTCGTCGTCTTGCCTGGTCGGTTGGAACAGAGTTTGGAGGGGATCGGTTCTCTTGGAATATCGTTGTAGGACGCCAACAGGCAAAGCTGGATGATGGGGTTCTCCTTTCTCGGGTTTCGGATGGGATCAGTGGACATTTTCATGTTCGCACGGTTCAGGTGGATGCTACAGTAGGCTATACAGGATGGACACAGGAAAGATCAACCAATATGAGTCTGATGGCAGACACCAATCATCGGGTGATTGGTGGTGTGGTGGCGGCAATGCCGGTGTGGTTTTTTTCGTTTGTTCGTGTGGGGACTGCGGGGAGTGTGGATCTGAGGACGAATTTTTCTTCTTCTTTTGGGGTCTTCTTTGCGGGTGTGCAAGGGGCTCTGGGAGAGTGGTTTGGGTATCAGGCGAAGGCTTGGTATGAGATGGGGAGTATAGTGCTTACCAACCTTTCAAAACCTGATCCTGTTTCTGCTTGGGCTTCGGAGGCATCTCTTTTTGTGGGAAAAAAGGGATTCCCTATTCAGGGGAGGATGCGACTCTTTTTAGCATCGGGGGAAGGAAAGGCCGATGGGTGGAATCGGTTTGTTCCTCTTGGGGAGATGGAATCTTCTCAGGTTCTTTTACATCCTGCGGGAAATCTCACCTTAGTACAGATGCAGGCAACTTGGCGTACTCTTGCTTCACGACTCGGAGTTTCTTTGGGGTATGATCTTCTCTGGAGACAGGAGAAACAGGATATTACTTTGGTTTCGCTCTATGGGGATGGGCTTTTCCTTGGGCAAGAGTTTGTTCTTCAGGTGGTGGGAAAGATCGATCCTTCGGTGAAGGTGTTTGCTACAGGTGGGGTTTTCTTGAAGGGGGACGGCTTTGGTCTCAATCGGGACAAGCCTCTCTATCAGGTTTCTGGTGGGTTGAGTATTGAGTTGTAGGAGGAGGTATGGCTGTTGGGCAACTGCTTCGAAAAAATCGGAGTTATCGTCGCTACGATGAACGAGTAGAAGTACCCCTTCCTCTCGTGGGAAGGTGGTTGGAGGATCTGACACTTCTTCCCTCGGCTCGGAATCTTCAACCCTTGAGGTATGTGGTGGTGAGAACACGAGAGGTGCTAGAGGCTTTGTTTCCCCTCCTTGGTTGGGCGGGATACCTCAAGGGAAAGGGGACTCCTCCGAAGGGAGAAAGACCGACACTCTATGTGGTGATAGGGTATGACAAGCGGCTTACCACGAATCCGTGGATTGATGTGGGGATTGCTGCTCAGAGTCTTTTGTTGATGGCAACGGAGAAAGGCTATGGGGGGTGTATGATTGGAAGTTTTTCTGAAGAGGCTGTTCGTGTGCTTTTGGGGATGGAGGAGTGGTTTGGTGTGGCTCTGGTGGTGGCTCTTGGAAAACCGAAAGAGAAGATTGTCATTGTGCCTGCAAGGGGAAGTATTGAGTACTATCGTGATGAAAAGCAGATACACTATGTTCCCAAACGGGGAGTTGGCGAGGTGTGGTTGAAAACACTTTGATGAGGATGGGTATGAAACGGTTGTTTATTGTTGAGGTTTTGATTGTGGGCTTGTTGGTGGGCGTGTCGCTTTTGGTGTCTCTCTCGTGGATGGGGAGGGTTTTGGATCTTAAGATTCAGGATGCCCTCGTGTGGTTTCGACCCGCAAGGGTAACGAATCTCTTTATCTATGTGGCTATCGACGACGCTACGATTGACCAAATGAAGGTTTATCCGCTCCCCAGGGTTGCTCTTGCCAGTGCTGTGGAGGTTTTGAAGGAATTTTCTTCTCGGGCGGTAATTATTGACTCGGAATTCATCGATCCTGCTCCGCTCTGGGTGGATAGGGAAAAGTATGAGGCTGGTTTTCAGAGGCTAGAGGATGTGGTGGTGAATCAGGATATGAGGTTTGGTGAGGCTTTGGCAAAGGAAGGTTCGCCCGTCTATCTTGCCTGTCGTGGGGTTTTTGATAGTGATAAGGAGCGTACTCAGTGGAGTGAGACGAATGCCGAGCTTCAGATGGTGTATGAACGTTTTTTTGTTGCCATCTCCAATAGTCGGGGGATGGAGAATTTTTTTGATGAGAGGGCGATGGAGTTTCCTGTTTTTCCGCTGTATATGTATGCAGCAGGATTGGGAGATACAACGAGTGATGAGTCGCAGGATGGTATTCTTCGTCAGGTGGCTCTCTTGCGGCATTTTCATGGGAGGTATGTTCCTCAGTTGAGTTTTGCCTATGCTCTGGATGCCCTTTCTATAGACAAGGAGAAAATTGTGCGAGAAGGGGAGTTTCTCATACTTCCCTCTCGCGAAGGGAAGAGGTATCGAGTTCCTATCAATCAACAGGGAGAGATGCTTGTACACTGGGTGGGAACATGGAAAACGCAGCCGTGGACGAATATGATTTCGTTGGTGGATTTGCTTCGCTATCAGGAGTGGAAACGCTACTCTGAAAGCCTTCAGAGCTCTTCGGATGCTCATGCCCGCGAAGAGGCTCTCTCTGTTCTTCGTTCGTATGAAAATCTTTTCCAAACACTTTTGGGGAAGGTGGTGATTATCGGTTATACAGCCTCATCAACAACGGATGTAGGGGGCCATTCCCTTTGATACGCTTGCTCCTCGTGTGATGCTTCAGGCACACCTTTTGAATACACTCTTTACGGAGAGTTTTCTTTTGTTCCCTGATTGGAGGTTGGATGGGATCTTTATTGGGATTCTTCTCGTTGTGCTGGTGCTTGTTAGCCAGTGGGCGAAGAGTGCATTGCAGGAGGTTGGGATTCTTGGTTTGAACTGGGGAGTTCTTGTGGCGTGGATGGTGGGCAATATGCTTCTTTTTGGGAGACATACGCATGCCTTTTTTCTTCTGACGGTGGGGTTGCTCATGTCGGTGTTTTATATTGTTTACAAGTTTATTTTGTTTGACAAGCAGAAGCAGTTTATCAAGCAGGCGTTTTCGTACTATCTCTCTCCCGTGGTGATTCGTCAGCTTCTTTCCGATCCTTCTCAGCTTCAGTTGGGGGGTGAACAACGCGAAATTACGGCGTTTTTCTCCGATGTGGAAGGGTTCACATCGATTTCAGAACAACTTTCTCCCTCAGAGGTGGTTTCTCTGCTCAATGAGTACCTCACTGTGGCAACGGATGTTCTTTTGAAGTATGGTGGAACGGTGGACAAGTTTGAAGGTGATGCCATTGTGGCTTTTTTTGGTGCTCCTGTGACACAATCTGACCATAGCTACCGTTGTTGTATGGCAGCTCTTGAAATGCAACTCAAGCTCAAGGTGCTTTCACTGTCGTTGGTGGAACAGGGCTATCCTCTTCTGAAAACACGCATCGGAATGAATTCTGGGCTTGCTGTGGTGGGCAATATGGGTTCGCGGCAGCGTATGAATTATACGATGATGGGGGATACGGTGAATCTTGCCTCTCGACTGGAGGGGGCGAATAAATTTTATGGTACCTATACCATGATTTCAGAGTCTACCTATGAGCAGGTAAGGATGCTTTTGTCTGTCGTAAATTGGATCTCATTCGTGTGAAGGGAAAAACTCATCCGATCGCTGTGTATGAACTTGTGGAGCGGGTGGGAAAACTCACTGATGAGAAGCAAGCGATTCTTGTTGAGTTTGATAAAGCTCGTGAGCTCTATGAAAAACGACAGTGGGAAGAAGCGTCTGAGCGTTTTAGACACTTGTGGGAAAATTATGGCGATCCCCCTTCACAAACCTATTTGAACCGATGCGAAGAGTTCACTAAAAATTCCCCCCTGAGGATTGGGATGGTGTCTATGTTCTCAAATCAAAATAAACAGTTGACAAAAGGAAAAACTATGATATAATACCTGAGGGAGGAAAATTATGGCGGATGAAAAGCAGATTCACATTGGTGAAATTGAAAAAGGCAATATTGTGGTGAGTATTTCTGAATTCCAGGGCAAAAAATACCTTGATATTCGAAAGTACTATGAAGAAAATGGAGAGCTCAAACCAACCAAAAAAGGGATTGCCCTGAATCGAGAACAGTTTGAGGCTGTTTTTACTCTTCTTGAAAAGAACAAAGATAAAATCTTAAACGAAATGCAAGAAAAGTAATGTAGTAAGGAGGAAGGTATGAAAAGGGTGGTTGTGGTAACGTTGTTGGGTCTGATGACATGGTGTTTTGGGCTTGAGGACTACTGGGGAGAACGTAACACCTTGGAGGGTGCCAAGAAGGGCCACTAGACTCTCAAAACCCTCTATCAACAGGATACAACTTCCTACGAAGTGGCTTGGAAGTTTGCTCGTGCTGCCTATCACTATGCAGACAACTTTATCAAGGACAATAAAAGCCGCAAGCAAATTTTTACTGAGGGCAAGGAAGCAGCTGAAAGGGCAACGAAAATTAATCCCAATGCCCCTGAGGGATGGTATTGGGTGGGTGTGTGTTTGGGTTCGTGGGGGGAGGCCAATGGGATTATGCAGAGCTTGGGTGCGGTGAAACCGATTATGAACGCCATCAGCAAGGGGATGGCTATTGATCCCAACTTTGACGGTGGGGCTTTTTACAATCTCCGTGGACGTGTTTACCATAAGGCTCCTGCTGGCATCAGTGTTGGAGATCGCAAAAAGGCGGAGGCTGATTACAAACAAGTGATAGCCATCAACCCTCGTCATAGAACAGCCTACCGTTTCTATGCCGAGCTTCTTCTCGAGGATGGGAGAAAAGACGAGGCTCGTACGATCATAGAAAAAGGGCTTGCTATTCCGTATGATAGTGAGAATAAGGTGAGTGAGGATAAGGAAATACGTCTTCTTCAGGAGTTGAAGAAAAAGCTTTAGGAAGCTTGTTTTTCAAGCCAGGAGCGAAGGGTTTCTACGAGTTGGACGCGGTTTGATGTGGATGTCTTGGTGTAGAGGGAGGAGATGTAGTTGCGTATGGTGTGCTCGGAGAGGAAGAGTTTTTTTGCAATCGTGGGGTTGTCATCTCCTTGAACAAGGCATTTCACAATTTCTCGTTCTCGTGTGGTAAGGGGGATATTGTCAAAGCTCGTGGGTATGTTTGCGATGAGGGAATGGAAATAGATGTTCTGTTGAATCACCATTTTCAAAAGAAATGCCATGCTCATGCTATTCCAGAGGATAAAATAAAGGGGGGAGAAGTTCGTATAACGGGGGAGAATCTTCCACTTCAGTTGGAAAACTTCCCAAAGGGCATCGATGAGAAAGAAGGGTAGAAAGAGAAGGGTGAGGATGGTGAGAATACGGATAAGTTTGCGGATTTCTTGGTGGGTGTTGGGTTGTTGGGCAAAGGCAATACAGCCAAGGGTAATCCCAACAGTGAGGACAAGGAGTGGTCCCCCAATCCATTGGTCAACAAGAGGGAGTACCGAGGGAAACTGAGCTCGTAAGATCCACGCTACGGTCCCAAAGAAAATACCCTCCGTGGCGAGGAAAAGGATGACGAAACCGATTTTTCTGATCACTTTTCTCTCAAAGAGCCATTTCATCACCATACCACATCCGACAAGAAACATCATTTTGGAAAGAAAACTAAAAAGGGTATTGCGGAGGATGTCTTCATAGCTCTCCTGAAGAGAAAGAATCACATAACAGTAGTACTGTGAAAGAATAGATAAGAGTAAAATCAAAAATCCAATAACAAAAATCCCATAAATGAAGGCAAGCTTTTTCATTCGCTGGGCGAAAAGCAGAAACACTATTGCTATACCTATGAAGCCAGAAAAGAGGGCAAATGTGTAGAAAAATAAAAGAAAGTGCTTCATGAGTTGGTGTTTTGCCCCTTGCGAGGGCTGTTATTCGCAAAGGTTTTTGTATATTTCTTTGTATTTTTTGGCACTGGTTTTCCATGAAAAGTCTTCTTTCATGGCATTGCGCATCATCTTTTCCCAAGTATTTTTGTTGGTTTTGTAGGTGGCGATGGCTTCGGATACCATGCTGAGGAGTGCTTCAGGGGTATAGGGTTCAAAGACAAAGCCTGTTACACCATGCTTCACGGAGTCGGCTAGCCCCCCTGTTTTTCGTACTACGGGAATGGTTCCATAACTCATGGCATAGAGTTGGGTGAGGCCTGATGGTTCAAAGCGAGAAGGCACCAGAAAGATATCTGAGGAAGCAATGATTTTGTGCGATTCGGGGATGCTAAAGGCTATTGAGGCAGAGAACGAGGGACCATAATGACGAGCAAAATCCTTCAGTCTGGTTTCGTACTCTTCTTTGCCTTGGCCGAGAATGGTAAAGTAGACACCTTGTTCCATGAGTTTTGGGATGATATCAAGGAGGATATCGAGCCCTTTCTGATCTACGAGACGGGAGACCATTCCAATGAGAGGCTTCGTTGGGTCGGGGTTTTGGATTCCCTTTTCTCGGAGGAAAACCATCTTAAGCTCTTGTTTGCGGGAGAGGTTTTTTTCATCGTAATGAATGGGTAGGTAGACATCGTTTTTGGGATTCCATTCTTCATAATCAACGCCGTTCATAATTCCAATGATCTGGTTGTTCTGGGCTTTTTCTCTGATGATTCCTTCGAGACCATTGCCAAATTCAGGGGATTGTATCTCTCGGCTATAATTTTCACTCACCACGGTAATGATATCGGCAAAGTTGATACCTGCTTTGAGGAGGTTGATATGCCCGTAGAATTCCAGACCGTTGATGGTGAAGTATTTCCAGTCAACCCCAAGAATGCCATACTGTTCTACGGAGAAGATTCCTTGGTAGTAGAGGTTGTGGATGGTGAAAACGCTGGCAGTGTTTTTGTAGAAGCCGTCTATTTGGTAGATGCTTTTGAGGTAGAAGGGAAAAAGTCCGCATTGCCAATCATGCGCATGGATAACATTTACCTTGACATTGAGGGCTTTGAGGGCTTCAAAGACAAATCTGGCAAAGAAGGTCATGCGTTCGAGGTTGTCTGCATAGTCAATTTTGTAGGTTTCATCAAAGTAGATGCCGTTTCTTCTGAAGTAGTGTGGTTGATCAACAAGGTAGACGGTGAAGCCGTTGTACTGTATCTCTTCAATAGCTCCTTTGACTGTCTGGTTGCCAATGGAGATGGAGAGTTCTTCTTTTCTTTGGATGGGGATGTGGTTTTCTGTGAGAAAGTTTTCTACTTCGTTGTAATGAGGGAGAACAACACTCACTGATATTCCACCAAGGTTGTGGAGTTCTTTGGCAAGAGCACCCACCACATCGGCGAGTCCACCGACTTTTGCAAAAGGGGCGACCTCGGTAGCCGCAAGAAGGATGTGGGGTTTTTGGATGGGCATATTTGCCTCCTTTTTTGTTTTTTCTTGTTCTTCATTATTTTATCGGTTAAAAAGGGGAAAGAACTTTATAATTATTCTCCCTCACAGAGGTACTCTCCATCTTTTAGTTGGTGGATTTTGTGGGTGAATGTTGGTGGGAGAAAACTATCAACATAACAGTTGCCCCCAATGATGGTGCGTGGATGGATGAAGCTGTCCTTGCCAATGAGGGTGAATCCACTGCTGAGCTGCGGAAAACGCTTGTTAGGACTCGATGCAGATTCGCTTCCTATCTGTGCCTTGTGCCCTATGTTGGGTTCGACATTCTCAAGCGAGAACTCGTCAATAATCGTGTTGACTATACGGGCCTCACTCCCGATGTGGTTACCGGGGAGAATGATTGAGTTTTTGATGAAGGCTTTTTTGTCAATGATAACATTGGAAAAGATGACGGAGTTTTCTACATGCCCTTCTATGCGGACATTTTCCCCCATGATGGAATTGATGACATGGGAGGTTTTCGTTGTTCTGGAGACGAGGTTGAGTTTTGTGGTGGGTCTGAGGGGAACGAGGGAACAGAGGTGATCAAGGTAGTGGTAATCGTCGAGGAGGTCAATATGAATGCGGTAGTAGTCTTGAAGGGAAAAACACGGTTGAAAATATCCCAAAAGTTTGGTTGTGTGGATGTGCTTTTCTTTGGAAACGCTATCGATGATGTTTTCGAGGAAGGTGTAGAGGTTTTCTTGGGAGGTGGCTTTGAGGCCTTCTTCAAAGGCACGGAAGGGGAGAACAATGCCAACAGGAAAGGTGCCGAAAGGGGTTTCATAGGTGAAAAGGGTGTAGTTGTGGTGAAGAGTGCACTGGAGTGGAGAAAACCACGATGGGAAATGTCCATAGAAGATTCCGATTGTTTGAAGGGAGTGGTCAACCTTGAGTTCTTGAAGGAAAGGGAGAAATTCTTGTTCGGTTTTGTGTTTGTCGAAGACATAGATGGAAAGGTCAGGCCAGCCAGAGAGAATGTAATTGTGAATGAGGTCGGCGTCTTCAGGGGTGAGCACGAGAATGGGAGAGATGTTTCCGTGAATCAGTGAAGAAAGGATGAAGTCAATGGTTCTGAGACGAGGTGTAAAGGGCAAAAGATAGTGATGGGTATAAATGTCCAAGGAGAGAAGCTGCTTGTCTTGTTTCCCCACAATGAGGGCAAGATCGCAGAGAGGTTTGTTTGTCATCATGCTTCCTTATGGGAAAATATTTTTTGTATGAGGGTGAAAAGAACAATGACGATGTTTCGTAGCCAGGCAAGCGGCTGGAATCGGAAACCGATGGTTTTCCACCCCTTTTTTTCGTCCCACACTACACCCATGGCTTTCTTCCCTGCAAAAATGTCAATGGCATTGTCAATCCCTAATATGATGGACTGAGAAAAGTAAGAGAAGTTTTTGCTAATCCATTGTTCTTGATAGACACTATTTGGAAAGCTTACAATAAAAATCTGTGGGCAGGCTTTTCGGATGGAGATGAGAACATCGAGCCATTCTTTGTGGGAGAGTTGGTTGGTGTAGTATCCCAGCAAGCGTACATTGGGAAAGGATTTGCGGAGGCGTTTGCTGGCTTCATTGGCTACTTTGTGGCTTCCACCGAGAAGGTAGCAGGAGTACTGCATCTCATCCGCAACACGGAGGATGTCAAGGAGAATGGTGATGGGAAAGTACACATCAACATGCCTTCCTGTGAGGAAACGAACGCACCATGCAATGATACGAGAGCTACAAAGAACAAGCTCAGTCTGGTTGATGATCTTTTGCATTTCTTTGTTGAAGAATGAGGCAAAGAGTTTTTTCTCGTCGAGCATAAGGATGCGAAACCGCTTTTTTTCATAAATGCTCTGGATAAGGTGTTCTTTGAGATCCTCTCGGTTGAGTAGAGAAATCTTGGCAGTGAGAAACGGGATGGAGACGGGTTGCATGGTATCTCCTTTGTTTCTTTACAAGATATTGTAAGGAAAAAAAGTTTTTTTAGCAAGCAAGCGGTTTTGTATTTTGTGGATTGTTTTGTCGACAACCAACACAAGAGGACGATGACTCTTTCCTTTCAAGAGAGGGGAAATCACTTGTTCTCACCTTCAGTTTCCTTCTTCCATGGTAAAAAACAAGCTGAAACAAGGGAAGAGGAGGTAAAAGGGAGCGATTTTCTCTCCAAGGGTTACCTCTGAGTGTTTGTGCTTTAGAGTTTACCGCAGTGTTTTGTATTTTGGGCATTCTTTTTGCTAGAATTTTTTTGCAAAATACCCATCATTTACTTGACAGGAGATGTATTTTTGTTATATAATAATGTTCTCAAAAATTTTTGCCCATATAGCTCAGTAGGTAGAGCACTTCCATGGTAAGGAAGGGGTCGGCGGTTCAATCCCGCCTGTGGGCTTATACAGAGAGGAGAAGGGATTATGGCCGAAATTGTTACCCTTGAATGTGAGGCTTGTGGGGAGAGAACCTACTCCACAACCAAGACAAAAACCATGGTTCAACAGCGTGTGAAGCTGAGTCTGAAGAAGTATTGTCCACGTTGTCGCAAGCATGTTGTGCACAAAGAGGTGAAGTAGGAAGAGTACAGGTCAGTAGCTCAATTGGTAGAGTAGCGGTCTCCAAAACCGTTGGTTGGGGGTTCGAGTCCCTCCTGGCCTGAATGGATAAAAAGGGGTTATCATGACGACAGCTTTAATCGGATGGATCATTCTTGGTATTGTGGCTGTTATTGTTGTTCTGGTTGTTGTTTTTAACTGGAGCTTTGTGGTGGAGTCCATACGCGAGCTTCGGAATGTGACTTGGCCGGCCAAAGAGTTTGCTGTTCAGGGTGCTTGGGTAACGGTTGTTTTTATTTTGATTTTGGCTACTTTTCTTGCCTTGATTGATTGGGGTGTGAATAGTATTATGATTTGGTTGGTGAAGTAGCTATGGCGCGTGGTTGGTATGTGATACAGGTGAATACAGGCTTTGAGAAGAAAGTATTTCGCGATCTCGAAGCCAAGAAGAATCAGGATGTGCTCCGAAATGTGCTTTTGGATGTTCGATTGCCTGAGGAAGAGTACGTCGTAGAGAAAAAGGGTAAAAAGATTGAGAAGAAGCGTCTTCTCTATCCCGGCTATGTTCTCGTGGAGCTTGATTTGCCCGAGGATGAATTGGAATGGAAAGAGGTGTATACTGCTATTCGGAGTATCAATGGTGTGAATATGTTTCTTTCCTCTGGTGGTGGAAATAAACGCCCGAAGCCTCTCTCCTATGATGAGGTGAAGCAGATCTTTGAACAGACGGGAGAGATCAAGTCTTTTACAGGCAAGTTGGAGAGTGTGTTCTCTGTTGGCGATCGGGTGAGGGTAATGGAAGGGGCTTTTGCTGGTTTTGAGGGCGAAGTCCTGGAGGTTATCCCTGATAAGAGTGTGCTGGCTGTCTCGGTAGAAATATTTGGGCGTCTGGTTCGCCTGGAACTGGAGTATACCCAGGTCCAAAAAATCAGTTGATTATAAGAGAAGGAGAAACGCATGGCTGCGCCAAAGAAGAAAAAGATCAAGGCTGTTGTGAAGTTGCAGCTTCCTGCGGGTCAGGCAAATCCTGCTCCTCCTGTTGGTACGGCTTTGGGACCACAGGGTGTGCCTCTTATGGACTTTTGTAAGCAATTTAATGAGGCCACAAAGGATAAAGTGGGATTTGTGATTCCGGTGATTGTTGAGGTGTATGAGGATCGTACATTTTCCTTTATCACCAAAACGCCACCGGCTTCAAACCTGATTAAGAAGGAGCTTGGTATTGAGAGTGGTTCAGGTGCTCCCAATAAGCAGAAGGTGGGGAAGCTGACCAAGGATCAGTTGCGTAAGATTGCAGAGATCAAGATGCCAGACTTGAATGCCAAGAGCATTGAGGCTGCTATGAAGATTATCGCTGGTACGGCTCGTAATATGGGCGTCGAGGTGGAGGAATAGTATGAAAGTGCTGAAGAAAAATGGAATTGTTTACAAGGGGTTCAAGCGATATCTTGGGTTGGTTGAGAAGTATGATCTTGCCAAGCTGTATCCTGTGGAAGAGGCTTGTGCTCTTGTGAAAGAGTTGGCAACTGCAAAGTTTGATGAGCCCATTCGCTTGAGCTATCACCTCAATATTAAGCAGAAGCATACGATTCGCGATGTCCTCGTTATGCCCAATTCGATCGGAAAGAATGTCCGTGTGCTGGTTTTTGCGACAGGGGAAAAGGCAGCGGAGGCTCAGAAGGCAGGTGCTGACTATGTTGGGGCTGAGGATCTTGTTGAGAAGATTGCAGGAGGGTGGATGGAGTTTGATGCTGTGCTTGCTACTCCTGATATGATGAAGATCCTGGGTAAAATTGCTCCCATCCTTGGTCGTGCGAAAATGATGCCGAATCCCAAGACGGGAACAGTGACGCTTGATATTGAGCGTGGAGTGAAGGAGTTTAAGGCTGGTAAGGTTGAGGTTCGTGCGGACAAGACAGGGAATGTGCATGTTGTGGTTGGGCGCAAGTCGCTGGATACAGCCAAATTGGTCGAGAATGTGCTTGCTGTGCATCATGTGATCATGAAAAACAAGCCGAGCGACCTCAAGGGAGATTACATTGCCACAATGGTGCTTTCGCCTACGATGGGACCTGGTGTGAAGATTGACCACAAGAAAATTTCCTAAACAGAAGGAAGGTGAGTATGCCGAAGCAGTGGAAGATAGATCTCGTTGAGAATATGGTGCAAGAACTTGCTCAGATGGATGGTCTTGTGGTGTTGAACTTTTCCGGGGTAACCGTGAAGGAGATGGAGGATCTTCGTCGCCAGATAGAGAAGAATGGTGGAAAGGTCAAGGTGATGAAGAATCGTCTCCTGCAGAAGGTTCTTGAGGCTCGCAATGTTACGGGTATGAAGGAATATCTGAAGGGTATGTCCTTTGTTGTGTATTCTGACAAGGATATTCTTTCTATTCTCAAGGTTGTTGTGGATGCTATCAAGGACAATGAGAAGCTTGCCTTGAAGGCGGGTTATCTTGATGGTCAGGTGATGGATGCTCACGGTGTGAAGGAAATGTCCAAGGTGCCTTCACGCAAGGAATTGCTGGCTATGATTGCCGGTGGTATCAATGGTGTTGTTGGAAACTTTGCTGGTGCTTTGAACGCTATCTTGACAACCTTTGTTGGTACTATTGAAGCACTGGAAAGGAAACAAGAAGGAAAATAATCTTATAAGGAGAGAATATATGTCGGACAAGATTAATCAGGTGATTGATTTGATTTCCAATATGACGGTTCTTGAGCTCAATGAACTCCGCAAGGCAATTGAGGAGAAGTTTGATGTGAAAGCTGCTGCTCCTGTTGCTTTTGCTGGTCCTATGCCTGCTGTTGGTGGCGCTGCTGCAGCTGCTGCTGATGAGCCTGCTACTGTTTCCGTGTTCATCAAGGATCCTGGCGCGAAGAAGGTTGAAGTAATCAAGGTTGTTCGTGAGTTGACTGGTCTTGGTCTCAAGGAAGCAAAGGATCTCGCTGAAAGTGGTGGGAAGACTCCTGTGAAGGAAAATATCGAGAAGGCAGAGGCTGATAAGATTAAGGCTGCATTGGAAGCTGCCGGTGCTGTGGTTGAGGTTAAGTAAATCTTTGCTTGCAGGTGAGTGTTTCTTGTCATGCTAGTTTCCCCCTTCTTTTCTTGCAAGAGAAAAGAAGGGGATGTTGTATTTATATCATAAAATACAAAAAATGGAGATATCTATGTCGATAAAGCCAGAGAGGGTACGTTTCTCCAAGAGGAAAGAATGGGCAAATCTCCCCGATCTTCTGGAGATTCAACTCAAGGCCTATGAGGACTTTTTGCAGATGAATGTTGATCCTGCAAAAAGAGAAAAGAAGGGATTGGAACTGGTTTTTCGCTCGTTTTTCCCGATTGAGTTGTTTACACAGGGTCGTAAGGGTGGTGATCCTGATATTGTCGTGGATTATGTTCGCTATGATCTTGAAAAGCCCCGCTATACGGAGGCGGAATGCTTCGATAAAAATCTCACTTATGCTGTTCCCCTCAAGGCAGTGTTTCGTGTGATCAACCGCAAGATAGGGGAGATTAAAGAAAAGGATATTTATATTGGGGACTTCCCATTGATGACGCCACGAGGAACTTTTGTTATAAATGGTGCTGAGCGTGTGGTTATCAATCAGATTTATAAGTCTCCTGGTGTGCTCTTCGCCTACAAGAACAAAGAGTATTCGTCAAAGATTGTACCGGAGAAGGGGGCCTGGCTTGAGTTTATCCTTGATGAACGCAAGAATCTCATGTATGTTCGTGTGGATGCTCGGAGAAAGATTTTGGTGACAGTGTTTCTCCGCGCTTTAGGAATGAACACGAATCAGATTGTGAATGCCTTTTTCAAGACAAGAAAAATTGATCTCACCAAAGCGGATAGAAATGATGCCATTACCAAGCTGGTTGGAAAGTATGTGGCTCAGGATGTCTTTGATGCAGACAACAATCTTATTATTGGTGCAGTGGAAAGGCTTACCCCCAACTATGTGAACCTTCTCTATCAAAAGGGGATTCAGTATATTTGGGTGATTGATCCTCGTTCGATAGCAGAGAATCGTGCTCTGTTGCTTACCCTGGAGAAGGACGACTCGAAGGACAATTACCAAAAGGCTATCAAGAAGGTGTATTCTGTTCTTCATCCTGGTGAGGCTGCCTCTATTGATGCCATTGTCAAAGAATTGAGCAATCTCTTCTTTCATCTCAAGTTTTATGATTTGGGAGAGGTTGGGCGGTATAAGATGGTTCTCAAGCTCTACCCTGAACTTTCCCCTGAGGAAAAGCAGGCTCTCGTTGAACAGAAGACTCTTTCGTTTGAGGATATTACCCGTACCCTTCAGCATCTTTTGAAAGTTGCGGCAAGGAAGGAGCCGTTGGATGATGTGGATCATCTTGGGAATCGACGGGTGCGCAATGTGAGCGAACTTCTCGTGAACCAATTGATCCAGGCTTTTACAAAGGTAGAACGATCTATTCATGAGAAGTTCTTGAGTAGAGAGACGGATGATATCTCTCCGCAGAATCTCATTGCGATTAAGCCCATTGTGTCGTCGATTAACGATTTCTTTGGCATGAGCCAGCTTTCTCAGTTCATGGATCAAACAAATCCGCTTTCTGAGCTTACCCATAAGCGACGTCTTTCAGCCCTTGGCCCTGGTGGGTTGTCTCGTGATCGCGCTGGTTTTGAGGTTCGTGACGTGCATAATACCCACTATGGAAGGGTTTGTCCGATCGAGACACCAGAAGGTCCGAATATTGGTCTTATTGTGTCGCTCTCTACTTATGCACGGGTGAATCCATACGGTTTTATTGAAACCCCTTATGTGGTGGTAAAGGAGGGAAAGGTTACAGGGGAGGTGCATTACCTCTCGGCAACGGAAGAGGAGGTGTTTTATATCGCACAGGCAAATACTCCTCTGACAGATGATAACTTCATTCAGGATGAGCTTGTGGAAGCCCGTTATAAGGGTGAGTTCATGCTGGTGGAGAGGGAAAAGATTCAGTATATGGATATTTCCCCCAAGCAGATTCTTTCTGTCTCTGCTGCGCTTATCCCCTTCATCGAACACGATGACGCAAACCGTGCTTTGATGGGATCGAACATGCAACGACAGGCTGTGCCCTTGCTTCGTATGGAGCCTCCTATTGTGGGAACGGGTATGGAGTACTATGCTGCCCGTGACTCTCGAGCTGTTGTATTGAGCACGGTCGATGGTGTGGTGAAAAAAGTAGATTCTACGCTTATTGTTGTTGAGGACTCTGCCGGAAAGGAGCACACCTACCCACTGTTGAAGTTCCGCAGAACCAACCAGGACACCGCCAACAACCAAAAACCGGTGGTGAATGTGGGAGATAAAGTAAAGGTAGGGGATCTCCTTGCTGATGGTTTTGCAACAGCTGGTGGAGAACTCGCTCTTGGAAAGAATGTTGTGGTTGCATTTATGCCCTGGAATGGGTATAACTACGAGGATGCTGTGCTTATCAGTCAGCGACTGCTCAAGGATGATGAGTTTTCTTCAATTTACATGACGGTTTTTGAATGCAAGGCTATTGAAACCAAACTGGGAAGTGAAGTGATCACCCTCGATATTCCCAATGTGGGTGAAGATGCCCTTCGCAATCTGGATGAGAATGGTATTGTTCGAGTGGGAGCCTATGTGAAGCCGGGAGATATTCTGGTGGGTAAGGTTACTCCCAAGAATGAGCCAAATGAAACTCCAGAGTTTCGTTTGTTGCATGCTATCTTTGGTGAGAAGGCAAAAGAAGTGAAGGATACCTCCCTCCGTGTGCCTAACGGAGAGGGTGGTGTTGTGGTGGATGTGAAGGTCTTCTCTGCGGATAACAAGGATGATCTTCCTCCCGGTACGCTCAAGATGGTGAAGATCCATCTGGCTAAGAAGCGAAAGATTAAACCTGGTGATAAGGTTGCCGGACGACACGGTAACAAGGGTGTTATTTCTCGTGTGCTTCCTGAAGAGGATATGCCCTTCTTGCCAGATGGAACACCTGTGGATATTGTATTGAATCCTCTTGGTGTGCCAAGCCGTATGAATATTGGGCAGCTCTTTGAAACGATTCTTGGTCTTGCAGGGCTTAAGCTCGATACCCGTTACGAGTGTGGAGTGTTTGAAGGTGCTACACTCGAGGATATTGAGAGAGAAATTGAAAAGGCAAATGCTCGTATCCGTGAGGATCTCTATAGGGAACGCAAGCAGTATGGTGAGACGGACGAAGAGATTGAACGATACTTTGAGCGTGTCAAACTCCCTAAAACAGGAAAGTTTATGCTCCGTGATGGACTTACAGGGGAATACTTTGAGAATCCTGTGTTTGTGGGGGTAATGTATGTGATGAAGCTGCACCATATGGTGGATGATAAGATTCACGCTCGTTCTGTGGGTCCGTATGCTCTGGTAACCCAGCAGCCTCTCCGAGGAAAGGCAAACTTTGGTGGTCAGCGTCTCGGAGAAATGGAAGTCTGGGCTCTTGAGGCGTATGGAGCAGCCAACCTGCTTCAGGAAATGCTTACGGTGAAGTCTGATGATACCGAGGGACGTGTGAAGATCTACGAGGGGATTATCAAGGCTAAGTATATTAACTATATGGGTATTCCTGAATCATTCAATGTGTTGGTTCAGGAGTTGAAAGGACTTGCCCTCGATGTGCGCGTGTATGACCAGAAGGGACAGCGGGTGTATCTCAGTGAACGAGAAAAGGAAATAAGTGATACAACCAAATTTCATCTGGTATAAAGTGGGGAAGGAGAACGTTATATGAAGATATCATCACCTTTTGGTTCTATTTCGATACAGCTTGCATCTCCGGAGTTGATTAAGAAAACAGCGTATGGAGAGGTGAAAAAAGCTGATACCCTCTCCTATCGTACGCAGAAACCCGATCGTGATGGGCTTTTCTGTGAGAAGATTTTTGGTCCTATCAAGGACTATGAGTGTAGCTGTGGAAAGTTCAAGTCTATACGTTACAAGGGTGTGATTTGTGATCGTTGTGGTGTTGAGATTACCGAGTCAAAGGTACGACGACAGCGAACGGGGTATATTTCCTTGGCTTCTCCTGTTGCTCATATCTGGTACTATCGTATCGTACCCAGCAAGCTTGCCCTTGTGCTGGATATTTCCGCATCGGATGTGCAGAGTATTCTTTACTTTGAGAAGTATATTGTTATTGATCCTGGTGAAACGGATCTTTTGCCGAAGCAGGTTTTGACAGATGATGAGTATGAAGACTACCGTGAACGCTACCAGGAGACCTTTGTTGCTGATACGGGGGCTATTGCTATCAAGAAGATCCTCCAGAATATGGATCTTGATAGTGAGATCAGTATGCTCCGTGCCGAGATTACAGGAAAGAGCAGTGCAAAGATCGACAAGAAAGTGCTCAAGCGATTGGAACTTTTGGAGGAGATTCGTGCTTCGGGGAATAAGCTTGAGTGGATGATTCTGGATGTGATTCCTGTTATTCCTCCCGATCTTCGTCCTATGGTGGCGCTTGAGGGTGGACGTTTTGCGAGTTCTGATATCAATGAGTTGTATCGACAGCTGCTTAATCGTAATGGTCGTTTGAAAAAGCTTTTGGAGGCCCATGCTCCTGATCTCATCGTCAAAAACGAAATGAGAATGGTTCAGGATGCGGTGGACTCTCTCTTTGATAACTCTCGTCGTTCGCATCCTCGTACTGGTTCAGGAGATAGGCCGTTGAAATCCCTGTCTGATATTCTGAAGGGTAAGCAGGGGCGTTTCCGTCAGAATCTTCTTGGTAAGCGTGTGGACTATTCTGGGCGTTCGGTGATTATCGTTGGACCTAATCTCAAATTGCATCAGTGTGGATTGCCCAAGCTCATGGCTCTTGAGCTCTTCAAACCCTTTGTGATGCGTGGGCTCACTGAGCAGGGATATGCTCACAATATCAAGGCGGCGAAACGCATGATTGAGAGTGAGCATGAAGTTGTTTGGGCTATTCTTGAACAGGTTGTTAAGGATCATCCTGTTCTTCTCAACCGTGCTCCTACCCTTCACCGTTTGGGAATTCAGGCGTTTGAGCCTGTTTTGATTGAGGAAAAGGCAATCCAGCTTCATCCTCTGGTGTGTCATGCGTATAACGCAGACTTTGATGGAGACCAGATGGCTGTGCATGTGCCCCTTACTCCTGAGGCTCAGATTGAGGCGTGGATGCTTATGCTTTCCGCTCGAAACCTCTTGAACCCTGCTAATGGTAAGCCTATCGTTTATCCTACTCAGGATATGGTTTTGGGCATCTACTACCTCACAAAACCTGCCCTTCGGGATGAGAAGGCACCAATCAAGTCATTTGATAGTTATGAAGAGGTGTTGCTGAATCTTGATAGGAAGATTATTCGGTTTAACGATACCATTCGTTATAAGTATAAGGGTGAATGGGTGGAAACGACGGCTGGGCGTGTGGTGTTTAATGAGATTGTGCCTGAGAAGCTTCGCTTTGTCAATGATACCCTCACAGGAAAGAAGATTGAAGCTCTCATTGCTCAGTGTTATCGTATCTATGGTATTAAGGAAACGGCTCTCTTTCTCGATGATCTCAAGAGCATCGGTTATAAGTATGCAACGCGGGGCGGTATGACGATTTCTCTCGCTGATGTGGAAATCCCCGAGGCGAAGTACGAAATTGTTGCCAAGACAGAAAAGGAGATTGAGAAGATTGAGCAGAATGCTCGAAAGGGTCTCATTACCCCAGAAGAGCGTTATAACCAGGTGGTTGACTATTGGACGACGGCAAACGAGAAGATCAAAAAAGTTGTGGAAGAGACGCTTAAGAAGAGTTTGGGTGGATTTAACCCTCTCTATATTATGATGGATTCGGGTGCACGAGGTAGCCGTGAACAGATTCGTCAGCTGGCTGGTATGCGCGGTCTTATGGCAAAACCGAGTGGAGATATTATTGATCTTGCTATTAAGGCAAACTTTAAAGAAGGTCTCTCGGTGCTTGAGTACTTTATTTCAAGCCATGGTGCTCGTAAGGGTCTCGCTGATACCGCTTTGAAAACCGCTGATGCTGGTTACCTTACTCGTAAGCTTGTTGATATTGCTCAGGATGTAGTGGTGACAGAGCATGATTGTGGTACGGTTCGTGGACTTGATATGACTGCTATTCGTGAGGGAGATGAGGTAATCCAACCTCTCAAGGATCGTATTCTTGGTAAGGTTGTTCTTACCAATGTGTATGATCCACGAACGGGCGAGTTGATTGCTCGGGCAAATGAGGTGTTGGATGAGGACAAGGTGAATCGTATTGAAGAGGCGGGTATTGAAAGTGTGCGTATCCGAAGTGTGCTTACCTGTGAGGCTTCCCGTGGTGTGTGTGCCCTTTGTTATGGTTGGGATCTCTCGGTGAAACGATTGGTGAATATTGGAGAGGCTGTGGGTATTATTGCTGCTGAGTCTATTGGACAGCCGGGTACTCAGCTGACCATGAGAACCTTCCATATTGGTGGTGTGGCTGCTGCACAGCTCGAGGAGAATCAGCTCAAGTTAAATTATGATGCGGTGATCATTGATCTCCCTGATACACTCATCGAACGTGAGTTTGAAAATCGTCCTGCCCTTGTTTGTGTTCGAAAGGGATATATCAATGTTCGCAAAATAGTGAAGATGTACAAAGTTGATGAGATTGCTAGTGGTGTTAATTTGAAGGATCTTGATGAAAAAGAGTTCTTCAGTGAGACACCTCTCTTTAAGCTTAAGGATGGATCGGAAGCGAAGTTTGGACGAAAGATTGTGGTTTATGTCCGTGGGGATATGGTCTATGTGACAGAAGCGAATAGCTATGAGTACAACCTCAAGATTGGTTCGTTTATCTTCTTTAAGAGAGGGGATATCGTACCCAAGGGCACAGAGATCGCTCGCTTCGATCCATACAATGACCTCTATATCGCTGAAAAGGGTGGCGTGGTAACTTTTGCTACCGAAGTGGTTGATGGTGTTGAAAACAAGAACAAAAATATTGTCTATCTCCTTGATAAGAATGGTCAGATAGTTGAGCAGTTTACGGTGATGGCTGGAACTCAGCTTGCCGTTGAAGAGGGCTCTGAGGTGAAACCTGGTGATGTTGTGGCTCGAAGACCTATCGCAAAGCGACGCACCAAGGATATTATTGGTGGTTTGCCTCGTGTTACGGAGCTCTTTGAATCTCGTAAGCCGAAGAATCCTACTGTGATTGCTAAGGTTCGAGGTGTTGTTGAGTCTGTTGAGCAGAGGAAGGGTAAGTTTGTTGTGGCTGTTCGTGCCAAGAATGGAGAGATATTCAATCATGTGATTCCTCTGGGGCGCCACATCTATGTTCGTGTCGGAGATAAGGTGAATGCTGGAGAGCCTCTCTGTGAGGGTGTAGTGAGTTCGCATGATATTCTCCGGGTGAAGGGATACACAGCGGTGAATGAGTTCTTGCTTGATGAAATTCAGGAAGTATATCGTCTCCAGGGTGTGGATATTAGCGAAAAGCATATCAGTGTGGTGATTCGTCAGATGCTTCGCAAGGTTGAGGTTATTGAGCCGGGTGATACCAACTTTATTATGGGACAACTTGTGGAGAAGCCTCATTTCTATGAGGAGAACGCGAAGGTCTTTGAACAGGGTGGACAACCGGCCAAGGCTCGACCTGTGTTGATGGGTCTCACAAAGGCATCTCTGTTGACCACGAGCTTTTTGTCTGCTGCTTCCTTCCAGGAAACGCCGAGGGTGCTTTCGAGTGCAGCATTGCGACGAGCTGTGGATAAGCTTGAAGGCTTGAAAGAGAATCTAGTGGTGGGTCAGTTGGTGCCTGCGGGAACAGGTATACGGAACTACCAGAATATTAAGATTAAACTGAAAGAGAATGCATAGCGAAAGGGCTGTCCTGAAAAGGGCAGCCTTTTTTGTTAGCGGGTGGTGGGGAGCACTTCGCTGGGGGGATGAGAGGAGGCGAGTTCAAAAAGCTGCCGGAAGTAGTGGATTTTTTCTTTGTTACTTGTGGAAAGGGCTTTGAGGAAAAGGGTGTGCCAGTCTGAAAGGATCTGCTGTTGAAGCGAGAGGAGGTTGTCTCCTGTGAAGTGTTGATTAACGAAAAGCCAGCGGTTGCGTTGGTAGTAGTAGGTTGTGTAGAGGGGATTTTTGTGGCAGGTTTTTCCGATGCGGTGGGCTATTATGGTTGCAGGATCCCGGAGAAGGGGAAGGTTTTTTGTATGGGCTCGGAATGAGAAATCCACATCCTCCCAGTAGGTGAAGAATGTTTCGTTCATGCCTCCAAGTTTTTCAAAAGCGGATTGTGTTATCCAGAGGGCTGTGCCGGGTATATATTCATGGTTGGTGAGAAGGGTGGGAAGGGAGTGTGTCTTGTGGTGAAAGAGGTTTGCTGTGTTATTGTCAAACCAACCGCCGAAGCTGTCGATATCCTGTGGTTTGTTTTCTTTGACGATGAGAGGGGCGATGAGGCAGCTTTGGTACTCTTGGATGAGGGAAAGGGTATGCTTTGGATCCCATTGGAGGAGACGGGTGTCGTTAGTGAGAAAGAGAGCTCGATCAGAGTATTTCCACGCCTCTGTGAGAGCGCGGTTGAATCCTCCAGCGTATCCTCGGTTGGTTTCATCGCGTCCGTGAAGACAGTGGGGAAATTCATTTCGGAGGAGTTCGGCGTTTTCTTTTGTTGAGCCGTTATCCCAGAGGAGAATGTTGTGTGGGGGAATATCCTTTTCTAAAAGAGAAAAAAAACAGCGGCGTGTTTCGTTGAGTTTGTTGTACCAGAGGATGACAATCATATAATTCCCTTGAGGGCTTCGATTACTGTGGTGATGTCTTCTTCAGTGTGGGCAGAGGAGAGGGGGAGACTGATTTCCCGTTGCCAGAAGGCTTCTGTGACTGGAAAGTGGCTGGAGGGAGGAGAGAGTTTTTTGTAGGCGGGGTGGTGGTAGATGGGGATGTAGTGAACATTCGGTTGAATATACCGTTTGGAAAGTTCATGAATAATAGCATCTCGTCGTGTGGCTTCAACGAGGATGGGGTAGAGGTGGTTGGAGGAGGTGTTTTCCCATGGGAGGGTGTAGGGTGTCTCAAGAGAGGAAAGACAAGAGAGAGCTTTTGTGTAGAGGGAAACATAGTGGCGTCGGTGTTCAAGCATACTCTCATAGCGGTGAAGCTGGGATAGTCCGATGGCTGAGGCTATGTCAGTGAGGTTGCACTTGTATCCCGCAAGTTCAATGTTGTATTGCCAGTTGCCACCCTCGTATTTTTGGCGGGCGTCTTTGTTTTGACCGTGGAGCATAAGAAGACGGAGCTTTCGTTCGATGGTATCGCTGTAATTATCGAGGTGATGAGCCCACGCCACACATCCCCCTTCGGCTGTTGTGAGGTTTTTGACAGCATGGAAGGAGAAAACACTCACATCGGCAATACTCCCTACGGGCTTGCCCTTGTAGGTTGCACCAAGACTATGGGCGCTGTCAGCCATGACGAGAATACGTCCCAGCCATTCTTGAGGTGTGTTTCTTCGGGGACGGTAGAGGCGTCGGGAATTTTCGGCAACATCAAAGAGTTTGTCGTAGTCAGCACTCCACCCCCCGTAGTCAACAGCAATGATGGCTTTGGTTCTTTTGGTAATGGCGCGTGCGACGAGAGAAGGGTCGATATGGTAGGTGTTTGGTTGTATGTCAACGAGGACGGGGCGAGCCCCTACATGGAGGATAACATTCACGGTGGCAGCAAAGGTGAGGGGGGTGGTGATAACCTCGTCGCCGGGTCCGATCTCCCAGAGTCGAAGAATGAGTTCTAGCCCTGCAGTGGCAGAATTGAGGCATACCACACGGGAGACTTTCATGAAAGAGGCAAGAGCCTGCTCGAAGGCGGCGGTGCGTGGGCCTGTGGTAATCCAACCACTTCGAAGGACTTCGGTTACGGCATCAATCTCCTTTTGGGTAATATCAGGCGGGGAAAATGAAACGCGTTTCATGCGAGTTCTCCTTGGTAATCGGGGAGCCATTTTTTGATGAATTTTCGGATAACACGACCATCGTAGGAGGATATTGCCTCTTTTGTTTCTTCGATGAATTGGGAGGTTTCGTCAGGTGTCCAGAGTGAGGTTTCTTCGGTGTAGTGAAGTTTGGGAAATTCGGAGGGGGAAAGCTGCTTGGGGTCTTCAACGAGTTCTTCATTGAGCTTTTCGCCGGGGCGGAGACCAGTGAAGATGATTTCAATCTCATTCTCGGAACTGTAAAGGGCTATGAGGGTTTTTGCCATTTCGAGGATGGAAATAGGTTCTCCCATATCGAGAATGTGGATGTTTCCCTGTTGGAGAACGGCTGACTGGATGACCAAACGTGCTGCTTCACGAATAGACATGAAGTAGCGTTTCATTTCTGGGTGGGTAATGGTTACTGGGCCACCTGCTTGAATCTGTTGAATAAAACGGGGAAGGACGCTTCCTCGAGATCCGAGAACGTTACCGAATCGAACGACCGATGTGCGCATATTCCACGCTTTGCCCATGCTGAAGACGAGTTTTTCTGCAAGGCGTTTGGTGGCCCCCATCACGGAGGTGGGGTGCACAGCCTTGTCTGTGGAAATCATGACAAACCTTTTGACATGAGCCTCATAGCTCGCTTGCAGTGTATTCCAAGTGCCGATGATGTTGTTCATAAGGGCTTCGTGAGGGAACTCTTCCATGAAAGGAACATGTTTATGGGCGGCTGCGTGGAAGACAATGTCAGGATGAAGAAGCGAGAGTTCGTGTTTCATGAGATTAGCGTCACGAATATCACCGATACGGTAGTGGAGTTTTTCACTCTGAATGGATTGAAGGAGTTCGTAGATGGAGTTTTCTCCTCTCCCAAAGGCCGTGGCTTTTTGAATAGGGAGGGAGAGAAGTTGCCTCACAATCTCTGAGCCGATAGATCCCCCTCCACCGGTAACGAGAACATGGGTGTTTTGGTAGAAGGGATAGAGTTTGTCGATGGCGAGATCGACTTCTTCTCTACCGAGGAGGTCAACAGGTTCTATTTGGCGGATATGATGGAGAGAGACAGTTCCTTCAATGATTTCGAGTATGCTGGGCACAATTTTGATATGAACAGGTGTATAGGCGAGGGAAGCAAAAATTTTGCGCATGGTTTCCCGATTGGCTGAGGGTATAGCAATGAGGACTTCATCGATTTCGTTCTGGAAGATGATGTTGCGAGCCTGTTGGATAGGACCAAGAACGGGTTTGCCGCAGCGTTCTTTGATGGCGGGATTGTCGTCGAGAAAACCAACAATCATATAGCGGTCGCTTCGATGGGAGAGGATTTCCTGAGCGATGGTTTTTCCTGCATTTCCTGCACCGATGATGAGAAGTTTTCGCATGTTTTCCTCCCTTTGGTTTGTTTATTATAAGTGAAGAGGGATTTTTGTGCAAATGAGAGTTGTTATGGCATTGGAAGAGAAAAGACTTTGAGAAAGGCATTGGGGGTGTGGGGGCTATTTTCTTGTTTCAGCTTTTGCTTCCCGTGGAGAGAAAGAACTGAGGCAAGGAAATAGCAAATACTTCTACTTGAGAGAAAGGAATCATTATGCTCTTTTTTTTGGTATGACAAGAGGTTTGGATAAACATTATGATTTGACTTTTCTTTCTTTTTGTTTGTATACTTATACCACAAGGAGTATCCATGGAACCTATTCTCGAGATTAGAAATCTCAATGTCGCCATTGAGGGGAAACATGTACTCAAAGACATCACACTCTCCATTCCCCAAGGAGAAACTCATGTGCTTTTTGGACCCAACGGTTCAGGCAAATCCTCCCTCATGCTTACCCTCATGGGGTTTCCCAATTATACCATTCTTAGTGGGGAGATTCTCTTCAAGGGTATGAATATTACTCATCTCAGCGTTTCTGAGCGAGCACGCCTTGGTATGGGAATAGCCTTTCAGAGCCCACCTGCCATCAAAGGGCTCAAGCTTGAAAACTTCGTTAAAGAAATCGCCAATCGCTACTACCCTTCTTTTGACCTCACTCGTGAAAGTCAGTCCCTTACCATGGAAAACTACCTTCATCGAGATGTCAACAAGGGTTTTTCTGGGGGTGAGCGCAAGCGCTCAGAGATTCTCCAACTTTCAGCCCAGAACCCCGACCTCATTCTCCTTGATGAGCCAGAATCAGGTGTCGACATCGAAAATATGAAGACCATTGGAGAAGCCATACGAACTATTCTCCATCGTGGAGCAAGCGAAAAACGTACCAAGTCAGCGTTTATCATAACCCACACAGGGCACATTCTGGATTACCTCGCTGCTGATTGGGGATACGTACTCGTGGATGGAAAAATCCAGTGTGAGAACAACCCCTATGAACTTTTGCGTTTCATCGAAGAAAAGGGCTTCCAGCTCTGTGCCTCCTGTGAGTTTTCAAAGCAAAAGGAGTAAACACTATGGCATTAGATATTCAGGACACCCAAAAGGTTGGGTATACCGGCGACAGTGATGTAAAACTTGCTGTTGTCAACGATCATGTAGAAGAATTTTCCTCTGTGGAAAAGGGTATCACCATTCTCCCCATGTTTATGGCTGTCAAAGAGTTCCCATGGGTACAAGAGAAAATGTGGAGTCTCATCGACAAAAACAAAGACGAATATACCCGTCTTGCCGCAGATGAAAAAAGCCTCTCGGGCTACTTTATTCATGTCGCCAAGGGAGTAAAGTCAACAAAGCCCATCCAAACCTGCCTCTTCATCAACATGGAGAAGTTTGTCCAAACGGTGCACAATATTGTCATTCTTGAAGAAGATGCGGAAATCTTTCTCTTTACAGGGTGTGCCACCGCCCATTATGTCAAAACAGCAAGCCATATTGGCATCACGGAGATATTTCTTGGACCTCGTTCAAAACTCAACTATACCATGATCCACGAGTGGGCAGAAGCTGTTGAAGTTCGACCACGAACCGCTATATCAGTCTCTGAAGATGCCGAATTCATCTCCAACTACATCTCTCTCAAGGCAGTGAAACACCTTCAAAGCATGCCAACGGCCTATCTCAAAGGAAAAAAGGCGTCAGCATCGTTCAACTCCCTTATCTATGCCCCTGAGGGGGCCTACTACGACACCGGTGCACGTATTGTTTTCCAGGCACCCAACACCCACGGCGAGGTAACGAGCCGAAGTGTTACCCACGGAGGAACAGTCATAGCTCGTGGTGATCTCGTTGCTGAAGCAGAGGAGGTAAATGGTCATGTGGAGTGTGATTCTCTTCTTCTCTCGGATGGGGGACTCATTCAAGCCATCCCTGTTCTCGAAACAAAAGTTGCCAATGTCTCTCTCACTCACGAAGCAGCGGTGGGTAAGATTGCTCAAGAGGAACTCCTCTATCTTATGAGTCGTGGTCTTTCCGAATCAGAAGCCAAAAGCATGATTGTCAGGGGATTCCTTGATGTTGATACCTTCCGACTCCCGCATCATCTTCGCCCTCGTGTTGATCAGGTTTTAACCATGTTGGATAACGGTGGTCTTTGATGATTCATACCATTAATTTATCCCCAGCTAACGAAGGGGAGTTAAGGCATCTTCTGGAAAAAGAAGGCTACATGTTTTCCCCTCTTCAGTATGGCTTCTGGCTAGCCAAAAAAGGCGACATAAGCATAGCCTTCTACACTTCTGGAAAGGTTGTCCTCAATTACACCCTTCCTTACCAAAAAGAAGCCATTCTCACCCTTGTTACCCCTTTTCTCACAAAAGCAACATCACAACTGGGATGTGATGAAAGCGGCAAAGGGGATGTCTTTGGACCACTCGTCCTCGCTGCCGTAGCCGTTTCACCCGAGGCTTTCACCAAACTCAACCTCGCTGGTCTCTCAGAAAGCAAAAAAGCCTCCCTCAACCAGGTGGAAAACTTTGTCTCCATCATTACCCGGCACTGCCAAGTTGAATACCTCATATGGGAACCAGAAACCTACAACACCCTCTACGAACAGTACCGAAATGTCAACAACATGCTTACCTTTGGCTACAAGACCCTTCTTCAAAAATTCGACCAAACCTACGAGAAGGTGATCGTCGACGCCTATGCCTCAGAACCAGCCATCGTCCAAACCCTTGCCTCTGTTTCCCCCGGTCCCTTGGTATGGGAAACCAAGGCAGAAAAGTATATCTCCGTTTGTGCAGCCTCTCTTATAGCACGCAAACTCTGCCTCGACTGGTTTGAAAAGCAGGATATCCGTCTTCCACGCGGGGCAAGCCACGAAGCCATGCAGGCTTATAAAGAACTCGTCACCAACCCAAGCATCAATCTTCGCTGCTATGTCAAGCTCAACTTCCGCATTTCTTAAACCCATGCTCACTACCACTGAAACTCCATTTTTTTTCGCGACTCAATTTTTTATCGCTGTAATATTACAGTTTCTCATGATTTAAGCAAAAAATCCGATACTTTCCGATAGGTAGAGAGTATGATACGAATACCTGATATTTTTTCTTCACTGCCATCGGTAAGCCAACAAAGAATTGTCCACGTTGAGGTCATCGAACAGAAAGGCGATGAGGTGCTTCTTCGTGTCAATCAAATCACGACCAAAGCAAAAAGCACACAACCCGTTCCCCCTGAGTTTCTTGCTTTGGCAGAGGTATCCCTTGACGGTGAGACCCCCTCGGTGAAACTCACCCCTCTGGAATGGCTTGGCAACGATTCACGCCTCCTCTCTCATCAAGAACAAAGCCTCCTTCAACGCCTCACCGATCAACTCACCCTCTGGGGAGAATACACCGGTGAAAAACTCCAGCTTGCCTATGCTATGGTGAAGATGGGGCTTCCCCTCCAAAAAAAACTCTTTGAACAGCTCTCCCGTTTTTTCACGCGATATGAACCAGAAAATCTTCTCTGGCTTTTCTTTTCACTGAAACACGGCTTCCCCCTTACCGATGAAACAGCGGACTTCCTTCGTCACATTACTTCTTGGATACATACTGCTCTCGAAGATTCCTCGCAAAAAAGAGAGAATTTTTTCCCAGAGATTCTTCGGCAATCATCCATTCCAACATGGATTCTTGAACTCTTTGGTTCTTTGCCATGGGCAAGAGAACTCTTTACTGCTGTCCGCTGGGAAGAAAGCCTCGTTCTTGCTCGCCGTCATTCCAACAAAAAGCTCTATCAATTCCTCATCGATGATAACGAGATGGGGAGATGGCATATTACCGTTGAGTGGGGGCAAGCATCCATATCCATTACTATTACCATGGATCCCGCCATCTGGCACCAGTGGTCAAGCTCTATTCTGGAGTGGGTGGCAACAAGCAAAAAAAACTGGCAAAACTACACCAAAACACCCCTTTTTGTTACAGCTCGTCCATGGGAAAATCCGTGGGCTTTCTTCATCGACGAAGAGAACAAACCCCTACGAGGGCTTAACCTCTATGCATAAAGACATTTCAAGGAGGAAACAATGAATAAGACAGTCGCTCTCAAATATGATGCAGAAATGGATGCCGCCCCTAAAATTCTGGCAAAGGGTGAGGGAAAAGTAGGCCGCTACATCCTCGAACTTGCACAAAAGAATCAGGTGCCCATCTACAAAAATGACAGGCTCGTCGAATCCCTCTACCGACTCAAACAAAACGACGAAATTCCCCCAGAACTTTATCAAATAGTTGCAGAAATTTTCAGTTTTGTGTATGCTTTAAAGGCAAAAAAATAGCAAAAGAGGAAGAGTGTATGCCTGAAATGAAGCGTATTCCTATCTCAGACCTTCGGCCGGGCATGGTTTTTGACAAGTCTCTCTTTGATGACAAGTACAATATTTTGGTTGCGGCACGGAAACCCATCGATCAAACCATCATCTCTCTTCTCTACAACAGGGGAATTCAGTATGTCTTCACAGCGGGAGAGCTTGTTGAAACAAGAGAAACCGCGCCTACCCCCTCAAAGCCTCAGGCAAGCGAAGAAAAAGCCAAAAAAATTGTCATCGATGCTGAAGCAGCAAAATACATCGATTTCTACAAAAACGCCATTGCAAAAATCAACAGCCTCTATCAGAAGTACAAACGAGGAGAGAGTCTTGACGCCAACCAGTTCCAACAATTAGCCCACGAGTTTGTCAATACCATCATGGGAGAGAAAAAAATCGAAGTTTGGATCAACCTTATCAACGCCGCTGGTCGTGGGGATTATCTCTCTCTTCACATCGTCAATACTACTATTCTCGCGCTCCTTTTGGGGAAACGGTTGGGATACTCTGCCGTGAAACTTATTAACCTTGCCATGGCATCACTTTTGTTTGATATCGGCATGCTCAAAGTTCCCGCCTACATCGTCGAAAAGGAAGAAAAACTCACCGCCGATGAATTCAACCAGATTAAGACCCACCCCATTTATAGCTATCAGGTTATTAGCCGCGACCTCAACCTCCCTGTTGAGATTGCCCGTGTTGGGCTTGAACACCACGAACGCTACGATGGAACGGGGTATCCGCGCCGTCTCAAGGGGCAGGAAATCTCCGAGATGAGTCGCATCATTGCTATTGTAGACACTTACGAAGCCATAACCAAGCAGCGAGTCTACCGTGAAAAAAAAGAATCCTACGATGCCATGAGACTCATTCTTGGGGAAGGCTCCAAAAAGTTTGATCCCGATATCCTCAAGGTGTTTCTCTCACTCATGTCTGTGTATCCCGTCGGAAGCTATGTTCAACTCAACAACAAATGTATTGCTCGTGTTGTTGCCTCAGATAGTGTTTCCCCTTTCCGTCCCACTGTCAAGATTGTGCGAGATGAATTTGGCGATGTGGTAGAAGACGGAGAAATTATCCGACTAGCCAAAGAAAAGGACATTTATATTGTCAAAGTCGTCTATTCCAGCGAGATACAAAATGTCGACAACCCCATCCCCTAACCTCGCTCAAGGAAAATGGGCAGAACAGATTGCTTCAGCGTATCTTGCCCAACAAGGCATGACCATTCTTGCCACCAATTATCGTTCCCTCTCGGGGGAGATCGACATCATTGCCAAGGAAAACGATATCCTCGTCCTCGTAGAAGTCAAAAACAGAAAAGCTACACAAAAAGACTGGCTTCCCGACGCTGTGCCCCCTCGAAAAATTAAACGAATTTTGAAAACAGCCGAAAAGTATATAGAAGAAAACAAGGTAATTTTTAAAGAGATGCGGGTGGATGTAATATGGCTCATACGAAACAAGACCAGCTACCAACTGATACACCACAGAGATTTTGCCTAGACCAAAAGGAAGAGCACCTCTCCATTGAAGAAGTGGTCATCAAAAATCAGAAGCGCAAAAACTTTCACCGTCTTATTGTAAAGACCAACTCAAGTTCCCTTTCCGAAGAACGTATGCAGCTTCTTCGACAAAAGATTCACGATCCCAATTACATCCGCTTCGCCATTGACAAACTCGCAGAAAATATCAGCAAAGCCCTTCTCGAAGGCTATCTCGACCAAAACGACAAATAACCCTCATTCCTTACTCTCAAGGCTTCTTTTTTGTTGGCATTACGCAGAAAGTTTTCCCACCAAATAACCCAAAAAAGAAATTTTACTTTCTCCCCTTTTTGCTTTACAATATAAACAGAGGTATTTTATGGCTAAGTTAGAGGTAATTACTTACGGCAATCCGATTCTTCGACAAAAAGCACAACCTGTTAAAAAAATAGACGACCGCATCAAAACCATCGTGAACGACATGATGGAAGCCCTTGCCGAGGAAGAGGGCATAGGGCTTGCAGCACCACAGGTAGGGATTTCCAAGCGTATTGTGGTTATTGACCTTTCCAAATCAGGGCAGCACACACGAATGGCACTCATAAACCCTGAGATTGTCTTTTTCTCCAGCGATCGTGTTCTCTATCAAGAGGGATGCCTTTCGATTCCAGACGTGTGGGGAGATGTGTATCGCCCGTCCATGATTCGAGTAAAGGCAAAAACCATAATGGGCAAGAGTATTCTCCTTGAGGCAGATGATATTCTTGCCCGTGTTCTCCAGCATGAGATCGACCACCTCAACGGAAAACTTTTCATCGATTACCTTTCCGCAGAGGATCGAGAGAAAAACGCAGAAAAGATTGCAGCCATTCTCGAGGAAAACCGCAAAAAACTGGGGAATGTGGCACTATGAGGATTGTATTCTGGGGGAGTTCAGATTTCTCTATGCCATCGCTTGAGCTTCTTGGCAAGTACAACTGGATTGCAGGAGTAGTCACCAATCCCGACAAGCCCTACGGAAGGGGAATGAACCAGATTCACCAAACCCCCATCAAACTCTGGGCTCTTCAGCATTCCGTTCCCTGTCTCCAACCGACGAAACTTCGCGATGAAGGCTTTATTCAGTCTCTTCAAGCACTAAAGCCCGATCTCTTTGTTGTTGTCTCCTATGGGAGAATTCTCCCCGAAGAAATTCTTTCTCTCCCACCGCTTGGGAGCATCAATCTCCACGCATCCCTTCTCCCTCGATACCGCGGAGCATCACCCATACAGGCTGCCCTTCTTAACGACGATCGCATCACAGGCAATACCGTTCAGTACATGACAAAAGAACTCGACCAGGGGGATATTATTCTTCAGTCAGAGCTTGCCATCTACCCAAATGATACCTATCCCACCCTCAGTGAACGACTTTCCCACGACGGTGCAAACCTCCTTGTACAGGCCATCCAGCTTATCAGCGAGAACAAAGCTCCTCGTACTCCTCAAAACAACGCAGAGGCCAGCTACACACGCATCATACGTCGAGAGGATGGTGAAATCACATTTTCATTACTTTCTTCCCACGAGGTGTGGTGTCGCTACCGAGCCTATTACCCCTGGCCTGGTATCTTCACCACCTGTCATCAAGCAAAAATCCCCTTTGTTGTTCATCTTACCGACATAGCAGAAAGCCCCCAGTCAGGGGAAGCGGGTATTGTTCTTCGGGCAGACAAAGAGCAGTTTCTCATTGCCTGTCGTGAAGGATCCATTCGCATTAACAAACTGAAGCCCGCTGGGAAAAAAGAAATGGACTTTCTCTCATTTTTGAACGGATACAAAATCCAGATAGGAAAAGCACTGTAAGGAGCATACTATGGCAAAACGATTTCAACAGCTGAAACAAGACCTCAAAATATGGTTTGAACGTTTTGAAGATCGCTGGGTTCGTTATTTTGCAGGACAAAATGTTGATATCTACCGAAGAATCTTCCGAAAAATGGTAGCATTCGCAATACTCAGTGCCTTTGTTGCTCTGTTTGTCATCCTCATCGTCCTTTCTATCCATCGCATTGCTTCACCAAAAACCAAAGTGCCTGCTGTCAAATCCCTTGAACTCTTTGATGCTGTGAGAATTCTTCAGGAACGAGGACTAGCCATCGATATTGAAACCAAGTTTGAACCAAGCGTGCCCCGCTACATCGTCATCGATCAATTCCCCAAGCCAGGTATCACCGTTCGTCAGGGGAGAACTGTCAAAATCCTCGTTAGCATGGGGAAAGACACCTACACTGTTCCCTCTCTTGTTGGCAAAACCCGCGAAGAAGCAGAAAACCTCCTCAGACAGCTCAATATCCCGTATGAAATTACGGTCATTCAATCCGATGAGTACGCTCTCAACACCGTGATTAGCCAAGACAAGCAACCCAACATTGTTGTTGATAGAAGCCAAAAACTCTCCCTCGTTGTGAACTCCGACATCAAATCTACAGAGGCTCGCGTTCCCTCCCTTCTCGGAAAGAGCATTGATACAGCTAGCCGTGATGCTATTGAATCGGGGCTTTCTGTGAAACTTCTTCCCTTCCTCACGGATGATGAAACCAAGGAAGGAATTGTCATGAACCAGTCCCTTGAAGCCAACACTATCGTGCCACGTAATACAGAAATCGCGCTTGAAGTTGGCATCTCTGCTCGAACACCAGCCGCCGCTCGCTACCGCTACTACCTTTTCACCCATACTGTTCAGGTTATGGAAGGATCAGAAACCAGCGATATAAATGTTATGGTTATGATGACAGACGAAAACAACAAGCCCCTCCAACTCTTCAATAGTACCGTGCGGCCAAGAGAGACTATTATTATCCCCTTCCGAGCGTTGGGTTCAGCCACTGTACAGCTCTTCATCAACAATGCCCTTGTGAGAGAGGAAACCTATGTCCCCTAATTGGATAGCTCCTTCTCTTTTTGCTGCAGACTTCTGGAACATTGAGCAGGCTGTTCATCTCTGTGAAAAGTCGGGGGTGGATGGCATCCACTATGACATCATGGACAATCATTTTGTCCCCAATATCTCTTTCGGGCCAAAGATTGTGAGTGATATTGCTGCTCGGACACAACTGAAGGGTGATGCTCATCTTATGATTGATCTCCACCGTGGTATTGATGACTACCTTTCGCTTCCCCTTGAATATATCACCCTCCATATTGAATCCAGCACAGGGGATATACGAACACTTCTTCGCCAAATTCGTCAGCATGGTAAAAAGGCTGGTTTGTCTCTTAAACCAAAAACCCCTGCTTCTGTTATTCTCCCCTATCTTGATGAGCTCGATCTCATCCTTGTTATGACCGTAGAACCGGGTTTCTCAGGGCAGAAATTTATGAAGGAGATGCTTCCCAAGATCGCCGAGATACGCACCATGATAAAAAATCGCCCCATTCGCCTTCAGGTTGATGGTGGCGTCAACCGTTCAAACTATGAGGATGTTCTCAATGCAGGTGCAGACTTTCTCGTGATAGGCAGTGCCTTCTTTGCCGATTCCGATCCAGTAAGCCTTGTTCAGGCAATCCACAACAAGGAGCAAGCATGAATCAGCAGTTCATTCGTAACTTTTCGATTATTGCTCACATTGACCACGGAAAATCAACCCTCTCCGATCGTCTCCTTGAATCCATGGGTCTCCTCAAGGACAAAAATGCCTCTCAGGTGTTGGACTCCATGGAGGTTGAGAAGGAACACGGTATCACAGTTAAAGCCCACACGGTTACAGGATTCTACAAGGCAAACGACGGAGAAACCTACCAGCTCAATTTCATTGACACCCCCGGTCATGTAGACTTCAACTATGAGGTTTCTCGTAGTTTGAAGGCATGTGAAGGGGTACTGCTCGTTATTGATGCCAGTCAGGGAATTCAGGCACAAACCCTCTCCAATTTTTACCTTGCTCTCGAAGAAAACCTCACCATTATTCCCGTTATCAACAAAATCGATCTTCCCAGTGCCCACATTGAGATGGTGAAAGAACAGATAGAAAAAGACCTAGGTCTTGACCCCGAAGAAGCCCTCCTCATCAGTGCTAAAACAGGACTGGGAATTGATTCCGTTCTTGAAGCCATTGTGCGGAAGATACCGCCCCCCAAGGGGGATGAAAAGGCTCCCCTCCGAGCCCTTGTCTTTGATTCCTATTATGACAGCTACCTCGGCGTTGTCGCCAAGGTGAGAATCTTTGATGGAACAATTAAAAAAGGCGATCCCATTTCCTTTATTCTCTCCAAGAAAAACTACCAAGTAGAAGAGGTGGGGTACAACCAACTTAAACTCGTTCCCCAACAAGAACTTCGAGCGGGAGAGGTGGGGTACATCACCGCTGCCATCAAATCAATCTCCGAGTTTGGTGTAGGAGATACGATTACCCATACCGATAGACCCTGTGATGCCCCTCTGCCCGGCTACAAAGAAGTCAAGCCCTATGTATTTGCTGGGCTCTTCCCTGCAGAAGGAGAGGATTTTGAGGATCTCCAAGAAGCCCTCATGAAACTCAAACTTAACGATGCCGCACTTACCTTTGAAAAATGGAACTCTGCGGCTCTCGGCATGGGATTCAAGTGTGGATTTCTCGGTCTCCTCCACCTCCAAATCGTCCAAGAACGCCTTGACAAGGAGTTTGATCTTGCCATCATCACCACGATTCCTTCGGTGGAGTATAGGATCACCCTCACAGATGGCACGGTGATCATGATCGAGTCCGCCACAGAACTGCCCGAACAGAGCGAGATAAAGCAGATTGAGGAACCTTTTGTTCTTTCCCATATTATCCTTCCCAATGAATACTTGGGTACCGTTCTTCAACTCATTCAAGACAGGCGGGGCATTCAACGAAATATGCTCTACATTGATTCCACCCGTGTTGAAATCATCGCCGAACTCCCCCTCGCTGAAATCATCTATGATTTCTACGACAAACTCAAGTCGTTTTCCCGCGGGTATGCATCATTTGACTACGAGTTTTTGGAGTTCCGCCCAAGTGAGATCATCAAGCTGGATATCCTTGTGAATGGCAAGGTTGTTGATGCACTTGCCCAGATGGTGCACAAAGACAGTGCCTACGAACGAGGGAGATCGGTGGTAACACGCCTTCGCGATTTGATCCCTCAACACCTCTTTGTTATCCCCATTCAGGCAGCCATTGGAAGCAAAATCATTGCTCGCGAAACCATTAAGGCTCTTCGCAAGGATGTGCTTGCCAAGTGTTATGGAGGAGATATCACAAGAAAACGCAAGCTCCTCGAGAAGCAGAAAGAGGGAAAGAAACGCATGCGCACCATTGGAAATGTAGAAATTCCTCAAGAGGCATTTATTGAGGTGCTCAAGCGGGGGGATAATGAGTAACCGACTCATTCTTGCCAGTGCCTCAATCGGACGAAAGATGCTCTTTGAGGCAATGATACAAGACTTTACCATCGTTGTTTCCAATGTAGACGAAAAGCAATTCTCCCACGAAGATCCCCGAGAACTCCCCCGCCATCTTGCCCAAGCCAAGGCAGAAGCGGTTGCTCAGAGCTACCCTGATGACTGGGTGATGGCGTTTGATACCCTTGTACTCTGTGAGAATCGCCTCATAGGCAAACCATCCAGCAAGGAAGAAGCCAAAACTATGCTCCGTTTCCTTTCGGGAAAACGACAGTCTGTTATATCAGGCTACGCTTTTGTTCATGCTCACAAAAACATTCACGAAAGTGGCAAAGAAGAAACCATCCTTCATTTTGCAGAGCTGACAGACGATTTCATTGAGAACTATGTCAATACCCACCCCGTAACACGATTTGCAGGGGGGTATGCTATCCAAAACGATGACCAGTTTATCACCATTGAAAAAGGTTCTTTTGATGTGATCGTGGGAGCCCCAATGAAAAAAGTGAGGGAGTTTCTCCTTCGGTACGACCTTGAGTTCCTTTTGAAAGATGAAAGCGAAAGAGAAAGTGCCTGGTTCCTCAGGGAAGCCTAACTCACAACTTTCCCTTCAAAAAGGCAACAATATTGGTCGGTGTTTCCTGAATCTGTTCACCCGTCTGAAGATTACGAAGCGTCCAAACCCCAGATGCAACCTCATCCCCGCCGAGGAGGAGAGCGTACAAAGAACCAAGCCTATCCGCTGCCTTGAGATGCTTTTTTAGCTGATTGTAACGAAACTCTGTTGTTGCTGAAATACCGTGAGAACGGAGAAATTGCAAACTCTCCCAAATAGCCTTTTCCATCCCATCACCAATACCCGCCACATAGACAAAAGGAGGACGATAGAAATCCTCTCGCCGCTTCCCCGTTGAAGCCTCGATCACGAGAGCCAACCTCTCCATGCCCATGGCGAATCCCGATGCAGGTGTATCCATTCCCCCCAGATCCTTCACCAGATAATCATAGCGACCACCAGCAGAAAAGGTACTCTGAGCCCCAAGCACACTGCTCTTAAACTCAAACACTGTTCGACTGTAGTAATCAAGCCCTCGCACAAGGTAGGGATCAATCTCAAAGGCAATACCCATGTCCTGAAGCCCCTTCTTCACAACCTCAAAATGGTGTGAACAAGCCTCACAGAGATGCTCATGCTGAAGGGGAGCCTGTCTCACGACTGCCTGACAGGAAGCCTCTTTACAATCCAAGATACGAAGGGGATTAATATTCAAGCGCAGCTTACAATCATCACAGAGCTCCTGCTCTCGACTTACAAAATAATCCGTCAACTTCTTTTGATAGGTGGGTCGACACTCTCGACACCCAATCGAATTGACAAAGAGTGTTGCTTCTGTTATCCCAAATCTCTGAATGAGCTCATGATTCATAGCCATGAGTTCAACATCAACCTCAGGAGAGGGATCCCCTATCACTTCAAAACCAAACTGGGTAAACTGGCGATAACGCCCCGCCTGTGGATTTTCTGCACGGAACATAGGCCCTACATAGAAAAGGCGATTGGTATGTCCGCTCATGTGGAGATTGTTCTCGATGTAGAGCCTCACAGCCCCAGCCGTTCCCTCAGGACGAAGAGCAACAAGCCTCTTTCCCCTGTCCTCAAAAACATACATCTCCTTTTTCACCACAATGTCAGAACTATCTCCCACCCCACGCTGAAAGAGATGAGCATATTCAATGATAGGGAAGTGAATTTGCTTGTAGCCATAGAGACGAGCAACCTCTCCTACCTCATGCTCAATGTAGCGAAAAAAATCACTCTCTCGAGGAAGAACATCATAGGTTCCTTTCAGTTTTTGATACATGAGAACCCCTACTTGCGATAGATGTAACCGTCGGCACAGAGAAGCTCTGCTGTGAGAATAGCCCCACCAGCAGCCCCTCGAATTGTATTGTGCGACAGACAAACAAACTTGTAGTCAAAGATATGATCTTCGCGAAGCCTTCCAAGAGCAATCCCCATTCCCTGGCCGATATCCCTGTCAAGCTTTGTTTGAGGACGATTCTCTTCTTCAAAATAGGTGAGAAAGGGTTGTGGTGCTGAGGGAAGGCCAAGTTGCTGTGGTCGTGGTGTGCAGCTCTTCCACAGATGGAGGATTTCCTCCCTCGAAGGCTTTTTCTCAAACCGAACAGAAACGGCAGCCATATGCCCATCACTTGCTGCCACACGAATACACTGAGCACTGATAACCGGTCGCGAAGCACTTACAATCTGCTCACCAACGATACTTCCCCAGATTTTGAGGGGTTCTTTCTCGCTCTTTTCCTCCTCACCTTTGATAAACGGAATAACATTATCAACCATCTCAGGCCAGCTTTCAAAGGTTTTGCCGGCGCCAGAGATGGCTTGATAGGTGCAGACCACCATCTCTTGAGGACCAAACTCCATGAGAGGGTGGATAGCTGGCACATAACTCTGCAAAGAGCAATTTGGCTTCACGGCAATGAAACCGTGCTTTGTGCCAAGCCGCTTCCGCTGCAAGGGAATAATCTCCGCATGATTCCAGTTCACCTCGGGCATAATCATTGGTACATCGGGGGTCATGCGATTGGCTGAATTGTTGGAAACAACAGGCACCTCCCTTCGTGCATATGCCTCTTCGAGAATGAGAATATCCTCCTTTGGCATATCAACGGCACAAAAGACAAAATCCACCTCATTGGCAATAGAATCAATACGGCTCGCATCATAAACAACAAGATTCTTCACCTTGCTCGGAATAGGGGTCTTCATGGCCCAACGATTCTGAACAGCCTCTTCGTAGGTTTTTCCTGCCGAGTTACTACTTGCGGCAACAAGCACCACATCAAACCACGGATGGTTTTCGAGCAGGGAAAGAAAACGCTGCCCAACCATTCCCGTAGCCCCAACAATACCAACACGAAGCTTCTCTTTCATTCTAAACCCCTTCTGTCTTTTTTGAAGTTGTATTATAAAGCTAAAGTCAAAAAAGTGCAAAAGAATGACAAAAGCAGCTTTTGTCAAGTTCGCAAAAAGAGGGCTGTCGCTCTTTTCTTCTTTCAGCTTAGCTGTCAGTGTTCATTTTTGTAGTGAGAAACAAAAAGCCCTTTGAAAGGCTTTTAAGAAAAATCCTGCTATTCTATTAATCAGGTTCATGGCCAGGATTTATCGTGAGTTTATCTAAGGCTCTCACCATTGCGTAAGGAACATATCCTTTTGCTTTTGCTTTTGCTTTTGAATAGAAATCATCGATTAGGTTTTGCTCTGTCACATAATCTATTACAAGAACAAGTTTTCCAGCCTGTTTAAAAACATCAAGATTTTCAGTAACTGAATGAATATGTGATTCCGAATTTGTTGTATTTTCATTGTACCATACGTCTTCTCTGCCGATGCCACTTACTGTTTGAACATAATCGGCATAAGATGCCAAAGCCTCTCCATTTTGAGGAAAAATAAGAAAGTTTCTCTTGCCTTTGGTTACTCGTGCATAGTTTGCAATAGCCTTCACGAAATCAACCATCTCTTGCGCAGCCGTTACTCTATTTAGACCACTTTCTCCATCTGGTCCCCAATATTCATAAGCATCAATAATATCAAGGTAAACCCCATCAAAACCTGCCTCAATAATTTTATCAAGATAACTTGTGGAAGAACCATAAATGATGGCTTGCCAGTTAGCGTCCCAGTATTTTACCTTGTAGTTGCCCGGCCACTCAGGATTGGCAGGTCCAAGCCAGGAAGGCGCTCCTGGATTAGGATTACCGTCATTATTTGCATCCCACTCATTCTTCCAATACCATCTGTAATTCTCTGCCTCTCCAATGCTCATATACGCTAGCACAATTTTAGGTCCCCCAGCACTGTTTTTAAGCGCATGAATTTGTTCGGCAGTAAATCTTGTATCTTCCCCTCCACTTTGAGAATAATCCATTACAACCAAATCAAACTTTGTTTCTCCTATTGCTGAGAGGTCTATATTTTGCAGTTGGTATACAAAATCGCTTACAGAATCCAATGATACTGTGTTTTCAGTAGAAATTGATGAAATTTTATTATTTTCACTCTTACAACCCATACTCCATACGATAGACAGCAATATTACCACCATAAAACTCTTTGCTAACTTAAAAATAGGTTTTGCCATAGTTTATTTCTCCCCCTTAAGTGAATCTGATTTTATTTTAGCCTAAGGGATGTTTTTTGTCAATGAATTCCTGAGATTTTTTAGGGCATCTGAAAAAGTTTTCTTATGCCAACAAAGAAAGCAGGTATATTTTTGGGTTTTTCTTTTGACCGATGGGGATAAAAAATTTTTCAAAAACACTTGATTTTTTTCTTTAATCGTTTCATAATATATCGTGTGTAGTAGTAAGTATATTTCTACTACTACTATTTGCGGGAGGGGAGAAGCTGTGAATAAGTATGGAGTGATGAGTGTTTTACTTTTTGCTCTCACGGTGGGAGCTTTTGCTCAACAGGCTCAGAATATTCCTATTCCAACGGTGAATCTCAATATTACCGAGGCTAAGACACCGAGACAGGTGGCTCTTTCTCTTCAGGTTTTGTTTCTTATTACGGTCATTTCACTGGCTCCGACACTTTTGATTACGCTGACGAGTTATATTCGTATGTATATTGTGCTTTCGTTTGTGGGAAGAGGGCTTTCACAACAAGGTTTACCTCCCAACCAGATTATTGTGAGTCTTGCTCTTTTTATGAGTCTGTTTGTTATGTATCCTGTGTTTCAGAAGTCGTATGGTGATGGTATTGGACCCTATCTTGATGGGAAAATTTCACTTGCTGATGGGTATCGCAAGGCTATGGATCCTATTCGTGAGTTTATGTTCAAACAGACTTCGGAACGCTATATCTATCGCTTTGTCAAGATGGCAAAGCTTCCCCGTCCTAAGAGTCGTGTTGATGTGCCGGACTATGTGCTTATTCCTGCTTTTATCCTCAATGAACTCACTATTTCGTTTTATATGGGTATGCTGATTCTTATTCCTTTTACGATTATTGATATTGTGGTGGCGAGTGTGCTTATGTCGATGGGTATGATGATGCTCCCTCCCACGATGGTGGCCTTTCCGCTAAAGTTGGTGCTTTTTTTGGCTGTGGATGGATGGGATTTGCTCGTTGAGAAACTGGTGCTGAGTTTTCGATAGGAGAGGGTAATGTCGGAAGGGTTAATTCTCAAGCTTCTCAGTGAAACGCTCTATCAGATTCTCTTTTTGTCTGTTCCGCTGTTGGGGATTTCTATGGTGGTGGGGCTTATTATCAGTATATTTCAGGCTACAACATCGATACAGGAACAGACACTTACCTTTGTGCCGAAGATGGTGGTGATTTTGCTTCTCATGGTGTTTTTGGGGCCGCTTTTTTTGAGGGAGTTTAAGGACTTTACCTACAGGATTTTTGAGTATATTGCTCAGGCGCGGTTGTAGGAGGATAGATGCTCTACGAGGTATTCTATCGCTATTTTGAAGTCTTTCTTGTTGTCTTTGTTCGATTGATGGGGATGATGATTATTGCTCCGTTTTTTTCAGGACAGGCTTTGCCGATGGGAGCGAAGCTTGCCTTTACCTTTTTTGTGAGTTTGGTGCTTGTCCCTCTTGTGGTGGGGTACAATCCACCGCAACCACAGGGGTTTGTGGAGTTGGGTGCGGACATGATGGTGAATTTTATTGTGGGTTTTGGCATTGGGGGGTTTGTGTATTTTGTGATTTCTGGTTTTCAGAATGCTGCCCAGATGTTTAGTATGCAGATGGGAATGGGTATCAACGAGGTGTATGATCCCATGTCGGAACAGCAGACTCCGGCCTTGGGAAATATTCTTGGGATTATGATTCTTCTTTTGTTGCTGCGGGTGGATGGGCATATCTATCTCATTCAGATTGTAGCGGAGAGTTTTCAGCGGTTTTTTGCCTTGCGTGCGGAATCACTGAATGTCTTTGTCAAGAGTCTTACGGCGGCACTAACGATGCTTTTTGATGTTGGTCTGAGGATTGCCTTTCCTGTGATCGCGGTTTCCCTTTTGCTTGATGTGGCTGTGGCACTCATTGGACGGGTGGCACCACAGTTTAATGTTATGGTAATGGGTTTTCATGTCAAGCTGATCGTGGGATTTGTAGTGGTGTGGCTTTTCCTCCCTGTGCTACTGAATGTGGGGAATGCAGTGGTTTCTCAGGCACTGGGGGATGTGAGAACGATGGTCCGTATGCTTCAAAAGGTAGGGGCATAGGTATGGAAACGCGAACGTGGCTTCTTTCTCTTTATCCTGAGCTGGGTGGTGTGGTTTTTGATCTTCAGCTCTTTGCGGCTGAGGATGAAGGTCGTACGGAAGAGCCAACAGAGTACAAGAAACGAAAGGCTCGAGAAGAAGGGCAGATTGCTCGTTCGCAGGAACTCACCGCTATTGTGGTTTTTTTGCTGGTGTTTTGGGCTGTGAGTCTGATGGCGGGCTATCTTTGGAGACTTCTTCAGTCGCTCTTTCGTTTTTATCTGGAAAATATCCTTACCCTCTCTGTGTCAGCCAATAATTTTTCAGCGCTGTATGTCAATATGCTCTGGATTGTGGCGCAGATCCTTTTGCCCGTGTTTCTTGTGGCTGTGGTGGCTGCTGTGGTGGGAAATGCTCTTCAGGGGGGATTTGTGTTTACCACCAAGCGTATTCAGTTTGATATGAGTAAGATATGGAAAAATATCGGAAAAAATCTTGCCCGAATGTTCTGGTCAACGGAGACGCTCTTTAATCTCTTGAAGTCTATTATGAAGCTGGTGGGGGTGTTTGGGATAGCCTTTCTCTTTCTCATGAACGATCTGGGAAAGATCCTTACCACAGGACGGATGACGGTGAATCAATCAGTGGATTTTGTTGCCTCGCTTATTTTTCAGTTTGTGAGTGCGGTGGGGATTTTGCTTCTCGTTTTTGCTCTTGTGGATTATGCCTTTCAGCGGTGGAATTTTATTCAGTCGTTGAAGATGACGAAGCAGGAGATCAAGGAAGAGTTTAAAGAAATGGAAGGAAACCCTGAAGTGAAAGCAAGGATCAGGGAGATGCAGAGGCGTTTCATCAGTCAAAACCTTGCTCGTGAGGTGCCCAAGGCTGATGTAGTGATTACCAACCCGACACACATTGCTGTTGCCCTCAAGTATGATCCTCATTATATGAATGCCCCTGTGGTGATAGCCAAAGGAGAGGGGCCGATTGCCGAGCGCATCAAAGCCCTTGCCAAAGAAAACGATATCTATGTGATAGAAAACAAGCCACTGGCTCGTTCTCTTTACCAAATAGTTGATGTTGGTGAGGAGATTCCCGCTGAATTTTTTGAGGCTGTGGCTCGTATTCTTTCTCTCGTGTATCAAGCCAAAGGAAAAAGTGTGGTGGCATAAGGAGGAGGCATGGCTACAGAGCAAAAAACATTTCTTTTCTCTCTTCTTGACGAGTTTCCTATGGCGATTGCCGTGGTTGTCATTGTCTTGATGATGGTGATTCCTCTTCCCGCTTGGATTTTGGATGTGATGCTTGCTGCCAACCTGGCGTTGAGTTTGATGATTATTTTGAGCACCCTTTCGATAAAAAGACCAGCAGATTTTCACACCTTTCCAACCTTGATTCTTCTTACCACGATCTTTGGGTTGGGGCTTAATGTATCTTCAACTCGTTTGATTCTCAGTCAAGGGGTTGCCTTTCAGGGCAAGATTATTCGGGCGTTTGGGGAGTTTGTTGTAGGGGGAAACTACTGGATCGGGATTACTATTTTTATTGTGTTGTTGGCTATTCAGTTTCTTGTTATTACCAAGGGTGCGAGCCGTGTGTCTGAAGTGGCTGCTCGTTTTACCTTGGATGCTATGCCTGCGAAGCAGCTCTCGATTGACAGTGATCTTAACGCGGGTTTGATTACGGAGGAGGAAGCTCGTAAACGGCGTGAGGATGTTCGACAGGAGGCAGACTTTTATGGGGCAATGGACGGTTCCTCCAAATTTGTTTCTGGGAATGTCAAGGTGGCTCTGGTGATTACCCTTGTGGATATCATTATGGGGCTGGTGATTGGTGTGGTGGTTCGTGGAGAGGATTTGGCAACAACGGCTGCTACCTATACGCTTCTCACGATTGGAGACGGGCTTGTTTCCCAGATTCCAGCTCTTCTCATCTCTACAGCAACGGGTATTATCGTTACGAGGTCTGCTTCACAGGAACGCTTTGGCAAGAATGTTATCCAGCAAATTGCTTCAACGGCGTCTATTCTCTACATCACCGGTGGTGTGCTTTCGGTTATGGCGTTTTTGCCGGGTTTTCCTACTTTTATCATGCTGGTGATGGGGGTTGGTCTTGCTGTTCTTGGGTATATGATGCAGACAGCACAGACTACCGAGAAAATTCAGAAGCAGCAGCAAACAAAAAGTAAACAGTCGGCAGAACAAACCACGACGGTAGAGGATATTGTAAAGGTTGATCCGATGAACCTTGAGATAGGCTACAACCTGATCCCTCTTGTGGACAAACAGCAGGGCGGCGATCTTCTCGATAGAATTCGCATGATACGAAAACGCATAGGGCTGGATTTGGGTGTTCTTGTTCCTCCCCTTCGTATTGTGGACAATGTGGCGCTGGATGCTTCTGAGTATGTGATCAAGATACGAGGGATAGATGTAGCTCGTGGGAAGGTGTATCCTAACAAGTTTCTTGCCATGAATGCGAGGCTGGATCTCAATGCTATTGATGGTATTACAGTGAAAGAACCCGCGTTTGGTCTTCCTGCGAAGTGGATTTCGAGTGAGGAACGGGCGAAGGCTGAATCCATGGGATTTTCGGTGTATGATGCTCCTGCTGTAATTGCTACCCACCTCACCGAGGTGATTAAGAGGAATGCTGCTCAGCTACTCACTCGTCAGGATACGCAGGCGATGCTGGATGCTATTCGGAAGGAGTATCCTGTTGTGGTTGAGGAGGTGCTCAAGCATCTCTCGGTTGGGGATATTCAAAAGGTGTTGCAGAGTCTTTTGAAAGAGGGTGTTCGTATTCGCAATATGGTGACGATTTTGGAAACGCTTTCTGATTATGGCACAGCTACCAAGAATATTGATACCTTGGCGGAGTATGTGCGTCAGGCTCTTGGAAAGCAGATTGTGAGCAACTATGTTGATGAGAAGAATACCCTCAAGGCTGTGATGATTGATCCAGAATTAGAGGAGATTTTGCAGGATTCTATTTACGAACAGCAGAATGCCACCTATGCAAACCTTGATCCGGAGATTATGAACCAGTTTGTGCAACAGGCGAGTCAGATTATTGATAATGCAATTCAGAACGGGTTGACCCCGGTTATTCTCTGTTCTCAACGGGTGAGGCGGCTTGTGCGGGAGATGGTGGAGAGGGTTTTCCCATCGGTTGGTGTTCTCTCGTATTCTGAGGTGCCTGTTGATGTGAGTGTGGATCAGATTGGAATTATTAGTTTGTCGGGAGTGCCATCAAGTTGATGAAATAAGAAAAATATGATACAATAATAAAAGCCCTTCTGTGAAGGCACGAGGGAGGAAGATTATGGAATACAGAAATTATGAAGGAAGAACGAAAAAAGAAGCCATTGATCGAATGTTTGATGAGGCGGTTCGAGAAAACCGTATCAATGAAACACAGTTACTGCGGGTAACCCCTAAAAAGGTCAAGCGATGGTTTGGCTTGAAGGAGGATACTGTTTGGGTGGCTGTGGCTTCTATTCAGACTCCTTCCTACCGTCGTTATTCCTCTGAAAACAGGGTGTTTGATAGGGTACCTTTCTCCTCTCGTGTGAGCGAGGAGGTGGCTCAGCCTGTTTCTCGTCCTGCGGTGAAGGAGCAGGCTATTCAGATGATTGCTGAGAAGTCAACAATGGTGGTGAAGCCATCTTCGACAAGTGGTGATGCTGAACTCATGAGTAAGGTGAATAAGCTTGAGTCGGAGATTTCGGCTTTGCAGAATTTTATCAAGCAGGAGTTGAGCTGTTTACGAGAGGGGCTTATCAGTCATCATCTCAACGAAGAGTATACCAAAGAGACAGAGATTGTTCGGGATGCTGAAATAGCCAAGAATAATATTAAATGGGTGGAGGATTTTCTTCGAGAGCGGGATTTTGATGATTATGTCATTGGGGATATTGTGGAGCACCTTCAGGGGCTCAAGACAGAGGTGCTGGTGGACAAGAACCAGATTCTCATAGAGGTCAAGCAGTTTTTGCTGCGTAATCTCAAGACGGAGAACATCTCTCTTGATAATTATCCCTATGGGAGGAATATTCTCTTTGTTGGTCCTACAGGGGTAGGGAAAACAGTTACCCTTGTGAAGCTTGCTGCTCATCTCGGTGCTCTGCGCCAGAAAAAGATGCGGTTTATCTCTATCGATAGATACAAAGTGGGTGCAGATCCTCAGCTTTCTCAGTATGCTGCGATTATGAATTCACCCTTTTATGAGATCAAATCAAAAGATGATTTCTTTAGGCTCATCAGTGAACCGAGTGGGGCTGAGTTTACCTTCATTGATACGGCTGGGAAGAGCCCTCGTGATACCATTCCCTTGAAGGAACTCTCCGAGTGGCTGGCCCAGTCGAAGCAGGATTTTGATATTCATCTTGTGGTTTCGGCAACGACAAAGCCGAGGGATCTTGCCTTTATCGTGGAGAATTACAGTTGTTTGAATTTTCGTCATGTTTTGGCTACCAAGCTTGATGAGACGGTGTGTTATGGATCTCTTCTCTCCATGCTCTATCGCCACCAGTTGCCTTTGTCATTTATTACGAATGGGCAGGAGGTTCCAGAGGATTTTGAGATAGCCAATCTCGAGCGCCTGGTGATCCAGGCTTTAAAATAACAAGAGAGGATAACGCTATGTCGATTACAGAGAAGGGTATTTTGGGTCCTGATCAGGCTGAAGGACTCCGACGAATGATGGGGACTTTTAGCAATCGTGATACCAAGATTATTGCTGTTACTTCAGGAAAGGGAGGCGTTGGCAAGAGTAGTATTTCCCTCAATCTTGGCATTCATTTGGCGAAGTTAAAAGAAGCCCCACAGAAGGTTATTGTTATGGATGCTGATCTTGGGCTTGCCAATATTAATGTGCTGATGGGGATTATTCCCAAGTATAATCTCATGCATGTGATTAAGGGACAGAAAAAGATCTCTGAGATTATTTACAAAACCGACTATAATCTGGATATTATTGCAGGAGCGAATGGCTTTTCTCAGTTGGCAAACCTCAAGGAGGAGGAGAAACAGAACCTTATTCAGGCTATTCGGGAGATTAGCTATGCGGACTATATCATCATTGATACGGCGGCGGGTATTTCAAGCAATGTCATTAGTTTTTTGCTTGCAGCCCATGAGGTGATTGTTGTGGCAACGCCAGAGCCCACATCGATAACAGATGCCTATGGGGTTATTAAAGCGATTGTGGCAGAGACGGACAATGCTAATATTAAGCTCCTCATGAATCGTGTAGCTTCTTCTGCTGAGGCAAACAAGGTTTCCCAGAGGATCATCCAAATTTGTGGGCAGTTTTTGAATATCAAGGTGGAGAGTTTGGGGTTTGTCTTTGAGGATCCTGTTGTTGCTGCGGCTGTGAAGAAACAGATTCCCTTTGCCTTTCTCGCTCCCAATGCCCCCGTTAATCTTTGTCTCAATCATATTGCCAAGAGGCTTCTCAATATTCAGGTGGCTGAAGAGGATAAGGGTTGGATGAAGTTTCTCAATGCTTTCTTCAAGCGAATGCCAGCATAAAAGAGGTTGTTCGTGTTTGTATATGGGAGAAATTCCGTTGAGGAAGCATTGAAGGAGCATCTCCGTATTCTTCGGATGGTTGTTCTGAAAGAGAAGCGCATGAAGTTTATTCTTCTGGTGGATATGGCTACCAAAGAAAAGATCCCTGTGGAGGTTGTCTCCGAGAAGGAATTGATGAAGCTTGCAGGGACACAGAAACATCAGGGGATAGCGTTGGAGATTGCTCTCCCCCCGACGGTGTACGAGAATGAGAACGATTTTGATGGGTGGGACAAGCTTCAGCGTGTTCTCATTCTGGATGGTATTACGGATACAGGGAATTTTGGAGCTCTTTTGCGTTCAGCCCTTTTGTTTGGTATGGATGCGGTTCTTGTTCCAGAGGATCATAGTGCTCGGGTGACACCACAGGTGATTCGTGCTTCTGCAGGGGCACTCTATCGTATTCCCCTCGTCTATGTGCGTAATATTGTCACAACGACTCAAAGGCTTAAGGCTTTAGGTTTTTCTGTTTATGGGCTGGATATGAATGGGAATGAGGAACTGGGGAAGATTGTTTTTCGTAATCCTTTGGCTATTGTGGTTGGTTCTGAGGACAAAGGAATGCGTCGCATGATGCGGCGAAGTTGTGATAGTATTGTTCGTATTCCCACAACGGAAAAGCTTGATAGTCTCAATGCTTCTGTAGCAACGGCTGTGTGTTTGTGGGAGGTCTATAAACAGTTCTTTGTGCAGGGAGGAAAATCATGCTGAAGATGAACAAAATCCAATGGATTGTTCTGGGCGTTGTCTTGCTTGGAGCAGGATGTTCTCGTGATGTAAGCTTGAATAAAGAGCCTGTGCTGTTTGAGGTTCGACAGGGGGATACCCTGAATAAGGTGGCTCGTCGGCTCGCTGAAGAGAAGATTATACGGGATGCTGTTCGCTTCAAGGTACGAGCCAAGGTATTAGGTTATGATCGGAAGCTTTGTGTGGGGACATACCAGATTCTTCCCGGAGAGAATCTGGATTCTCTTCTTCACAAGATGGCAACAGGGAAGGTGTATGCTCGGATGTTTACCGTACCGGAGGGATGGAATATCTATGATATTGCATCCTCGCTTGTTCGGCAAGGGATTCTTACCAATGAGGAGGAGTTTTTGGAAGCCTGTCGGCGGGTGGATTTGGTTACGGATATGGGGGTGACAGGTGTCAGTACGCTTGAGGGGTTTCTTTTCCCTGATACCTACAGTGTTCCTCTCAATACTTCAGCTGAATCGATTGTGAAGATGATGGTGAAACAGTTTCATAAAATGGTAACGCCAGAAATGATTGAGGCGTTTCGATCACAACGGTTGTCGCTTCTGGAAGCGGTAACGATGGCGAGTATTGTGGAGAAGGAGACAGGGGTGGAGTATGAAAAACCCATTATTGCAGGGGTGATATACAATCGCCTTCGGCTTCGAATGAAGCTTCAGGTTGATCCTACGCTTATTTATATGCGAATTTTGGAGAAAACCTGGGATGGCAATATTCGAAAGCGAGATTTTACTAATCCTTCGCCCTATAATACCTATATGCACTATGGGCTTCCACCAGCTCCTATTGCAAACCCTGGCAAGACTTCCTTGCTTGCGGTAGCTTTTCCTGCAAAGACTGACTATCTTTACTTTGTTGCCAAAGGGGATGGTTCTCACTATTTTTCTTCGACACTGCAGGAGCACAATCAGGCTGTTCAGAGATATCAACTGAAAAGAAAATAATGAGGGGGTTGATTTTCGAGCTGTTTTTGTCGATATTTTTTGTACAGGGTTTCTTCTGGGGTGGGTTGATGGAACGCCCATGAAAATGGGAGGAAAGTCTGGGCATCAAAAAGCCACGGACCGGCGAAAAACCGGATGTCGTAAGACAATGGACGCGCTACAGAAACCAGACCGCCGTGAGAACGGCAAGGGTGAAAGGGTGGGGTAAGAGCCCACCACAGGCGACATAAGTCGTCCTGTCTGGCATGCCCTCCGTGATGCAAGGCCAAATAGGCATCCGTTACCGATGGCTTTTCGGTGGATGCGGGTAGGCTGCTTGAGGGAAGGGGTAACGCTTCCCCGAGAGAGATGTTCCATCGCGACAGAACCCGGCTTATAGACCCACCCCAAAAGAGACCGAGGAGGGAGAATGGGTGCCTTGCCCATTGATTTTCAGGTACTGTTCTCCAAGCTGTCAGAACATTCAGAGCTTCTTGCACGGCAACAACAGGTAGCTCAGTACGGTCAGATTCAGGCGAGAGAGGCGGCACATCAGAAAAGTATTGAAGCCCCACGTACGGTGAGCGAGCTTGATGCCTATGCTCAGGATTTTACCAAGGTTGATCCTGAGGCTTCTTCCGGTGGTCAGTATCAGCACGAGAACGAAAAAAGAGAAACACACCCCATTCAAGAGGAGAAAAAAAATCCACCACTGGAAGAGGGGAAGGGGCAGATAATTGATATTGTTGACTAAGGGATTTCTTCAAATGAAGAAGGAAGACGGTCAATGATGCGAGTGAGGGTGTCTTGGTTTCTCACGCATTTTCCAATGAAATAGATGAAAAATTGGTTGGTCTCTTTGAATGTTCCGTTGTATTCAGCAATGATTCGTGTATAAAAGGCGTGGTTTTTGGTTTGGTTTCGAGAGGTGCGCCAGCAGAGTTCCCCAAAGTGCTTGTAGATTGTCTGGATAACGGTTGTTCCTATTCCGATGCCTTCATAGTCCTGTCGGGTGAAGAGCTTGCACATGTAGAGGGTGTTTTCGAGTGGATAGACAATAGCCCCCCCTTTTCGCATGCTGTCGAGATAGACAAGGGGATGATGCGCTCGTATGGTTTCAAAATAATTGGGGGTGAGGCGACGCTTCTGGGGGGCGAAGGCTTCGTTAACAATGTTTCGGAGGGATTGTTCATCGAGGGCATCGAGTGGATAGACGGTAATCTGAGGGGGAAGAGCAATGTAGGTTCCACTGCCGTTACCGAGGAGTTCTTCAAGAAGTCCTGTGGAGGGGGCGTTGTTGTAGGTTTTGGGGCCTGTGATTTGAACACTATGCCCAGGTCCCAGACGGGAGAGGATGTCAAAGGCAATCGTCACTCGTCGTGCCATGCTGGGGGTAATTTCTTTTCGTCGGATTTTTTCTTGCCAAGCGGCTTCTGAGAGGATGTCTGTGATGCACTCTCCATTGCGGTAGCAGACGGGACTATGCCCTACGAGGATGAGTTTCTTGGCGTGAAGGGTGTACACGAGTTCACGAGCGAGAAGAAGACCTGGGATGGTTATCTTCGTTTCTAAAGGGGAGATTCCCATGCCGACGAGAATGGGGATTTGTTTTTTGAGAATGGCTTCAATCACGGGGGCGCTAAAGATGGTGTCAATAGTCCACTGGTTTTCGTGGAGGGAGGGTTGGAGGTGAACAAGCGAAGGTGGACATTCAAAAGTTGAAACTCCCTTTTCGTGAAGGGCAGAGCTCAGCTTTTGCTGATAGAAAAGGGGATCGTGTTTCCGTGCTTCTACCACAATAGGGAGAACAATACCTGTCTGTTCGACAAGATAGCTCACTTCACTTACAAAGGCGTGAAAGAGTTTTCCAGATTGGCAGAGTCGAGCACTGACCTTGATAACCCCAATTTCATGGGGGGGAAGCGAGCGAAGAAGGTTGACCCAATAGTTTGTCGTTTTGATGCCAAGGAAGCCAACAATGTTGTCAATACTCATTCCTTTCCCCAGCGAATCAGTTCAACAGTGTCGATGGCTGCCTGATTGATTTTGCCGTTCATGTTGTTGTCGAGGGGATGCTTGATGAGTTTGAGGGTATGTTTTCCTGCTTTCAGTTTGGCAACAAGAGAGGAGCTGTATCCCCATTCTGTCCATGTGCCCCGCTGAGGGAAAACAACTACACCGATTTCCTTGCCATCGATGAGGAGGGTGCGAATGCCGCAGCGGTTGTCAGTGTTGATGGGACCGTTGCCGTTGGCATAACGGAAACGAATGAGGTAGGAGCCTGTCTCTGGTATGGCAAGAGGCACTTCAGGGGTGATGCTTCCTTCGTTGTCGAGGAGAATATAGCCTTCTCCTGTGAAACCTTTGTATCGGTTGGTGGCAAATGCTTGGAGGGCAGGGCTAAGCTCGGGCTGGATGGTGATGTGGAGGTTGTCGGGAAGTATCCAGACAGGGCTACTCAAACAGGAGTGGAGAAGGGTTTCCTTTCGTGCCTGAACGGTGAGAACACCTGGTTGGGATGGAACGTTGAGCGAGGTTTCTGTGGTTTGTGTGAGGATGGTATTATTGAAGAACACGGTGTAGGATTGGGCATTTTTGACAGGTTTCCATGTAAGCATGGTATTGGAGAGTTTGGCTTTGGGTTCGGATAGGGAAACATCATCCACTGAAACAAGGCGGATGCTCTGAGGGGAACGACTTTGTTTGAGAGAGATGGTGATGGTGTAAAGGGTATTGGTCTCTCCTGAGAAAACCATGTCTGGTGAAACAGGTGAGTCGTTCACCTGCATGCTTTCAATGGTGTCTCCTGTTCCGTTAATGGTAATGGTAAAGATGGCATTACGGTAGCGGAGGTTTTTCAGCACAAGGGGACCTTCAACAAATGAGGGGACAAAGGGACGGAAGGTGAGCCCCTTTTCTGTGGGGGTGATACCAAAGAGTACCTTGTAGACCATGGCAAGATACCCTGCGACAGACCAGAGCTGACGATCTGAATTGACAGCCATTTTGTCGGTATGACCGCGATCGTAGGAGAAGTTTTCTTTGTGGGTTCCGAAGAAACCAGCAGCACGGATGATGGATTTGATCCCAAAGGAGATGGCTTCGAGGTTGCCTGTTTCTTTGGCTGCAAGCACATAGTAGGCATTGACGAAGGGCCAAATGCCTTTGTTGTGGTAGTAACCTGCGTGGGGTTGTTGTGGCCAGAGGCATACAACACCAAACGGTACAACAGGGATGGATTGGACAATCTGGGCTTTTTCACTTGTGGGAACAACTCCGGTGAGCACAGCAAGGGCAAGACCAAGATTGTCTGTTTTGAGGGCAACTTGGTTGATGGGGAAGGGGTAAATATAACTTGCGTAGGTGTTGAGTTCCTTGGAGAAAAAGTTGGAGCGGATGGCTTTGGCAAGGTTGTCTGCCCACTCCTTCCACTGCTTTGCTTCCTGTGGGAGGCCTAATTGGAGAGCCATGCTGCTCAGAGTTTGGAGGTGATTGTAGTGGAGGACACAGGTGGAGAAGGAAAACGACTCATAGATGTCTGCTGGGCTCATCCAGGAGGCATAACTCTGTTCGCGCCAGTCCATAAACGATGATTCTCCGTGGTAGAGACCTGTTCGGGAATCGTAAACGGCATGACGATCAGCGATGGCTGTATTCTTCATTACCTCATAGGCACGCTTGAGGAAGGGTGGGTTGTTGTTCCAGAAGAGATATTCAGAGGCAGCGAGACTCCAGACTACACGGTCGGAGGAAATAGGCCAGGAGCCACCTGTTCCCGTGTCTTGAATAATAACCTGCTGATTGGTGTCGACCTTGGTAAAGAGGCTTTTTTCACTGATTTCTGGGAAGAGAAGGGCAAGGGCAAGGTGGATGCTGTAGGAAATGTCTCGTGTCCACACACCGTTCCATTTTTCTCCTGCCATGAAAGTCTTGTCGGGGCGGATGTCTTTGATGGCTTCTTCGAGAGCCATGTTGTAGAGGGCTGCAATGAGCGGACTATTAACAGCCTCAAGGACAGGAAAGCCCTGAAGGGAGGTGGAAAGCTTCCATGTAGTATTGGTGGCGAGGTAGGAGATACTGAGTTCGCGATCGCTTTTCGTCACAACAAACTTTGAGCCCTGTTTGATCCCTCGGGATGTAACTTCGTAGAGTTCGTTGACTGGATACATAACCGTCTCCTGAGGAGTTGTTTTGGTGGTTTTGGGTGCAGCACAGCCAATAAGAACAAAAACGATTGGGAAAAGAATGAATATTTTTTGCATAGTACGCTCCTTTTTGTTTTCTGTTATTATAAAGGGAAAAGCATAATTTTCAAGTAGGGAGAAGAGGGGTAAGATTTTTTTAATGGAGTGGTGGAAAACTCATCCTCTTTTAAAAAATGCCGAAAAATAGTATACCATACCAAGGAGGAAAACCATGGCAGATGTTGATATTATGGATCTTTTTGATAAAGAGTTTGTGACAGGTGAGGAAGAAACTCCCGTGCGAACCAGTGGTATAGCGGATTACAAGCCAACACGTTCTTATGGAGAGGCCAAGCCCTTGAAAGAGAAGGGAGGAGTACGGAGTACTGGATCCATTTCTTCGACACCAAGGACTGAAAGCACGGCTTCAAAAGTGGGGGTCAATTCTGTGTCGGATATTGATGAAAAGCTGGTGTGGGTGGGAGCTATCTTTGTCTTTTTTGGGGTTTTTGCCTTTCTCTTGGGGTACTGGCTGGGGAATATAAAAGAAAAGGAAATCACTCTTGCCCAGAAGGCAAAACAGGAACAGGTGCAACAACAGATAGCAGAGCAAAAGACAGAGCTTGCATTGAAACAAACGGTGCTTCCTGTTCAAAAGGCTGAGGATGTGGTGCAGAATCCAACCCCTCCTTTAGAAGAAAAACCTGCTCAAGTAGTGCCTGTTGTTCCCTCTCTTGTTGAGGAGACGACAGTTTCACCTGCTTCAAAGCCGCAAACCAAACCCGTGCAGACTACCAAACCCGAGACGAAAACCACGGTAAAGTCCACCTCCCCCGAAACCAAAGTGGAAACCAAGCCTTCGTCGACGGGGGGCTCATCCTATACAATTCAGGTTTCAGCCCATACAGCGCTTGAAAAAGCCCAAAATGTCGAGGCAGTTTTGAGACAGAGTGGCTTTACACCCTACATTGTGGAGACAACCATCAACGATGTTACCTACTACCGTGTTCGTGTGGGAAGCTATGGTTCGAAGCCAGAGGCAGAAGAAGTCCTCAAAAAGGTGAAGCAAAGCTCTGTGGGCAAGGACGCCTATATCCTTTCGTTGAAATAGAATCTCCTTTCATGGGTTTCTCCTTCGGAACCGTTTCTTTTTCTCCACCAGAGAGGAAGAGACGGTTTTTTTGTTGGGCAAGGAAAGGGGGTCAACGGTTGAAAGCAAATGGTAAAAGTGAGAAAGAGGCTATTTTTTGCGTAAAAATATGATGCATAGTATACTATAATAAAAAAAGAGAGGCGTAGTATGAAACTACCAGAGCATTTGCGATGTGAGGTGAATTTTGTTGCTACCCTTGAGAAGGAGATGAAAGAACACTGGGATTTGTGGGCTGTTTCAGACTATGGGAAGAAAACCCGTTATACCTATGGTGATTGTGCGCGTATGTTTGTGGCGATTCATAAGTTTTTTGCTGATGCTCGTATCAAGAAGGGAGACAGAGTGGCCATCCTTGGGCGAAATGCTGCCCACTGGGCGATAAGCTACCTTGCAACAATGAGCTATGGGGCTGTTACAGTGCCTATCTTGCCTGATTTTCATCCAGAGGACGTGGTGCATCTTCTCAATCATTCGGAGAGTCGTGTGCTTTTTGCTCTTCCTTCGCTTTTTGAGGCGTTGGATGTTGATAGTTTGCAAACGGTTGAGGTGGTTATTTCTCTTGAGGATATGGAGGTTATCTGGGAGAAAAAGAAACGCAAGCATGCTTCTCTTCCAGAACTCTACCGAAGTCTCTCATTTTCTGCGGAGGAGTTTTTGCTGCCCCGTGTTGATACCCATGCCTTGGCTTCGATTGTGTACACATCGGGAACAACGGGTTATTCAAAGGGGGTTTGTCTCACTTGCTCCAATCTCATGTCCAATGTGGTGTACGCGAGGGATACTATGCCACTCTTTCCAAAAGAGACGATTCTTTCGTTTCTTCCCATTGCCCATGCGTTTGGGTGTGCTTTTGAGTTTTTGTTTCCGTTCTTTACAGGGTGTCATATTCACTTTCTGAGTAAACTTCCTACACCTAATATCCTTCTTGAGGCTTTTGCCGAGGTGAGACCTTCTCTTATCCTTTCTGTGCCTCTCATTATTGAAAAGATGTACTACAAAAAAAATCAAGCCACTTTTTGAAAAGCCCGCTGTGCGTCTAGCAAAACTGGTTCCTGGGGTGAATGGCATCTTGAAAAAGAAGATACGAGAACAGCTTATCCAATTTTTTGGCGGGAATTTCCGGGAGGTTGTGATCGGAGGAGCTGCTTTCAGTCAGGAGGTGGAGGAGTTTTTGCGTTCGATTGAGTTTCCCTTTACGGTGGGGTATGGTATGACAGAGTGTGGCCCTTTGATCTCGTATAGTCCCTGGAAGGAGTATGCTCCACATTCTGTGGGAAGGGTTGTGGATCGTATGGAAGTGAAGATTGTTCCTCTTCATAATGGAGATACCATAGGGGAGATCTTTGTTCGTGGTGCCAATGTGATGACAGGATACTACAAGAACCCAGAAGCCACCAGTCAAACCATCGAGAAGGATGGCTGGATGCATACCGGTGATATGGGGTATATTGACGAGAAGGGTTCATCTTCATCAGCGGGCGTTGTAAGACGATGCTTCTCGGTCCTTCAGGGCAAAATATCTATCCAGAGGAGATCGAAGCAAAGCTTAATGTAATGCCCTATGTTCAGGAGTCTCTCGTTGTTTCTCGCGATCATCAACTCGTGGCCTTGGTGTATCCTGATATGGAGCGGGTGGACCAGGAGCACATCTCGGAGAGTCGTCTGATGGAAATCATGGAACACAATCGCAAACACCTCAACGAGAGGCTTCCAAGTTATGCGAAGATTGCTCGTGTGGAGATTATGTCTGAGGAGTTTGAAAAAACCCCGAAGAAGAGTATCAAACGCTTTTTGTACTCATAGGCTTTTGGTAAACAAGGGTTTATTCCTTTAGACTGCGAGTGGTTTTTCTTATAACGAGTGTGGGAAGAAGAGCCACTTGCTCTGGTTTTTGCGATGGGTTTTGCATGGCTTGGAGAAGCATATCCAGGGCGATTTTTGCGATGGTTTGAAATGACTGTTGCACAGTGGTGAGGCCAAAAAAGTCAGCAAAATCCATATCATCGTATCCCACAACGGAGATTTCTTCGGGAACAGCAACACCGGCTTCTCTACATGCTTCGAGTACGCCAATTGCCTGCAAGTCGCTACTTGCCACAATGGCGGTAGGGCGATTTTTCATCTTGAGGATTTTGTGGGTAATGAATCGCGCTCCTGGTCGCGACCAGTCATTGACAAAAACAAGGTCGGGATCGAAGGGGATTTTTGCCATTTCGAGGGCGAGTTTGTAGCCTTCAAAACGATTACGGGCAACGGTGAGGTGAAACGGGTCTTCCAGTGCCCCATTGATAAGGGCTATGCGGGTGTGTCCTCCCCGAGTAAGGTGCTGTACTGCATTGAAGAACCCCATCACATTGTCAAAGTAAACAGAGGGGAATGAGGGGTGGGAGTTGTCGAGGAGAACGAGAGGGAGCCCTGATTGAATGGCGGCAAAAGCCTCTTCCTTGAGGAGGGGGAGGGAAATGATAATAAGCCCGTTGAGTTTTTTCTCCCCAAAGATTTTCTGGAGGGTTTTGGTTTTGATTTCTGGGGTGGCAGCATCGTAGAGCACAATCTCATAGGGGAATGGTATGAACTGAGAGATATGCGAGAGTACCTTGTAGAAAAACTCTCCAAAAAAGAATGGCACAAGTATGCCAATCTGATTGGATTGATGAGAATGAAGGCCAGAAGCCAGAGGAGAGGGGTAGTAGTTTAATTCTTCGATGGCTTTCAATACCTTTTCTCGGGTTTCAAGAGCTACATTGGTTTTGCCATTGATAACACGAGAGACGGTTGTTGCTGTCACACCTGCTTTTTTTGCCACATCGTAGATGGTAACCTTTTTGGTTTGGTGAGAAGGCATGCCCATTCTCCTCAAAAGAATGTTGGTTTATTATATACCTCTTGGGTTTTTGTGTCAAGGGCTCAAGCATATTTTGCTCGAAAGAATGGGACGATAATTTTTTGTGGAAGTTTTTCTCTCAAGGCGTTGCAAAAAAAGAATGGTACGATGGGTGGATTCTTATTTTTTTCAATCAAAAATCTTTACAAAAATTGCAACCAGTGTTAAGATAATAGCAGAAAAATTCTTTTGGGAGGATGGTATGGGGAAAATTTATGAACCCAAACTTATTAGAAATATTGCTCTTTCAGGTGCACCCAATGCCGGAAAAACAACCCTTGCTGAGGCTTTGCTCTTTGTGAGTGGGCAGATTCCTGCCATGGGTTCGGTTGACAAGGGTACCACAGTCATGGACTTTGATGAAGAAGAGATAGCCAAAAAAATGTCCCTTCATACATCCCTTGCCTATACTGAGTGGAAGAATGTGAAGATTAACATTATGGATACACCGGGAATACCTGATTTGGTGGGAGAGGTGCGGAGTGCTTTTCGTGCTGTTGAGGGTATTATTTTTGTGGTTTCTGCAGTGGATGGTATTACGATTGATACTGAAAAGGATTGGCATTTTGCGGATGATTATCAGATTGCAAGGCTCGTCTTTATTAACCAAATGGATCGGCAGGATGCGGACTTTTTTGGTGTGGCTTCTCAGCTTGAGGAAAAGTTTAAAAAGCCTGTTATTCCCCTTGAGCTTCCTGTGGTGGAGAATGGGAAATTTGTAGGGGTATTTGATCTGCTTACTCAGAAGTGTGTTTATGCCCATGGGAAAGATGTTAAGATATCGGATACGATTCTACCTTCATTGCAGGATAAAATATCAACCTATCGAGAGAAGCTTTTTGATGCCATTGCTGAAACGGATGATACCCTCATCGAGAAGTATCTCAATGGTGAGGAACTTACGGAGGAAGAGGTGGAACGGGGGCTCCGCAGTTGTACGCTGAACAACAAGTTTATTCCTATTTTCTGTGGGAGTGCTCTGGAGTGTGTGGGCATTCAACCGCTTCTGGATGAGATTGTGCGGTTTTTGCCTTCGCCTCTCTATGTGGGAGAGGTCATCGGAGAGGATCCTTTGCATCCCAACCATACCGTGAAAAGGCATCCTGATCCTGCAGAACCTTTTTCGGGGTTTGTTTTCAAAACCTATCTTGATCCCTACGCAGGCAAACTCTCTTTTGTTCGTATCCGCTCAGGCAAAATAAGGATAGGGGATGAAATTCTCAATGTGCGGGCAAATGTAAAGGAAAAGATAGCCCATCTCTATATGATCAACGGAAAGAATCTCAAGGAGATAGAAGAGCTGGAGGCAGGGGATATTGCGGTGCTGGCAAAGCAGGATTCTCTTTTGACAGGGGATACCGTGTCAGATCCTACCAAACCCCTTCTCTATGAGCTTGTGCGTTTTCCCAATCCTTCTTATTTCCTTGCCATTCATGCAAAGGATCGCAAGTTGGAGGATAAGCTGGCGGAAATTTTCCATTCGGTGCACATTCAGGATCCAACCTTTACCTATCAGTACAATGAGATAACTAAGGAAATGGTGATTTCTTGTATTGGTGAGATACAGGCGCGGCATATTCTGGACTATATTCAGCATCACTTTAAGGTGGCTTTTGAAACGCGTACTCCGCGTATCGCCTACAAGGAGACCATTACGGCCAAGGCAGAGGGACACTATAAGCACAAGAAGCAAACGGGTGGTCATGGACAGTATGGTGAAGTCTATCTCAGGGTTGAACCTTTGAAACGGGATGAGGGGTTTGTCTTTACCGAGAGTATCTTTGGTGGAGCCATTCCCAAGAATTATGTGCCTGCTATTGAGAAGGGGTGCCGTGAGGCATGTGAGAGTGGTGTTATTGCTGGGTATCCTGTTGTGGATATTAAAGTGGATGTCTATGATGGCTCGTATCACGAGGTGGATTCTTCGGATATGTCATTCAAGATTGCAGGTTGGCATGCGATGAAGTTGGCTATTGAAGCAGCCAAACCTGTTCTCCTTGAGCCTATTGCTCGTGTGAGGATCTATGTGGACGAGGATGTGATTGGGGCTGTGATGGGAGATCTTTCCAATCGGCGAGGAAAGGTGCAGGGTATGGATAAGCTTTCGGAGGATGTGACGGTGATCAATGCCCTTGTTCCGTATGCGGAGATGCTTTCCTATGCTCCTGCTCTCAATGCTCTTACCAGTGGGCGCGGGCGTTTTGATATGGAGATTGCTTTTTATGATATTCTCCCACAGAGTGAGTACGAAAAGGTAAAGAAGCAGGCAGAACTGATGCAAAAAGAGCAGGAAGAGGCGAAGTCGTAACAAGCCTTTGTGCAAAAAGAGGAGGATCGGGTGCGTTCAGAAAGAAGTGGTCTGCGCGAGAGAAGGTCTCTTTCAACACGGAAAATTTCGGTTTTGCTTGTGTTTAAGGTTGCTTTGGCTCTGGGAATGATGCTGTTTCTCGGGGTTGGTGTGTCCGCAGCCATTCTTGATAATAGTTTACGGCCTCTTCTGCCAGAGAAAAATGAGCTTTTTCGGTTGATTTTGCTGCTTCAGTGGGTGGGGTTTGGTGGAGCTCTTATGATGCTGATGCTCTTTGTTTTGGTTTATATGCGAGGGGTAAATCAGTACCAGCGCCTCTATGAACGGATATCGCAGAGTGTTAAAAATGATGTTTCGTACAGAAATCCTTGGCTGATTTCATTTCCAACGCAGGATATTTTTGGTGGTCTAGGTGAGGTGATGAACCGATTTGTGTACCAAATGGCAAAATTTGACAGGATCAAGACGGTGACTCTGAAACGGATTCAGGAGCGGTTTGAATATATAGCGGATTATGTGCCGCAGCCTTTGATTTTGGTGCACTTTCGGGAGAGTTTTCCCTATCCTGCTATTGTGATTTCTTTTGCAAATGTTAGTTTTCTTGAAATATTTGCGAAGAAATCGGATGGCGAGTACTACGATGTGAATGGTATGAGCGTGGATACGGGACTCCTTGAGGAATCGCATCCACACCAAAACTTGCAGCAGGTAAGTGTCGGAGAATTGTTCGACCGCATGTATGAGGGGGAGATGGCTGATAACACCTTTCTTGACAAGGAAATGGTGTATGCCATCAATCAGGCCGTGTCTACACTCAATATGGTGATGATAGAAGAAAAGCGAATAACCCCTATTCCCCCTGATCCCAACACGAAAGCCGAACCTATTCTCTGTCGGCGGATTGAGATCAGGCCTTTTGTGGATGTGCTTGTTGATGATGAAGATCCGACGAATGAACGACGAGAGGTAAGAGAGGTTTTGATTCTGTTTCATGAAGTGGCTGATAGGAATACGGGCAAGAATGTCTTGGTGGAACTTTGGGATTGGTTGACAAAAAAGCAGAGGTCGGCACAATGAAAGGATTCTTGCGAATCTTGGTACTGGTCATTGTCGTGGTGGTTCTTGTTGCCATAGGGATGTGGTGGTGGGTGTTTTCTTGGGTTGATTACTTGTGGTATAAGGATGTGGGAGCTGCTTCTCTTCTCTGGAGGAAGGGAGCGTGGTATGGTTTGTGGATTTTTGGTGCCTTTTGGCTCCCGTGGATAATTTTTTGGCTTTGGTTTGGAGTGGCAAGGGGTTTCTGGAGTCGTTTTCTTGTGGGGGTGGTGATTGTTTTGGGGGCGGTTTCGGCGGTGGTGATGTGGTGGTTTCGGGAGCTTACATGGGCTTGGCTTGTTCCGGCGAGTGGAGTTCGGGAACTTCTTCTCAAGCAGGATGTCATGTGGTATGTTTCGTGGCTTCCGTGGTGGAGGTTTGTTGCTTTGTTTGCTTGGGTGTTTTTTGGAGTGATGTATGGGTTGGACTGGTTTTTGTTTGGCAAGGCAAAACAGGATGTTTTTCGTGCCCTTTTGGGGGTGTTTATTCTTCTTCTCTCGGTTTTGGTGGCGATGCTTTTTTCGTTTGAGATTCTCGTGTGGCAACCCAACAAGCGACTGGGTGTTGGATTTTCGGATTTTTATGGAACGCTGGTAGCGTGGTGGGTACTCGTGGGGATATGGTTTGGGCTTGTGGTAATGTGGATGGTACAGAGGGCTATGCACAAGCTTTCCTTTTCACGCTGGTTTGTGCAGTTTGCTATTGCTTCTGTACTTGCGGTGGTTTTTTTTGTCGGTTGGCCATGGGGATTGGTTCAGTTCTATGAAAAGCCAAACGAGCTTCGTGCGCAGAAGAGGTTTATTGAAGCGAGGAGGCATGCCACTCGGGAGGCGTTTGGGCTTCATTATGAGCCGTTTGAGTTTTCTTTTGAGCTGGAGAGTCTTTCTTCAGTGAGGCTTTGGGATCCTGCCCCTTATCTTCAGTATATTCGCCAAATGCAGACCATACGAAACTACTTTGATTTTCTCGATGTGGATGTGGATTTTTATACCATTTCGAATAAAATGGAGCAGGTATTGGTAGCCTGTCGGGAATTGGTGCTTTCGAATCTTTTGCCCGAGAGTCAGAGCTGGGAAAATCTTCACCTTCGTTATACCCATGGAATGGGTATGGTTGTTTCTCCTGCTTCTCTTGCAGGGGAAGAAGGCCAACCTGTTTTCTGGCTCAAGAATCTCTCGCAGGAGAGTATCCATGAGGAGTTTGCTCTCGCCAAGCCGCAGGTGTACTTTGGAGAGGCTTATTTGCCCTATGTGTTTGTTCGAACGGAGGTGCCAGAATTTGAATACACCGATGCCACCAATCGTGTTGAGACGTTCTATCAGGCAACCAACGGGGTGAGGCTTTCGCTCTTTCGTCGCTTTGCTTTTGCTCGGGTTTTTGGGGAAAAGAATATTTTTCTCACACGGTATTTTACCTCTCAGAGTGGTGTTCTCTGGAAACGCCATATTATCAAGCGATTGCAGGATCTTGTTCCGGAGCTTGCTTATGATTCTGATGCCTATCCTACTATTGTTGATGGGGAAATCTTTTGGGTGGTGGATGCCTATACCACCACAGATCGCTATCCTCTCGCAGAGCGATACAATTCCCAGTGGGGGAAGTTGAACGCCATTCGTCATTCGGTGAAGGTTGTTGTTTCTGCCTATGATGGGACGGTGCATTACTATGTGATAGACAAAGATGATCCCCTCCTTGCTCCCATTCGTTTCTTTGCTAAGGATCTGTTCTCAGAGGATGTGCCTCCGAAGTTTGCTCAGCATTTTCGTTATCCCTACCAGCTTTTGGCATTTCAGGCAGAGGTTTTTGGACGCTATCACATGGATAGTGATGAGAGTTTCTACAACGGGGATGATATCTGGACGGTACCCGTGGTGAAGCAAGAAAATACCAACAAGGTGTATGAGCCGATATATCTTCTCTTGCATTCCTCAGAGGGGTATATGCCGGGTGTTTTTGTGCCTTTTACTCCTCTCTATAGACAGAATCTCTCAGGGTGGCTCTTTGGGGTATATGATAAGGGACTCCACCTCTACCAGTATGTGACCCCACGAACAGAGAGTATCCCAGGGCCATCTCAGGTGGAAGCACAGATCTACCAAAATGAAGAGCTTGCAAAGCTTTTTACCCTGTGGGGGCAGCGAAATTCCTCAGTGAGTTTGGGGGTAACCCGTTACCTTCCTTTAGGAAAGGATGTGATCGCTGTTGTACCGCTTTTTATTAGTTCGCAGTACAATGCACTCCCTCAGATTGCCCTTGTGATTGCAACCTACAAGAATAAGGTTTACTATGGCAAAACGACAACCGAGTTGATACTCCAGATTCAAAGAGAGGAAAGCAAAACTGAGAAGCCAGCGGGAGCATAGAGTATGGATGATGAGACTCGTGTAGCCCTTATTCGTCAAGGCAATGCTCTCATGCAGGAAAAGCGTTACAAGGAGGCTTTGGCTTGTTTTCTCAAAGCAGAATACCAAGATGGGCTTGTTCGTGTGGGGGATGTTCTGTATGAGCAAAAAAACTATGCGGGTGCTCTCAAGGTGTATGTGAAAGCGGGGCATCCTGGGCGTATTGAGGCAACAGCGGAGAAGGTTGCTGCTATCATCCATAGTTGGTTGGAGGAGGATAAACAGATTCCTTCTGAAACGAAGGAGATACAACCGTGGAAACCTGTGGTACTGAGTCTTGAAGATATTATGAAGATAGGGAATGCAGAGCATGCCAAAGAACAGGAACCAAGCTCTTCAGATGAAATTATGCAAAAGGGAGATAAACCATGATTCTTGATGGTAAGGTTGTTGCCGCGAAGCGTAAAGAGGAGCTAAAGGCTCGACTTCAGGAGATGCCAGAGCAGCTTCATCTTGCGGTTGTTTTGGTGGGGAATCATCCGGCCTCACAATCGTATGTTCGTTCAAAGGAAAAGGCATGCCATGAGGTTGGTATTGATTCGCAGGTTATCACTCTGGGCGAGGATATTACCACCGCTGAACTTAAGGATGTCATCCGAGCTCTGAATAGTGATCAGCGGGTACATGGTATTCTCGTTCAGTTGCCTCTTCCTGATCATATTGATGAGGCCGAGATTCTTGAAACCATTGATCCTGCCAAGGATGTGGATTGTTTCCACCCTTATAATGTGGGGAGGCTTTTTTTGGGGCAGCCTATTGTGGCACCGTGTACACCCAAGGGAGTAATGGAAATTTTGCGTCATTATGAAATAGATGTGGCTGGCAAACATGTTGTTGTGGTAGGTAGAAGCAACATTGTTGGAAAGCCTATGGCAGCCCTTCTTCTCCAGGCGAACGCCACAGTTACCATTTGCCACTCCCGTACAAAGGATCTGGCAGCGCAGTTAAAACATGCAGATATTGTTGTTGCAGCTGTGGGTAAACCTGCTCTGATTACAGGCGAGATGATTCGAGAAGGGGCGGTTGTGATTGATGTGGGGATTAACAGGATTGAGGATCCGGCATCCCCCAAAGGGTATCGTGTTGTCGGGGATGTGGATTTTGAGAGCGTGCAGCCTCTCGCTTCGGCAATTACCCCTGTTCCTGGAGGGGTGGGGTTGATGACGGTAGCGGAGCTGCTTTGGAATACCTACACCCTTGCTCGGGCTCGCTTATGAAGAAGGGTACCCTCTATGTTGTAGCTACACCTATAGGGAATCTCGATGATATTTCGGTGCGGGCGCTGGAAACCCTGAAAAGTGTGGACAGAATTGCCTGTGAACATCCCGAGAGGCATCGCAAGCTTTTGTCTCACTTTGATATTCACAAGCCCCTGCTTCAGATTTCTGCTGCCAATGAGGTGAATAGTGCCAAGGGGATTGTTTCGCTTTTGCTGAAGGGGGAGAATATAGCCGTGGTTTCCGATGCTGGGGTACCGGGGGTTTCTGATCCGGGGAAGTATGTTGTTGAGTTGGCTCGAAGGGAAGGTGTTCCGATTGTGCCCATTCCTGGGCCTTCTGCCCTTACCGCGATGCTCTCCATGCTGGGCGAGTCGCCCAAGGATGTTTTGTTTGTTGGTTTTCTTCCAAAGACAACAGGCAAGATTGCAAGAATTCTTCGCCAGTATGAGGAGATGGAGCTTACTCTGGTGATGTTCGTGTCCTCGTTTCAGATAAAAAATTTTCTTAAGATACTAAATGAATACTGGGGAAATGTCGAAATTATAATAGGCAGAGAGATCACGAAGGTTCATGAAACCTGGCTTGCTGGAAAAGTGCTGGAAATTTTGGAGCAGGAACTTCCAGAGGCAGGTGAGTGGACGGTGGCTGTAAAAAAATGGCTTGATAAAAAGCCATAATTGCTTAAGTCTTTGTGGTCAAAAGCCGATAAAAACAGTAGGAGGAGTATATGGAAATTCGTGGTGTAGATCCTCTTCGTGGAGTTAACCAAGATAGCAAGATAAACAAAGTCGTTAAGCGTGAAGGACGAGATACCTCTGATGAGGTCGAGATCTCTGAGGAGGCGCGAAAGTTAGCCGAGGCTTCCAAGATAGAAGAGATTATTCGCAATACACCAGAGATTCGAGAGGATCGGGTTGCGGAGGTTAAGGCTAAGCTCGAGCGTGGTGAATACAATAACGAAGAGGTGCTGAATACGGTTGCAGAACGGATTATGAAGGCGCTGGGGTTGTAGTGGTGCTGTGATTCTTGAGAAAGAGAGGGCACTGTTAAAGACAGTGCCTTTTTTTTATAAACAGGCAGAATGGGAGGGAGGATGAATCGAATACGATGGATAATGATGGAGCTTGTTGTGCCTCTTCTTGTGTTTGGAGGGGTGTATTTTGATCGATCTTCAAATGTAAGAGAGATTTCAACGAAGTATTTTCGTATTTTTTATGCCCAAAAGGATGAATCCGTGGCACGACGCCTTTTTTTTATGGCTGATAAACTCTATGAGGAGTGGAGGGATCGTTTAGGAATAAATGTGAACGATAAGTTCTGTGTTATCCTTACTTCAGATGAAGAAATTCTGAATGGTGAGTTCACCTCCTTGCCAAGGAATACCATTGTTCTTTATAACTATCTTTCTTATCCTTCTCTTATTCTTTCGGATGATGCTTTGGAGGCTTTGTTTGTTCATGAAATGTTGCATGCTCTTTCCCTGAATGTTCGGACTCCTTTTTGGAATGGTTTAAGATGGATTGTCGGTGATGTAATCACGCCTCATTATTTTCAAATGCCGTGGTGGATGTACGAAGGAATTACGGTAAGTGGAGAGAGTTTCAAAGGGGGAGGAAGGGTGAATATGCCCTCTGTTCGAGCACGGCTCTGTGAGCATTATGCAGAGGGGCAGTTTGAAGATTATTCTGATGTGGCTCAATTTCAATGGGGCGGTTTTCACTATATCTATGGAGGGTATTTTAGTAGCTATCTTCAGGAAAAATATGGCTGGGAAAAGTATGGCGATCTGTGGAAGGAGAGTGCAAAGGCTTGGTTGCCATATAGCTTTGAATTGTTCTTTAAGAGGGTTTATGGGGTTTCGCTTTCAGAAGAATGGAAGAACTTTGCTTCACAGTTTGCGCTTTCGCATGTGGAACGTCCTGTTCCTCAGAGAATTGTGAGGCGAGGGAGGATTATTGAGCTCAGGCAAAATGAAGAAAAGGTTTATTTGGTTGATGGGGCTACCCTTTCTCTCTATGAGGTGGGGAAGAAGGACGACCTTCGGCGCATTGGTGAGGGAGAGACAATCGTGATGCGAGGAGAGTGGAAGGCGATTCGAAAAGAGTATTTTCGAGAGGGCAAGCCGAAGGATGGGTTTGTTGTGGTTTCTCCTTTGGGCAAGGAGGTTTTTCTTCCCCATGTGGTTGATATGGATATGGGCTGGAATGGGGAAATGCTTTGCGTGAGGGCGAAGGGTTTGACGACAGAGCTTGTGCTTCGAAGGGATAAGAGGGAAGAGGTGCTTTTGCCGGCTCAGGTTGGGGTGCAGTATGTTTTTCCACGGTGGGTTTCGCAGGATCGGTATGTGTTTGTGGCTATTGTTTCCAACCGATTCATGCTGGTGGAGGGAAATCGTCAAGGATCATTTCTCTCGTATGACCTCTCTCACTACGAGGTGAGCTCTCTGGTGGTGAGGGGAGACGATGTTTGGATGACGGTTTTTCCGCGAGGGGAGAATAATCTTGGACGAGTGGCTGTGTTTTCTCTTGCCACTCATCGTCTTCGCTATCAGACAACGGATGTTCTTGGTGGTATTCATCGAGTTGCTTTTGGGGAGAATGGCTATTATGTGCTTCATCGCTACAAGAATGAGGATGTGTGTGCCTTTTACTTGATGGAATCTCCTCCTTGGGGAAGTTTGAATGAAGGGGAGGAGCTTGGAGCGACGCAGTTTACCGTGATTCCTTCTCAGGATGATGGTGCTTTTCTTTCGTCTCAGGTGGCGGGTAAATGGAGTGATATGCTTCCCGCTATTCGTGTGCCGATTGTGTTACCCGATCCGGTGGCCTCGTTATTTTTTGAGCGCTTGGTGTGGAATGGTTTTCTCTATCTCTCTAGTGAGGATCCCTTGAAAGAAAACATGGTGAGCATCCTCTACTATGGTCTTTGGATTCCTTCCTTGCAGGTTGTTAGGGTAGAATGGCAGAATACCCACTGGTATCCGTTTGTGTTTCGAGTAGGAGGAAGCACTTCAAGACTTTCGAGCGTGCTTTCGGGAGATTTTGTTTATGGAGGAATCGAATGGGTGCATTCTTTTTCTTCTCGTGAGGGAATTGTTGTTTTTAATGTCAATACGCTTGGGCTTTATCCTGAGGAAGGAAATAGCTGGAGTTCTGAAGGGGGGATTGCTTGGTTTCGAACACGATCTGAAAGAGATACCCGACCATGTCCTGTTTTTTCGGGTCCGTTATTGATTAACGGTGCTGTCTCTTCAGATGGACTGTTCTATGGTACCACAACGCTCAAATGGTCGGGCTCCTGGGCCTCGATGGCCTTTGTTGGTGGCTATGGGAATGAGGGATTCTATTCTCCTTTATCGGGTGTGCAGTCTTTTCTTTTTTCGTTCGTTTCTTCTCATTCGTATGAAAGTGGGAGATTGTATCAGGGTTTTGCTGGTGTCGAGGGTGAAATCTGGAAGGGCTTTGTGACAAAAATGGGGTATGGGCTTTGGCCTTTGTATCTTGAGACGGTGGGGGCTGTATTGGGAGGATCTTACATCAATCTCTTTGATGGGAATGAGAGGGATGATTTTGCTTCGTTTTCACTTCAGCTTTATACGAAGTGGATAGTCGGGTATATTGTGCCGCTTTCTTTGGTGAGTTATTGGAGATGGACAACGATGGGGAGTGGTTATACTCTCGGTGTTGTTTTGGTGTTTTAGGAAAGATTTGTGCTCTTTTGGTTGGGGGGATTTTTTGACAGGGAACCTTTTTCCTCCTTATAATACCCGTATTCAAGAGAGGAAGAGGTTCTCATGGAGAAGTATCGTTCGCGAGGGGTTTCCCCAACCAAAGAGGATGTTCACGCTGCTCTGCAGAACGTTGATGAAGGGGCTTTCCCCGGGAGTTTTTGTAAGATTGTGCCCAATCCCTTTCAGAAGGGAGAGTATCTTGTTATGCATGCCGATGGCAGTGGGACAAAATCGAGTGTGGCCTATTTGATGGCTCGAGAGAGTGGACAGTCTCATTGGTATGTGGGGCTTGCTCAGGATGCAGCGGTGATGAATCTTGATGATATGGCATGTGTGGGGGCTGTTGGACCCTTTGTTTTTTCGAATACCATCGGGAGGAATGCTCATCGTGTTGATGGGGAGGCGATCAAGCAGGTTATTCATGGGTATATTCATTTTTTTGAAAGCCTGAAACCCTATGGTGTGGAGTGTATCATGACAGGTGGGGAAACAGCCGATGTTGGGGATCTTGTGCAAACAATAGTGGTGGATGCTACGGCTGTGGCTTCGCTCTCAGAGGGAGAGGTGCTTCCGATGAGTATGCAAGTTGGTGATGTGATCGTAGGCTTTTCCTCTACGGGGCAGGCCTCGTATGAAAAGGTGCCAAATTCTGGTATTGGTTCAAATGGTTTGACGCTTGCTCGTCATCAACTTCTCTCCCATGATTATGCTAAGCGTTATCCGGAGAGTTTTTCACCAACCATTGAAGAGAGTAATGTCTATCAGGGAAGTTATCATCTCGAAGATCTCCTTCCTGGTTCGTCGTTCACGGTGGGGGAGGCGCTCCTCTCTCCTACCCGCACCTACCTTCCCGTTGTGAAGGAGATTCTTGCTCGCTATCGGGAGGCTATCCATGGCATGGTGCACTGTACAGGTGGTGGACAAGTGAAATGCAAAAATTTTGGCAAAGCCCTTCGTTATGTGAAGGACAACCTCTTTCCCGTACCTTCCCTGTTTCTCGCTATTCAAAAGACAGGAGTGGAATGGAGAGAGATGTATCAGGTGTTCAATATGGGGCACAGGCTTGAAATCTACACTTCACCTGAAGTGGCACAGGAGTTGATCACTCTTGCCGGGCGTTTTCAGATTGAGGCAAGGATAGTGGGAAGGATTGAGGCTGCACAAGGTCCTCACAATGAGGTGGTGCTTCAGACGCCCTATGGGGTGTTTATCTATTCGTAGCCATGGATTGAATTCGTTCGACAAGGGCTTTGTTTTCTGAAGAAGGCTCGAGTTGATAACTTTTTTGGTACCATTTCAGGGATTCAACATAGTTTTTTACACCCTCGTAGCATTGCCCAAGCATTCGGTAAGCGAGGGCAACATTGATTTGACCGCTTTTTCCCCCATAATAAAGGGCAGCGAGGAGGGCTGTTTCAGCACTGTAGTAGTTTTTCTGGAGAAGGTGTACATTGCCAAGCTTGAGGTAGACAACAGGGTTTTTGGGGGATTCTTTGAGAGCGTATTGGTAGGAGATCAGGGCTTTGGAGTAGTCCTGGAGTTGTATGTAATCATCCCCCATGGCAATATAATAGGAAAGGTTTCCGCCAATATTTTGTATAGCTTTGATGAGAATCTTAAGGTGGTCCTGAATGAGTCCTTTCGCCTTGTAGTATTCTAAGAGGCGATTGTAGGCTGTTCGGTCCGTAGGGTTGTTGGCAATCATTTGGAGAAGACGCTGTTCATTTATACTGTCACTGGCTGTAGGTTTTGATGTGGTTGGTTGAGGAGTTTTTTCTGACGGTGTGGGTGCAGGTTGACTAGCTGGTATGGGTGTTGTTTCTTGCGGTGGAGTTTGTGTAGGCGAAGTTTCGGCTGGATTTTCCGACTCTTGTGCGATTAACGTAAGGGTAAAGCAGAGACTCCAGAAGAAAATAAATGCTTTTTTCATACACGCCCCTTAAGCTTCATAAGCATATCATAAGGCAATAGGCTAAATTTCGCAAGTTTTTGAAAGGGTAGAGAGTATGAGGGGGTGCCCTGATAACCAAAAAGAGGACGATGCTCTTGGCATCGCAAAAGCGGGGAATCGGTGGCTATGCCCTTGCCTTATTTTTGATCATGGAAAGAGTTCAGCTGAAACAGGGAAGGAGCCGCTACCTGCACGGTGAGATACATAAGGAGGGGAGGAGATGGTCTATGTCTCGTAAGCCAGATACTCTGTTGGTAATTTGTGCTCTGGAAATGGCATGTTTAAACAGAAATCCTGACAGAGGTTTACTATTTCATTCTGAGCGTGGGATTCAGTATATTGAAATATTTTACAACAGAAAAAGACTTCATTCTTATCTGGGTTATAGAACCCCAGAAGAGTTTAAGAAAAATTCTTTGCTTAACTGATATTTTACAAAATTGACAAAGGTTCACTCTGTGTTGTCGTGTTTTCGTAGCTGAAACAAAGAAAGAGCCTCTTGGTCGCGAAGTGTGATAAATGAGGAGCATATATAGGTTGTGCTCTTTACCTATCTCTGTTTTTTCTCCCACGGTAAAAAAAACATGCTGAAACAAGACAAGAAGAGAAAGAGTCGGAAGTAAGCACGTGGCATGTGAGCCAACCCAGCCTTTGGTCAGGGTTTTGTTCTTTTTTAAATTTACCGTTTCCTATCTTTCTTTATGATGTTGCTACAACCATGCGATGACTGAGAGGTTTTTTGTTGTATCAACCGAAAATTTTCTCTCTTCTTTAGTCTAAAAAGGGCTTTTAACTTGACAAAGATTTGTTTTTGGTTTATAATATTGTTCACTTTAATTTCCTGAAAAAAGGACAAGGAGATATTTGGTATGCCAACGATCAATCAACTGGTGCGGAAGGGCAGACAAAAGGTGCTCTATAAGAGCAAATCGCCAGCTCTTGAAGGAAATCCTCAAAAGAGAGGGGTTTGTGTTAAGGTGACCACTATGACGCCGAAGAAGCCAAACTCTGCTTTGCGTAAGATTGCGAGGGTGCGGTTGAGTAATGGGATAGAAGTGACAGCGTATATCCCTGGTATTGGTCACAATCTGCAGGAGCACTCTGTGGTGCTTGTACGTGGAGGTCGTGTGAAAGACCTTCCTGGTGTGCGTTATCATATTATTCGTGGTACTTTGGATGCGCTTGGTGTAGAAAAGCGTTTCACAAGCCGCTCCAAGTATGGTGCCAAGAAACCAAAATCGTAAGAGAAGAGGGTGAAATATGCCAAGAAAGAAAACAGCAAAGTTGGTTCGTCCGATTGCACCGGATCCAAAGTATAAAAGTGTTCTTGTTGCGAAATTTATCAATCGTGTGATGCGGGATGGGAAAAAGACTGTTGCTCAAAAGATTGTCTATGGGGCAATGGATTATCTTTCTCAGAAGACAAAGCTTCCGCCTCTTGAGGCTTTTGAAAAGGCTCTTGAGAATATCAAGCCTCCTATTGAGGTTCGTTCTCGTCGTGTGGGTGGTGCTACCTATCAGGTTCCTGTTGAGGTTCGCCCTGAACGTCAGCTTGCCCTTGCGTTTCGTTGGTTGGTGACGCTTTCGTCAAAGCGCAAAGGTCATTCGATGATTGAGAAGCTTGGCGGCGAGTTGGTTGATGCCTTCAATGGAACGGGTGCTTGTGTGAAGAAGAAAGAAGATACGATTAAAATGGCAGAGGCCAATCGAGCCTTTGCTCATTATCGCTGGTAAGGAGAGGGTATGGCTGCTGAAAAGATTTATCCTCTTGATAAGGTGCGTAATATTGGTATTGCAGCACATATTGATGCTGGTAAGACAACCACCACAGAGCGTATCCTTTACTATACGGGGAAGACGCATAAGATTGGTGAGGTGCACGAGGGTGCTGCTGAAATGGACTGGATGATTCAGGAGAAGGAGCGTGGTATTACCATTACCAGTGCTTCTACCACCTGTTTCTGGAAGGATATTAAGATCAATATTATTGATACTCCGGGTCACGTGGATTTTACAGCCGAGGTTGAGCGTTCCCTTCGTGTGCTTGATGGTGCTATTGCTGTGTTTGATGCTGGAGAGGGTGTGGAGCCTCAGTCTGAAACCGTATGGCGTCAGGCAGACAAGTACAATGTTCCCCGTATTGCTTTCATCAACAAGATGGACAAGGTTGGGGCTAATTTCTATGCTGCTGTGGACTCGATGAAGAAAAAGCTGGGTGTAAAGGCGCTGCCTATTCAGGTTCCTATGGGGTCTGAGTCTACCTTTGTTGGTGTGATTGATGTGATTGAGGAAAAGGCTTATGACTGGTCGAATGATGATCAGGAAGGGATGAAGTATGAGTTGAAGCCTGTTCCTGAGGAGTACAAAGAAAAGGTGAAAGAGTTTCGCCATCATGTTGTGGAGACGGTGTGTGAGTCGGATGATGCGCTTCTTGAGAAGTATCTCAATGGTGAAGAGTTGACTCTTGAGGAGATCAAGGCGGGGCTCCGGAAGCTTGTTATTCAGTGTAAGGTCTTCCCTGTGATTTGTGGAAGCGCTCTTAAGAATAAGGGTGTTCAGCTTATGCTGGATGCGGTGAGGGATTATCTTCCTTCACCTCTTGATATTGCAGCTGTGAAGGGAACTGATCCTGCTACAGGTCAGGAAGTGATCTGTAAGACTGTTGATAGTGAGCCCTTTGTTGGTCTTGCCTTTAAGGTGATGGTTGATCCTTTTGTGGGTAAATTGGTTTTTGTGCGTGTGTATTCGGGTAAGCTTGAAAAAGGGAGCTATGTGTACAATGCTACGAAGGGTGTGAAGGAGCGTGTAGCTCGTTTGCTTCGTATGCATGCCAATAAGCGTGATGAGATTGATTTTGTGACAGCTGGTGATATTATTGCTGTGGTTGGTTTGAAGGATACGATTACTGGAGATACGCTCTGTGGTGAAGAGCGTAAGGTTGTGCTTGAGGCTATTGATTTCCCTGAACCGGTGATCAATGTGGCTATCGAACCGAAGAGCAAGGATGATATTGATAAGATGAATGAGGTTCTTCGCAAGCTTCAGGAGGAGGATCCTACTTTCCGTGTACGAACGGATGAGGAAACGGGTCAGACGCTTATCTATGGTATGGGAGAGCTTCACCTTGAGATTATTGTCGACCGTATGCTGCGCGAGTTTAAGGTTCAGGCGAATGTAGGTAAGCCTCAGGTTGCTTATCGTGAAACGATTCGTAAGAGTGCTAAAGTCGAAAGCAAGTATATTCGACAGAGTGGTGGTAAGGGTCAGTATGGTCATGTGATTATGGAGATTGAGCCTCTTCCTGAGGGAGCTGGTTTTGAGTTTGTTGACAAGGTTGTTGGTGGACGCATCCCGAAGGAGTTTATCCCTGCTATTCAAAAGGGTGTGGAAGAGGCTATGAATAATGGCGTGATTGGTGGCTATCCTGTGGTGGATGTTCGTGTGAATGTGCTGGATGGTAGTTACCATGAAGTGGACTCTTCGGAAATGGCGTTTAAGATTGCTGCATCAAAGGGTTTCAAAGATGCCATGGCTCAGGCTGATCCTGTTCTTCTTGAGCCTATTATGAAAGTGGATGTGATTGTTCCTGAGGATTATCTTGGTGATGTTATTGGAGATCTTAGTGCTCGTCGTGCCAAGATCGAGGGAATGGAACAGAAGGGGAATGCTCGTCTGGTGACGGCAAAGGTGCCTCTGGGAGAGATGTTTGGATATGCAACAACTTTGCGTTCGCTTTCTCAGGGACGAGCAAACTACTCGATGGTGTTTTCGAATTATGCTGAGGTTCCCAAGGCAAACTGGGATGCCATTTTGAAGAAATAGCAATAACCAAAAGGAGGATAGACAATGGCTGAAGGTAAGTTTGAGAGAACAAAGCCGCATTTAAATGTTGGTACGATTGGTCACGTTGACCATGGTAAAACAACTTTGACGGCTGCTATTACGAAGTATCTTGCTCTTCAGGGGAAGGCTAAAGCTCGTCGTTATGATGAAATTGACAATGCTCCTGAAGAAAAGGCTCGTGGTATTACGATTAACACCGCTCACGTTGAGTATGAGACGGATAAGCGTCACTATGCTCACGTGGACTGTCCTGGGCACGCTGACTACATCAAGAACATGATTACCGGTGCTGCTCAGATGGATGGTGCTATTCTTGTAGTGGCAGCTACTGACGGTGTGATGCCCCAGACTCGTGAGCACGTGCTTCTTGCTCGTCAGGTGAACGTGCCTTCGATTGTGGTGTTTTTGAACAAGGTTGACCAAATTGCTAAGGGTGATGAAGAACTCATCGACATCGTTGAGATGGATATTCGCGAGCTTCTCAACTCTTATCAGTTCCCTGGTGATGAGATTCCTATCATTCGTGGATCTGCTCTTCTTGCTAACGAGTCTACTTCGACAGATCCTAATGCTCCAGAGTATGCTTGTATTAAGCAACTCACTGAAGCTCTTGATAACTACTTCAAGGAACCTCAGCGTGAACTTGACAAGCCTTTCTTGATGCCTATCGAAGATATTTTCTCGATCACTGGTCGTGGTACTGTGGCAACCGGAAGAATTGAGCGCGGAAAGATCAAGGCAGGTGAGGAAGTTGAAATTGTCGGTTACAAGGAAACAAGAAAGACTACCGTTACCGGTGTGGAAATGTTCAGAAAGCTTCTTGATGAAGGTCTTGCTGGTGATAATGTTGGTCTTCTCCTCCGCGGTGTGGAAAAGGATGAGATCCGCCGTGGTATGGTGCTTGCTAAGCCTGGTTCGATTACTCCTCACAAGAAGTTTGAGGCTGAAGTGTACGTGCTGAAGAAAGAAGAGGGTGGTCGAAGCACTCCTTTCCATGTTGGATACCGTCCTCAGTTCTATATCAGAACTGCTGACGTAACAGGAAGCATCGTTGCTATTAAGGGTGCTGATCTTGTTATGCCCGGTGATAATGTGAACATGACCATTGAGCTGATCGTGAATGTGGCTATTGAAAAGGGTATGCGTTTTGCTATCCGCGAGGGTGGTAGAACGGTTGGTGCTGGTGTTGTGACAAATATCATCGAATAAAGGCGAGTGAGGCGATTGTGAGCAGGATTAGGATCAGATTGAAAGCATACGATGCTGCGTTGATTGACAGATCCGCCAAGATGATTGTTGAAACCGTGAAGAATAAAGGGGGAAGGGTATCGGGTCCGATACCCCTTCCTACCCGTATTCGCAAGTACACGGTGTTGCGATCTCCTCATGTGGATAAGGATTCTCGCGAACAGTTTGAGATTCGTATCCACAAGCGTTTGGTTGATATTCTCGATCCTTCGGCAGAGCTGATTGCTGCTCTTTCTGAGTTGCAGCTTCCTGCTGGGGTTGAAATTGAGATCAAACAGTAGGCGGAATAGGATAGGGTTTGTTGCAAGAGGTGATGGAAAAGCGGGGTTTCCTGCTTGGTGAGGCAAGAGTTTTTCAAGGCCATCTTTGTACAAAGAGCGAGGTGGCCTTACACTATATAATAGGTGGAGTAGTATGAAAGCGAAAAAGGTCGGTATTATTGGACGCAAGCTAGGTATGACGCAGATGTATGTTGACGGGGAGCTTGTTGGCGTGACGGTTGTTGACTTTTCCGACATGATTCTTTTGGGCACACGAACACAGGATAGAGATGGTTATGTGGCTGCTATCCTGGGGTACGATTTTGACGGTGCCGAACCTCGTTATATTCGCGAGGTGCGTTTGAATACGCCGGCTATCTATGAGGATGGTCAGTTTTTGCAGGCACTCCAGGAAGTGAAGTATGTTGATGTGTTCGGTGTGATGAAGGGTCGTGGTTTTGCGGGAGTAATGAAGCGGTATGGTTTCCATGGGGGACCTGCTTCTCACGGTGCAAAACACTGGCATAGACGTCCAGGTTCTATCGGTGGACATACCTTTCCTGCAAAGGTCTGGAAGGGAAAGAAAATGCCCGGACATTACGGGAATACCAATGTGGCTGTGCTCCATCAGCAGTTGGTTCGTGTTGATGCGGAAAAGCGTCTCCTCTTTATTAAGGGGGCTATTCCTGGTGCACGGAACAGCTACGTGATGGTGAGAGATTCGGTAAAGGAGTAAGGCAATGAAGCTGGATGTGTTTCAGGGAAGTACGAAAAGCGGTTCCCTCGATGTAAAGATGGTAGTGGTAGATAAGCCAGAGAATGTCTCTGAGCATTCCATCTATCAAGCTGTTGTGGCTCGTCTTTCTCACGAGAGACAGGGAACGCTTTCTACATTGACCAAGTCCGAAGTTCGTGGTGGAGGAAAGAAGCCCTGGCGTCAGAAGGGACTGGGTCGTGCTCGTGCGGGTTCGATTCGTTCTCCTCTTTGGCGAGGTGGTGGAGTGATCTTTGGTCCAAAACCTCGGGACTTCTCATTGAAGATCAATCAAAAGATGAAGGCAAAAGCGTATATTTCTGTATTCTCAAAGATGAATGAATTGGGACGTCTGCGTGTTATCTCAGGGTTTACCTATCAGGAGATGAAGACCAAGGCATTCTTGAAGGCTTTTGCTTCCTACTGTGTTGATCCAAAGGAGAAGATGGTGATTGTGACCGAGGCTCAGAACAAGGCACTCTATCTCTCTACACGAAGTCTTCCTAATGTGACGGTGATGTACGTTGATCAGATGGATATTCTCCCACTGGTTTACGCTGATCGAATCTATATTACGGACAAAGCCCTTACGCTTCTCGATGAGCGGTTTGTCAGGATTTTTGGATAGTGGAGTGTGAATATGAGAGAACCGAGTGTTATTCTGTTGGCTCCTGTGATTACAGAGAAGAGCAGCAGGCTCAAAGAGCAGAAGAAGTATGTGTTTGAAGTAGCCATGGATGCAAACAAGATTGAGATCGCAAAGGCCGTAGAGGCTGCCTACAAGGGAGTTGAGGTTGCCAAGGTAAATGTTACCAAGGTTCACCCTAAGTGGAAGCGAGTGCGGATGCAGTCAGGTTTGACGAAGTGGCGAAAGAAAGCGATTGTAACCCTTGCTAAGGGCGAGATCGACTTTTTTAAAGCCTAAAAATTGAAGGACATGAGGGAAAACTATGGGATTGAAGAGATTTAAGCCGGTCACCCCCGGACTTCGACACCGGGTGAGTTATGACTACAGCGAGATCACCAAGTCAGAACCCGAGAAAACACTGATTGGTGGTACAAAACGAGGGCGCGGAGACGGCCGCAATAGTCAGGGTCGTATTACCGTTGAGCATCGTGGTGGTGGGAATAAGCGCTTCTATCGTATTATTGATTTTAAGCGCGATAAGTGGAATGTGCCTGCTAAGGTTGTTGCTATTGAATATGATCCCAACCGTACCGCTCGTATTGCCCTCTTGCATTATGTCGATGGAGAGAAGCGCTATATTTTGGCGCCAAAGGATTTAAAAGTCGGTGATTTTGTCGAGAGTGGCGAGCATGTTGAGATCAAACCAGGTAATGCGTTGCCGTTGAAGAACATTCCTGTTGGTACGTTGGTGCACAATGTTGAGCTTAAGCCCGGAAAGGGTGGCCAGATTGCTCGATCGGGCGGTGCTTATGCGAAGCTTGATGGTCGTGAAGGGAAGTATGCTATTCTTCGCATGCCATCAGGAGAGATTCGCATGGTGCTTCAGGTGTGTATGGCAACGGTTGGCGAGGTTTCTAACTCTGACCGTATTAATATTGTTTTGGGTAAGGCGGGTCATGCGCGACATCTTGGTATTCGACCTACGGTTCGTGGTACAGCAATGAACGCGGTTGATCACCCCCATGGTGGTGGACGTGGTAAGCAGAAGGGTTATCCAACCCCTGTGAGCCGAACCAATGTCCCAGCAAAGGGATACAAGACACGCAAAAAGAACAAGTATACCAACCAGTATATCTTGTCGCGTAAGAAATAACGAGAGGTGAGCCTATGAGTCGTTCGGTAAAGAAAGGACCTTATGTAGATGCGAAGCTCTACAAGAAAGTCATAGCCATGCAGAATGCATTGGAGAAACAGCCCATTAAAACATGGTCTCGGCGTTCAACGATCATTCCAGAGATGATTGGCTTGACAATTCAGGTATATAATGGTAAAATATTTGTTCCGGTTTTTGTAAACGAGAATATGGTTGGGCATAAGCTTGGTGAGTTTGCTCCTACACGCATATTCCGTGGACATGCCGGGGCAAAGAAAGCTTAAGATGGAGTAAAGCCATGAATGCAGTAGCAAGAGCACGCTTTTTGCGCATTTCGCCGCTTAAGTTGCGCAAGCTGATAAAGATTCTGAAGGGCAAGGAATTGCAGGAAGCGATGGATATTATGAAGCTGTTGCCAAACAAGGGAGCAAAGATGATCTACAAGGTTCTGGCTTCAGCTCGTGCCAATTTTGTGAATCGCTATCCTGATGCGAGGAATTCGGTGTTGGTGATTGACCGTATTTTTGTGGATGAGGCTGGAGCCTTCAAGCGTGTTATGCCTCGTGCACGTGGTCGGGCAGACATTATTCATCGAAGAATGTCTCACCTGACAGTTGTGGTCAAGGTGATGGAATAAGATGAAGAGGTGATGCTATGGGACAGAAAGTAAATCCTAATGGTTTGCGATTGGGAATTAGTCGTGGTTGGGATTCTGTGTGGTATAGCGATAGAGATTATGCTTACAATGTGTTGGAAGACCACAAGATTCGTACCTATATTCGGAAGAATTATGGAGCGGCATTTGTTTCCCACATTGAGATTGTGCGTTTCAGCGATCAGGTGAGAGTGACTATTCATGCTGCCCGCCCTGGTCAGATTATTGGAAAGAAGGGAGCAGAGATTGAGGCTATTACCAAAGAGCTGCAGAAGCTGGTTAAAGAAGATCGTCGTGTCTCTGTTTCTGTGAAAGAGATTAAAGTTCCTGAACTTGATGCCAGTGTGGTTGGTCAGGATATTGCTCGTCAGATTGAGCGTCGTGTTGGTTATAAGCGGGCTATTAAGCAGGCTATCCGCAATGCTATGAAGAGTGGTGCAAAGGGTATCAAGATTCGTATTTCTGGACGACTCAATGGAGCGGAAATTGCCCGAACAGAGGAGTTTAAAGAGGGTCGTTTGCCTCTGGCTACTCTCTCTGCCAATATTGATTACTGTGTGTCTGAGAGCTATACCGAGATGGGTGTGATTGGTATCAAGGTATGGATCTATAGAGACAACGTAGAGAGAAGGAGACGCTAATGCTTTTCCCAAGTAGAACAAAGTATCGTAAGCAACAGCGCGGAACCATGAAAGGAATCGCGCATAAAGGAGAGATGGTTTCTTTTGGTGATTATGGACTGATTGCCCTGGAGGCTGCCTGGATTACTGATCGGCAGATTGAGGCTTTTCGTGTGGCTATCAGCCGAAAGCTTGGCAAATCCGGGAAGATGTGGTTAAGGATTTTCCCCGACAAGCCCTATACAAAGAAGGGCGAGGGGGTCCGTATGGGTAAGGGTAAAGGTATGCCTGATGGTTGGGTTGCAGTGGTGAAGCCCGGTCGTGTGATTGCTGAGATTGCTGGTCTCTCTGAAGAAGAGGCAAAAGAGGCTTTCCGACTTGCTGGCCACAAACTTCCCATTACTACCAAGTTTGTGAAACGTATTGATGCGTAAGGGGGGAGTATGGCAACCAAAAAGGTAAAAGAACTCAGACAGTTGAATAGGGAGCAACTCCTGAAGTTGCGTAGCGATCTTCAACAGAAGTTGATGCAGCTTCGTTTTCGTTCCCGTAGTGAGAAGCTGGCTAATCCGATGGAGAAACGAAATCTTCGTCGCGAGATTGCTGTTATTAACACGCTTCTCCGAGAGATGGAACTGAAACAGGCTAAGGAGAACTAAGTATGGAACAGAAGAAGGCAAAGACGCTGATTGGTACAGTGGTGAGAGATAAGATGGACAAAACCCGTGTTGTGGCTGTGGAGAGACAAGAGAGACATCCTCAGTATGAGAAGCAGGTTCGTCGTACGCTGAAGGTGTATGCTCATGATGAGAATAACTCTTCACATGTTGGTGATGTGGTAGAGGTTGTGTTTTCTCGGCCGCTCTCCAAGACAAAACGCTGGGTTGTTACAAAAGTCATTGAGACAAAGGATTAAGGGAGGCGCACTATGGTAATGTTGGGAACCCGTCTAACAGTAGCAGATAATTCTGGAGCTAAGGTGATTGAGTGCTTCCATGTTGAGGGTGGTACAAATCGCCGTTATGCTTCTGTAGGAGATACGATTATCGCGAGTGTGAAGATCGCTCTTCCGAATTCTGGTGTGAAGAAGGGAGAGGTTGTGCGGGCTGTTGTAGTGCGTACTACCAAAGAGATTCGTCGAAAGGATGGCTCTGTGATTCGCTTTGATCGTAACTCGGCTGTGCTTATTAACAAGCAGGGCGAACCTCGTGGGACTCGTATATTTGGACCTGTGGCGAGAGAGCTTCGAGATAAGAATTTTATGAAGATTATCTCGCTTGCTCCGGAAGTATTTTAGGAGATGCTTATGAAGATACGAAAGGGTGATACTGTAGTTGTTATTGCAGGACGCGATAAGGGCAAGAAGTCTGAAGTCATTCGTGTTGACCGAAAGGCGGAAAAAGCCGTTGTGAAGGGAATTAATCTTGTGAAGAAGGCTGTTCGCCGTTCACAGGATCATCCCAATGGTGGTTTTGTTGAGGTAGAGACATTTATCCATGCTTCGAACCTTATGCTTTTCTGTCCAAAGTGTAACAAGGGTGTGCGCGTGAAGGTCGTTGTTGATAAAGATGGAAGTAAGTATCGAGCTTGTAAGAAGTGTGGATACAAATTTGAAGAGACGAGGAGTTAATCATGGCAAAGGCTAAATCAAACGCAAAGGCAGCAACACCGCTTGCCAGTGGCTATGTTCCTCGCTTGAAGAAGCACTATGTCGAGGTAGTGCGAAAACAGCTTCAGGAACAGTACAAGTATACATCATCTATGCAGATTCCAAGGCTTGAGAAGATCGTTATCAATGTTGGTGTGGGTAAGGATACCGTACAGGACAAGGGTGCTATTGATCCTGTTGTGGATGAGATTACCCTCATCGCAGGGCAGAAGGCAGTGAAGACCTATGCACGCGTCTCTATTTCAAACTTCCATTTGAGAGAGGGAATGCCTATTGGTGTGAAGGTGACGCTGCGTGGTGCTCGTATGTACGATTTTCTGGATAAGCTGATTTCTATTGCACTTCCTCGTGTACGGGACTTTAAAGGAGTTTCTCCTTCGAGTTTTGATGGTCGTGGGAACTATACTATTGGGCTTCGTGAACAGCTTGTGTTTCCTGAAATTGATTACGACAAGATTAAAAAAATCCGTGGTATGGATATTACCTTTGTGACGACTGCCAGAACCGATGATGAGGCATATCAGCTTTTGAAGCTTATGGGTATGCCTTTTAAGGAAAAGTAAGGAGGGTCTATGGCAAAGAAGTCGATGATTGTCAAGTGGAAAAAGTCAAAGAAGTTTAAAGTGAGAGAGTATAATCGCTGTAATATTTGTGGACGTCCGAGAGCCTATATTCGAGATTTTGGATTGTGCCGTCTCTGTTTCCGCAAGATGGCTTCTGAAGGGCTCTTGCCTGGTGTTCGCAAATCCAGCTGGTAAAACTGAGAGTGGAGATGGATATGGATAGATTGGCGAATGCTTTTACCAAGATTCGGAATGCCGTTGCTCGAATGCGTGCCACGGTGAATGTCTCAAAGTCGGTGATGATGAGTGAGGTTCTCTCCATTCTCAAGAGAGAAGGGTATATTGTTGATTTTAAGGACGCCGAGGGAGATCGTTATTCCTACACCGTGGAACTCAAATATGTTAATGGTAAATCGGTTCTTCAGGGCATCAAGCGTGTGAGTAAGGTGAGTCGTCGTGTGTATGTGAAGGCTGATGCAATTCCTCGGGTTTATAACAATTACGGTATTGCTATTCTCACCACTTCCAGGGGTGTGATGACAGACAAAGAGGCTCGCAACCTGGGTGTTGGTGGGGAAGTTATCTGTTATGTTTGGTAAGGAGGGCATATGTCACGATTAGCGAAAAAGCCCATTGTCCTGCCTTCTGGTGTGAATGTGAAGGTGGATACGGATACATTAACCGTTGAAGGAAAGCTTGGAAAACTTTCTCAGAAGTTTCTTCCGTACTATGTTTCTATTGAAGTAGCTGATGGTAAAGTGATGGTAAAGCCCAAAGAGGTGTATAAGGCCAGTGCGTATGTTGGTTTGTACTGGGCACTTGTTCGCAATATGGTGAAGGGTGTTTCTGAAGGGTTTTCTAAGCAGCTTACCATTCAGGGACTTGGTTACAAGTGGGAACTTCGTGGTACGAAGTTGGTGTGTACGGTTGGTTTTTCTCATCCTGTGGAGTTTGTTCCTCCTCAGGGGATTACCCTCACGCTTGAGAATAACAATACCGTACTCAAGGTTTCTGGAGTGGATAAGCAGCTGGTTGGGCAGGTTGCTGCCAATATTCGTGAAATTAAGCCACCTGAACCCTACAAGGGCAAAGGTATTCGTTATGTTGACGAGCATGTGAGACTCAAAGAAGGGAAAACAGGGAAATAAGTGAGGTGAAGCTATGATTGACAAGGTAAAGAGTAAGCTTGAGCGTTTTGAGAAGGCAAAAAAGCGCAGCAAAAAACACCTCAAAGTTGAAGAAGGTGCGTGCCGATTGGTTGTGTACAAGTCGAACAAGTATCTCTATGTGCAGATTGTTGATGCTGAGAACAAGGTACTTGGTTGTGTGTCCTCGATCAGCAAGGAGCTCAAAGACAAAAAGCTTGGTAAGAATATTGCCAGTGCTGAGGTTATTGGGCAGGCTGTTGCTGAGAAGGTTAAGGCACTTAAGATCAAAAAGGTGGTTTTTGATCGCAATGGCTACAAGTACCATGGCAAGGTAAAGGCTTTGGCTGATGCTTGTCGCAAAGCCGGTATACAATTTTAAAACGAGGTGAAGTATGGCAGAGAATAAAGCACAAACGCAGGAATGGCAGGAAAAGGTTGTAAGTATTCGTCGTGCTGCCAAGGTAACCACAGGAGGAAAACGCTTCCGTTTTAATGCTCTTGTGGTTGTGGGAAATGGTAAAGGAATGGTTGGTTTTGGCTATGGTAAGGCTAATGAAATGGCTGATGCGATTCGTAAAGCAAAGGATAAGGCTATTAAGTCGGCTGTACGGATTAACATCAAGGGCACTACTATTCCTCATGAGGTGATTGGAAAGTATAAGAGTGGCGTGGTTGTTCTTCGCCCTGCTTCCAAGGGTACAGGAGTGATTGCTGGTGGTGCTGTTCGTCCGTTGCTTGAGCTTGTTGGTATTCATGATGTGCTTACGAAGTCGCTTCGTTCTACTAATAGCATTAATTTGGTGAAGGCGACGATGAACGGTTTGATGCAGCTTATGGATGCAAAGGAAGTGGCTGAGCGACGTGGTATTACCGTTGAAAAGATGTTTGGGAAGGAATAAGCGGAGGGTAGTATGGCTGTATTGACAATAAAACCCAATCCCAAAGCAAGAAAAGCCCCCAAAGTTGTTGGACGTGGTACAGGAAACGGTCGTGGAAAGACATGTGGCCGTGGGCATAAGGGGCAGAAGGCTCGTGCTGGTGCGGTGATTCGTCCTGGATACGAGGGTGGTCAGATGCCTCTGTATCGTCGTTTGCCCAAGCGTGGGTTTAAGAATCCCCACAAGGTTGTGTACAACATTGTGACGACGGCAATGCTCAATCGTTTTCAGGACGGGGCTACGGTTGATTATACGACACTGGAGGAAATGGGGCTTATTCGGCATACGAACGCTCCTGTGAAGGTTTTGTTGAATGGTGAACTCAAGGTCAAAAACCTCAAGCTGAAGGTTGATGCTCTTTCTGCTCGTGCTAAAGAGGTTCTTGAAAAGATGGGTTCTACCATTGAATTATTATAAAATAACGACGGAAAAGAGGTTCTCATGATCAAAGCATTTTTGAATATTTTTAAGGTTGAGGATCTTCGGAAGCGGTTTCTCTTCTTGGTGGGAATGTTGGTTGTTTACCGTATTGGTGCTCATATACCTGTTCCAGGAGTTGATTTGGCTGAGCTTTTGAGAAACCGTGTTTTTTTTGATGAAGGTGCTTTTGGTAATCTCATGAACCTCTTTTCTGGCGGTGCTCGGGAGAACATTTCTATTTTTTCTCTGGGTATTATGCCTTACATTACGGCAATGATCATTATGCAGCTTTTGAAGGCTATTTTCCCTTCTTTGGATCGTGAATTCAAAGAGGGACCAGAGGGAAGAAAAAAGTTTCTCCAGTATAGCCGTTATGGTACGGTGATTGTGACCCTGATTCAGGGATTTTTGTATGCGAGAAGTCTTGTTAGTTCGGCTCCTCAGTTTATTCTTTCATCCTTTTCGCCTGTGGCTTTTATTGTGGTGTTTTCACTTACGGTAACGGCGGGTACCCTTGTCCTTCTGTGGATGGGTGAGCAGATTACGGAGCGGGGCATCGGTAACGGTGTATCCATTCTGATTATGGCGGGTATTATTGCCCGTTTGCCTCAGGCTCTGATTCAGCTTGTGCTTCAGGTGCAAAAAGGAACTATGGATCCAATGAACCTTATTGTGGTGTTGGGTATCTTCTTTTTGGTTATTGTGCTGGTTGTGTTTGAGGAACAGGCTCTTCGACACGTTCCTATTCAGCATACTCGACGTGCGGGAGCTCAGGGTATTGCCTCTTCTCTTCCCTTTAAGATCAATCCTACAGGTGTGATCCCTATTATTTTTGGAAGCTCGCTCATGATGTTCTTTACGCCGATTTTTAGCTTCTTGAGAAGGGTGTGGGATGTGCCTGTAATGAGGTCTCTTGAGACATTGGCACAGCATGGGCATGCCCTCTACAATGTGGTGTACTTCTTGTTTATCGTATTTTTTGCCTATTTTTACCTCGAAGTTGAGTTGAATCCGCATGATATTGCTGAAGACCTTCGACGGAGAGGGGATTTCATCCCCGGTGTGCGCCCCGGGAGTCAGACGGAGTCTTACATTGCCGGGGTGTTGTATAGGCTTACGCTTCCTGGTGCTATCTTCATTGGTGTGATTGCTCTTCTTCCTACATTTGTCCTGCGATATATCAATATTCCTGCTCAGCTCGCTTACTTGATGGGAGGCACATCGCTTCTCATTATGGTCAATGTGGCATTGGAAACATTGAAGCAAATTGAATCTCAGCTTCTTATGCACCGTCTCGATGGTTTTATTGAGAAGCGGAGTTTAAGGAGTAAGTAAGATGGTGAGGGTAGCGTTGATAGCGCCTCCTGGAGGAGGAAAGGGTACGCAGGCAGCAATGATCAAGGAAGAGTTTGGTATCCCCCATATTTCTACAGGTGATATTTTCCGTGCCATTGTTCGTGGAGAGTACCAGGGGAATGCTGATGTGGAGATGATCAAGGGGTATATGTCTCGTGGGGAGCTTATTCCTGATCAGGTGGTGATTGAACTGGTGAAGGAGAGGCTTTCTCAGCCTGATTGTGCAAGGGGTTACTTGCTTGATGGGTTTCCACGAACGGCAGAACAGGCAAAGGCATTTGATTCTTTGGATGCGAATCTTCGTCTCACGCATGTGATTTACCTCCGTGTTCCTCAGGAAGTGATCCTCGAGAGGCTTTTGGGACGTTGGACATGTCCTACCTGTCAGGCTGTATACCATGAGAAGACACATCCACCAAAAGTACCAGGTGTTTGTGATGTTGATGGAACAAAGCTTATTCAACGTGAGGATGACAAGGAAGAGACCATTAGGAAGCGCCTCGATGTCTACGAGAAACAGACAAAGCCACTGATTGATTATTATCGAAACGCCAAAATCTTGACAGAAATCGACGGAAATGCTACAATATATGATGTATTTTCTCGTATAAAGGAGGTATTAAGATCCTGATGGACAAGGAAGATGTACTTCGGGTCGATGGGGTAGTATTGGAGCAACTCCCCAACGCCATGTTTAAGGTGGAATTACCAAGCAAGAAATGTGTTTTAGCACACATTTCAGGGAAGATGAGGCTCAACTCGATTAAGATTATCCCAGGTGATAAAGTTACCCTCGAGATGTCGCCCTACGATCTAACGAAGGGTAGAATTGTGTATCGATATAAATAGGAGAGTGGGTATGAAAGTTCGTGCATCGGTAAAGAGAATATGTGAAAACTGTCGTGTTATTCGACGACATGGTCTGGTTATGGTTGTGTGTGATAACCCAAAACACAAACAACGCCAGCGTGGATCAAAACGAGGCTAATGGAGGAAGAGGATGGCTCGTATTGCGGGTAGAGAGATTCCGGGTAATAAGGCTGTTTTTATTGGTTTGACCTATATCTATGGTATTGGTCGGACCACAGCGAACAAGATCGTGGAAATGGCGAAGATTGATCCGAACAAGAAGGTAAAGGATCTCACTGAAGAAGAACTAGCCAAGATCCGTGATATTATTGAAAGTAACTATAAGGTGGAAGGAGATCTTCGCACTGAGGTGGCGATGAATATTAAGCGTCTTATTGATATTGGGTGTTATCGTGGGCTTCGGCATAAAAACAAACTTCCTGTACGGGGACAGAGAACACGTACCAATGCTCGTACACGAAAAGGTCCTCGCCCCAATACTATTAAGAAGAAAAAGTAAAGGAGTGGCATAGATATGGCTAAAGCAAGAACGACTGCCAAGAAAAAAGAAAAAAAGAATGTTATTGGGGGGATTGCTACCATTCAGGCAACTTTCAATAATACCATTATTACCCTTACGGATATGAATGGTAATACACTTGCGTGGGGAAGTGCTGGAGTTGCTGGATTTAAGGGTTCAAAGAAGGGAACTCCTTATGCAGCACAGCTTGCTTGTGAGAAGGCTGTTGAGGCGGCAAAGTATCATGGATTACAGTATGTTCATGTTCGTGTAAAGGGACCTGGACCTGGTCGTGAGGCTGCTATGCGTGCCTTGGCTGCTGCGGGTTTGAAGATTAAGACGTTGCGGGATGTGACGCCAATTCCTCATAATGGGTGCCGTCCTCGCAAGAAAAGAAGAGTTTAAAGGTAAAGGAGAGACACTATGGGAAGATATACTGGACCTTCTTGTCGTTTGTGTCGTCGCGAAGGAGTTCGTCTCTATCTGAAGGGGGATCGTTGTTATTCTGCGAAGTGTGCTCTTGAGAAGCGGAAGGCTTCTCCTGTTCCTGGTATGCATGGGGCTGTTCGAAAGAAAACAACAGAGTACGGTGCACAGCTTCGCGAGAAACAGAAAGTGAAACGTTATTATGGTGTATACGAGCGCCAGTTCCACAAGTATTTTGAAATGGCTACTCGTCACAAAGGTGTGACTGGTGAAATGCTTTTGCAGTATCTGGAGAGAAGGCTTGACAATGTTATTTATGTGAGTGGGTTTGCTCCTTCTCATAAGGCTGCTCGTCAGCTCGTTCGTCACGGTCATGTGCTTGTGAATGGCGAAAAGGTTGATATTCCTTCGCTTATTGTGAAGGTAGGGGATGTGATTAGTCTCGCACCAGGAGCTGAGAAGATCGATGTTGTTGTTCGTTCTCTTGAGGCCGCTTCATCCAAACAGCTTCCATCCTGGCTTGAGATTGACCTCTCGAAGGTGAAGGCTACTGTAAAATCGCTACCGACTCGGGCAGAGATGTGTCAGGGTATTCTGGTGAACGAGCAGGCTATTGTTGAGTTGTACTCCAAGTAATCCTTGACGCAAGGTAGTGGAGGAGAAGATGAATCAAAGTTTTTTGTTTAAGGATATTATTTTGCCTCACGAGACAAAGTTTGATGGGCAGACATTTACCCCTTTTTATGGTAAGTTTGCTATTTATCCTTTTGATAAGGGAGTAGGGGTAACGATTGCCAATTCGCTGCGACGAGTCTTGTTGAGTGCGATTCCAGGGTATGCGATTACTGCTATCAAGATTGAGGGAGTGAATCACGAGTTTGACCCTGTTAAGGGTGTGAAAGAGGATTTGGTGGATATTATTCTTGCCATCAAAAAGATCAATCTCAAACTTGTTGATGGTTCTGAAAAGAAGGTGATTCACATCCACAAGAAGGGACCGGGTGAACTGCTGGCAAAGGATTTTGCTGTGGATGGAACGATAGAAGTTGTGAACCCTGATTTGAAGATTGCTACCCTTAATGAAGATGCTGATATCTACATGGATGTAACTATTGAGTATGGAAGAGGGTATCGTTCAGCGGAGGATCTCTTGGCTAAGGAGAGTGTGATTTCTCAGATTCCTGTTGATGCCCTGTTTTCACCTATAACTCGGGTGAATTATATCATCGAGGACTTCCGCGTAGGTGAACGAACGGACTGTGAGAAGGTGATTCTTGAGGTTTGGACGAAGGGAACAATCGATCCCCGTGAGGCTGTTTCCATGGCTGCGGCTATCCTTCGCAAGTATTTCTCTCTTCTGACGACGTTTGAAGAGGAAGAGGTGGAAATTGGACGGGGTGCTGTAAGTCAAGCTGAGGTTCTTGATAAGCCGATAGAGGATCTTCATCTCTCTGCTCGTGCCTATAACTGCTTGAAGTCTGTGGGTATCGCAACGATCGGGGATTTGGTGAATTATGATCCCGTTTCTCTCTCGAAGATTAAGAATTTTGGAAAGAAGTCGCTCACAGAGATTTCTGACAAGTTGGCTATGTACAACCTGTCTTTGAAGGGAAGTTCTGTCGATCAGGAGATGGAACAAGAGATGGAAGAAAACGAGGAAGAGGAGTAGTCTATGAGGCATGGAAATAAAGTCAAAAAGCTCAGTCGTACCACTTCCCATCGACGAGCTCTCGTTCGCAACCTTGCTACGAGTTTGTTTAAGTATGAGCGGATTATTACGACGGTTGAAAAGGCAAAGTTTATTCGTCCTTTTGCTGAAAAGTTGATTACCAAGGCAAAGACGGATACAGTGGCTTCTCGTCGTAAAGTGTTTGAGACGGTTCGTGATGAGGCTGTGCTTAACAAGTTGTTTACTGATATTGCGAAACGCTATGCGAATCGTCCTGGTGGATACACTCGTATTATTCGTCTGGGGTACCGTTCTAATGATGGTGCTGAAAGGGCGATTATTGAACTGGTAGAGGAGAAGCTGGAGACGAAGCCTGCATCGAATGCGAAGTAAGTTTTGGTTGTGGATAGTACTTCCCCTGTCGATGCTGTCGATAGGGGAGTTTTTTTTATCCTGGGATGTTTCCCTTGCTCATTTTTTGGTTTTGTTTGTGATTGTTGTTCTGATGCGTGCGGGGGTGCTCGAGTTTTGGAAACGGGTGTGGAAACTTTTTTGGTTGACCTTTCCTGTTCTTGTCTTTAGTTTGCAGACGAAAAAAACGGGGTTGTATTTGGGGTGGTTTTATCTTGACCCTGTCATTGATTATGGTGTTTTGCTTTTGCGGCTGGTGAATTTTAGTTTGTCGTTTTGGTTGGTGCAGAAGAGTTGGTATTTTTCGCTGGATCGGATAGGTTCATGGTATTGGGTGAGGGTTTTTTGGAGGGCTTTTGGTTTGGTGCTTGATATGTGGGAGGATATTCTTCGTTGGCCACGGGAACGCTTTGGGCTTCGGGAGTGGATTGAACGGCGGTATACTGAGGAGGTTGCACGAAGTCAAGTTTCTTCAAAGAATATCGATAATGTAAGAGAGGACGAAACGAGGAGATTGAAATGAAAGGACTGTGGATAGGTTTTCTTTTGCCCTGTTTGATGATGGCTCAGAGTATTCCATGGGATAGTATTAAAGATCCCGGTGTGAGGCTTGCTTTTCGTACGTATTCGGAGGCTTTTGTGTTGTCTTCGACGAATCTGCGGTTTGAGGGGTATGATATTGTGGATCTGCGATTTTTCACCAATCTGATGCAGGTGCGTCGGTTGAGTCTGTATAATAATCGTATTGTTGATGTGACGCCACTCTCGCATTTAACCAATCTTGTCTATCTCAATCTGGGGAAGAATCGTATCACCAATGTGAGTTCTCTCTCTAATCTGGTGCAACTGGAGGTGCTGATTCTTCATGATAATGTGGGATTAACCAACCTGAGAGGGGTGCATAAGATACCAAATTTGCGTGAGCTTGATCTTCGGAATACACATGTGTATCATGAGAATCTCAAAACCTGGGCGTTTACCAATACGCTTGGTATCTATGACAGGGAAGGAAACTTCTTTACTATTTCACCAGAAGAAAAGGAAAAGTGGGGTATACACAACAGTATGGTGGTTCCAGCCTGGTTTTAGGTTCACTGAAATTGGGAAGTGAGGATAGAGAGGGCTTCTTGGGCTTTGGTTTTCCATGTTTTGGGATAGGATTCGCTGAGGATGCTTTGGTAGAGTTCTCGCGCGCGTTTGGTATTCCGGATCTGTTCGTAGAGTCGAGCAAGCTGGTAAAGGGCTTCTGCTTTAAGAGTGGTATCTTTGATAGTGGCGGTGAGACTGTCGAGTTGTGAGATGAGGCTGATGTCGGAAACACCGCTTGTTAACATGACGCGTTCTGTGGCGATGACTGCCTTGGGTATGATGCTTCCACCGGCGTTGAGGGCAATCAGAAGGTATTCGAGGGCTTGGGCAGGTTTCTGAAGGGCTTCGTAGTAGAGTCCGCGGTAGTATGCCTGATAGGTGGCATCCTGAAGGGCTTCGATACGGTTGGAGGCACGGCTGTAGAGGCGTTGTTTGAGGTAGTTTTCAATAAGTTCGTAGGAGAGTGTTTCTTTGTCCGTTTCGGAAAAAGTGGTGTCAATGAGTGCGTTTTCAAGGTTTTTGATGGCTTCGCTGGGTGGGAGTTTTCTTACACTGGTGAGGAACCATTCAACAGGGGTTTTGTTCTTGGGTGTGGTTACGGTGTTGGTTGCGGTGTTGGTTTCTTCGGTGGAGAGTTGAGGCTTTCGTGTTGCGATGTTGGTTGATGGGGGCGTGGTGGCAATTGGGGCAGTAACATTGAAGTAGTAGTAGAGGTTTTTCTGGAGGATTCCATCGAGGCTGTAGTATTGGAAATGGGCTCTTCCGTTGGTTTCTTTTGCTTGGAAGGCGAAAAGCTTTTGCTCGGGGTCTGAGCGGTCTTTGAGGTAGGTGATGCCACCAGAAGTAGATTTGAGGGTGATGAGGGTGTTGTCACCGCTGAGTTGGACAATGAATTCTTTGTTGGCGGGAACGGTCATATAACGGCTTTCTTGGGGAATGGAAAGTTGCTGGGGTGGGGTGTTGGAGGATCGGGATATGCGGTTGCTATTGGAGGTAATGTTATCCTGGTAGATGCCACTCTCTTTGAGGATTTGTTCGGCTGTGAGCCATTCGGCACGATCGAGGTTTCGGAGGAGAATGAAGCTTTCTTGATGGCAGGAGCTGAGAATGAAAACAAGGATGAAAAGGGTATTCTTTTTCATAGGAGTTCCTTCAGTGTTGGTGTAAGGGGATAACGGGGATCGATCTGGAGGGCTTTTTTGACGAGGAGTTTGGCAAGCTCGGGATAGCCCTTGCTGAGAGTAATCGTGGCAAGGTTTGAACAAGTTTGTGGGTTTTGTTTTTTGTCGCAGTATTCGAGGAAGAGTTTCATGGCTTCGTCGGTGTTTTGAAGCTCAAAGTGGCAGATGCCAAGGCTTAAAAGAATCTCGGGATCGCGAATGATTTTGAGGGCATGTGTGAGTGGCAGAAGGGCAGACTGTGGGTTGTGGTTGGCGAGTTGGGCAATTCCAAGGGCATAGAGGAGGTTGGGGTCGTTGGGGTAGAGGGATTTTCCTCGTTCTGCCCATTGTTTGGCTTCTTTTGGTTGGTTGAGGTTGTAGTATGCCTGTGCAATAATATAGTAGGTTGTGGCCTCGTATCGGGTGTTGGCATCGATACTCGTTGCCAGTTGAAGAATAGTCTGGTAGTTATGAAGGGAAAAGAGGCTTACGAGGAGAAGCTCAAGGCTTTCTTTGTCGTGGGTTTGTTCAAATACCTGTGTGAGAAAGGTGCAAGCGTTTTGGTGATCGCCTACGGTGATAGCATAGCTTCCTGCTATCTTGAGGGGAAGGGGTTCTCCTGTTTGCTCGTAGGCTTGTTTGGCAATGGTATAGAGTTGTTCGGTGTTTTTTTCTCTTGCGAGGAGCTCAATAAGGGGGAAAAAAAGGGATGAATGAGTTGGATTTTGCTTGATGGCTGTCATGAGGATGGAAATAGCTTTTTGAGGGGAATGCTTTCGATAGAGTTGGACGAGTTCTCCAATGGTGGTTTCACTGAAGAGTCCTTGGGTAATAGCGGACATAATGAGTTGTTCTGCTTCGTTTAAGGCCTTCTTTGCGATAGCTTCTTTTATGACAAAGAGAATGGCTTCGGGAAATTTGTTGGGGGCTTTGAGAAGAATCTGGCGATAGAGGGAGAGGGCTTTTTGTCGTTCGTTTTTTTGGAGGGCACAGTGGGCAAGCCCCATGAGAATTTCGGGGTTTTGTGGGAAGATTTCTTGTGCTTTTGAAAGAAGATGTTCTGCCTGTTGGGGGAAGAGGGGGAGAATGGCATCAGTAAGGGCGAGGATATCAGAGGGTTGAAGGGAGGGGAGTTGGAGATAGGCTTCGATGAGGGGGGATATGTCTTCACCAAGAAAGAGGGATGCTCGTATGAGTCCCTGAAAGGAGAGGGGGGAGCGAGAAGATTCTGTGATGGTGTGGAAGATTGCCTTTGCTTGGGCGTACTCTTGGGTCTTGAGGGCACATTCTCCTTGGAGAAGGCTCTCTTGTAAAGAGAGAGGGCGAGTGGTGGCCAGCCAGTTGAAGTAGCGGAGGGCTTCTTTGTATTGGTGGAGGGCATAGCAACTCTGGGCAAGGTGTTCAAGGATGGTGGGTTTGTTGTTGCCCGGGTTATCGAGAAGCTGGCGGTAGAGGGGGATGGCTTCTGCATAGGCTTGCTGGGCGAAAAGCTCTTCAGCGTGGTGAAGGGAGGCGAGAAAAGTTTTCTCAGCGCTCATAGTCTATCATAACCACCTTGAGGAAAATTTGTATGTCGTTTGTTAGCTTTTTTGTTTGCATATTGATGAGGTGGCCATAACCCCTGTAGTTGGTGTACTGTTGAAGAGACTCCCTGATGCCTTCTTGAAGGATGAGGAGAATAGGGGAGGCTTTGTAGTTGCCACTGAGAAGCTTTCCTTGAATGGTAATGGTGCGCGAAAGGGTGTTGGTGAGGGAGATAGTTGTCTGAAAAGGAAGGCTTGCTATATGCCATTTTCCAAGGGTGCTTCGCGAGATGTTGTTTTGCTCTTCAAAGGAGAGTGTTGTGTCCACTCGGATTTGCTTGATGGCAATGGCGTTTCCTTCTTTACGGAATAAGAAGCCATCTTGGATGAGGCTCTTTGTGAGGCTGAGGTTCATCTCAGCGAGTTCGGGAAGGAGATCAATCCCCACGATGGTTCCTTTGAAGGTATAGGTTGTGTGTGGGGAGGTTTTGGTGTGTTGTGAACATCCGGTGATGATTAAAGCAAGGAGAAAGACAAAAATCGTCTTTTTCATGGTTTTCTCCTTAATGAGAAATATTTTTTTCAATCACTCTACAAAAGGTTTCAACGAGGTCGGGGTCAAACTGAGAACCTTTGCAGCGGCGGAGTTCGTCAAGAGCTTCTTGTGGTTTTTTTGCGGGTTTGTACACTCGTTCGGCAACCATGGCGCTGTAGGCATCAGCAACGGCTGTTATGCGGGCGAAAAGGGGAATTTCTATGCCGCGTTTTCCGTGTGGGTAGCCGTTTCCATCCCACCATTCATGGTGGAAGGATACAATGTCGAGGATGTCATTATCGAAGTGTTCAATGGGGTAGAGGATCTTTTTGCCAATGAGGGGGTGGAGTTTTACGGTCTCGTACTCTTCTCGAGAAAGTTTCCCGGGCTTGAAGAGGATTTCATCCTTGATGCCGACCTTGCCAATATCGTGGAGGATTCCTCCTCTGCGGAGTTTTTCGATGCTTTCTTCGGGGAGGCCAAGCTCTTTGCCGAGGAGTTCGTTGTACCATGCTACATCCTGTGAATGTCGAAGGGTGTTGATATCTCGTGCCTCGAGGATGTAGATCGTAAAAGAAAAAATTTCATAGAAAATATGGGCAAGATTATCGGTTGCTTCTTTGACTTTGGCTTCGAGGTTCTGGATATAGAGGCGGCGTTCGTCAAGCATGTGAATATGATCTACAAGGCGGTTCAAAGAATGGAGGAACTCTTCAATGTTAATGGGTTTGATAATGTAGTCATAGACGCCAAGTTTCAAAGACTCGCGAACCTTTTCGATGTCAGTGTATCCAGACACCATGATGGCAAAGAGTTCTGGCTTGATTCGGCATGCTTCTCGTACGAGTTCAGGCCCCGACATGCCGGGGAGAAGGACGTCCACAATCATGATGTCGATGTCTTCTTGCTTGATGAGGGAGAGGGCATCTTCTCCTGTAAAGGCGGTAAAGGTTTGAAAGGTGTAAGGCTGAAGGGTGAGCACTTCAGATAGGAGTTTGACAATCGATCTATCATCATCAACAATGAGATAGTTGAGTTTTCTTTCCATAACCTACCTCCCTTTTTTCTCTTTGTATTATACTGAAAAATTCTAAATAAAGCAATTCTCTTCAAGGTTTTGTGCATAAAAGTGTTGTGCCAATGTTATGTCAACAAAAAAGAACATGATGCTTTTGCATCTCAAGAGGGTGTGTAAAAGTCACTTGCTATGAGTTTATTTCTGCAAAAAGGGAAGCTAAACAGGGGAAGAATAGCGGTGGTACAAAAAATTTGAGAAATTGCTTTTTCGTATGGATGTTGTGTATAATAATAGTATAGCAAGGAGGTCTTGTGAAGGTTACGCTTGTTACTGTGGGCTGTAAGCTCAATCAGTTTGAGACGGAGGCACTGGCACAGCAGTTGCGACAGGGTGGTTTTGAGGTGGTGGGATCGATGGAGGATGCTGATGTTGTGGTGGTGAATACCTGTACGGTAACCAACAGGGCGGATGGCAAGTCTCGTCAGTATATGAAGCAAGCGAGAAGGCTAGGCAAAACGGTTGTGGTAACAGGGTGCTATGCCAGTACAGACGGAGAGGAGATTCGGAAGAGGGGGCTTGCTGATATTCTTCTCTCTAACGAAGAGAAGTTTACGCTTGTTTCTGTGCTTCAAGAGACAAAAACTGAAACGAAGAAGGATGATTTTCCTTTGGTGGTGGAGTGTGAACGCACACGTGCCTATCTCAAGATTCAGGATGGATGCAATCGTTTCTGTAGTTATTGTAAGATTCCCTACGGTCGGGGAAGGAGCCGTTCGCTTTCTTTTGATGAGGGGATGAAGCGTTTTCGTGAACTGGTTGACAGAGGATTTAAGGAGATTGTGCTTACGGGTGTGAATATTAGTGATTATCACTGGGAAGGCAAAACGCTTGCCGATCTTTTGGAGGCGATGCTGTCGGTGGAGGGGGAGTTTCGGGTGCGCCTCTCATCGCTGCAACCAGATCAGTTTGATGATCGGTTTCTTTCGTTTCTTTGGCACCCGAGAATGGCGCCGCATTTTCATCTCTCGCTTCAGTCGGGGAGTACGACAGTTCTGGAACGGATGCGGAGAAAGTATACACGAGAGGATGTGCTTCTGCTCTGGAGGCGAATCCGTGAGGTGAGGGAGGATACTGCTTTGACGGCAGATATTATTGTAGGTTTTCCGGGAGAAACAGAGAAGGAGTTTCAGGAAACAGTAGAGGTCATTGAGAAAATTGGGCTTTGTCGTGTTCATCTCTTCAGTTATTCTCCAAGGGTTGGTACATGGGCGGCACGACAGCCACAGATAGATGAGCAAACAAAGAAGGAAAGGCTCCATTTTCTGGAGGAGATTACCCATCGGAGGGCAATGGAGTGGGTGGAGAAAACGATTCTTGGGCGGGTTTCTCATATGCTTGTTGAAGAGAGCAGCGGGGGAAAAAGCTATGGCTACACGGAACACTATCTCTATGCTGAGGTGAATGGAGAATATGGGGAGAACACCTTTGTTTCCTTTGTGCCGTCGAGGGTATGGCTGCATCAACAGGCAGTAGCAGTAAAGGAGTGAGTGAGAAGAAAGATGCAATTTTTTTCTTTTTGCTGTATACTACCTACCGTAACAAATCAGAAAGGAGGCGAAGCCATGGTTATTCTTGACTATTTTCAGCAGGGTGGACCTGTTATGTACTTTATTCTTCTTGTTTCTATTGTGGGGCTTGCTGTTTTTATTGAGCGGGTACTGTTTTTTCGTCAGGTGAGGCAGAATGCCCGTATCATTCAGGAAAAGATGCGCGAGAAGCTCAAAGGGCATCGTATTGATGAGGCTATAGCGGTTTGTGAGAATTACCCTGGGCTGGCTGCAAATATTATCCGTGCGGGGCTTACCCAGTACAACAAGAGTCGGGATGAGATTGAGAAGGCTATGGAGGATGCTGCTATTTATGAGCTTCCCAAACTTCATCGCAATATTCCTGTGCTGGCAACGGTAACAAGTGTTTCTACCCTTCTTGGACTCTTGGGAACGGTGCTGGGAATGATTATCTCCAGTACTGTCCTTTCAACACAGGGAATGAATAATCCATCCAAGTTAATTGGTGGTATTGCTCAGGCACTCATTACTACGGCGTATGGGCTTATTGTGGCTATTCCTGCTCAGGTGGCTTACAACTATATCGTCGCACAGGTTGAGCGTATTATCTCGGATATTGAGATTTCTACAACAGAACTCATTCAGCTTTTGAAGGCAAAGGGAGAGAGCTCTTCTCTGCCAAAGTGGTAAGGGGAAAGGATGGGGGTTTTGTGGACAAAACCCCGAAAAGGTGATATAATAAGAAACTCTGAAAAACAAAGGAGATCGCAATGTCCTATCTTGTTTATGGTTTGTGGGTATTTTTGGCTTATCTTTTGGGTGCTATTCCCTTTGGTCTTCTCTATGGTTTTTTACGGGGAGTGGATATTCGGACGGTGGGTTCTCGGAATATTGGAGCAACCAATGTGAGTCGTCAGTTTGGTTTTTGGGGTGGGTTTGTTCCGGTTTTTATTCTTGACTTCTTGAAGGGGGGGCTTCCTGTTCTTTTGTATCCTTTGATGGCGTTTTTGGTAGAGAATGGGTGGTTTATGGACAGGGATGTCATGTTGATGGTGATTGGTGTGGCAGCGATTGTGGGGCATCTTTACCCTGTGTATCTCAAATTCAAAGGGGGAAAGGGCGTGGCAACATCGGCGGGTGTGTTTGCCTTTTTGGCTTGGCAGGAGTTTTTCGTGGCACTCGCTGTGTTTCTGGTGACGCTGCTGAGTTTTCGTGTGGTTGTCTTTTTCTCTCATGAGGATGAACGCAAACTTGGGTTTTTTAAGCATTTTTCACAGGGAGTGGGGCTTTCTTCGGTGATGGCAGCGATTGCCCTTCCTGTGAGTGTGTGGCTTCTTGAGCCGCAACGTTTGGCTCTGAAGGTGGTTACGATTGTGATATCGCTGCTTGTCATTGTGAAGCACCGCAAAAATCTTGCTCAACTCTTTGGAGTTAAGGGTTAGGAGGAATGGGATGGATATCCGAGATCTAACGGTAAAACAGTTGAGTGAGGCTTTGGAAAAGGGTGAGCTTTCTTCGGAAGAGATAACCCGATCCTATCTTGATGCAATAGAAAACGATGAACGTTCTGCTGAGCCAATTCATGCCTATGTAAGCTGGGATCATGAGGGATCGAAAGATGGAGTTGGACAATCTCTTTCGCAGGCACGGGAGGCTGATAAGCGGCGTGCTCAGGGGCAGCAGGTAACCTTACTCACAGGGATCCCAATTGCCATCAAGGACAATATCAATGTCGTTGGGTATGAGACAACCTGTTCTTCACGTATTCTCAAGGGGTATAAGGCGAGCTATGATGCTACGGTTGTGGAAAGATTAGTGCGAGCCCATGGAATGGTTGTTCTAGGGAAAACGAACATGGACGAATTTGCTATGGGTTCTTCTACCGAGACATCTGCCTATGGTATCACCCGCAACCCCTTTGACAGGAAGCGTGTTCCTGGTGGATCTTCGGGTGGTTCTGCTGCAGCTGTTGGTGGCAAACTTGCTCCGGTTGCTCTGGGAAGTGATACGGGTGGATCGATTCGTCAGCCAGCGGCGTTTTGCGGGTGTGTTGGTTTGAAGCCCACCTATGGTACGGTTTCGCGCTATGGGCTGGTGGCGTTTGCTTCATCGCTGGATCAGATTGGCCCAATTGCTCGCACTGTGGAGGATGCTCTTTGGATTTATGAGGCAATGGCGGGGCATGATCCAAAGGATTCTACGAGTCTCGTTCATACCCCATCCATTCAGCTTCGTGGTGATCTCAAGGGTGTACGGGTTGGTGTTCCACGGGAATTTATACTGGAGGGGATGGATGCCGAGGTGAAGAAAAACCTTGAAGATGTCGTTCAAATCCTTCAAAAAGAGGGAGCAATTGTAGAGGAGATCTCTCTTCCCCACAGTGAGTATGGTGTGCCCACCTATTATGTTGTGGCTACAGCAGAAGCAAGCTCTAACCTTGAACGCTACGATGGTGTGAAGTATGGCTACCGAGGGGATGCCAAGACTCTTTCAGAGATGTATGTCAAGACACGAACCGAAGGCTTTGGGCCTGAGGTGAAGCGAAGGATTATGCTGGGTACCTATGTGCTTTCTGCTGGTTACTATGATGCCTATTATCTCAAGGCTCTCAAGGTGCGCACCCTTATCCGAGAGGATTTCAAAAAGGCTTTTGAAAAGGTGGATGTCATCCTTGGGCCGACTACTCCCACCCCACCCTTTAAGATTGGGGAGAAACTTGATGATCCCATTGCTATGTATCTTTCTGATATTTATACAATTACGGCAAATCTGGCAGGTGTTCCAGCTCTCTCTCTGCCCTCTGGCTGGACGGCGGGAGGGCTTCCGTTGGGTATTCAGTTGATGGCAGATACTTTGAGGGAAGACAAACTCTTTGATGTTGCCTATGGAATAGAACAGGTATTGGGAAAGAAATGACTTTTTGAGGAGGCCAAAATGGCATACAAGATTATTGCCAGTAAGTGTACGAATTGTGGTGCATGTGAGGCTGCTTGTCCTGTTTCAGCTATCAGTGAGCAAAATGGTAAGCGCGTGATTGATGCTGGAACTTGTATTGACTGTGGAGCATGTGCTGCTACCTGTGCCTTTGATGCTATTGAAGCGTAGGTGAAAGATGTGTATCGCCTGTGGTGGGTGATACACTGTTTTTATTTATTGAGAAGGGAGGAATGTATGCCATACTTTGTGGAGGAAAAAGAGTCTTTATTTTCTTCATTGCTCAAGGGGGCTGTGCTTGTCCTGTTGTTTGTCTTGGGGTTGTGGCCTTTTGTTCAGAATTACAAGTACAGTGATCATCATCTGGATTGGTTGAATCATGACTATGGGAAAAATCTGATGGCTTCTTGTGAGCCTGGTTCAGTGTATATGACGGAAGGGGGGGACAATCAGGTTTTTGCTTCGTTGTATTTTATCTACGCTGAAAGGGTAAGACCTGATCTTTCTGCCTATGATCAGATGGGAAATGTCTTCAAAAAGATTTATGGTCTTATGCTTTATACCGATCCGCGGGTGCTTGTTCGCCGGAAGGATCTGGTGGATAGCAATATCTTTGCGGGGCTTGAGCCATTCTATGTGCCTATTTCTAATATCAACGATCCACGTGTGAATCTTGATCCCTATTTTGTTCCCTACTGGCAAGGGAGACGTCCGGTGTATCTCACCTGGCAGCGTCCCGAGGTGTGGAAACTGGGGGATTACACCTATCGTCGCTATGGTATCATGTACAAGGTGGAGCCTATCGCGAATCGTTTGTTGGATGATCTGGCTATTCGTGGTTCGGTTTCTTTGGATGAGGCGGGGTATCTCTTTAGTCAGTGGCTTCATCGTTCGGTGGATCGTGCCTATGTCATGAAACAGGTTCAGTTGCTTGCTAATCAGGGGTATGTTCGTCTTGAAGGGGGACAGGTGGTTTTTGTTACCAACACCCCCCTTCCATTGGCAGACTATTTTTCTCGCTATCGGTTGCGGTGGAATGCTATTTCCAATCTTCCCTATCTGGATCGTATGACACGAGAGATTGCTATTGGTTACGATATGCAGATGGCGGACATCTATCGTGAGCGAATTCGTAACTATCAGACGATGTACGATCGGGAAAAGAGAGCTGAGGTGAGAAAAAAGATTGCTCAGGAGATTACCAATTCATGGGAGGAGGCGAAGAAACTCTATCGTGAGGCAATTACCTATGGGTATGACAGCGTTTCGATTATGAGGGCTCTGGCAGCCTTTGTGGAAAATGAAGTAGGGGAAGATCTCTCTGATGAGGCATGGCCACATTTTCGCAATCTGGTTTCTTACTATAAAAAATCCCGCACCTATATTGGCATCGTGATGTCCTATAATCAGTTGTTGCTTCGCACTCTCTATCGTTACCCTGATCGTAAGGCAAAAATTTTGCCCCTTCTTGAAGAGAATATTGGAGGTCTACGCGAGGCGATTGCCTTGAGATCTGAGGCAAAACTCAAAGAGGCTCCTCCCCGTGATATGGGAGGCTATCTCAATCCAGCCTACCAGTCGTATCAGGAGTATCTCCAATGGAAGCAGTATACAGAGGTTCTGAATAATGTGGTGAAGGAGATGCAATCTCGTCAGTCTGATATTGAGCAGGAGGCTCTTGCGGTAATTAACAATCCAGCAGCCTTTTCACTTGAGCAGAAAGGGGGCTTGCTCATTCAACTCATTCAGCGCACACAACTGGCAAACTATGGGAGGTATGCTCTTCTGGCGGATAAGTTGCTTGATCTGTTGGGGCAATCGACAGACTTTCAAACGCTGCTGTTTGCATGGCAGATTGCCTTTCAGGTGCCTGATTGGAATTCGAAGGCGTTTGCTATTGGGGAGAAGATTCTTAATCATCCTGCTTTTCGCTCTCAGCCAATTCCTGAAGTGGCATACAATCTTGGGCTGCTTGCCTATCAGGTGGGGGATATTGCCCTGACTCGTCGTTATATGGAACGTTTTCGGAATTTGTGTGAGGGGAATCTTCAGCTTCAGGCTCGTTTTTCCCAGCAGTTAAAGGTGGCTGAGACGCTCCTTTCTCAACAGTGAGAGGGTGTGGCTTGATTTTACTTTTTTCGTGGTTTGGTCGAAAAATAAAGTATGCGTTACTATGATCTTTTGATTGTCGGTTTGTTGATTGTCGGTTTTGTGTATGGTTTTCGGCGGGGTCTTATTGCGATGCTTTTTACCCTGCTGGCTGTTGTATTGGGTCTTGTCGCAGGGGTGATGGTGGGCAAGGCAATTGTTGGCGTGCTCCCACCATCATATCGTCAGGCTTGGTTTTGGATTATTTTTGTGCTATTGTTTACGGGTGTGTATTTTGGTGTGAAGCAGTTTTCTTACTGGCTTGAGGATGTTCTCGAGTTTCTTGAACTGGAATGGTTGGATTCCCTTTTGGGAGGGATAGTGGGGCTTTTGCAGTTTGGTTTGATTGTTGGTCTTGTCTTTATTCTCGTTGGGAAGCTGCCGTTTCTGCCACAGGGATGGATAGCTCAGGAGTTTCCCCTGGGGATTGTTCTGGCACGATGGACCCAGATGGGGATTAGCTTTTTCTCTCATCTTTGATTTGCTAAGAAAATTTTTTTGGTTTATAATGAAGCAGTGAGGTGGTGTATGAAAAAAAAGGGTTTTGTTTTTTTGATTTTTTTGTTTTTTTGGGGGTGTTCTCAGCCGTTTCGGGTTCTTATTGTGGGAGATTTTTTGAGTCCAAATGCAAAGCTTCATATTGAAGGGAGGGAGGGTGTTCTGTGGGCTATTGCGGATCTTCGGCAGGGGAAACGAATAAACTATAATGTGGTGAATATCCATAATCTTGCTGAAACGGATATTGAACGGGTGGTGAAGCGTTACCATCCTTCTGTGATTATTGGACCGTTTGATTCGGCGACCGCTTTACGTGTTATCCCTATCGCGAATGCGCTTCATATTCCGATTATACCACCAACGGTGAGTTCTCCTCTCTGGAGTGGGAAACAGGACTATATGGCAAGGCTTGTGCCTGAAACTACTCAGGAGATACAGAGTATTCTTTATGTAATGCGTGAAAGGGGGGTGCGTTTTCCTGTTTTGGTGTGGAGTGAGGCAAATGAGCCCTATGCGAGGACGTGGATTGAGAGGTTCACCAATGTGTTTTCTCGTGGTGTGGTGTTTTCCTATCAGCCGGGGAAAGAGATGAGTTTTGACGAGGTTGTGGAAAGGGTGGTAAAAACTTTCTGTGATGCTGTTCTTCTTGTTGCTCCGGGGGATGAAGGGGGTATCCTGGTTCAAAAGATTCGTAGACGCTTGCCCGAAACATCGTTTTTTGTTTCGGCATGGACGATGGATAAACACTTTCTTCGTTGGAGTGGGCAGTATGGCGAGGGAACGGTTTCTGTTCGATATTTTGCTGTTTCGCATACCAACCGAGTGTATCGTCAACTCTATGATCGCTATGTGGTTCAGTATAGGGAGGAGCCTTCGTTTGGGTTTGTGTATGGGTATGAGGCTATGATGCTTGCCTATCAATTGTATCAGAAGTCTGGAGGCAACCTTCAGAAGCGGTGGTTTAGTCTCTTTCCCCTCGCTTTTGAGGGGCTTCAGTCTATGGTGTTTCTGGATAAGTATGGTGATGCAACAAGGCCCCTTTCGGTGATGGTGGTAAGCAACGGAAAATGGGTGGTATACGGTGATGCCTACCAACAAAGGTAAGTTCTTTTTTTTGTTTGAGCGGCTGAGTTTAACGAGAACTGTTTTTTGGGGAATGGTTTCCCTCCTTGTGGTCACGGTTGTGCTGAGTGCTACCTTTACCGCAGTGGTGCTTTCTCGGTGGTGGGATGCAGAGTATGATAACCAACAGAGAGCCACTATGGTGCTCATAGGGAATGCGATTGTCTCGGATATAGAGAGGTATGAGTTGCTTGCTTTGTTTCTTCGGGATACTTTCCAAAGTGAGCGTATTCGAAAAAGTTTTTGGCAGGCATTTGAGCTTACTAATTTTTCTTTTCTTGAGGCTTTAGTTGTGCGGGAAAAGGGTAAAACCACCGTTATTTTAGAAAAATCGCTTTTGTGGCGGGAGGTGGACCTGGAGTTTGTCAAGGAGAAGGGGCTAAAGAGGATGTGGGTTTTCTCTCATCCTGTGAATAAAGTTCCCTATATCTTTTGGGTGGATACAGTTTCGGGCGTGGATGTGGTTTGTGTGTTTTCACTTGAGATGATGCTTTCTCATTTTGGATCGCCTCTTGCTAGGTATGATTCTTCCATTGGGCTTGTGGATGAGTATGGGAGCTATATAGTGCACACGGATATGGAGAAGGTCTATACATCCCAGGGGCTTGCTCATATTGAGGGATTTCGTGAGTTTGTGCGTTCGGATGCTTTGATGACCAATGTGGTGGAGGAAGAAAGAGGAAAAAAACACACCTATGTTATTATGCGACTTGCGGAGCTACCTTGGTTTGTGGTGGCAGAACGCAGGGCGGAAGTGGTCTCTGATGTAATTAGGGGGAATCTTGTTTTGCTTATTGCCGTTTTTGTTGGGGTTTTCTTTTTCTCTGTGGCGATTGCCTATGGGCTGATGAGGCTTCTTCAGGTGTTTTTGTCGAGGTTTGTTCATCTTTCGGAGGATATTCTTCTTCAGAAGCCCTATGAGAGAGAAGGTTCGTTCGTGTTTGAAGAGCTTGAGGTTTTTGTGAAAACTCTGGAGAAACTCTCGCTTTCGCTTCATCAGGAGAGGAGAAATCTTGAGTATTCGAGGCAGATGATGCAGGATGTGGTGAATGCCTTGGGAGAGGGGCTTCTTCTCGTTCGAACGAAGGGCACAGTAGCCTATATTAATCCCGAGGGTGCACGAATGCTTGAGGTTGTCCCAAAGACGGATCTTGATACCATGCTGGGAGGGAGCAGTCAAGGGTGGGTTGTGCTTCCTTTGCCGTTGGTGATGGCGGTGAAGCCCTATGAGAGAGGTCATGAGGCTCAGGATGAGGTGATGCTCTATCTTTCTGATGGCTCAAAGCGGTGGTTTTTTGTGCAGAGTAAGGATTGGTTTAGTCCTGAAAGGGTTTTCTTGGGGAAGATGGTAGTGATCTCGGATGTTACCGAGCGGAAGGAGTTTCAGGAGGAATTGCTTCTCTCCAATCGTCGTTTGGAAACAGCTCTCGACGTGGCTCATGCTCTCTTTTGGGAGTGGAATTTGCCTTCGGGGGGGATTGTGCTCTCTCAGGAATGGGAGAGCTGGACGGGAAAAGTTCTCCCCCGTACGTTTGATGAATGGATGGAACAATTGGATGAGGCATGGAGCAAAGAACTGCGGGAGATGCTTTTTGCCTACTGTAGTGGGAAACGGCAGGATTTTGTTCTGGAGCATGCGCTTCCTTCAAAAGATGGCGGTTTGCTCTGGGTGATAAATAAGGCTCATATTGTTCAGCGGGATATTTTTCAGCAGCCATTGAGGGTGATTGGGGTGATGGTGGATATTACCACGATCAAGGTTCAGCAACAGCAGATCGAGGAGTCGTTAAAGGAAAAGGAGACTCTTCTTAAAGAGATTCATCATCGGGTGAAGAATAACCTTCAGATTATCTCGAGTTTGCTTTCGTTGCAGGGAGAGGTGTGGGAGGATGAGCGTATCCATCAGTTGGTGCAGGATGCTCAGGTGCGGATACGTTCCATGGCTCTCGTTCATGAGAAACTCTACCGGACGCGTTCCTTTGCCATAGTGGATTTTAGGACCTATATTGCGGATCTTATTGAGGCGATTCGAGGGATATATGAGGTTCGTTTTGGCGTGGAGATAGTCATTAATGCGGAGGAAAGGCAATTGCCTTTAGAGATTTGTATTCCTTTGGGACTGTGGCTTTCGGAGGCGTTGACCAATGCGTTTAAGTATGCGTTTCAGGATCATAATCACCCCCGATTGGAGGTGTTTTTCGGACTGAGGGGGGAGAGGCTTGTGCTTTCGGTGAAGGACAATGGACCTGGGCTTCCTTCGGGGCAGGAAAAGGGCTCTTCGTTGGGGATGAAGCTTCTTCATATTCTTGCAGGGCAGCTTGGAGGAAAGACGGAGTTTGTTAACGACGGGGGGCTTTTGGTGAGTGTGGAGTTTCCGTTGCCATGAGGGATTGTAGGTGTGGCTCGCGGCGTTCTCGTGTGACGGTTGGGAGGACACGGAGGTATGTCTATGATGTACGGGGAGAGTTCTGCCCTCAGCTGGTTGAGGCCCTTCTTACATCCATGCAAGGGGTGAGGGATGTGGTGATAGGCGAGGGCCGTTTTTCGTTTCAGGGGGGAGAAGGCTTTGACGAGAAAGCTTTTTTCCAGGCGCTGAAGGATCTTGGTATGGAGGTGAAGCCGAGAGGAAAAATCCTATGAGAGTACTATGACAAAGAGAAAATTTTGCCAAAATTTTTATTTTGTGTTATGATAATAGTAGGCTGAATAGAAGGATATAGTCAATAGGAGGACGTGTATGAATATTGCGGAGCAATTAGAAAAGGCGAAGGCGCTCTTAAAAGAACAGGATTATGAGGAGGCACAGAGAATCTATTCCTCTCTTTATGAGATGATGGATCAAGCCAGTGCTGATGAGAAGGCGGATATCCTTGCTGGTATGGGGGATTGTTTGCGAGAGCAACTCTACTTTGAAGAGGCAATTCCCTACTATGAAAGAGCCCTTGAGCTGGATCCCTTTCACAAACGTTCACTGGCAGGTATTGCGGACAGTTACCGCGGTCTCAAAGACTGGAAAAAGGCTTTGCAGTATTGGTTTGAGATTGTTCAGTTGAATCCACAGGATTTTTTGATCTACACCCGTATTGCGGATGCGTATCGCAAGCTGGGGGATTTTGCACAGAGTGAGAAGTACTATCTTCTTGCTATTGAGCTCAACCCTCGCAATAAGTTTGCTCTCATGGGAATTGGTGATCTCTACTACAAGAACAAAAAGTACAATCAGGCTCTCGAGTACTGGAAGAAGCTTCTCGATGTCAATCCAAAGTTTATCAATATTCTCACTATGATCGGAAATATCTATCGTAATTGGAAACAGTATGACAAGGCCATTGATTATTACCAGAGGGCTCTTGAGATTGATCGCAATAATTTCTATGCTCTCTATGGAATTGCTGATTCGCTTCGAGGGAAGCGTCGTTTCCGTGATGCTATCAAGTATTGGAAGAAGATTCTTGACAAGGAACCCGACAACGATCGTATTTTAACCCGACTGGGCGATAGCTATATTCGAGTGGGGAAGTATGCGGAGGCGGAGGAGATCTATCAGCGTGTGCTGAAGAATAGCACCAACAAGTATGCTCTGATTGGGTTGATCAGGATTGAGGTAGAGCAAAAGCACTACTACAAGGCGGCTCAGCTCTGTGAGGAATATCTCCAGCAGTTTCCATCCGATGCTCGTGTAGCCCTTCTCCTTGCCAAGTTGTATGAAGACAATGGGGATACGGAAAAATCCCTTGAGGTATATGAACGCTTCCAGAGTATGTTCGAAGGGAGAAAGGATTTTGATTCCAAGTTGGCAAGCACAACCCTTGAGCATTTCAAGAATGATATTGAAGAGTTTTCTGAGAGTGAACTGGATGAGGAATAGGTTGGCTTTTCTCCTGTTGGTTGTGCCCTTTTTGGGTTGGGCGATAACACTTCCATCGGTAACGGTTTTCCCTATGAGGGTGGGTTTGTCTCAGACGCTCACCAATGGGAGAGGGGATGCTCTGAATTGGGAGGTTGTGGGTTACACTATTCTGGACAATGAGAACTATGAGTCGGGTGTTAATGTTGATTGGAAGATTTCCCATAGTGGGAGTGTGTCGTTTACCTATATCATTAGTTTTGTGGTAACCCCAGAGGGGGAGGTGTATGTAGATTCTCTTTCGGATGGGGTTCAGAAGCGTTCCTTTGGGTCTTCTCTTCTTCTTATCGATGCCAATGGTAACTTGTACGATGGGGTGTATGGGGAGGGGATTGTTCTCACCAATGCAAAGGGGATGGGGAGGCTTTCTCGAGGAGGGAAAACCTTTGAGAATGTGTGGGTGGTAACGCTCTCTGTGGGCTCCCATCGCTATCGTATTTTCTTTACACCTGCTCTGGGGATTGTGGGCGTAGATGGAGAGAGTTCCTATTTTCTTAGGTAGGGTTTGGTAGCAAGGGCTTTTGTCTTTTCTTGCCTCGGTTTTTCTCCCACGGAAAAAACAAGCTGAAGTAAGGCAAGAGTGGCAAGAAGGGCAAGTGTGAAGTTTTGGCTTGCTTCAGCCGATAAACAGCTTAAGGAGTTGCTATGAAGGGATTAGCGAAGGTGGCGTTTTTTCTTTTTTTGGGGGCGGGGGTTATCTGGGCAGATGATGTGTGGTATAGTCAGGCATATCTTTGCTATCTTTCGCTCGGGTATATCTGTATGCTTTCGACGAACGGTATGTATACTTCAGAAAATGCCATGGCTCGGGTAAAGGAGGTGCGATCAATTGCCCAGTCAACGCTTCGGCAGTTGTATCAGGGGGGAAGTGGGGCTAGGGAACAGGCACTTCGTGTGGTGTATGAAAATCTTGTTTTTCAGGCAAATGGTCTTTTGAGTGTGCTGGAAACACCTTCCGAAGAAGTGGTGAAAAGCTATGATCAGCTTCGACAGAAGACCTGGTACGCATTAGAAATGGTGAAGGAAATTCATTAGCTTTTTGTGGCTCGGATACAAACGAAACTCCCCTTGTCATCGCCAGGAAGAATCTGTGTTTCGAGGTTTTCCCCCATGAGAGTCTGAAAGGAGATGGGGGAACGAAAACCTGTGTGGGTAAGGAGATCCTTAATTCCTTGAGAAGAGAAGAATTGTGCCTTTTGGTAGAAGAGGCTTTTTTGTCTGTTCTCTTCGTAGCGCATACCGAGCGTGCTTTCTTTGGGGACAAAGGCTATGAGGATGTTTCCTTCTTTTTGGAGGATGCGAAAGGATTCACGCAGAGCTTGAAGAGGGTTATCGACAAAGCATATCGTCGTGACCATCAATACCAGATCAAAACTTTTGTCTTCAAAGGGGAGGATTTCAGCAACGCCAGGAATAACCGATATGCCCCGTTCTCTGGCTTTTTCAGCCATGGTTTCTGAGGGTTCAAGCCCCATGGTGATGCCGAGTGGGGCAGCAAAGCGACCTGTTCCAACGCCTATTTCGATCCCTCGATAAAAGGGCGGGAGAGCCTGTCGGAGAAGGGAAAGCTCTGCTTCGTAGAGATCCTCATGCAGGGCAAACCAGTTGTCGTAACGGTCGCTATGACTTGAAAAGATGTCTACTGATCCCATGGTTTTTCTTCCTCGGGTTGTTGAGGGGAGTGCCCTTCAATCAAGATGATTTTGCCATTGATAAGGGCGTCTGCGATTTTTTTGTGGGCGCTTGAAAGGATGTTGCTAAAGGTGGGGCGGGAAACACCCATTTGGGCTGCAGCTTCTTCTTGGTAAAATTCATTGAGATCAGCAAGTCGGAGAGCCTCGAACTCGTCGATCGAGAGTAGCACCTGTTCACATTCGTTGGCAGGAATTCCCATGGGTTTGAAGCCTTTGATAGAAGGGTGACACTGAATGTGTCGGCACTTTTTGGGTCGAGGCATTGTTTCTCCTTTGCTTTGTAAAATATACAGCAATGGAGGGTTTTTGTCAAATAATACGCCACGTTAACATGGCATCCCCATAGCTTAAGAAGCGGTAGCCATGTTCAAGAGCATACTGGTAGGCGGATTTGATTCGTTCTTTGCCGCCAAAACTTTGGACCAGGAGGAGAAGGGTAGAATACGGCATGTGGAAATTGGTGATGAGGCCGCTTGCAACGCGGAAGGGGAAATCACCATAGATGAAAAGCTGTGTATAGCCACTGTAGGGTTGCCAGTTGTCGGGGAAGAGTTGCCCCATGGTTTCGAGGGTGCGCATCGAGGTTGTTCCAACAGCAATAATGCGGCCTTTTTTCTCTTTTGTTTTCTTGAGGATTTCTACTGTGGTCTCGGGGATGTTGATCCACTCTCGATGGATTTCAAATTCTTCGTCGTCAGGGGAAATGGTTCTGAATGTTCCCGGTCCAACATGAAGGGTAACGGTGGCAATCTGAATGCCGCGGCTTTTGAGCCTCTCGATCAGGGTTTCGGAAAAGTGAAGCGAGGCAGTAGGAGCGGCTACCGACCCATAGTAGGTTGCCAAGATACTCTGGTAGCGTTTCTCATCCTCGCTTGTGAGGAGAGGGATGTGTTCCTTTTCTCGTTTTTTGATAATGTAGGGAGGAAGGGGAAGTTCACCAAGGTTGTCGAGCGCTTCAAAGGAAAGAGGGGGATCGAAGGAAAGAAAACGATACATGGGATCAGAGGGATCGATGGTTACTTGGATTTCGTAGTGATGGAAGAAAAATTTGTGGTGGGGTTTGATACGACGAGCGTTTCTCACCATGGCGCGCCATGTTGTTTCGTCGATACGTTCTATGAGAAGGGCTTCAAAAAGCCTTCCATCGTTTCTCTGAAAGAAGATACGAGCCTTGAAAACCCGTGAATTGTTGAAGACGAGACAGTCATTGGGTTGGAGATAGTCTTCAATGTCTTCAAAAAAACGATCCTCAAAAGGCCCATTACCGGGGGGGATTACCAAAAGGCGAGAGTGTTCCCTTTGATCGGTGGGCTTGGAAGCGATTTTCTCCTCAGGAAGATCGTAGGCGATGTCATTCAGGAATGGTTGAATGTTCATAGGTGCTTCCAGTGAGAGATCATGTTTCGGAAAGAGGAGAGGAAAAAACTTTCCCCATGGCCTGGGTAGACTACTGTGTCATCGGGGAGCTGAAGAAGCCTCTCGATAGAATTCCAGAGGGTGGCTTCATCTCCACCGGGAAGATCCGTTCTCCCAATGGATGAATCAAAGATCACGTCCCCGCTAAACAACCACTTTTGTTCGGGGAAGAAAATGCCTACTGACCCAGGAGAGTGACCGGGGAGATGACATACCTCGGCAGTGAAACCAGGGATGGGGAGTTTGCCTTCTTCGAGGGGAACAATGGTGTGTTGATAGGCAAAGGGGGTGTCAAAGTAGAGGGAAAGATTGAGGGCGGGATCGAGGAGAAGGGCGTTTTCGAGGGGATGGGCATAGAGGGGGGCTGAAAAGCGATTGTGGTAATCGTTAGCGAGAAGGATGTGGTCATAGTGCCCATGGGTAACAATGATGGAGAGGGGCTGTGGGGAAGGGGGGAGAGAAAAAATCTCTTCGCTTGCTGGATCAATAATAATGGTTCCAGCAGGAGAGGTGATTCGATAGGTGTTGGCTGCAAAACCGTAGGGAGAGAAACAGGTGAGGGAAAGATGTTCTTGCATACGTTAGATTATAAAGGAGTAGGGGGTATTTTTGCAAATGAAAGGGAGAGAGACCCCTTTATCTCTTTTGTTTTTGCTTTCTTTGGCCAGGGTGAAAAAAGCTTGCCCAGACAGTGTTCTCTTTGCTCTTGTTCTTGCGACAGAAGAGGGCTTTTTAGAAGAATATTTTTTCTAACCCCTTGCAAAAAAACAAAAATGGTGTATAATGAAAAGCGAGGTTTTTGGAGAAAAAATAATTTGATAGAGGGAGGATTCTATGGCTGAGAAACCGAAGTATGTGTACTTTTTCGGTGCCGGTAAGGCAGAAGGTAATGGTAAGATGAAAGACCTTCTGGGAGGGAAGGGAGCTGGTCTTGCTGAAATGACAAGTATTGGGCTTCCTGTGCCAGCTGGATTTACGATTACAACGGAAGTATGTGAGTTGTACTACAAGAATAACAAACAATACCCCGAAGGTTTGAAAGAAGAGGTTGAAGAGCACCTCAAGAGGCTTGAAAATCTTGTTGGGAAGAAATTGGGAGATCCTGAAGATCCCCTTCTTGTTTCTGTGCGTTCGGGTGCTCCAATCTCTATGCCCGGTATGATGGAAACGATTCTCAACCTTGGTCTCAATGACAAATCGGTGGAAGGACTTGCAAGAAAGACAGGCAACCGTCGTTTTGCATTGGATGCTTATCGTCGTTTTATTATGATGTATGGTTCTATTGCTATGGGTGTACCGCGAGAGGAGTTTGATGAGGCTTTTGATCGTATCAAGGAGGCAAAAACTCGCAAGAGGCTCAATATTCCTCGTGGTCAAAAGGTACAGGATACCGATGTCAACGAAGAGGAGCTTGAGGAACTGATTAAGGAGTTTAAAGACATCTATAAGCATCATGTGAAGAAGGATTTCCCTCAGGATCCTCAAGAACAACTCTGGGGTGCCATTCGTGCAGTGTTTGATTCGTGGATGGCAGACAAGGCTGTTACCTACAGAAAGGTAGAGAAGATTACAGGTATTCGTGGAACAGCTGTGAATGTTGTTCAGATGGTGTTTGGAAACAAGGGTGATACCAGCGGAACGGGTGTGTGTTTCACTCGAGATCCCAGTACGGGTGAAAATGTGTTTTATGGGGACTTCCTTCCCAATGCTCAGGGAGAGGATGTGGTGGCTGGAATCCGCACACCTCTCAAACTCTCTGAGTTTGAGAAAGCCAATCCCGAGGCGTATAAGCAGCTGGTTGAGGTGCGTAAGATTCTGGAGAAGCATTACAAAGATATGCAGGATCTTGAGTTTACCGTTGAAGAAGGCAAGCTCTATATGCTCCAGTGTCGGAGTGGAAAACGAACCCCAATGGCTGCCTTTAAGATTGCCGTGGATATGGTGAATGAGGGGCTTATTACGAAGGAAGAGGCTATTTTGAGGATTCGTCCTCAGGATATTGAAGGGCTCTTCTATCCTATCATTGATCCCTCGCAGAAAGAAGAGCTTAAGAAGAATTTTATTGTGCAGGGTATTGATGCCGTGCCAGGCGCAGCTACAGGGCGTGTGGTATTTACAGCCAAGGAGGCAGAAGAATGGGCAGCCAAGGGTGAGAAGGTAATTCTTGTTCGAAGGGAGACAAGCCCTGAAGATGTGGGAGGTATGCATGCTGCCCAGGGTATTCTCACCTCTACTGGTGGGAAAACATCGCATGCAGCCGTGGTGGCACGTGGATGGGGAAAGTGTTGTATCGTTGGTTGTGAGAAGATGGAGATTGATTACAACAAAGAGGAATTCCGAGTGGGTGATATTGTGGTGAAGAAAGGGGATGAGATTACCCTGAACGGAAGTACGGGTGAGGTCTTTAAAGGGGCTATGAAACTCATTAAACCTACTCTTCCTGAGCAGTATCACACCCTTATGAAATGGGTGGACGAGATTCGTAAGCTTCGTGTGAGAACCAATGCTGATACACCTTACGATGCTCAGCATGCTGTGGAAATGGGTGCTGAGGGTATTGGTCTTTGTCGTACAGAGCACATGTTCTTTGATACCGAGGAACGACGGTTGGCTATCCAGAGTATGATTGTTGCCGATACCTATGAGCAGCGCGTCAAAGCACTGGATAAACTTCTCCCCTTCCAGAGGGAGGATTTCATTGGAATCTTCAAGGCTATGGATGGCAAACCTGTAACGATTCGTCTTATTGATCCTCCGCTTCATGAATTTGTTCCCCATGGGTGGAATGGTCAGGAGGTTCTTGCTCAAAAACTGAAGGTTCCTGTAGATAAGGTGAGACAAAGAGTGGCTCAGCTTGAGGAGGCTAACCCCATGCTTGGGCATCGTGGTTGTCGTCTCGCTATTACCTATCCTGAGATCTTGGATATGCAGGTGAGGGCTATTATGGAGGCGGCCTGTGAATGTACCAAGCAGAAGGTGAAGGTTTACCCAGAAATTATGGTGCCACTGGTAATGGACAAGAAGGAATTTGAGATTCTTGAAAAGAGGATTCGAGAGGTGGCTGACAAGGTGCTTGATGAGTACAAGATGAAGATAGAATACAAAGTAGGAACAATGATTGAAGTGCCGCGAGCAGCCCTTCTCGCTGACAAGATTGCTGAGCGTGCAGAGTTCTTCTCGTTTGGTACCAATGACCTCACTCAGATGACAATGGGACTTTCGAGAGATGATGCTGGACGCTTCTTGCCCGATTATGTTGATGAGAAGAAGACAGGTATTTTTAAGGCAGACCCATTCCAGTCGCTTGATCAGGAGGGTGTGGGAATGCTTATCAAGTGGGCTATTGAGAAAGGGCGATCCACCCGGCCAAATCTGAAGGTTGGTATCTGTGGTGAGCATGGTGGTGATGCTGCGTCGGTGAAGTTCTGTCATCGTGAGGGTATGGACTATGTGTCCTGTTCCCCATTCAGAGTGCCAATAGCACGGCTTGCCGCTGCTCAGGCAACGATCGAAGAAAAGATGTCGAAGTAGTTTGCCCGTGGGGTGCCTCAAGAGGTGAGGTACCCCACTTTTTTATAAGCTTTGGGAGGAAGTATCTTTTAAAAATTTCATTTAAAAATTTCATTTTTCTCTCCTTTTTGTCGTATAATAAAAGAGGAGGATAGGTATGAAAAGAGTATGGATTGGCTTGTTGGTGGTTTTGATAGCAGGATGTAACGTTTTTAGTGTTTTTAATGGAACGGATGTTTCGCAGGAAAATAATGTGGATTATCTCTTGGGACTGGGGGAATACTATATTCAGAACATGGAATATGACAAGGCTTATGCTGCCTATAGCCGTGCTGTAGCCCTTGAGCCACAGAATGCGAAGGCTTTGGAGGGGCAGGCAACGGCTGCGCTTTATAAAGAAGTGCCGTTTACCAATGTTATCCTTGCCATTGTGAAAAATGACAGCACGCGTATTTCTCAGAACGGCCTCTACCGTGCAGCGGCTATCGTCGCATCTAATATGCTTACGATTATTCAGGGGAAGGCAAAGGGGATTGTTTCCAATGATGTGCAGGTGAATACGGTGTTTTTTGTGATAGGGAATCTCTATGCGGTGTTTCTTGCGCTTGATAGTGATGGGGATATGAATGTTGCGGGTGATACGACGGATCTCTTTGTACTCGAGCCTGATTTTACCATTTACAACAATACGACCAATCGTTCCTTTGTGGATCTTGCACGTGCAGGGGTGGTGTTTCAAGAGCGAAGACCTCTCATTACGACCATGCTCACCTATGCGGATGTGAGCCTTTCGAATGTCATGGGGCAATTGGTGAGTCAGCAGACGAGGGATTTGTTGAATTCGTTGACATTGGGATTTTCGGCGATTCGGTCGTCGGTAGAGGAGGTTTTGGCTATGTCTTCGAGTGTAACCAATCTGATGGGGACGAATAATCCAGATCTAGTAACCAATCTCATAGCTCGGGGCGGGTATCCCAATACACCCGCGGGGTTTACCCAGATGACCAACGACTTGGCTGCGGCAGGTATCACCAATTGGCTTGAAGTGACGAATGCGTTTCCAGACCTGGTACAGGGGTTGGATAGTATTTCCAACTACTTTGGGTTGTAGGGGGAGCGTATGAAAAAAATACTCATAGGGCTGGTTATTTTGGTTGAGTGTGTGTGGGGAATTGAGTGGAAACTGCGTGTGCCGACAGATATTCTGGCCACAGGGGGAGCAGGATTGGCTGCTGATGACAAGGTGGGGCTTTTGTTCATGAATCCTGCTGTGTATGCCGTTCAGTCAGAGAGGAAGTTTTTGTTGGGGAGTTTAGGGGCTGCGGCAAATTTTTCACTTGTTGATGTGTATGAGGTGTACAATCAGCTGCAGACGCATGGGAACGATCTCGCAAGTCTTACTCCTGAACAGTGGAGGAAGCTTTCATCGCTTAGTTTGTATACTTCTCTCATAGGGCCTCTCTATCTTGGATATCTTGGAGATAAGATTGGGATTATTTTCTTTGATGATTTTCGTACCTTTGTTCGTCAGCGGACCTCTCCTCTTTTGCCCTACTTTGAGTGGGGGAGTTATTTGGATGTTGGTGTTCAGATGGGTGCGGGGTTTAGTCTTCCTGATGTAGGGATACTTCCTCGGCAGGCTCGTTTGTATGGAGGGCTTTCTATCAAGATTCTCAATCGCATAGAGTATCAGAATGAGCGTCTCTCTGTGCTTGAATTGATGGACAAGGTGAACTCTCTCTTTTCGTTTCAGGATGGTTTTCTGATGGGGCAAGCATTGGGTTCTGATCTTGGGCTTTTCTATCGACAGGGAAAATGGGGTGTGGGTATCGTGGTGAGAGACTGGTTTACGACGAGTTTTCAGTGGGTGAAGTATGATGCTCGTTTTTCTGTTATCTCTAACAATGTGGGGATGACGACATGGTGGCCTTCACTCGATGTGGGGGTGAGTTATCAGCTGGGAAGCATTCTTTCGAGGTATCTTCTCGGTAATGTTGTTCTCTATGCGGATATGGTGAATATTACCGACTGGCGAGAGAATGGGTGGTTGAAGACGCGCTTTGGTGTAGAGGGGAGAATGCTTGGATTTTTGCTTCTACGGGCGGGTTTGTATAAAGGGTATCCGACCTTGGGTGTTGGGATTGATTTCCCCTTAGTGAAAACCCATCTCACCTACTATACCGAGGAACTGGGGACAATTCCGGGTGCTTCTCCACTTCCTATCTTTGTGTGGGAGACGCAGTTTCAATTTTAGGAATGCGTGAAGAGGGGTTTGATCATCTCTTCGATTGTCTCTACGGTGGTAGTAAGCCAACCTTGGTCTGTTGATTCGCCGATGAGTCTCACAACAGGTTCGGTGTTGGAGGCTCTGATGTGTATCCATAAGCGATTGTTGTTTTCACTTTGGTCAAGGCGTATGCCGTCGAGGGTGGAAAAACGCCCGTTTGGATAGGCTTTTTGAAGAAGGGGGAGGGTTTTTTCGAGGGAGAGTGTGCCTTCAAATTTTTTCTTAATGGAAAAAAGTCGAGGAAAATCCTGAACAAGCTGGGAAAGTGTTTTCCCCGTTGTTGCCATGGCTTCAAGGGTGAGGGCAATGCCAACGAGACTGTCCCTGCCAAGGTTGGCAGAGGGGTAGATGACGCCACCGTTTCCTTCTCCTCCGATGATGGCGTGGTGCTGTTTGATGCCTTCCACTACATTGGCTTCCCCCACTTTGGTGTAGAAGCACTGCTGGTGGTAGCGTTCGGCTATGAGTTCGTTTACCAGTGATGTGGAGAGATTCACCACAATGGGGCCGGGAGTTTTGGTAAGCACATGGTTGATGGCAATGGCAAGGGTGAGTTCTTCACTCAGGATGGTACCCTTCTCGTCGATGAGAACGAGTCTATCGGCATCAGGGTCTTGAGCAAATCCTACATGAGCCTTGTTACGAAGGATGATATCGGGAAGATGGGAGAGATTGGCAGGTGTTGGTTCTGCCACACGGGAGAAGCTCCCTGTGAGCTCTGTGTTCACTCCTATAACCTTGCACCCAAGCTGCTCGAGAAGACGGGTAGTAATAGGACCACCTGCACTGTTTACGGGGTCGATAACAACGGTGAAGTGTTGGAGACGAATGGTGTCGCTGTCTACGGTGGAGAGGACTTTCTGGATATGGAGATCGGCAATTTCTGGTGCGGGTACTGTTTTACCAACCCTATTCCATTGTGCGTGGGAAAAGGGTTGGTTGAGAAAGCCGAGGAGTGCTTGGAGTTCCTTTTCAGTGGTAAATGTTCCCTGTCGGGTTACGAACTTGAGGGCATTCCATTCGATGGGGTTGTGGGATGCTGTGATGATGATGCCGCCATCGAAGTGTTGTTCTCTTGTCCCGAGGATGATCGAGGGAGTGGGAACAAGACCTGCATCATACACATCAATGCCAAGAGCGTTGAGGATGCTTGCCACATACGATGAGATAAGGGGACCTGTGTTTCTCCCATCCCTTCCGATGAGTACCGACGGACGAGAGGAAGCTTTTTCAGAAAGGAGAAACATTCCAAAAGCCTTTGTATACGAGGCAAGCACATCAAGAGTGAGACTCTCACCCCAGATCCCACGGATCCCAGAAACGCTTACCTTGAGAGACATAACCACCTACCGTGCGATCTTTCGTACAATAGGAGCACAGCGTTCGCAGAGATCAGGGTAATCCTTGTCTTGGCCTACATGCACGGAGTAGTTCCAGCAACGAGCACACTTCTTTCCCTCGGCCTTGAGTGCCTGTACCTTGATATTGTCGTCTTCTTCATCGGGGGTGGTGATGTCGGCAAACTCCACCTGTGAAACGATGAAGAGGAAACGGATATCGTCCTGGTAACGAGTGAGAAGATCCTTTGCATAGTTGTTTTTGGGTTGGAGAAGGATTTTGGTCTCTAGCGAGCCACCAAGATCCGTTTCTCGTGAGCGAAGTTTTTCGATGGCTTTGAGCACACTGTCACGGATGGAAAGAAGGGAACTAAAGTCTTTATTGAGGGATTCGTTTTTCCACTCTGGTGGGATAACTGGCCAGTCCTGGAGGAGAACACTATCCTCTTCTGTTTTTGCGAAATAGGTTTGATAGACTTCTTCCATGGTGAAAGAAAGGATGGGAGCAAAAAGTATGGTGAGCACGCGGAGAATCTCGTAGAGAACAGTTTGTGCAGAGAGTCGTCTGTGGTCATCCCGTTCGTAGATGTAGAGTCTATCTTTGAGGATATCAAGGTAAAAGGCACTGAGATCCACAGCACAGAAGTTGTAGAGTTCACGAAATCCACGGTAGAATTCATACTGGTCAAAGGAGCGCGTCACCGTTTCGGCAAGCGAGCTTAAGCGGGAAAGCATGTAGCCATCAACAGGAAGAAGCTTCTCTGTGGCAACCCTTTTCTCAGGAGAAAAGCCATCGAGGTTACCCATGATGAAGCGGAAAGTGTTTCGGACTTTTCGGTAGCTATCAGCAGCCTTTTGAATAAGGTGGTTGCCAATGCGAAGATCTCCCCGGTAGTCTTCGGTAACCACCCAGAGACGAAGAACATCGGCCCCGTACTTTTCATAGACTTCGCGGGGGGAAACAGCGTTTCCAAGACTCTTGTGCATCTGGCGCCCCTGTTCATCAAGCACCCAACCGTGGGTAATAATAGCCTTGAAGGGGGCTTTTTCTTTGATGGCTATAGAGGGCCAAAGAGATGCCTGAAACCATCCACGGTATTGGTCATTTCCTTCGAGGTAGACATCAGCAGGGGAATGAAGTTGGGGATGCTTATCGAGAACGGCGATGTTGCTTACCCCAGAGTCAAACCAGACATCGAGGATGTCTGTCTCCTTGCGGAAGGTTTTTCCACCACAGTTGTGGCAGACGGTACCGGCAGGAAGAAGTTCTGCGGGTTCTTTGTCAAACCACACATCGATACCATGTTCGTGGATGAGGCCGATAATATGGTTGATACTTTTTTTGTCGAGGTGTGGTTCGTCACAGTACTCACAGTAAAAGGCTGGAATGGGAACTCCCCAGTGTCGTTGTCGAGAGAGACACCAGTCGGGGCGGTCTTTGAGCATGTTTTCAATGCGGGTTTGTCCCCATGCAGGGATCCACTGGATTTTTGGGAGGCTTTCCAGAGCCTTGCGGGCAAGTTCTGGATCTGATACCTTGAAAAACCACTGTGGCTTTGAACGAAAGATGATGGGGTTTTTACAACGCCAGCAATGGGGGTAGCTATGATCAATATCAGCGCGAGCGTAGAGTTTCTTTTTCTCGTCGAGGAAGGCAATGATCTTTTCATTGGCATCGAAAACATTCATACCTTCAAACTCTGGGACTTCTCCAGTGAATTCACCACGGTCGTTGACGGGAGAGAGCATTTCCAAACCGGTTTCTTTACCGATGAGGTAGTCTTCCATACCATGGCCTGGAGCCGTGTGCACAATTCCCGTACCTGTATCCATGGTGACATGTTCTCCGAATACAACGCGAGATTCACGGTCGATCCAGGGATGCATAACGGTGAGCGTTTCAAGATCCTTGCGTGAAAGCGAAACAACGTCAGCTGGTTGTGTTCCCTTGACGGAAGCCACAGAGATGAGAAGCTTTTCAGCTACAATGAGGTATTCACCACCAATGGAAGCTGCCACATAGTCCTCTTCGGGGTGGAAGGAAAGTCCTGTGTTGGCCGGCAGTGTCCAAGGGGTTGTTGTCCAGATGAGCACGAAAAGAGGTTTCCCTTGGAGTTTGGCTATCTGATGCTTACTTACAGGGAACTTGACATAGATGGAGGGAGAACGATGATCATGGTACTCAATCTCTGCCTCAGCAAGGGAGGTGTTACAGTGGATACACCAATGAACAGGGCGAAGACCTCGATATATGAGGTTCTTTTCGACGAGTTTGCCGAAGGCTTCAACAATGGCTGCTTCATACTCATGGGACATGGTGAGGTAGGGATTCTCCCAGTCTCCGATACATCCCAGTCGGCGGAAACCATCTCTTTGGATGCCAACATACTTGGTGGCGTATTTTCGGCATTCTTCGCGAAGCTTTTTCACAGGGATTTCATGTGCTTTTCCACCTAACTGGTCGACTACCTTGAGTTCGATAGGCAGACCGTGACAGTCCCAACCGGGGACAAATGGTGTTTTGTAACCGCGGAAGAACTTGTATTTGACGATCATGTCCTTCAGAATCTTGTTGAGGGCTGTTCCAAGATGGATCTCTCCGTTGGCATAGGGGGGACCGTCGTGAAGAATAAATGTAGGAGCGGAGGCCCTTTTTTCGAGTTGTTTGAAGTAGATGCGATTCTTCTCCCACATTTCGATGATTTTGGGTTCCTTCTCAATGAGGTTTGCCTTCATCGAGAAAGGGGTATTGGGGAGGTTGACTGTCTTGCTGTAATCCATTGAACGCTCCTTGTATGGTGAAACTTTTTCTTTTATTATAAGGCAATGAAAGAGGAAATGCAAAAGTTGGAATTCCTTTGGGTGTGTCGTGGCAATAAAAATGGTTTTTTTTCAAGTGTGGCAAACTCACCAATCAAGTTTTTTATTCAGGGTTTTGTTCTCTTTTTAGGGTTGCTCTTCCCTAAGCTTCGCAGGAGTCGCTTGGGAATGTGCTTTCTTGACAGGGACGAGCTTTTTGTCTATAATAATGAAGGCTGTGAAAAGATGGCTAAAGGTGGGATGTATGGAGATAGTCGATGTTGAAATGGTGAAAAAGAATTATCCGTATCTTGTGCAGGAGGGGATAACTCTGGAATCTGCGATACGGAATGAAGGAACGCTCTGTGTGACACTGTCGCTTAAGGTTTCAAAACTCATTGAGATTGTGGACAACTATGGGTGGGAGTGTATTTTTGACCGTGGGGTGGGTGAGGATACAGAGGTGTTCACCTGTATTGTGAGAAAAGAATAGTTGGCGGGAGTGTTTTGCTTAAGATTGAGTAGTGTATGTGTCGATAAATTAATGAGAATCGTTAGCGGAAGGGGTGCGTGGATGAAAAAATTCTCTCTGACAATGAAAGTTATCGCTGCTGTATTTTCAAGTATTTATCTTTCCATTTTTTTCTATTCAGTTGTGTTGCCGTTTCTTTTTCTTATGCCGGCAGAGGAGAGATTTTCGTTTTGGGTAAAGATGGCGGTGGTTGTTACTATACTTGCTCCGCTATGTTCTTTTGTTGTTTATTTGTTTTATAGACCAGTGGCACGGGCAACGAAGCTGGCGCAAGAGGAACAGGAAATTCCTGAGTGGTTACGTCAACAGGCACTTCATTCTTTTCGTGCTATTCAGGGATTTCTTTTTATGGTGGGGCTTTTGGCGTATGCTGCTGGTGCAGCCATGAATTTCTTTGCTGAGGTTGTCCTCGAACACAAGACGATTGATGTTTTTTATTGGCTCTGTAGGTTGGTATTGGCTTTGAGTTTTGGTGCCTTGAATGGGCTTTTTACAGCAAGGATGGTGAATCTCTCTTGGCTTGAAGCAAAATATCTCCTGAGTGTAACGGATTTGGAATCTTCTCAGGAGCGTTATGAGTCAACATTTCAAAAGATCTTTATGCCGGCGGTGCTCTTGTTGCTCTTTATTACGGTGTTTAGTGCCGTGGGAGTAGTTTACTATGTTCGTCTTGTTGCTCTCGATGGAGAAAGGGTTTTGTCATGGCAGCAGGTGCTTCTCCATTTTGGATTTGTTGAGTTTTTTTTGTTTGTGACCAGTGCAGTGCTTTTGGCTGCTATACTCTGGGAGAATCAGTCTCATATTAACAATTTGCGGAACCAAATTTCTCGATTGGCAGAGGGGGAGATGAATCTCTCGAATAGGGTGTATATTGTGAGTTTTGATGATATAGGGGTGATGACAGCGGGGATTAACAGAATCCTTGGAAAACTCCAACAGACATTTCTCACTATTCAGCAGATGCAGGTTATTGTTCGGCAATCAGGTGAAATTGCCAAAAACATTATGGAAAGTTCTCAAGCGGAGTCAGCGGAAGCCCAGCATCTTGTGCAGGAGGCAGGGGAGAATTATGAGGCTCAGGTTGATGTTATTCGAGAGGCGAGTGATCGTTTTACAGAGATGATGGGGGAGGTAAGAAAAGCTATTGAGAAGTTTCAATCCCAGCAAGCTGTAATATTCCATGCGTCACAGTCTTTTCAGAAGGTCGTGGCTACTTTTAACGAAATGATTGATATGACACTGAATTCCACAGAGAAATTTTCTAAGCTTTCTGGGGTGATCAATGAGGGATCCAGTGGGCTTGGGGAGTTGCTTGAGGTGAGCCGTGCTCTTCAGACAACCAATAAACGAATTGGTGAGATCGTAAAACTTATTATGGATATTTCTGATCAGTCGAATATTCTTGCTATGAATGCGGCTATTGAGGCATCGCATGCAGGAGAATATGGAAAGGGTTTTGCCATTGTGGCATCGGAAGTGAGGCAACTCTCTATTCACACAACAGATTCGGCTCGTCAGATTGAATCCTTGATTCATGAGATGCTTCAGAAGAGTGAGACAAGTACTACGATGAATGAAAAGCTCAGTGAAATTTTTCAAACCATGCAGAATGAGATGGATGCGGTTACCAAACAGATGGAAACTATAGCGAGCATGGCAAGTCGGGAGGCGTCAACGGCGACCACAAGCCTTGAGGAAATGAACGAGATGCTTGCTATCTCTCAGCAGATTGCCCAAAATATTCAGGCTATTGAGAAGAATGATGCGGCTGTTTCTGAGATTATGGGTTCTCTTAAGGAGACAACAGAACGATTGGCCGCAATTAGTGAACGTCTTATGAAGGGGATTTCAACGATTTCGGAGTCGTATGCCAAGCTCAGTGAGGCTGTTGAGAAGAGTTTTGAGGCTATTCAGCAATTCGATAAGGCAATCGCAAGTTTTCGTGTGGAGTAGTAGGAGATTGCGAAGGCGGATTTCGTTGGTTGGTTTGCTTGTTGTCACAGGAAGTTTGTTTGGATGGCGCTCGTGGTTTTGGGTGGATGAGGGAGCGCTGGTCAGTGGTATAGGTGGGGTGGGTGCACCGCTTGTGGAAAGCCCTGCATCCATCGATGTTCAGCCTGCATCGGTGGGATTGCCTTCGGAGTTTCGTGCTGTGTGGGGGGTATCAGCCTCGCTTCGTATTGTGGATCCCTTGAGTGGGAGGTATGATCTTTCTCCTGATCCGTTTTCTTTGGTTGGCGTTTCGTATGGGGGGGCGTCGTATGGTGTGGGAGTGGTGGTGAGGAGGCTTTTGTCTTCGCTGGTCTCTGATTTTCGTGTATATGGAACATCGCTTGGGGTGGCGATGAATCTTGGTTCGTTGGTTCGTGTGGGTGTTATTGGTGGTGCTGTTTGGGGTTTTGAACAGCAACAGACGGTTCTTGGTTATCGTGGTGGTGCGGGGATTCTTTGGCAGGTGGCGGGTTCTTTTACCGTGGGCGTGAGTGGAGAGATGATGTCTCCCCTTGTTTGGAAGAATACTATCTATGGGGAAGAGGTGCAGGAGAGTTTTCCGTTTAGGGTGAGGTCGGGAGTAGCGTGGAAGTATGAGGGAGGACAGGTTTTCTTTCAAATCCGCTATACGGATGGAGAAGGGCTACGTTTTGATCGTGATGGTGTTGTGGAGAAGCCAGAGGTTTCGTTTCTTTCTTCGTGGGATGTTTATGCTGGTTGGCGGGGCAAATTGCCATGGAGGGACATTCCCGTTCACTGTGGGGTGTTTTCTGATCAGCTGTGGACAACGCCGTATCCCCTTCGTCAGTGGGCTTTTGCCTTTGGGATGGTTGCCATGGGGAAAAATGTGCGTATTACCCTGACATGGGTGGATAGCTATCTCTTTTCGTTGGTGAGTCGTGATGTGCTTCCTCGAGAGCGGGGAATGGTGGATCTCACCTATCGTTTTTAAGGTTTGTCGTTTGATGGTGCTGAAACGAGCTCGATAAAGGAAAGAGCCTTTTTGAAGAGTTCTTCTCGTTTTCTTGAGAGGGAGAGGAGAACAGGTCCTTCCATGCTTTCTTTAAGTTTTGGTGTGGCGCTTGCCTTGGTGTAGAAGTGTTCGATGGGTTTTTCGAGGATGAGGTTTGAGTTTTTGGAGTATTGGATGAGGAAGGGTGTGGTGAGACGATGGGCGTCAGTGTAGAGAAAGAGGCAAGCCTGTGAAAGAGCGAGCCAGAAACGGGTGGTAATCGATTGGCAAACAAGTTCGTCAGAAGCAATGGTGGTAGAAACTTTTTCATCGTCGGTGAGGTCTTGGAGGAGAAAGGGAAACTCGATGCGTTTATCGTGGGAGAATTGAGAGGCAAGATGGAGTTGCCACTGTTTTAGTTGGGAAAATCCGAGTTGGGTTGAGAGAATGGGGTTAACAGCGATGATGCACTGGGGACATTTGGGGTATTCAATGCCGTACATGAGGGCGATGGTTCCCCCCATGTTTTCACCCCAGATGATGATCTCTTCTTTTGGGTTTTTGGTGCGTACTTCTTTTGAAAGCTGAGCGATTTCTTTTGTGTAGGTGTGGAAACTGTCAATGTCTCCACGATTGTGGGAAGTGGTTTTTCCAAAACCGGGAAGATCGGGAGTGAGCACAGCAAAACCGTGTTCTTCAAAGAAGTTTTTGACAAAGTAGAGGTAGCTGTGGTGAAGTCCAATACCATGAAGGGCAATAATCGTCTTTCTCATATATTATTTATCGGCTTTTTTGAATAAAAATGTTTACTTTTTCGGGTAGAGTTTAGGAGTGGTAAACAATCAGTATGGTTCTATCATCGGTTGCAGGGGTATCACCACAGAAATTTTGGAGATCGTTGATAATGTTGTCTTTCATGGTGTGAACATCACTGTTGGCATAGCGGGCGATGGCTTCGTAGAAGCGGTTTTCTCCGTATTCTTCATTTTGGTTGTTTTTGGCTTCGGTAATACCGTCGGTATAGAGAATAATGAATTCACCGGATCGGATAGCTATCTTGTAGAGTTGGATCTCGGGATCAAAGATGCTTGATTCTACCATGCCTACAGGCATACCCCCTCCTTTGAGGAGACGAATTTTGTGTTCTTGGGGGTGGTAGAGTATGCCCTGTTGGTGACCGGCACTGGTGTAGTAGAGTTCGTGGGTGGTGGTATCGAGAACCCCATAGAAGACGGTAGCAAACATGGTGGGGAGGGTATCACGAAAAAGGATGGGATTGATCTCCTTGATCACTCGTGCTGCGTCGAGTTTGCCAATGGCATAGGTGCGGAGGGCAGAGCGAAGCATAGCCATGACCATGCCAGCCCCTACACCGTGTCCCGTTACATCGGCAACAACGATACCAAGACGGTTTGTGCCTACTTCAACAAAGTCGTAGTAGTCTCCTCCCGATTCTGTTTGGGGTTGGTAGTAGACGCTGAAGAGGTAACCGGGGATAGAGGGGTACTGTTGGGGAAGAATGGCACTCTGAATCTCTTTTGCTGACTCAAGTTCGGCTTCCATTCGGCTTTTTTCTTTGACTTCTTGGAACATTTTTGCAATACGGAGACTCATTGCGTTGAAGCGTTTGGCGAGCCGACCGATTTCATCGTTGGATGAAATCTCTACCTGTTTTCCCCAATGGCCGGATGCAATCTCCTCTGTTCCTTCTGCCAGTTTGGAAAGCGACTGAAGCATAAGCCTTACAAAAATCCACGCCAAAATGAGTACTCGGAGGAGGAGAAAGATGGCAAGATCAATAGATTGTCTCTCGATGGCTTTTTGCTGTTTTTCAAACTTTTCTATCGAGAGGAGAATGGCTACGGTTCCTGTTCGGTAGGGGGCAAAGAGGGAGGTAAACAGATCGTGGATTGTGTTGATGTCAAAGTTTCTTCCTTCGGTTTGATAGTTTCTGAGTTTTAGCCATTGTTGGGCGGCTTCTTTCATGGCGGAGACAAAGTAGGACTTTTCGAAGACGGCAGTATATCCTTCGGAGGAGAAGCTTGTCGGTTTTACCGCTGTGGCATTAATGCGATTTGATGCGTAGTTTTGGATGAGGGTGTCAAAGGCTTCTGTCGTTTTCCATGCCTTGAGGGATGTTGCTGAGGAAAAGTCGAGATAGGTGCGGAGGTAGCGCTCTGTTTTGTCCAAAAAGAGGAGTGTTGCACGTTGGGAAGGGGAGATGAGGTTGGTGTGGGCAAAAATCTTTTTGCTCTTGTACCATTTTTGGATGGTGGCGACTTCTTTTTCGGAAACACCTGTTATCCTGAACCATGTGATGAGATTGGAAAGTTGTGATGGAGAGAGGGTGATTTCTTCACCTCGTTTGTATCTGTCAAAGCGTTGTTTAAAGGTGTAGACGGGACGAACAACGGAAGAGGTAAGAACGCCTCGATTTTTGAGTTTTTCACCTGCCTCGGTGAGGTTGCCGTTTCGGTCAAAGTATTTCCAGTAGGTTTCGTCGAAGCGATGGATACAGGTGAAATTTCTTCGCACTTCTTTGGGGAGGTTTTTGTCACGGAAGAGGTTTCCCTTTTCTATGTCGGAAAGGGCATTAAGCCATTGCTTACCTGTTTCGCTTTCGAGGAAGGCGGGATCGTAGAGGGGAATGAATGCCTCGTAGGATTTCTGAAGGCGAACGAAATGCAGTTGGGGTTGGTAGCCTTTGTAGATGATTTCACGGTTGGTTTGGCTTATTTTGTTTCCGACATTTTCTGGCTGAGTATGAAAGACAACATAGCCATTGGGATCAACAAAGAAAGCCATGTTGAATGATGGAATGTTGGTGAGGGTGTTGAGGTACTCTTGAATGGATTGGTATTGTTTTTGGGTGAGAAGTTTTTTCTGTTGTTGTTGCTGAATTTTTTGCTGACGGGACTGTTCCTTGATGGCGGTTTTGAGAACTTCAATCTGACGTTGGAGTTTTTTTTCCTTTTTTTGGGTGCCAAAGATGTTTTCGAGGAAACGGTTGAGGGAGTTTTCATCGCTTTCAGTGGAACCTGAAAGTGAGGGGAGGTTAATATCTGTCGGCATGGTGATTTCTCCCCATTTGTCCTGTCCGTACGCTTCGATGTTTTTCTTGAAGGCTTCAAGATAGACGAGGAGGTTGCGGGCAATGAGATCTTCCTGCGACTGTCGTTGGTGAAGAGTGGTGTAGCGGATGAAAGGAATAGCAAAAAAAACGAAGATAATGGCGACGAAGACAACCACTTTAACTTGGAGGCTTATATCCGGTAGCTGAAAAGAGATTTTCTTTTTCATCGGTTTCATCTTACATCGTTTTTGAAAAAAAAGCAAGATTTTTGTTGATTATTGTCGTTGTGCCCAAAAAAGAGAACAATGACTTCTTCATATCAAGAGTGGGGGAAAGGTAAAGGTTCAAGGTGAGATAAATGAGGAGGAAATGTCAGCTTTGTTGTTTACTTGTCTTGTCACTCTGTGTAAGTTTTGAGCTATGAACTTTAGTCAATTTTGTAAAATATCAGTTAAGCAAAGAATTTTTCTCAAACTTTTCTGGGGTTCTATGACCCAGATAAGAATGAAGTCTTTTTCTGTTACCCATAAATGAATTATGAGGGTCTTCTTCAAATTCTTTTAACCAACGGTGTATACGACCATGACTTATACCTAATTTATTCTCTAAAGCATGGGCACTCTTACCACTATTCTTAGACAATTCAAGCGTTTCAAGTTTGAAAAACTTGTCATATTTCTTTCCACTTGTTCTCTCAATAGTTTAACCTCCATTTAAAATATTCGGCTTAACTTCTCCTCTACATTATCGACTGAAGACCACTAGCGATATTTTTGAAGAAAATGAGTGGTAGTTTTGGTTTGCTACTTGACAGGTGAAAAATTTTGCCTTAAAATATACTCTCACAATAGATGAGTATGGACGGGGCGTAGCGCAGCTTGGTTAGCGCACCTGCCTTGGGAGCAGGGGGTCGGTAGTTCAAATCTACTCGCCCCGAAAATGGAGCGCCTGTAGCTCAGCTGGATAGAGCAACAGCCTTCTAAGCTGTGGGCCACAGGTTCGACTCCTGTCAGGCGCAACACGTGGTGGGTATAGCTCAACTGGTGAGAGCACCGGTCTGTGGAACCGGGGGCTGTGGGTTCAAGTCCCACTATCCACCCAGATTATAGAAGAAAAAAACGCGTCCGTAGCTCAGTTGGATAGAGCAGTGGACTTCGAATCCGAAGGCCGCAGGTTCGAGTCCTGCCGGGCGCGAAGAGATAAAGAGAAAAGGCGATAAAACGGGTTGTTAGCTCAGATGGTAGAGCAGCTGACTCTTAATCAGCGGGCCGCAGGTTCGATCCCTGCACAACCCATAGATGCGAGTGTGGTGGAATTGGTAGACACGCCAGACTTAGGATCTGGTGCCGCAAGGCGTGAAGGTTCGAGTCCTTTCACTCGCAGGCAGTACTGCGGGAATAGCTCAGTTGGTAGAGCGCTACCTTGCCAAGGTAGATGTCGCGGGTTCGAGTCCCGTTTCCCGCTCATTTTTTTGTAGGGGATTTCCATGGAAGTTGTTGTTCAGTCCTTTCCTGATTGTTATGCTGTTGGTTTTGCATCGTGGTCTGTGCTTGAGGCTGCAGAAATATGGCAGCGCGCGCTTGTTCGTGTTCAGGCTCGTGTTGATGTGCCCGGATTTCGCAAGGGAAAGGCTCCCTTTGAGATTCTTGAGCAACGTTATGAAGATGCTGTCAAGAAAGAAGTGGAGGAGATTGTTCTTCAGGATGGGTTGAATACCCTTCGTGCTGAGCATAAACTTGTTGCTCTCTTTGATTACAAGGTTGCTTCTCCTATTAGCAAGAATGAAACGATTAAGGTGGTGTTCTATTTTGGTCGAGATGTTGTAGTACATAAGGGATTGGATGCTATCAAGCTGAGTGCCGTTGAATACGAAAAGATTGAACTTACAGACAAGGATATTGCCGAGATGGTCAAGCGAGACCTGGTTCAACCTCAGGAAATCTCTGGTAAGTCGGCAAAAGGCGATGTTGTTCATCTCCTTTTTAAGGGCAAGACAGACCCTGTTTTTGTAAGGGTTGATGATATCCCTGAAAAGCTCGTTGGTAAGAAGGCGGGCGATACGGTTGTCCTTGATTGGAAAGAAGTGGGCAATCTGGTGTTTGATGTTCTCGAGGATATTAAGGTAAAGGGAGAGACGGAGGCTCAAGTTGTCAAGGTGCTTCGCCCTGCTGATGTGGATATCAATGATGAGTCGTTGTATCAGTCAACGCCTTTCCAGACGAAGGAAAAGTATATTGATTTTCTCAAGAATGTGATGCAGCGAGAGATTGATTCGATGAACTATCGTAACAAGCTTCGAGCTCTCAAGTCAGTTGTGGTAAAAGAGCTGGATATTGAGTTTGGAAAGGGTGTGCTCTACGATATGGTGGAGTCTCGTTTCAAGGAATGGTTTTTCTCTCACTTTAAGACTTCAACACCTATGAAGGAAGCCATTGGAGACAAGAAGGTTGTTGAGGATATGCAGGGTTTGTTGAATTCTGTGTATGATGATTTGAAGTTTTACTATGCTATGATTGATTATGCCAAAAAGAATGGTGTTGAGGCTTCTCAGGAGATGATTTCTCGTGTTGTGCTGCGGAAGGCAAGTGAGGCAGGGGTGGAATACAAGGATTATGTTGAAAAGATGACCAAAGAAGAGTGGGATACTGCCCTTGCTGAGGCTCAGTTTGATGCTGCTGTGGAAAAGTTTATGGAGAAAGTTAATTTTAAAGAAAAGAAGGTCTTGGGTTACTACGAAAAAGTGGAGATGGGAGAATAGAAACGCCGAAGTGGCGGAACTGGTAGACGCGCTGGACTCAAAATCCAGTGGGAGCTGATCCCGTGAGGGTTCGAGTCCCTCCTTCGGCAAGAAGGCTGTCGAGAGACAGCCTTTTTTTATTGTGGTTGGGAAGGAGTATGAGCGTGGGAGAGAATTTTCTTGATGTTTTGATGGCATGGTTCCGTGAAAACAAAAGGGATCTTCCTTGGAGGCGTGATCGCTCGGTTTATTCTGTTCTTGTTTCTGAGATGATGCTTCAGCAGACTCAGGTTTCACGGGTTGTGGAGTATTATACGCGTTTTCTCGATCGTTTTCCAACAATGGAGGCTTTGGCAAGGGCTTCTCTTGATGAGGTGTATCACGCTTGGAGTGGGCTGGGATACTACAGGAGGGTACGCTCGCTTTATGAAGCCTGTCGAGCTCTCTTGGAGAAAGGTATTCTTTCGGGGGAACAGTTTTCTCAGTTGCCGGGTGTGGGGGAATATACTGCTTCGGCTCTTCGGGCGTTTGCTCTCAATGAGGTTGTCGGTGTCGTTGATGCCAATGTTCGTCGAGTGCTTTCTCGTTTTCGCGGGATTGTTTCAACGGAGAAGAAACGAATCCAGATGGTTATGGATGTTCTGGTGAGGTATGGGGTGAGAAGAAACTATGAGAGTCGGGAGGTGAATGAGGCTTTTATGGAGTTGGGGGCGCTTGTGTGTGGGAGAGAAAGGAAGTGTTTTGTTTGTCCACTCAAGCGGTGGTGTTGCAGCTATCTTGGGGGGCGGGATTATGTGGTGGTGGAAAAAACGGTCTATCATGAGATGGAGGAGCACAGTGTGGCGTATCTTTCTCCACGTGGAAGGCTTCTTCTTTTGCCGGGGCGGCGTTGGTGGAAGGGGTTGTGGGATCTTCCCTTGGAAGCTGAGGTGAGGCTTGGGGGTGAGGTTTTGGGGAGTTTTTTTATTCGGTATTCGGTGACAAATCATCGTGTTTTGCGTGAGGTTGAGGTGAGGAGAGTTGGGGAAGAGGTCGAAGTTAGCGAGGGTCGTTGGGTTGATGTAAGGGCGTGTGATTGTGCGCTTGGCTCTCCTGCGAAACGTTGTCTTGAGTATGTGGAAGGTTTTGTAACCACGAACCAAAGTGGGTTGTGATGAAATTTTCTGCTTCTTTTTGGAGTTTGTCGTAGTCTCCAATGATGATGCGTGCGGGTGGAAGAGATTCTTTGAAGGTTTGGGCGTATCTTCGAGAAACGGTGCGTCCATCAAGAATGAGAATAATACCTTTGTCGGTTTTGCTTCGAATGAGTCTTCCCATTCCTTGTTTCAGGCGGAGAAGGGCACGGGGAAGGGTGTAGTTCGCAAAGGGGGAGATATTACGAGACTGGAGAAGGATTTGTTTGGCTGCGGGGATGGGGTCGTCGGGGCTATCAAAGGGGAGTTTTTCGATGATGACACAGCGGAGGTTGTAACCACTGATATCCACTCCTTCCCAAAAGCTTGAAGTGGCAAAAACAGCTGTTCTTGGGTGTTTTTGCATCTCTTGCATGATAAAGTGCTTTTGATGGGGGCCTTGGGCGAGGGGATAGATGCCTTCGCGAAAGAGATCGTCTTTGAGTTTCTCATAGCTGAGGTGAAGGCGGAGATAGGAGGTGAAGAGAACGAGTGTTCCCCCTTCATTCATCAGAATATAGTCTTTGATACAAGAGAGGAAAAAATCATCTACTTTGAATTCTCGTTCGGTGGAGAGAATGTGGATCTGTGCCTGATTTTTGTAGTCGAATGGGGAGGGGAGGGAGATGGTGGTGATGGGGCGGTTATGGGTGTATTCTAATCCAATGCTTTGCTTGAAGTAGGAAAAATCGCCGTTGAGGGAGAGTGTTGCTGAAAGGCAGAGGGTAAAGTGTTTGCGTGAGAAGATGCCACGGCTGAGAAAATCTCCTACTTCGAGGGGGGTATGGGAGAGCTTGATATTTTTGATTTTTTTTGTGCTCACTTCTATCCATCCTACTTCGGTAATGCTTTGTTCGCGTTCGAAGATGGCATGGTAAATGGGCGAAACTTCATTGAGGTTTTGCACTCTTTTATCGATGGAGAGAAGAAGGGGAGGAAGACTGGTGTCGCTACTCGTACTCTGAAGAAGGTCTTTGATTTCGTTCCAGGTGGCAGTGTAGGTTGTGATTTGTTTGATGAGCCCGCCAAGCTGGATGTTGAGATAGTGGAAGAATTCACTTCGTTCGACTTCTTCGGTAATACGAATAGGGGCAATAGGAGAGTGGTTTTTTTGTGCGAGGGAAAGGCCTTCTTCGATGATGTTCTGAATGGTAGTCGTGAGGGTGTGGTGTTGGGAAAGGATTTTCTCTTTGAGTTTTTGGAGGCGTTCCTGATCTTCATAGGAGGGGGGATTGTGTTTTCGCAAGAGAAGAGGGAGCAGTCCTCCACTTTTGTTTTTTGAGGATTCGTGGTAGAGTCTTCCCATTCGTTGGAGTAGTCCACGGAGAGAGAGTTCGATGGCCTGACTCTTGAGGGCAACATCTTCAAGATGATGGGCTTCATCAAAAATGATGGCATCAAATCGGGGGAGAAAGGAGATGTATGTTTTGGGATCGATGGAAGAGAGAACGAGGGAATGATTGACAATGAGAACATGAGCCTTTTCTGCTTCGAGGTAGGCTTTTTGGTAGAAGCAGTTGCCTGCGAAGGGGCAATTTTTCCCTTGGCAGGTTTCGCTTTCGCTGGCAATTTCTTCCCAGAGGTCGGAGGGAATTTCACCGGGGTAGTCTTTTCTGGTGCCGTGTTCGGTTTGTCGAGACCATATTTCGATGGCATTGATGAGGTTAAAATAGTCCTCTGGGTTGGTGTCAAAAAGGGAGGAGAGTCTGTCTGGGTCGACAATGAGGTCGCGAAGTTTGTTTTTGCAGAGGTAGTTTGATCTTCCTGTGAGCATGGCAACGTGGAGAGGTTTTGGGGTAATGCTTTTGATAATATCGATGACAACACTGCTGTCTTTGGAGATGAGCTGGTCTTGAAGGTTGATGGTATGTGTGGAGACAATGATTTTTTTATCGTTGGCTATAGCCCAGAGGGAAGCGGGAATAAGATAGGCGAGGGATTTTCCCGTACCTGTGCCTGCTTCAGCGATGAGAACGCCTTTGTTGTTTATGGTATCGACGATTTCGGAGACGAGAGAGATTTGTTCCTGTCTGCTTTCAAAGGTTGAGATGGTTTTTGAGAGGAGTCCGTTGGGCTCAAAGATAGCCCGTATATTCTCTGGAGAAAGTTTGGTTTGTGGGCGAACAGGGAGAACGATGTTGATATATTCACAGGTATTGTCGATGATGAAAAATCCCATGCCAAGGTTTTGAACACGGGTGGCTATTTCGATATCGTTGGATGAGGGTTTGAGGTTTTGTGTAGGGTCAGGGTCAATTGGGGGATGGTTGTGGATGAGAACATCGCCTTGGAGGCTTTTGTAGAGGTTGAAGGGAGTGGAGAAATCGTTACCGAAACCTATGGCTTCAATGTCTGTTACCATTCCCTTGTCGTTAATGAAACCACAGAAGGCAACTTCTTGGTTGTCATGGGCAGCTATGATTTCACGAATGAGCTGGCGTGTTTCATCTGAAAAATGCTTGTTTGCAGGAACAATCATGGTGGGTTACAACCTTTTCCATACAGGTCCCTGTGGGGTATCTCGCACCTCAATCCCTCGTTTGAGCAGTTCAGCTCGAAGTTCATCGGCACGGGTGTAGTCTTTGTTTTTCTTGGCTTCGATGCGGGCATTGAAAAGGGCTTCTTCTTCGGGGGAAAGGGTGTCGAGGGTTTCTTTTTCGATGAAACCAAGCACCTTTTCGAGGGAAAGAACAAACTCAAGCATTTCTTTCGCGTTGGCCACAGTGGCATTTGGTTGGTGTTCATAGAAGCCGCGTATCATTTCAAAGAGTTGTCCCATGGCCTCTGCAATATTGAGGTCGTCGTCCATCGCTTCTTCAAAGGCGTTTTTCTTGGAGAGGAAGAGCTGATGAAGGGGTTCATAGGGCTCTCCTGGCTTCTGGATCTGCTTGAGGGAAAACAAGAAATCGTCGATTCGCTTGAGTGAGGCTTCTGCTTGTTTGGCAAGATCAAAGGTAAAGTTGAGCGGCTTTCGGTAATGGGTGGTGATCAAGGCGTAGCGGATTGCTCGAGGAGAAAGTCCTTTATTCAGAAGGTCTCGAAGAGTGTAAAAGTTGCCTTTGGATTTGGACATTTTTTCGCCATTAACAATGAGATGGGTGGCATGGAGCCAGTAGCGAACGAATGGCTTGCCCGTGTAGCACTCAGACTGGGCTATTTCATTTTCATGGTGGGGGAAGAGATTGTCAATGCCCCCACAATGGATATCGATCGTTTCTCCTAACAGACTGAGGCTCATTGCTGAACACTCAATATGCCAACCGGGTCTACCTTCTCCAAAGGGAGATGGCCATTTGACATCGCCGTCTTCTGGTGTCCACTTCTTCCAGAGGGCAAAGTCGCTCACAGATTCCTTTTCATACTCGTCGGCAGAGAGTCGTCCACTGGCAGCAGCTTTTAGGGAGGATGGATCAAGATGGGAGAGCTTTCCGTACTGGGGAAAACTCGCTATCTTGAAGTAGACACCGTCTTCGGTTTCATAGGCGTAGCCTTTTTCTACAAGATACGAAATGATGGTTATCATTTGCTCAATGTATTCTGTTGCTGCTGGGTAGTGGGTAGCGGGAAGAATCTTGAGGGTTTTGATATCTTCAAAGAAGGCTTTTTTGTAGAGGGCAGTGTATTCGGAGAGGGGCATGTTGTTAGCCTGTGAGTTTTTGATGGTTTTGTCGTCCACATCGGTGAGGTTCATTACATGGATGACCTCATAGTTTCGATAGAGAAGCCATCGCTTCAAGAGGTCTTCAAAGAGAAAGGTGCGAAGGTTGCCGATATGGGGGTAGTTGTATACCGTCGGTCCACAGGTGTAGAGTCTCACCTTGTTTTTGGTAAGGGGAACAAAGTCTTCTACCATGCGTGAAAGGCTATTGTAGAAACGAAGTGCCATAAAAACTCCTTTTTATCTTCCTTATCATTATACAAAAAATATGTGGAAAAAGCAAGGAAGAAGGGGCATCTTTCGTGTGAGTGTCATGCCAACAAAAAAGAGGAGAAAAATTCTTTGCTTAACTGATATTTTACAAAATTGACTAAAGTTTACTCTTTTTAAAATTGCGATGACATCTCATTTTAGGTGGATGTTTTGAAAGTGCACTTGACAAAATGAGAGTTTGTCTTACAATATTAAGGCAGGGGTGCGGGACAAAAGGGTACGTTATCCAAAAGGAGGATATATGAAACGAAGTCTTCTCTTTACTTTCTTGATGAGTTTGGTTCTTTTTGCTGGATGTGGGCAGAAAGCTCGTGTCGATGTGCTTCGGTATAACAATGGTACAGAGCCACAGACAATTGATCCGGCGATTATGACAGGACATCCTGAGATGATGATTGCCGTCCAGATCTTTGAAGGGCTCACAACCTATGATCCCAAGACTCTGAATCCTGTTCCCGGTGTTGCCGAGAGTTGGAATGTTTCTTCTGATGGTCTTGTCTGGACATTTAAGCTCCGAACGAATGCTGTTTGGTCTGATGGAACACCTATTACCGCTCAGACATTCAAGTATTCGTGGTTGCGTGCTCTTGATCCCAAAACAGCCTCTGAGTACGCTTATCAGCTCTATTATATTAAAAATGGTGAGGCTTACAACGCTGGAAAAGCCAAGGCAGAAGATGTGGGTATTAAGGTAATTGATGACTATACCATTCAAGTAACACTGGAAAATCCTACACCCTTCTTCCTGAGTTTGACAGCATTTCCTACCTATATGCCGGTGCCTATGCATGTGATACAGAAGTATGGCGACAAGTGGATCTTGCCTGAGAATCTCGTCGTGAATGGGCCATTTAAGGTCAAAGAATGGCTTCCCAACCAAAAGATTGTTTTTGTGAAAAATGATAACTATTGGGACAAAGACAAGGTAAAGCTTTCGCAGGTTGAGTTTTATGCTATTGAGGATAACAATACTGCCCTTGAGAAGTATCTGAACAATGAGTTGGATTGGCTTCCTACTGTACCTACGGATCGCATAGACGAGATGCTGAAGCACCCTGATACAAAGGTAGCTCCTCAGCTTGCCGTTTACTTCTATCGTTTCAATGTTACTGATCCTGTTCTCAAGGATCCTCGTGTTCGTCGTGCTCTCTATCTTTCTATCGATCGGAAGTACATCATTGATAATATTCTCAAGGCGGGTCAGCAGCCAGCCTACAATTTTGTTCCTCCTCTTGATGGCTATACACCCTTTATTGGGGAGAAGGAGAATGTTGCCAAGGCAAAGCAACTCTTGAAAGAGGCCGGCTATCCTGATGGAAAGGGCTTCCCCACACTGACGATTCTCTACAACACTTCTGAGGGACACAAAAAGATTGCGGAAGCTATTCAACAGATGTGGAAGAAAAACCTTGGTATTGATGTCGCTCTTGAGAATCAGGAGTGGAAGGTGTATCTTGACAAGCAGGCGAAGCTTCAGTATCAGATCTGTCGCGCTGGGTGGATTGGTGATTATCCCGATCCCAACACCTTCCTTGATATGTTTGTAACGGGTGGTGGAAATAATCAAACGGGTTACAGTAATCCTAAGTATGATGAGTTGGTGAAAAAGGCTGCGATGGAAAAGGATCCAAAGAAGCGCATGGCTATTTTCCGTCAGGTGGAGGAGATTATTATGACAGATCTCCCTGTGATGCCTATTTACTTTTATGTGAATATTCTGATGTGGAAGCCTTATGTAAAGGGTGTATACATGAATACGCTTGATCTCCACCCCTTGAAAGAAGCCTATCTGGAAAAATAATCTCACTTTTTCCTTTGCACGGTTTCGGGATACCGAAACCGTGCTGTTTTTATTTTTAGAAGTGAGGAGAATCTATGTTACGCTATACGCTGAGGCGATTTTTGGCCATGATTCCTACCCTGTTTGTGATTATTACTGTCACTTTTTTCGTTATCAGGCTGGTGCCGGGTGGGCCTTTTTCTCGTGAGAAGGCACTTCCTGAAGCAGTGCTTCGAAACATTGAACAGAAATACCATCTCGATGAACCCATGTGGAAACAGTATTTTCGCTACATGGGGGATATTGTTTTTCGGCTGGATTTTGGACCTTCCTTTCGTAGTCGCGTATTTACGGTGAATGATATCATCAAACGAAAGTTGCCTGTGTCGTTTCAAGTAGGGGTGGAGGCGCTTGCAGTGGCTTTGGTGCTGGGGCTTGCTTTTGGGTTGGTGTCGGCACTTTATCGCAATCGCTGGCCTGATTATGTATTTACCGGTGTCAGTGTGATTGGTATTTCCCTCCCTCTCTTTGTGATTGCCTCAATTTTTATTCTGATTTTGGCTCGGTGGTTGCATTTGGTGCCTGTTGCGGGCTGGGGAGGGTTTGAGTATCATCTTATTCCTGTGCTTTCCCTTGCTTGGCCCTATATGGCTTATATTACCCGACTTACCAAGGTGGGTATCCTTGAAAATATGTATAAGGAATATGTGATGACGGCACGGGCAAAGGGGCTTTCTGAGTCGACTATTCTTGTTCGTCATGTGCTCAAGGGGTCGCTTATACCGGTCATTTCTTTTCTTGGGCCTGCCTTTGCAGGTATTGTCACAGGTTCGATGGTGGTTGAGAGTATCTGTAATATTCCCGGAATTGGTGTGGAGTTTGTGCAGGCGGCGTTTAATCGTGATTATACAGTTATTACGGGTATTACGGTGGTGTATGCAACCCTTCTTGTGGTCATGAACTTTTTGGTGGATATGGTGTATGCCATTCTTGATCCAAGAATTCGCTATAAATAGGAGTGCTTTATGAACGAGAATCGCGAACTTCAACTTGAAGAGGTGCAGGGAGTCTCTCTCTGGAAGGATGCTTGGAGGAGGCTTTTGAAGAATCAAATGGCAGTCATAGGGGGGATTATTGTTCTTTTGTTTATTGTGATTGCTCTTTTTGCTCCGGTGATTGCTCCTTATTCCTATGAGGAGATCAACTTTGACAATCCTCAGATCAATCAACCTCCCTCATTGGCACATCCCTTTGGGACAGATGGTTTGGGACGGGATCTCTTTTCTCGTGTGATCTATGGCAGTAGGGTTTCTATCGCCATTGGTTTTGTTACTGGCTTGGTGGCTCTCTTCATAGGGGTGAGTTATGGGGCAATTGCAGGTTTTGTTGGGGGAAAACTCGATGAGATGATGATGCGGTTTGCCGATATTCTCTATAGTCTTCCCTATATGTTTTTTGTGATTCTTTTGATGGTGATCTTTGGTAGAAACTTTATCATGCTCTTTGTGGGTATTGCGTCGGTTTCTTGGATGACGATTGCTCGTATTACCCGTGGGCAGATTATGTCGCTAAAGAATAATGAGTTTGTGGAGGCGGCAAAGTCTATCGGTGCATCCCGTCGACGGATTATCTTCCGTCATCTTATTCCCAATGCTCTGGGGCCTATCGTCGTTTACCTTACGCTTACCATTCCGAGTATCATGCTTGAGGAGGCGTTTCTCTCCTTTTTGGGATTGGGGGTGCAAGCGCCAATGACTTCGTGGGGGCTTCTTGCAGCAGAAGGAAAGGGCGTGATTACTACCTATCCGTGGCAGATTATCTTTCCGGGGTTGGCGTTGACGTTGATGCTCTTTTCGCTTAATTTTCTTGGTGAGGGGCTTCGTGATGCTTTGGATCCCTCGCAAAAAAATAAACTGTAGGAAAAGAATATGGCAAACAATATACTTTTGCAGGTTAATGACATCAGAACGGTGTTCAAGACCGATGATGGGCTTATTTATGCAGTGAATGGTGTTTCGTATACGCTTGGGCGGAACGAGGCTATTGGTGTGGTGGGGGAGTCTGGTTCTGGGAAGTCAGTTTGTCATCTCTCGATGCTTCGGCTCATTCCGCAACCACCGGGCAAGATAGTGGGGGGAGAGGTGCTCTTTGAGGGGAAGAATTTGCTTGCTCTTTCTTCGGAGGAACTCCGGGCGATTCGTGGAAATGATATTACCTTTATTTTTCAGGATCCGATGACATCGCTAAATCCCTTTCTCAAGATTGAAACACAAATGATTGAGGGAATAATGCTTCACAAAAAGGTTTCTCGTGATGAGGCTAGGGCGAGGGCTATAGAACTGTTTCATCGAGTGGGTATCTCAGACCCCGAGAAGCGTCTTGCTGGCTACCCTCACCAGATGTCGGGGGGTATGCGGCAGAGGGTGATGATCGCTATGGCACTCATGACAAAACCGAAACTTTTGATTGCAGATGAGCCAACAACAGCTCTGGATGTGACGATTCAGGCTCAGATTCTTGAGCTTATTAATACTCTCCGTAAAGAAGAGGGGATGAGTCTTATTCTTATTTCCCATAATCTGGGTGTTGTGGCTGGGATGACGGAGAGAATTATTGTGATGTATGCGGGGTATATTGTGGAGGAGAATACCACGGATGAGATTTTTGCTCATCCAAGGCATCCCTATACGGTGGGACTTATTCGTTCCATTCCCAAAATTCATGAAAAGCGTGAGGGAAAGTTTTATTCTATTCCGGGAACACCACCCAACTTGCTCAATCTCCCTGATGCGTGTCCCTTTTATCCCCGTTGTGATCGTCGCAGCGATATCTGTACCAAAAAGATGCCTCCATTGGCCACGAATGGTCAGGGAAGGTTTGCTTGTTATCATCCCTATGAGGAGTAGAGTTTATGCGAACACTTTTTGATGTAAAGAATTTACAGAAGCATTTTGTTTTACGTGGGAGCGTGTTTGAGAAGCCGCAGGTGCTTCGTGCTGTGGATGGGGTGTCCTTTTCTCTCTATGAAGGGGAGACGCTCTCTGTGGTGGGTGAGTCGGGGTGTGGGAAATCGACACTTGCTCGTACTATGATTCGACTGCATGAGCCAACGAATGGTGAGATTTGGTTTGAAGGGGAGAATCTCCTCTCCCTCAACTATAGAGAGCTTCGGTTGAGGCGACGGAATTTTCAGATGATTTTTCAGGATCCCTATGCATCTCTCAACCCTCGTATGACGGTTGGGGCAATTGTTGCTGAGCCGCTTGAGATTTTTAAAAACTATGGGCTTCTTTCTCTCTCTCGGGGAGAAATCCAGGATAGGGTGAGAGAACTTTTGAAGAGGGTGGGGCTTTCTCCTGCGTTTGTGAACCGTTATCCCCATGAGTTTTCGGGGGGACAGAGGCAGAGAATAGGGATTGCTCGAGCTCTGGCTCTCAATCCGAAGGTTATTCTCTGTGATGAACCGGTTTCAGCTCTTGATGTGTCCATTCAGTCGCAGATTTTAAACCTTTTGGAGGAGTTGCAGAGTGAGCTAAAGCTCACCTATCTCTTTATCTCTCATGATCTTGCTGTGGTGAAGCATATTTCGGATCGGGTTGCTGTGATGTATTTGGGAAAGATTGTAGAAATGGGAGAGGCAAATAGTATTTATACGGATAGCTTTCACCCCTATACGAAGGCTCTTCTCTCTGATGTACCGATTCCTGATCCTGTGCTTGAGAGGAAGCGTAAGCGTATTCTTTTGAGGGGGGATGTTCCTTCTCCGGTTGGTGAGGTAAAGGGTTGCCCATTTAAAGATCGATGTTATCTCAAGACGAGCATCTGTGAGGAAGTGGCTCCACCCCTTGAAGAGAAAGAAGTCGGTCATTTCGTTGCCTGTCATAATTGGGAGACCTGTAGGAAGTATAACCATGAAGGGCACTTTTAAGACAGGGGCATGAGTTGGCCTTATCTTGTTTTAGTTTTTCCACCGTAGAAAAATTTTAGCTGAAAGAGGAAAAGAGCAGTTTCCCGCAAGGTGAAGCAAGAAAAGAATTCTTGGCTTGTTTGTTTTGTTGGCGCAAAAGGGAGCTTTTCTTGAAAAAAATTACTTTTTGCTTCATCATATAGTCCACTTTTTGTGAAGGAGAAAGAGGATGAAATACAACAAAATTATGATTCCAACCAATGGAGAGAAGATTACTGTTTCTCAAAATACCCTTGTTGTGCCTGATCATCCGATTATCCCTTTTATTGAGGGGGATGGCACAGGACCTGATATTTGGAAGGCTTCTCAGTATGTTTTTGATCAGGCTGTTGCCAAAGCCTATGGGGGAAAACGTTCCATTGCGTGGATGGAGGTCTATGCAGGAGAGAAAGCCAATACACTCTATGGAACCTATCTGCCTGATGAGACAGTGGAAGCGATTCAGGAGTTTTATGTTGCTATTAAGGGGCCTCTGACAACCCCTGTGGGAGAGGGTTTTAAGAGTCTCAATGTAACGCTGAGACAGGTGCTTGATCTCTATGCGTGTATTCGTCCGGTGAAGTACTATCAAGGAACCCCATGCCCTGTGAAAAACCCTGAAAAGGTAGATATGGTGATCTTTCGTGAGAATACGGAAGATGTTTATGCTGGGCTTGAATGGGCTATTGAGAGTCCAGAAGCCAAGGATATTATCGACTATATTCAGAAGCGGACAGGGAAGACGATTCGTCCTGATTCGGGGATTGGCATCAAACCGATGAGTCGGTTTGGGAGTGAGCGTATTATGCGCAAAGCCCTTGAGTATGCTATTGCCAACAATCGCAAGTCGGTTACCATTGTGCACAAGGGCAACATTATGAAGTATACTGAGGGGGCGTTTAAGAACTGGTGTTATGAGGTGGCAAAAAGAGAGTTTGGAGATAAGGTGGTTTTTGAATCGGAACTCACCGGTTCTACGGACAAGATTGTGATCAAGGATAGAATTGCTGATAATATGTTTCAGCAGGCTCTTCTTCGCCCGGATGAGTATGATGTTTTGGTAACGATGAATCTCAATGGAGATTATCTCTCTGATGCTGTTGCAGCTCAGGTGGGAGGGCTTGGTATGGCTCCCGGTGGCAATATCGGTGATTTTTATGCTGTCTTTGAGGCAGCGCATGGTACTGCCCCGAAGTATGCAGGTATGGACAAGGTGAACCCTGGTTCGGTGATTCTCTCTGGAAAGATGATGCTCGAGTATCTTGGCTGGAAAGAGGCTGCTGATCTGATTGAGAAGGGGCTTCAGAAAACCATTCAGAGTGGGGTAGTGACCTATGATCTTGCTCGACAGATGCCCGGCGCTCGTGAGGTAAGAACCAGTGAGTTTGCCCGTGCTCTTGTTGACAATATGGGGGATTAGTATGGGTGTTTACCAGAATCCACTTGAGACTCGCTATGCCTCTCGTGAGATGCTTGAGATCTTCTCTGAGGAGACCAAGTTTCTTACCTGGCGGGATTGTTGGATTGCCCTTGCAGAGGCAGAAAAGGAGCTTGGGCTTCCTATTACGGATGAACAGATCGAGGATCTCAAGAAGAATCGTAATAATCTCAATCTGGAGCGCGCACGGCAGATTGAAAAAGAAATTCATCATGATGTCATGAGTCATATTCGTGCGTATGGGGAGGTGGCACAGAAGGCACAAGGGATTATTCATCTTGGTGCAACATCCGCTTTTGTGACGGACAATACCGATGTGATTCTCTACCGAAGGGCTCTTCTTCTTGTTCGAAGGAGACTTGTTTCAGTGATCAAGATCCTTCGGGATAAGGCATGGGAGTATCGAGAGCTTCCCGTGCTGGGGTATACCCATCTTCAGCCTGCACAGCCTACCACGCTGGGAAAGCGTATAAGTCTCTGGTTGTATGATTTTCTTCTTGATCTTGAGGAGCTTGAGTATCGACTGGATCATCTTATGCTTCGTGGTGCCAAGGGAACAACGGGAACACAGGCGAGCTTCATGGAGCTCTTTAAGGGAGACAGGCAGAAGGTTCGTGAACTTGACAAACGGGTTGCAAAAAAGCTTGGTTTTGAGCGTGTAGCACCTGTGACAGGACAGACACTTACACGGAAGATTGATGTGCATATTCTGCAGCTACTCTCGAATATCGCCCAGACAGCCCATCGTGCTTCCAATGATATTCGTCTTTTGCAGCACTCGTGGCAGGTAGAAGAACCCTTTGATACAAAGCAGGTTGGTTCTTCGGCTATGCCCTACAAACGTAACCCTATTCTTGCTGAGCGTATTACATCGCTTGCTCGTTATGTGATAAACGATGTAAACAATGCTGCTTACACCTATGCCAATCAATTTCTTGAACGAACGCTTGATGATTCGGCGAATCGGAGAATTGCTATGGCAGAGGGGTTTCTTGCCATTGATGCCATTCTCATTCTCTGTCAAAAGCTCTTTAGTGGGATGAAGGTCTACCCCGACGTGATCCGAGCGATTATGCTGCAGAATCTCCCATTTTATGCTACCGAGAATATTCTCATGGAGGCAGTGAAACAGGGTGGCGATCGTCAGAAACTTCATGAGGTTATTCGTGAATATGCCATGAGACAGGTTGCTGCTATTCGTGAGGGGAAGAGCTATGATATGCTTGCTGAGATGCGAAACTCTGGTATTTTTCATCTTCCTGATCATGTTTGGGAGAAGGTAAGCGATCTCTCTCAGTATGTGGGAAGAGCACCATGGCAGGTAGAGGAACTGATCGCAGAATATGTGGATCCCCTGATTGAAAAGTATACGGAAGACTTGGGTATTGAGGCAGAGATCAGGGTGTAAGGTTGGTTTTTCTTACTACCTTCCAAAGGGTGAAACCGTTTTCGACGTAAGGTTTTATTTCCCAGTGATTTTCGAGAGGAAGTGATCGCTGAATCAAAAGGTTGGTTACTTCGTCCTGATATGCTCCAGTTGCTATGATGGGTTGAAGGGTGTTGGAGAGACGGTAGATGGGGATAATGCTGATCTCGTCTTCAAGAGTGTTGGAGTTCTTTTGTATTTCTAACCTTAAAGCAATAGCTGGGCGAGCATTGGTGATGGCCCATTGGGGGAAAAGAAAGTTGCCTACACTGTAGAAAATATACTTACCTTTGTAGATCTCTATTCCCTGGATAATATGGGGGTGATGACCTACGATGAGATCGACTCCTGTGTCAATAGCACGGTAGGCGTTGCTCCGTTGGTCGCTTGTATCAGGGATGGGGATGTACTCTCCCCCCCAGTGAACAAAGAGGATGAGATAGTCAACATGGGGACGGAGGTTTTTAATTTTTTTGATGATGTACTTCCACAAAAGACCTGCTGTTCCTGCAGTGGTTGAGGTGGCGAGGAGTTTTTCTGGTTTTTGAAAGCCGGCGCAGATGATTCCTATGGTTATTCCCTTCTGTGTCATGATGATGGGGGCAAAGGCATCATCTCTATTTTTCCCTGCCCCTGTTGCGAGAATACCATAGTTTTCTAGGTGCTTTTTCATCTCAAAAAGAGCATTACTTCCATAGTCCATGGCGTGGTTGTTAGCAAGGGAAACAGCATCTACACCGGCGTTGGTCAACCACATGAGGACAGTTGGGGGACTACGAAAAACATGGGTTTTGATTTCGGGGGTTCCGTTAGTGGCAATGGTTGTTTCGAGGTTTACCAGACAGAAATCACTTTCTCTCATGAGATGTCCTACATAGGCAAAAGGGTCTTTTCCTTCGTTGAGAGTATTGGTGATGTCCCAGGAAAAATTGACATCACCGGCAAGAAAGAGTCGAAGAGGGGGATGATCAGAAGATGTGGGTGTTTTGAGAGGGGGGAGGGGTTCGTTTTGTGGGGGGATTTGTTCTTTTTGAAGGGTGCGGCCACATCCTACCAGGAGAAGGAATAGCCATAGAAAAAAGAGCCCTTTCCTTTGAGGGGAAAAGGCTCTTGTGTTTTTTTGCATTTTTTGTTTAGACGTATTTTCTGTATTCGGCGTTGTCCGGGAAGTAGCGTACAGCAACACATCGATTTCCCCCCTGGTTGTAGAGAAAACCGCCATTCCAGTACTCGAGTGCAGCAAAGAGGGCATTTCCACCATCCATTTCTTTTGATTCTGGACCCTTCCAGGCTACAAGGTCAGCAAAATGTTCAAAATCCTGCGTCACAAGACAGATGGTTCTGTCAATAGCGAACTGATTCCACTCATTCATGAGGGCAAAGCCATTTCCTTCGTCTTCAACGATAACCTTGGCTCGTTTGTTGAAGTCAAACCATACCTTGATTTTTTTGTTGGGATCCATTTTATTTCCGTGTTCGATGCCATTTTTGACGAGTTCGCTGATCTGCTGTTCAAGGAGGTTGACCTCCTTGTAAAGATCTGGAGCATACTGAATAATATAGGAAGTATAGGCACGTACCTTGGAGAAATCACTGGGGAATTCTTTGTAATACATGCCATGGGTATTGAAAAGAGCATGGTTGTCATCTACGCGAGCAAGCTGTTTCACCTGGATCTCTCTCCCATCTTCAAGCTTGAGTAAGAGGGTATTTTCGTTTTTGCGACCTACTATCTCATACTTGTAAAGACTTTGCGCCATGTTTACCTCCCATTATCGCTTATAGTATCGGCAAAAGTAGTCTCTTTTCTTAAGAAAAGAGAAAAATTTTTCTTATTCTATCGCAATGGTGATAATCTTGACAAGGGGAACGCCGTCTTCCTCTTGTCTAATGAGTTCGTAGGAAAAGTAGACACGGAGGTTGTTGACTTTGAGAGTAGGGGAAAGGCTTTCAGGGCGGAGTTTGTTTCCTTCGCTATCGAGAAGAAGCCATTCACCTGTTGCTCCTCGTGGTACATAGATGACTTGGCCGTAGTCTCGTTTTGGGGGTTCTGGTTTTGTTTGGGTTGTTTTGGAGCAGGCAAGCGCGAGTCCCGTACAGAGGATGAGGATGAGTTTTTTCATTCTTTTCTCCTTTGTGTTGGTGTATTGGGGGAGGGGTTATTCAGTACTCTTGAGGGAATCATAGGGACGAATATGACATCACAGATTTCTTCATGTTGGATTTTCCCCGAGGATTCTTTGGTGATTTTATAGAGTTTTTGGTATCCTACGCCGATGGGAGCCACAAGAATTCCTCCTTCTGCAAGTTGTTCTATCAGAGGTTGGGGGATTTCAGAAGGGGCTGCAGTGAGGATGATCCGATCGTAGGGGGCTTGTTCGGGATAGCCGTGGTAACCATCACCGAGAATGCAGGTGACAGAAGGGTAGGAAGCAAGTCTCTGGCGAGCCTCGTGAAAGAGAGCCTCAATTCGTTCGATGGTTACGACGGATCCCCCCAACTCGGCGAGAATGGCTGTTTGGTATCCCGACCCTGTGCCGATTTCGAGGATTTTGTTGCCAACTTGAATATGAAGCAATTGGGTCATGAGGGCCACGATGTAGGGTTGAGAAATTGTCTGGCCCTGTCCTATAGAAACAGGGTGATCCTCATAGGCTTCGTTTTGATGAGAAGGGGGAACAAATTGATGACGTTCTACTTTTTGAAAGACCTCAAGAATGTGAGGATCAGTAATTCCACGCCCACGAATCTGATGTTCGATCATGGCTTTGCGCTGTTCTTGCCATGAAGGGGGCATATAATCTCCTAAAAAAAACATTCGGGGTGGCCAGATTTGAACTGGCGGCCCCTACCACCCCAAGGTAGTGCGCTAAACCGGACTGCGCTACACCCCGAATATTATTGCGTTTCTAAGGAATATATTATACAGAAGAGAAAAGAAAAAGTCAAGCCTGCGAATTGCTTCGAGTTTGCGTTCATCTCCCGCTTTCTTTGTGCTGAGGGCAAAAGCTTGTCAAGAAAATGCCCTCCCTGTTCTTGCTCCGAGGACGATGATCCCTTCCTCTCACACTAAATTTTTTTTGCCTTATTTGGAAATGCCTTTCGTTTTCTTGACAAACTCCAAGAATTAGTGTATAATATACTTCCAATTTAGAGTATTGAGGAGACAGAGATGAAGACTTTTGTACTCAAGGCAAAGGATATCAAGCGTGAGTGGTATCTCATAGACGCAGCAGGGAAGCCCGTTGGTCGTGTGGCAGCCAAGGCGGCCCATATTCTGATGGGGAAGCACAAACCTACCTATACTCCTCATCTGGATAATGGTGATTTTGTTGTTATTATTAATGCGGACAAGGCTGTTTTAACAGGACGTAAGCCCAAGACAAAGATTTACTATCGTTATTCTGGTTATGTGGGTGGAATGAAGTCCGCTTCTTTTATCGAAATGATGAGACGCAATCCTCTCTATCCTCTGAAGAAGGCTATTCATGGGATGATGAGGAAAAATCGACTGGCAAAGCAGATGGAGAAGAAACTCTACCTCTTCGCCGGTAGTGAGCACACCATAAAGAATGTCTCATTTAAACAGGTTGAGTTATAATCGGAGGGAAACATGGCACAGAAAAAAATCTACGCAACAGGGCGAAGAAAAACCAGTGTGGCTCGTGTCTTTTTGACACTTGGTGGAAAGGGGAAGTTTGTTGTTAACGATAAGGAAGCAGAGGCATATTTTCCTGCTTACTATCATGAAACTGTCTATCAGGCCTTGACAGTTACCGAACTGAAGGGCAAGGTGGATATCTATGCTACGGTAAAGGGTGGTGGTCTTACGGGTCAGGCTGAGGCTCTTCGGCATGGTATTGCTCGTGCTCTTGATGCCTATGATAAGGAGAAGTATCACAAGCTTCTCAAGGATCTTGGACTCCTCACTCGCGATGCTCGTATGGTGGAGAGAAAGAAATACGGTCTCAAAAAGGCTCGCAAGTCGCCTCAGTACTCCAAGCGTTAATTTACCCAGGATGGCAAGAATGGGCTGGTCGTATTTTCGATCAGCCCTTTTTATTTTTTGGGCATGGTTGTCGATAAAAAATATATGACAGGAAGTGTAGAGAGTTTTCTTGTATTTTTGCGGTATGAAAAGGGGTATTCAGAGCATACTCTTCAGGCGTATGCCCATGATATTTCAGAGTTTTTGAATTTTGTAGAGGGCAAGGGCTGGGATCCGCTCTCTTTGGAATATGCCCAGATTCGTGAGTATATTACACAGCTTGGTAAAACGCATGAGTCTTCTTCCGTTGCTCGAAAACTTTCGAGTTTGCGTTCGTTTTATCGCTATCTCATTCGCGAGAAAAAAACATCGGTGAACCCCTTTGCTCTTGTTCGCTTTCCTCGTAAACGTCGTCATCTTCCTCATGTTTTTTCTGTAGAGGAGGTTTTTAAATTGCTTTCAGATCTTCCCAATACCTCTCCACGTGAAATGAGAAACCGTTGTCTTTTTCTTCTCATGTATGCCTGTGGGCTTCGTATTTCTGAGGTTACTCATCTCCGACTTTCAGATATTAATTTTTCACAGGGAGTTCTCATCATCCGAGGAAAGCGGAAAAAAATGCGCGAAGTGCCAATGGGAAAAGAGGCAAGCCGTGCTCTGAGGGAATATCTTGCCATCAGGAAGGAAATAAGTCCCTATGCCGCCCAGAGTGAAGCTGTTTTTCTTACCCGTTCTGGGCGTTGTATTACTCCACGGATGGTTCGGTACATTTTTTCGCAGGCTGTTGATGAGATTGCTCTTTCTCGCCATCTTTCTCCTCATGCCCTTCGGCATTCGTTTGCCACGCATCTCTTGGAGAATGGTGCCTCCCTACGGGCTATTCAGGAGATGCTGGGGCATACCTCGCTTTCTACAACGCAGGTGTATACGCATCTCTCTATCGAACGCTTGAAAAGCCTCTACGATGAATTTCATCCCCATGCCTAAAAGAAAACCCGCTCAAAAGAGCGGGTTCGTTGTTTTGTGATATCGTTTGCTACAAGTGGCGGCTACTGGTGTTCTCAAGGAGCCTTTCCATTGGGCTTACAATCTTGGTGACACGCACGGCAAAGTTTTCGTCGATCACCACCACTTCTCCCTGGGCTATGAGTTTGTCGTTAACAAGAATGTCTACCGGTTCTCCTGCCAGTTTGTCCAGTTCGATGATGGATCCTTCGCCCAACCCGAGAATTTCCTTGATGGTCATGCGTGTTCTTCCTAACTCAACCGAGACCTTCATGCTCACATCGAGGAGGAGGGCAATATTACCGTTGCCTTCGGATGCAACTCCAAGCTGGAGTGGTTCAAACCCTACAGGGCGAACAGGAATCCCTGTTGTCTGTTGGGGTGTTCCCGCGCCAAACTGGGTAGCGGCTGTTGCCTTGGCTGCATTGTAGGCATTAATGATACTGCGAGCCATGGGAACGCTGATGAATACAAATACCTTGGTACTGCCTCGGTCGTGAATATTGAAGACATAGTTGAATCGAACGACCATCGGACTTCCCGATACAGAGATGGCTGCAGAATCCTCCAAAAGGTCTATGTTGGGAAAGCCCGGTGTAATGGGTTTGTTGAGTTTTTCAGTGAGAATGGTGATGAGAGAGCCTGTAATCTGTGTGATAACCTCACCAAAGGTATTGGTCACGAGGTCAGTTATTTCGGTGTTGTTTTCCTGCCCAATGAGGATGTTGGTGATGGTTAAAACGCTCTTCTCTGGAACGACATACACCCATTCACCAGCAATCCCTCCTGTAATGGAAACCTTTGCCTGGACAATTCTTCCTTTGATGTCTTTTTTTAGGTTTTCTAACGGTCCAACATCAATAAAGGGAGAGCCAAAGGTTGTATTTATCCCTGTGAGGGCTGAAAGTGCATTGGCTTGGCTGGTACCAATCTCACGGATAAGTTCACCGAGGATGTTTTTATCCATTTCAGAAAGGCTATCAACACTTGCACTGGGAGCACTCACGCCAAAACTTGTGGAGGCATTCCCAAGACTCTCCGTCATGAGTTCATCTGTTCCCTGTAGGAGCGCATCAATTTCATCTTGGGACAATGTTCCGTCGCCCATAGGTTTCCTCCTTTGGTGTTTGTTTTTGTATCGGTATTTTTAGCAAAAACTTAATCCTCAGCACCCAGCAGAATATCCTGCAGAACATCTTCGGTAATCTGTGTCAGCACCTCTCGGATTTGAATAGCACGACGGTTGCCAGAAACACCGGGTTTTCCTTTGAATTTTGGACCGGAACCAATGATGATTTCTGCATCATCTTTGATGGTCTCGTCCAGTCGGATGATGTCTCCCTCTCGTATGGCGGCAATTTCTGCAAACTTAAGTTCGGTTTCACCGAGTTTGGCTATGACTTCAACCTCTACTTCCCCAAGCTGTTCTTTGAGAAGCGAGAGGTTTTCTGTGGATACACCTTTTCGAATGCTTGAATACCAGTACTGAGCGGAAAGTTTGGAGATGATTGGCTCAATAGTAATATAGGGAATACAAAAGTTCATCATACCCTCAACATCGCCAACCTTGGTATCAAATGTGGTTAACACTACCATGCTGTTGGGAGGGACAACCTGGGCAAATTGAGGGTTGGTTTCGATGTTTCCGAGTCGTGGGCGAAGGTCGATAACGTTTGCCCATGATTCTCGGAGGTTTCCCAGCACACGAACCAGAATACCCTCAATCACAGAGAGTTCAATATCGGTGAGTTCGCGGTTGGTTTTCAGAGATTCTCCCTTTCCTCCAAAGAGACGGTCTATAATGGCAAAGGTAATACTGGGGTCAAGCTCCATCACGGCGTTTCCCTTGAGAGGATCCATGTTGACAATCCCCATGGTGGTAGGAGAGGGAATAGAACGGGTGAATTCTTCATAGGTGAGCTGGTCTACGGACACCACATGAACATGAACCAAAGTACGGAGCTGAGCAGAGAGAGAGGTGGTTGTCAAACGAGCAAAGGTCTCGTGCATCATCTGAAGCGTACGAATCTGATCTTTTGAAAACTTGTCCGGCCGTCGGAAGTCGTAGACTTTGAGTCGTTTCTTGTCTCGTTTGACAGGGGCAGCTGGTGTTGACCCTCCTCCGCTACCGCCAATATCCGAGGGAAGGGGTTCGCCACTAGATACCGCCGTGAGCAACGCGTCAATTTCATCCTGGGAGAGAATTTCTGTCATGCCTGCCTCTCTTGTGTATTATGATATCACAAATTCGTCAAAGTATACCTCTTCTATCTCACCGTTCACCAAAATATTGTTGATTTCTTTCTTGATTTCTTCTTTGAGGCGTTCTTTGCCTTCTTCTGTATCGATGTCTCGTTTTTCTTTGCGGTTGAGGATACGAAGCACTATATCTCTGAGTTGTACCTTGCGTTCAACAAGCTCTGTCTGGAGTTGCTTGTTTCCCCCGTTGTATCCCAGAATAATCTTGGCACGAACAAAACGAGGCTCATCAATGTCGGCGGTATTGAGTCGGAAGTCATCCAGCATGAAAATAGCAAGTGGGGCTGGTTTGGGGGTAATCTTCACTGTTCGGTAGACTTCTTCGCTCTTTTTGGATGTGACAGCATTGATGATAAAAAAGGAAACCACGACGGAGATAACAACTGCCACAATGACGGTGATCATATTTGACAAAATCCACTCTATGAGCTTGCCCAGAGAAAAACCTTTGGCTTCTGCTATAGCCGATTCTGGAGCCTCTGTTTCTTCTACATCTACATCGCGAACTTCTTCGTTGTCGCCCATATTTTCCTCCTTGCTGTCTCTTGGCGAGAGTTGTCATTATTATTGTATATCGGCGAAAATTGTAAGAGCATAAAATTTTTTCTCATAGGATATTGTAATAAAAAAAAGAGAAAAAAGCAAGTGCTCGAGTTGTTTTGAGTTTGCGGTGATATTTTGTTCTACTTTCTTTGTCTGGGGCGAAAAAGCTTGCGTAAAACATCCCCCTCTTACCCCGGGAAGGTTCGACATGGGGAGCTTTTTCAAAGAGGGGACAAGTAATTATTGGGCTACCAGCTGAGCTTGCCTGTGACTATGGTCTCAATAGCTGAGAAGATAGCAGGGTAATCAGAGAGGAAGCGGTCGATAAGCTTGTCTGAGACTTCAATTCTCAGGGCAGGGATTTTGTACTCACCATAAAACCAGTCAATTTCGCAACCGGGTTTGAGATAATTGGCACTGTCTTGAACGGCTCTATAGCCGTTGCCAATGGTGGAGGCTATAGAGCGAGCAAGGGAAATAAGACGTTTGTCGTTGAGAGGGGTTTTTGTGTACCCCCATGGGTATTGAACAGTTTTGCCCGGGGAGTGGAAAGAAATAACAAGGGAAAGGTGGTGCGATTCAACAAAGTTTTTTAAAGCTTTTGTTTCAGGTTCACTGAGAGGTTGTGATCCACTATAGTAGGGGTGTGTTGGATCGTCTGAGGTTTTTTGCCACTGGTAGGAGAAGTTTCGGTTGAGGTCAACACCGCTTGTGTAGAGGGAGCTTCGTTTTTCTTCGGGTGGGAAGTAGCGGTTTTTTCTATTGCTTGCATAAAAGACGGGAATAACCTTCATATAGGCAAATCCATCGGGATTGAAAATGGGGAGAATATACACTCGGTAACGGAGAGGAGGCTTTTTTTGAATCAAATCTTCTGCAATTTTCAAAGGGATTTCCTGGGCGTGCCATTCAATAGGGTGGGCACTTCCCATAAGGAGGATAGCGTGTTGCTCGTGAGAAACAGGGGGGATTTCTATCATCCAGAGGTTTCTCCCATTATGGCTCTTTCCAATAGAGTATACCTTAACCCCTGGAGAGTTGGTGAGAGAGAGAATACGTTCTTCGTAGCGTTCAAAATCAAAGAGGTTTCGCAGATTCTGATAAGCATCAGTCCACCCCATGAGGGTGGGCAAAAAACCACAAAAAAGTAGGAGCCGTTTATGCATGGTTTTTGTTTTGCGCAAGTTTGATGATGATCGTGGCAACAATGGGCAAAAGAACAATCTGGAGGACAGCACTGAAAAGCCCCGGTTGGATGGTGTTCCACGCCCAGGTGAGAAAATCCCCTTGATAACGGTGAAAGAGGAAACTATACCCCAGGTAGACAAGCCTTCCGCTAATAATGGCCAGAAAAACAGCAAGGAAACTGTTGAGACGAGTTTTTTCCCTCAAGGCTCCGCTCACAAAACCATAGGTGGCGATCTCGAGGGTCATGGCGGGGAGTATATTCCACGCAGGCATGCCTGTGAGGAGTGTGTTGAGAAAGGGAGAGACCGCTCCCGCGATGAAGCCACCTCTTGTTCCATAGACGAGCCCGCTTAAGAGAATAACCCAGTGCATGGGGAGAACGGCACGAACATTCCAGTGGAACATGTGTCCCATGAGAGGAACGACAATAGCCAATGCCCAAAAACCTATCTCACCTATCCATGACTGCCATGAACGGAGAGGGAGCGTGAGTTCGTTGGTTTGAGATTTCATACAACCTCCTTTAAAATGGATCCCAATCAATATCAACAAAGTCTTCGGGGCGTGTTTTCTCCCATCGTGGATGGAGAAGAGAGAACCACTGTTCTGGATACTTGCGGATGTACTCCTCATAACGGGAATTGATATAGGTCATGATTTCGGCGGCATCTTTTTCCATATTTCCTGTAGAGGGATGAATGTAGGGCTTTTCAAAGACAAATCGGTAGCGTCCATCGCTTTCTCGTATGCTGAAACCCATCACTATGGGAGCGCCATAACGGAGATGGAGTTTGGCTGGCCCATCGGCAGTGGCACTCTGTTTGCCAAAGAAGGGAACAAAGATGGGCTTGAAATAGTAGGTTTGGTCGGCAAGAATGGCTATCACACCGTTTTCTCTGAGATGACGAACAATCCCCTTCATATCGCTCACTTCGTTGTAAAAACAACGAACTTTTCCCCATTTTTCTCGAATGAATTTGAGCCATGCATCGGTAAAGGGATTGAATTGACGGTTGATGATAACAGCGAGATTGCTTTTCTTTTGTTTCACGGAGATACTCCCAAAGTATTCCCAGTTGCCGAGATGGCAGGTGACAACAATAACCCCTTTGCCTTGGGCAAGACACTCTTCAATGATGTGATAGTTTTCAAAGTAGCCATAACGCGAGGCATTTTTTTCTGTGATCTGCCAGAGTTTGAAGTATTCAAACCCTCCACGGGCGAGGTTCTTGTAGACCTTTTTGACGAGTGCGTCGGCTTCTTTTTTGGGGAGGGGGTTTTCAGCAAAGATAATGTTCAGATTTTCGTATGCCCATTTTTTGTTTTTTTTGTCGAGGTGAAAAAAGAGGAAGGCGAGAGCATCGGCGAGAGCATAGCCCATCCAGAAGGGAAGAAGGGCAATGAGAAGACTGAGGGGAATAACGATGATGGCTTCAAGAATGTAGCCGATGTATTCACCTGTAGTAATGCGTCTTTTGCCCACGGTTACCTCTTATGTTCGTGGTGGTGGTTTGGGGGAGTTTTTTCAGCATCATTTCAGAGAGAATAAGAACGCTTGTGGGAGCTCCTTGGGTGTTATAGGCATCTTCAAAGTACTGTCGAGCCAGGCTGTGCTTTTTTTGTAGGTAGTAGATATAGCCAATCTCGTAGCGTGCCCAGGAAACCTCTTCGGTTTTGTCGGGGTGGTATTTGAGGACAGCCTCGTAGTAGGCGAGTGCTCCCTGGTAATCATAGGTGCTGTAGCGCTCAGCTGCCTTGTCCATTAAGATATTGGCTGGAAGAGTGGCGATGTCTTGCTTGACTACTGAAGAGTTGCCACATCCAGCAATGAGGAAAATGATGAGAACGAGTGGGAAAAAGTACTTTTGCATTGATGCCTCCTTGTCGCGTCTTTTTATTGTAAGACAAAACCGAAGGGAATGCAAGAAAAAGAGAGCTTTATCCTTTTTTCATGGGCGGTGAGAGGTTTTGCAAAAATTTTGAGGACAAAGGGGAAAATATTGCTAAATTCTAAAGATGTGGTATAATAAAGCTAACCCAAAAAATGTATGGAGGTTGGGGTATGGATCTTGATTTTATCCAGCAGACTTCTCAGAAGATTATCAAAAATGTGGAAAAGGTTATCGTGGGGAAGCGGCCTGTTATAGAGAAGCTTCTGGTGAGCTTGATGTGTAAGGGGCATGTTTTGCTTGAGGATGTGCCGGGGCTTGGTAAAACCATGCTTGCCCGTTCTATAGCAAAGACAGTGAATGCTACTTTCAAGCGTATTCAGGGAACCCCTGATCTCTTGCCAGCGGATATTATCGGTGTTTCGATCTACAATCCTGATACCAAACGGTTTGAATTTCGAAAAGGTCCTCTCTTTGCTCAGATTCTTCTCGTGGATGAAATCAACCGCGCAACTCCAAAGACACAATCGGCGCTTCTTGAGGCTATGGGGGAGGGACAGGTCTCTATTGAGGGTATGAGTGTGAGTCTTACCCAGCCGTTTTTTGTTATTGCTACGCAGAACCCTATTGAATTTGAAGGAACATTTCCCCTTCCAGAGGCTCAGATGGACCGATTCTTTATGAGTTTGGGGTTGGGGTATCCTGATCTTGATGAGGAAGCGGAGGTGATTCTTCGTCAGAATAAGGTTCACCCTATCAATGCCCTTGAGGCTGTTGTGGAGGTGACGGATATTCTTAAGCTTCAAAATGAAGTTCCCAATGTGTATATGGATGCTTCACTACGGCAGTATCTCTTGCAGATAGTGGATGCGACGAGACACGATCCCAATATTCTTTTGGGTGCGTCTCCCCGTGGAAGTATTGCTCTCTACAAGGCAGCTCAAGCCTATGCTCTGGTGAATGGGCGGGATTATGTGATTCCAGAGGACATTAAGACACTGGCGGTGGATGTGTTGAAGCATCGTTTGGTGCTTCGTTCTGAAACGAGGTTGAAGAATATTGATGCGAGGGCGATTATTGAGAGGATTTTGAATAATATTCCCGTTCCTATGGAACAACCCAAGAACCAGGGTTAGGGTATGAATAAACGACTTTGGATTTTCTTGCTGGTGGTGGCTGTTTTGGTGGCATTGATGGTTGATTTGCCGGGGCTTAAGATTGCCATCTATGGGTCGGTGCTGTTTCTTTTGTTGAATTGGGTCTATGTTCGCTATATGCCCCGTTTTTTGCAGATCAAGCGTTATCTGGAAACAACGAGGATTTTTTCTACTTTGGCGGAGGAGAATTTTCTTCATTTTTTCAATTCGTCGGTATTTCCGTTGGGGTATGTTTTTGTAAGGGATGCCATTGATATTCATCTTGCCCCTCGTCAGAGTTATCTCTTTGTGGTGAGCCTGCGGGCAAAGGAACGTCAGATGCTTTCTTACACCTTTGTGGGGCGAAGGAGGGGGAAGTTCACCATTGGTCCTACAAGGGTGGTGATAAGTGACGTGGTGGGGTGGTTTGAGAGTGAACTGGAGTATAATACTGCCAAGTCGGTGGTTGTGTATCCTACGCTTTTTCGTTTGACGGGGCACAAGTATCGGAGTATGCAACCCTTTGGGGTGATTAAAAACCCTATGCCGATTTTTGAGGATCCTACGCTGATTACTGGACTTAAGGAGTATACGGTGGGGGATGAGATTCGGCGTATCAACTGGAAGGTTTCGGCACGTCAGGGGAAATTTTATATCAATACCTATCAGCCTGCGATTTCATCGGCAAGTCTTGTGATACTGAATCTTGCGGATGAGAATTATACCTTTCATAACAAGGATTACTATGTGGAACGTGCGATTGAAGTGGCGGCCTCGTTGTTGAGGGAGCTTTTTTTCTTGAGGCAGGAGGTTGCGTTGTTGGTGAATGGTCGGTTTGATGGGGTGGACACGGTGCTTTCTGTGGACTTGGGAAAGGGAGATGCTCATCTAACACGGATGCTTTCAGAGCTTGCTGTTGTGGAGTTGTCCAAGAGTATTCAGTTTCGGGATGTGCTGGCAGAGCATTTGAAGGGGATTTCGTGGGGGCTGAGTCTTTTTGTGATTTCGCCATGGCTTTCACAGGAGTGTGTTCAGCATCTCATCAATGCCTATCATATGGGGCATTCTATCACCATTATTCAGGTAGGGCCAGAGATAAGTAAGGAACTGAGTCTTTGGACTATAGGTTTTCAGAGTTATTATGCTGAGCATGAGGCAACACTCATCCAGCTCACACGTTTGTAGGGAGGTCCTATGCAGGTAGTGGGTTTCTGGCTGTTTCTTGTGGGCTTCTGTATGAGTTTTTTAGTGGGCGTGGGAGGGATGTTTGTGGGCAATCTCTCGAGATTTTTGCCTGAGTTGTGGTGGATTGGTGTGGTGGAATCGTTTTTTGTGGCAATCGCTGGGCTGAAGACCGTATGGTGGAAAAGATGGGTGCGGATTGCAGCGGGGAGTGGGTTGGCTTTTGTGGGGGTTGTTCTGGGGATGTGGCAGGGTTTTTTGGCTCGTCACGATGTGGGGATTAGTGTGGTGTTTGTGTTTTTGGTGGGGGGTATGGCTGTTGTGACTGGTTCTTTTCTTTTTCGGAAGATGCGTTTTTTTGTGTATCTTCTCGAGGGGTATCCACCAGATTCGTCGCTTTCGTATGAGCAGTGGGCTGGAGGGGAGATAGCACGTCTCAATGGAACTCTGTCGATGGAAGGTGAGGAGAGGTTTTTTTTCTATGTTTTTTTGATTGGGGTGATAGTCTCAGGGATTGGGGCGCTGGTGAATCCCGGCGTGCGTGGGCATCTTTCTTTGGCTTTGGTTGTGTTTGTGGGAGGGTTTTGGATGAGCTGGGTGGTGTTTCATGAGAAGTCACAGCTACTGGGATGGAGAATGCAGGGGATTTCTCTTGAAAAGGAGAAAAGAGGGATTCCTTTTTGGATGGTGCTTGTTGTTTTGGGGTTTTGCTTCGGTGTGGGGACGCTTTTGCCCAATCGGTTTGTTGTGATTTCGTTGGAGGCTATTGGGGAGAGGTTTCGGGAATCGGTGAAGCAAACGGAAATTGGGCTTCAGAATGCTCCGCAGGAGGAGACCAACCAGTCGATTGAGACCACACCGTCGGAGGAAGGGGGGGGAGAAAGAAAAGCTTCTTCTTCGTCGTTTGGTTGGGTGCTTGTGGTGATACTGGTGGTTGGAGGGGTTTATCTTCTTTTGGGGGGTATTGGCTATGTGGTGGGGCGATTCTGGTCTTATAGGCCAAAGAATCGGGTGCTGCGTTTTTTTCTCTGGTTTTATGAAAAAAACAAGGGGGTGTTTGAGGCACTCGGTTTTTTGTTGGGGCTTTTTGTTTCTGTTTTGTTGACGATTACAGGGATAGAATTTATTAGGCGGAGGTTTTTGGAGAGAAGGGAGGAGAAGACTGGAAACGAGGAGCTACGTAAACAGCTCTATGCGTTGTTTGAGAGTGGTAGTGAAGTGAGTGATGAAAAGAAGGAAGAGATTATGACGATTGTGAGGTATTTTGTGAATTTGATTGAGGCGGCAAGTGTAAGGGTGTTGCCCTATCGTCCTTCTTATGGGCCGTTAGAGTATATTGAAAAACTGGTGGTGAATTTGCCTTCGCTGAGGGAGAGCCTTCTCTGGATTGTTTCGGTGTTCAATGAGAGTCGCTATAGTCAGCATCTATTGTCGGTAGAAAAGCGAGATGCCTTTGCACAAACGGTGGAGACGGTTATCTCGGAGATCAGCAAGTAGGGTATTTTTGGGTGGAAAATTTGCTATTTTGTTTTGTCTTTCTTATAATATATGTGAAAATTAAAGGAGGAATATGATGGAAAAGAAGAATACAAATAAGGTTCTGATTGCTTCTCTGGTGATTCTCGTTTTAGTGGTTCTCGTTGTTTGGGTAACGTGGGTGGTGGTAGAGAATTCGACAGATATCTATTTGGGGAAGCTTGTGGTCTATTACAAAGCTGTCGCAAGTGAATCGACCAATCGCTCTATGGTGGCTCCTGGATTTGTTGATGGTACAGGAATTAAGCTTGAGAAGGGATATGAGATTTATAGCCTTGGTAGTCATGAGGTGAGTGAAAGTAATCAGATGGTTGTAGAGTATATTTTGATTAATAGGGAGAATCGCACCAAGGTTGCGTATGTGAATGAAGCCCTGTTTGAGAAGTCTCTTGATCCCAAGATTTTGTCTATTTCGAAGGTCAAGAAGGGCAAATTGGTCGAGAAGTAGGAAAAGGTGATGAGAGAAAAGGCTGTCCGTTAAGGATAGCCTTTTTTGTTGGGATTACAAAAAACTTGCTTTTTTCCGATGATTTGTATATAATAAAAAAAGGAGATGAGTTTATGGGGCTTTTTGGCATTTTTGCAAAGGAAGTTCGATGAGTCTTTTTGGTATTTATATCTATAATATCCTTTGGGCGTTTCGCCCAAGATAGGAGTGATATTGTCGTAAAGTATTGTAGGGTTCGTGAGAATATAGTATAAGGAGAAAACAATGGCGGAAAAAGTATATATTTTTGATACAACTTTGCGGGATGGTGAGCAGTCACCAGGTGCAAGCATGGGTATTAATGAGAAGGTGAAGGTGGCTCTTCAGCTTGAGAAGCTGGGTGTGGATATTATTGAGGCGGGGTTTGCCGTTTCTTCCCCTGTGCAGTTTGATGCGATTCAACTCATTGCCCAAGAGGTCAAAACACCCATTATTGCCTCGCTTGCTCGTGCTGTAGAAAAGGATATTGATGCCGCTGCTCGGGCTTTGCAGTCAGCGAAGCGGAAGCGTATCCATACTTTTATTGCTACCTCCCCGATTCATCGTGAGTTCAAGCTCAAAAAGAGCAAAGAAGAGATTCTGAAACAGGCTGTGTATGCTATTCAGTATGCGAAGCAGTACACCGATGATGTAGAATTTTCTGCTGAAGATGCTACACGTACGGAATTGGATTACCTGGTGGAGGTGGTTACGGCGGCGATTGAGGCGGGAGCTACGACAATCAACATCCCTGACACGGTAGGATATACTGTTCCCTCTGAGTTTACGAGGATTGTTCGGACGCTCAAGGAGAAGGTTCCCAATATCAATAAGGCTGTTCTCAGTGTCCACTGCCACAATGATTTAGGGCTTGCAGTTGCCAATAGTTTGGCGGCGATTGAGGCGGGGGCTCGTCAGGTAGAGGTTTCTGTCAATGGTATTGGTGAACGAGCGGGGAATGCAGCTTTGGAAGAGATTGTGATGGCACTCAATGTGCGCAAGGATATCTTTGGGGTTGAGGTGAATACTAACACACAGGAGATTTACAAAACGAGTCGGTTGGTTGTTTCGGTTACGGGGATTCAGGTTCAACCCAACAAAGCCATTGTTGGAAAGAATGCTTTTTCTCACGAGGCGGGCATCCATCAGGATGGTGTGCTCAAGGAGCGTCGTACCTATGAGATTATGCAGCCTGAGCAGATAGGGCGTTCTCGTTCGGAGATTATTCTCGGTCGTCACTCAGGGAAGCATGGTCTCCAGGCTCGTCTCAAAGAATTGGGATACTCCATTGAGGGAGAGGATTTTGAAAAAATCTTTGCCAAGTTTACAGAGGTGGCAGACAAGAAAAAAGCAGTGTATGATGATGAGTTGATTGCTATTGTTTCGGAATGTCTTGCCATCGATATGCCAGAAATCCTCTTTTTGGAGAGTGTACAGATAATGAGTGGAAGTAATGCGCTTCCAACCGCTACGGTAGAACTCAAAAAGAGCAATAGGATTATGCGAGAGGCTGCCATCGGGAATGGCCCTGTCGATGCCATTTACAAAGCAATTAATCGGATCGCAGGGATTAGTCCTGAACTGGAGGACTATGGGATATCGTCTATTTCTGTAGGTCAGGATGCGATGGGAGAAGCCATGGTTTCCCTCAAGTATGAGGGGAAGGTGTTTTCTGGGCATGGTTCCAGTACGGACGTTTTGGTAGCCTCAGCCAAGGCGTATCTTAACGCCCTCAACAAGATTCTCTATCTGGAGAAAAAGCATTAAACGGAAGGGCTTAAGCCCTTCCGTTTTTTCTTTATTACTTGCGTCTTTCTTTGCTTTCGGTTATAATACTTGCTGGAGAGAAAGCTATGACACAAAGGCCGATTCTTCTCATCGATGGGAGTGGGCTTGTTTATCGTGCGTTTTTTGCCTTCATTCGTAATCCCCTCATTAACAAAAAAAATCAAAATGTTTCAGCGATCTATGGATCTCTTCGCATGATTCTGCAGGCATGGAATATCCACCAGCCAGAGGGGGCGATTGTTGCCTTTGATGTTTCTCGTCGAACCTTTCGTTCTCGTCTCTATGCTGAGTACAAGGCTCAGCGACAGCAGACACCCCCTGATCTCAAGTCTCAAATTCCTGTGGTGATTGATCTTCTCAAAACCCTGGGGATACCTGTGCTTGAGGAAGAGGACTACGAGGCGGACGATATTATTGCAACGCTTGCAGAACAGTACAAGCGAAATCACCCTGTGTATATTGTTTCCTCCGACAAGGATTTGCTTCAGCTTGTAGGGGGAAATGTTTATGCCCTTCGTCCCCAGAAAGGGATTGAGGGGATTCATCTTCTCGATAGGGAAATGGTGCTTCAGGAGATAGGAGTGTATCCCGAACAGATACCCGATTATCTTGCCCTTGTGGGGGATACTTCGGACAACATCCCTGGGGTAAAGGGAGTGGGAGAGAAGACGGCTGTTGATCTTCTTCGGCGCTTTCAGAACCTCGAGGGCATTTATGATCATTTGTCTGAGCTCACTCCTGCCTTGAAAAGTAAACTTGAGATGGGCAGAGAAATGGCATTTCTCAGTCGTGAACTGGCAACGATCAAACGAGATATTCTACTTACCACGACAGTACAGGCAAGCCCTTCCCTTGTGCTGAACGAGCAGGCGGTTTCTCTTCTCAAGGAGTACGAGCTCCCTTCTCTTCTCAAAGAACTCCAACAGTTGACTCATGCCTCGGAGGATAGTCTTACTCTTTCTTCCCTTACGGGCAATTACCGTGTTGTGAAAACATGGGAGGAATTAAGCGAGTGTCTGGAGACGGTGAAGGAAAAGCGTTTTGTTTCCCTTGATATTGAAACCACATCCCTTGATCCCTATACCGCTCGTATTGCAAGCATTGGTTTAGCCATTGGTGAGGGAGAGGCTTTTTTTATTCCTGGAGCCTTTTTTCTTGGGCAACCATGGACAGAGGAAGAACTTCTTCGCGCTATGAAGCCCATCCTTGAAGAAGAAACCATCAGCAAGATTGGACAGAATCTCAAGTTCGAGTATGCTGTTTTCTTTCATCGTGGGATTCATCTGAGGGGTATTCGTTTTGATACTATGCTGGCGGCCTATGTTATCTCTCCTACGCGAACGCACTACAATCTTGAGAGCCTTGTTGAAGAGTATCTGAGGCTAAAGAAACCCCACTATGAAGATCTTTTTACGGACAAAAAAGAGGATATTCTCTCTGTTCCTGCGGAAAAGCTTATTACCTATGGGTGCAGTGATGTTGATGCCGTGTATAGACTCTGTACGATATTTTCCCCCGAGATTGAAGCCCTCCAACTCTCCAAGATGTACTATGAGATAGAGCTTCCCCTTATCCCTGTTTTGGCAAAGATGGAATACTATGGGATTGCTATTGATCGAGCCCACTTTGAGAAACTCTCGGTGACTTTTCGTGAGGCGATGAGGCAACTTGAGCAGAGGATATATCAGCTTGCAGGGCATCCTTTTAACATTCAGTCCTCTCAGCAACTCGCAGTGGTACTCTTTGAAGAACTCAAACTTCCATCGGAGAAAAAAACCGAAAAGGGAAAACCCTCTACCAACGAAGAAGTTCTCAAGCAACTCTCTCTCTATCACCCCCTTCCTGCAGCGATTCTCCAGTACCGTACCTTTGCCAAGCTTCTTTCTACCTATGTAGAGGCTTTGCCATCGCTTATCAACCCTCTTTCTGGGAGAATCCATACCCACTTTAATCAGACCATTACCGCTACGGGGAGGCTTTCCTCCAGTGATCCCAATCTCCAGAATATTCCTGTTCGTGATGAGTGGGGGAAAGCTATTCGGGAGGCGTTCATTCCACAGGATGGATGGACTTTGGTGAGTGCAGACTACTCTCAGATAGAACTTCGTATTCTTGCCCATTTTTCTCGTGATGAGGCTATGATGAGGGCTTTTCGAGAGGGAGTTGATGTTCATAGCCATACCGCAGCGGTAATCTTTGGTGTGCCAGAAGAGCAGGTGACCGAAGAAATGCGTCGTCGAGCCAAGTCGGTGAATTTTGGTATCATCTATGGCCTTCAGGCGTATGGGCTTTCCCAGCAACTGGGCATTTCTGTTGGGGAAGCCAAGGGTTTTATTGAGGCCTACTTTGCTTCGTTCCCCCGAGTGAAGGAGTTTATGGAGACCATCCTTGAAGAAGCCTACAGCACAGGGATGATTCGCACCATCACAGGGCGTATTCGCCGTTTTCCTGAACTCAAGGGGCGAAAACGCCACCCCAAGGGTGTTCTCGATGCTTCGGAGCGTATGGCTATCAACTCCAAAATTCAAGGGAGTGCTGCAGACCTCATCAAGATAGCCATGATTCGTATCGATGCAGCCATAACAAAAGGAAATCTTTCCTCCCGCATGCTTCTCCAGATTCACGATGAGCTTGTCTTTGAAACCCCGCCCGAGGAAAAGGATGTGCTCATCTCTTTGGTGCGTCATGAGATGGAAGGAGCCCTTCCTCTTGATGTGCCTTTGATTGTTGATATTGGTGTCGGGAAAAACTGGAGTGAGTGTAAGGCGTGAGAAAGCAAGAGTCTTCTCCCTGGCTTTTATTGTTGGGCAAGATTGTTCGATGGGTGGTGCTTTTCCATGTTTTCTTTCTGGGGGTGATGTTTTTTTTGCTTCTTTTTGTGCGTTTTGTTAATCCTCCCATGACAGGTATCATGCTTTATCGGAAGTTTGTAAACGGTTATCGTATCTATCCCATTGTTTATCTGAGTCTCAAAGAGATTCCTGCAGATGTGCAAACCATGGTGATAGCTCTCGAGGATGATACCTTTTATCGGCATCATGGCGTGGAATGGCAGGCGATGCAGCGAGCCTTTCAGCGAAACATGAAGCTTCGAAAGCCCTTTTACGGTGGAAGCACGATTACCCAGCAACTTGCCAGAACTCTCTTTCTCTGGCCGGGTAAAAGCTATATTCGGAAGTACCTTGAGCTTCTCATCGCCCTTTAGATGGAGGTGGTTCTTCCCAAGAAGCGCATCCTCGGGCTGTATCTGAATACAGCCGAGTGGGGAAAGGGCGTTTTTGGTATTCAGCAGGCGAGTTTTTATCACTACCATCAGCCTGTCTGGATGCTCACTCGTGATGAAAAGATTCGACTCCTTGTGATTCTTTCAAGTCCTGTGAAGTATGGTCCTTATAACTTTGGGAGACTGAAAATCCTCTACCAGCGGTACAGTTATCTTTCTTCGATTTTCAATCCTTCAGAATGACCCATTTCTTCAATAATCTTGCAGTTTTGTTCAACATGGTATGCTTTTGTCATACTTACTAGGGCACAACTTACCGCAAGGTTTTTCACCACAAAGCCGAGGGCTTCCTCAAGCGAGGGAAGAGAGGAGGGAGGATTTTTGTAGAGGGGGTTGTGTTTTCGTACATCCTTTGTTTTTTGGTGGGGTGAAAAGAAACGATTTGCGAGCATGCCTTGGGCAAGCACACTGTAGGCGATGAAGCCCACCTGCTCTTCTTGACACCATGGGAGGAGTGTTGTTTCTGCATCCCTCTGAAGAATATTGTAGAGTGATTGAACACTGGTGATCTCTGCCCATCTCCGAGCCTTTTGAATAAACTCCACACTCATATTGCATACCCCGATATGACGGATAACCCCCTGCTTTTTTAACTCATGGAGGGTAGAAAAAACCTCCCGAAGAGGGGTTTTGTGGTCATACCAATGAACCTGATAGAGGTCAATGGTATCTGTTCGAAGACGTTTCAGGCTTGCTTCCACTTCACGAAGTATGTCATCTCGAGCCAAAGAAAGCCATATTCGATGGTCATCCCAGTGGATGCCGCACTTTGTGGCAATCACAATTTCTGAACGTACGGAGTGGAGTATCTCCCCGATACGAGTTTCTGAGAGCCCCTTTCCGTAAAAGGGAGCGGTATCGTAAAAGGTAATCCCCTGTTCAAATGCCTTTTCTAGGGCACGGCAGGCTTCTCTGCTTTCCACATCAGGCCAACCCTCTTCACCGAGAGCCCAGCCACCATACCCGATCAGGGATACAACAGGACCGTGTTTGCCGAGAGAGCGGTATATCATGGCAGGAGTTCAGAGAAATAGTTGGCAATTGTATAGCAAAAATCTCCAATGTGCTCGAGGTGTTTAATCATCTCCATATAGATAATCTCACCCTCAATGTCGGTATCTTTGCTTTCGAGTTTGTTCTCGACAAGTTTGCGGAGTCTGTTCCGCTTGGCGTTGATTGCCTTTTCCATCTTTTGAGCGATTTCAATGCTGTGATCAGTTACCCGCTTTTGAAGGTAGTCAACATTGTACTTGAGAAAATCCAATACCTCATAGGTGTACTGAATAATCTCATCCATTCCATTTTTGTGAAATTTGAGTTTTTTTCGTTTCTTCTTTCTCAAAAGAGACAAGAGCATACAGATACTGGTGCTGATACTTCGTATTTCTCCGATAATAATGAGGTAGGCATTTATTTCATAACTCTGCTTTTCTGTGGTGATGGTGCTGCGACACTCGGCGAGAAATCGTGAGAGAGCCTCTCGCATTTGTTCAATATAGCCATCCCTATCCAGTGCTTGGACCTCTGCCTCTTCAATGGTTTTAGCATCCTCTTTGGTTACATTGAGAAACTGAAGCCCCATCTGATACACCATCTCGATCATCTTGCCAATTTCTCGTCTTGCTATGCTGATATTTGCCTCAACAAAGTCGGGGGCACCAACTCGAATTGGCTTGAGAACATAGTGTTCGTCGGTAAGCTTTTTGGGTTTTGCCCACAGGCTTACGATGGAGGCAAGCTGTGGTATAAACCAAACAAGAAGCGTTGTATTTACAATGTTAAACAATGTGTGAAAAGCAGAAAGGTGAAAGGGAAGCTGTTGTGGATCGTTGAGCGAACCGGGGATGAGTATATCGACGAGATTTACGAAGGGATAGAATACGATGAGCATCCACGCCACCCCGATGAGATTGAAAAGCATGTGGGCTCGTGCAGCACGCTTTGCACTTACATTGAGCCCGAGGGAGGCAAGGTAAGCAGTAATCGTTGTTCCGATGTTTTCTCCAAGGACAAACCCGAATGCCATATTAGCGGGGATCCAGCCCTTGTAAGCCAGGGCTATGGTGATTGTCATGGCAGCACTTGAGGATTGAATGAGGATAGTCATTATTGTTCCCACAACAACAGAGAGGATCACAGAACCATACCCAAAGTTGGCAATATTTTGAATAAACTGCATTATTTCAAGATGATTCTTAAGATCAGGGACGGCATTTTTGAGAAGCCCCAGTCCAAAAAAGAGAAGACCAAACCCAACGAGAAATTCTCCAGCCAATTTGAATCTTTCCTTGCTGCTGAAAACAAAGGGAAAACCAATGGCGATGGCGGGCATGGTGAGCAGGGAAATGTCAAACTTGAACCCGAAAACAGAGACAATCCACGCTGTGAGTGTTGTGCCGATATTGGCACCCATAATGACACTGATAGCTTGATAGAGTGAGAGAATCTGAGCGTGGACGAGAGTAACCACCATGACAGTTGTGGCAGATGATGACTGAATGATCCCTGTGATGACAAGCCCAACCAAAATACCCTCAAACGGTGTTCTGGTGAATGCTGAGAGGATTTTTTTTATTGTTTCGCCGCCGGCACGCTGGAGAGCTTCACTTATGGTGCGAATACCAAAAAGAAAGATTCCCAGACTTCCGAGAAAGTTAAAAAAACCGAAAAGAAAAGCTTTCATTATTTTTCCTTAAATAAACAATTTAGCTCTGTTTATTATAAAGGGGAAGTTTGAATCTCGCAACACTTTTTTTCTCTTTGCCATGGGGATAGTGAGTCCTTCATCTCAAGAGCGGGGGAGAAGAAAAGAGCATGCGCTTGCAAGGTGAAACGAGATGCTTTAGAACCATTTTTTCACAGCATCCAGGAATGTGCTATAGTTACGCATGCCAACGATCTTTTCCACAATTCTTCCCTGTTTGTCAATCACAAACGATGTGGGAATGGCTGAAATGCCACCATAGCGATTCACCAGCAAATCATTGCCCATGATGACGGGATATGACATACCAAACTCCTTCACAAAATTCTGAACGAGTTTTTGTGCATCTGGGCCGCGATCAACAGAAACCCCGATGATTACAAGCCGATCGGCATAATCCTGGTGCAACCTGATGAGGTCTGGAATTTCAGCCCGACACGGTGGGCACCATGTTGCCCAAAAATTCACAAACACTACTTTGCCCCGATAGGCTTCCAGTCGTACCGTGCCATCACCAAAAACCGTTGGTTCTGTGAAAAGAGGTGCCATGGGAAAGTCTGTTTGTTTTGTCTTTTGGCTAATGGCCAAACCCCCAATCAACGCAATTACCACAACGATGCCAATGACCCATCCAAGTGTTTTTTTGCCTATCATATACTCCTCCTTGCCATTACTTTATAATCTGTGTTTCCAACGAACCTAAAAACGGGAGAGCCTCTGAAATCCACTGAGAAATCATTCCCATAGTATTGAGAATCATGAGCCCCCCCAGAAGCAAGAGAAAAATTCCGCTTATTTTTTCAATAGCGGGGAAAAAGCGTTTGGCAGATCGTATCCAACCTACAGCCGAACTCACAAAAATCCCCGTGATCAAGAATGGAATCCCTATCCCTAATGAGAAAATAACGAGAAGAACAATCATCAAGGGAAGGTTTTGCATTGTTGCTGATGAAAAGAGAATGGCACTGAGAATCGGACCAATGCACGGACTCCATCCGGCAGCAAACGACACCCCGAGGAGAAAGCTTCCCCAAGGTTGTGAGCGGTCAGCCTGCACATCCAGCTTCATCTCCTGATCCAAAAAGCTGAGGCGAAAAACACCGAGAAAGTGCAAACCCATGCCTACCACCAACAGCCCCGCAATTCGTTGAATCCACTGTTGAACAAGAGAAAGAGATTGGAATACTACATAAAATACCACCGAAAACAGCGTAAACACAATGGTGAATCCAGTGACAAACGCCGCAATGCGAAGGAGAACGCCTCGAAGAGACACCTTCTCACCGGCAACCACACTTCCCGACATATATGCCAAATAGATAGGAACCATGGGAAGAATACAGGGGGAAACAAAGGTGAGAATTCCTCCCACCAGAGCAAACCAGAAGAGCAGAGTAAACGACATACTCCCTCCTTTTTTATGATTATATTATAATATTTAAATATTTATAAGTCAAGAAAAATTTTCTTTACTATCTTGTTTTTTTACCGAGCGGTAAGTGAAAGGACAATTTCCTTGAAGCGTTTTCCTCTTTCTTCATAGTTTTTAAACATGTCAAAGCTTGCACAACCGGGCGAGAATACGATTACATCGCCATTTTGTGCCTTTGCCAGAGCCTCACGGACAGCATCCTCAAGGCTTTCTGATCTTGTGGTGGCGGGAAATTCCCATGATTTGTCGATCTTCTCTGTTGCCTGTCCAATGAGAACGAGGTGACGGAGCTTTTTGTGAACGAGAGGCTTCAGCGGCACAAAATCCAAACCTTTGTCAAGTCCACCAGCGATCAGTACGATTGGCTTATCAAAACTTTCCAGAGCCTTTTGCAAGGCATTTACGGTTGTTGCTTTGGAATCGTTGTAGATCTCGCATCCATTGGAGGTGGTGACCAGTTCCAGACGGTGTTCAAGCCCCTGAAAAGATCTGAGGACTTCGCGGATGGTATCGTGCGGCACACCAGCAAAGGATGCTATGAGGGAGGCAGCCATGACATTCTCTCTATTGTGAATGCCCTTGAGTTTCAGTTCATGCTGGGCAATGAGGGGTTCATTGTGGAGATAGATTATTTTGCCATCAAACCAGCTTTCAGCCTTCTTGAGACGGCTGAAGGTAACGAGGCGACTTTTTACACCTTTTGTGATTTCATCAAAGAATGGGCTGTCCGCATTGACAATGGCAATATCATCAGGTGTTTGGTTGAGGAAGATTCGTTTTTTTGCCTCAAGGTAGCTTTTTAAATCGGGGTAACGGTCGAGATGGTCCTCAGCGAGATTGAGGAAGGCAGCAATACGAGGACGGAAATGGACGATCGCCTCTAACTGAAAACTGGAGAGTTCCAGTACCATGTCTTTGATGTTTTTTGTTTTTTCTTCGTGTTCAAAGATGGGGATACCAATATTGCCTCCAACGAGGGTGGGACGATGAGCGTTCAAAAGGGCGTGGGTGAGTGTTGTTGTTGTGGTCTTGCCGTCGGTGCCTGTGATTGCATAAAAATACATATCAGAATGAAATCGGTAGAAGAGTTCTATATCCCCAATGATTTCCCTTTTCTGTCGGTGGGCTTCTTCTAGCAGGGGTATTGAGAGGGGAACACCGGGACTGGGGAGGATGATATCGGGGTTGACCTCCTTGAGGATATCGGGGGATTGTCTCCCCAAAAGCCCCACCAGGTTAGGGTGATTGAGTTCTCGCAGGAGGGCTTGTTTCTCATCATTGTCAATAGTGTCAGAAACATACACCTCTTCCCCACGGGAGAGGAGTGCCTTTGCTGTGGCAAATGAAGTTCTTCTTGTCCATCCGACGAGGAGATAACGCATAGTTTTTCCTTTTTTCAAAGTGTCTGTGGAGTATTATAGAGAATATCTTCAAAAAACACAAATGAAAGAGGGATTGTGTGTTCTTGTTTCATGCTAAGGCGATAAAAAGCTTGCCAAGCAACCGTTTCCCCTGCTCTTGCCTCATGAACGATGCTTTTGCGTCTCAAGAGCAGGGGATCCAAGGAGATTATGAAGCAATTCGCGAGTAGATTTATTATGAAGCAATTCATTACTTGCATTTTTTTTTGCTTTACTTTACAATATTCATGTGAGGTTTTGGATTAAAAAGAGGCGAAGGAGTATCCATGGCCGAGAGGAAGACCGTGGGGGATATGCTCAGCGAGGCCAGACGAGAAAAGGGGCTCTCTCTGGATGAAATAGCACGGGAAACAAATATTTCTCGAGCGTATCTGGAAGCATTTGAGAAGAATGATTTTTCTCTGTTTCCAGCAGAAACCTATATTATAGGGTTTCTCAAAACCTATGGAGAGTTTCTTGAGTTGGAAGTGCAGGCACTTATCCAAGCGTATCGACATCAGAGTCAACTGGATCACGAAATTCCTCTTGAGGAGCTTGTTGGTCGTAAAAAGCCACGGTATGAGCACGTTTCCCAAACACTGTGGCGTCAGATTGTTCTCAGTGTGGTGATGCTTCTTCTTTTTGGTGGGCTGGTGGCGCTGTTTGTTCAGGTTGCTGCTTCCTCTCCTGCCAACAAAGAAAAAACAGCAAAGAAGCAGTCCTATTTTTCAGAAGCGAATCTTTCTCTTTTGGCAGACCAGAAGTTTAAGCTTGGACAGGAGATTTTCATTACCAATGCCAAGAATAAACTTATTCACATTGTGTTTGAAAAACAGAATCTCGATAAGTCGCTTCTTGTAGAGGTGAATGGAAGAAAGTATAATCTTCGGCAGCAAGAGGTTTTTGCTCTTGATACCGATGGTGATGCTGTGAATGATCTTGTGCTGGAGATTATTTCAACGAAACCTCAGGCAATTCGATTAACGGCTTCGGTCATTCAGGCGGATCAGACACTGGCATTTAAGAGTGTTTTTGGGATTGATTCACAGTTTATGGATGGGCAGATTGGACAGGAGGTGATTCTCTATACAGCCAATGAGATCAAAGATATTCCTATCAAGATTCAGGGTATCGATAGTGGTTTTTGTCGGCTGGTGATAGACAATGGAGAGACTGAGGTTGTTCAGGTAGAGAGGGGTTTTGAAAAAGAAATTCACTTCAAGCAATATGTGATGCTCTCTTTGGGAAATGCAGCAGCAACCAAAATTCTTGTCAATAACCGAGAGGAAAGCGGTGGTGGATGGGGAGAGGTTAACAAGAGCCTCATCTACTGGAAGAAAGAGCGAAACCGCTATACACTGGTACGAACTTTTCTCAGGTAAGTGAGGTTGTTTTGAAGAAAGTCTTTCTTGATGCTCTTGGTTGTCCCAAGGCTCTTGTGGATGCAGAGAGAATGGCTTATTTTCTTGGCACTTCCTCGTTTGAGTTTGTGAGCGATGCAGAGGAAGCTGATGTAATTATTGTGAATACCTGTGGGTTTATTGAGGATGCTAAACAGGAATCCGTTGATACTATTCTTCAGTATGCTCAGCTAAAACAAAAGAAACCTTCGCTTGAGATTGTCGCTACAGGGTGTCTGGTGGAGCGATATAAGGGAGAGCTTCTTTCATTGGTGCCAGAGATTGATCATGCCATGGGAGTGAAGGATCCTTCGCTCATTCTTCAGACTCTTAGTGAGCGCGAGATGGTAGATAGGGAAGAATATCATGATACTCAATGGATAACGGAAAGAAATCTTCAGTTCTCTGGTGTGGGATATGCCTATCTCAAGGTTTCAGAGGGGTGCAATCGTCAGTGTGGCTTTTGTGTGATTCCTTCGATCCGAGGGATGCAGAGGAGTCGATCGATTGAGGATATTCTTGTGGAGGCTCGTTTTCTTCATGAGCAGGGCATTGAGGAACTCATTCTCATTGCCGAAGATACCATGAGTTATGGGCTTGATCTCTACGGAGAGAGGCGTCTTTCCTTGCTTCTTTCAGAATTAGTGAAGGTTGGCTTTACTTGGCTTCGGGTGATGTATCTCTATCCAGAGGATGATGTTTTTGATGTGGTGAGAATGATGCGGGAGTATCCTCAGATTGTGCCCTATGTAGATATTCCCCTCCAGCATGCAAGTAGCTTTGTTCTGCAGAGGATGAGACGGGGTGGGAGTAGTGAAGAGTTTTTGCGATATATTGCGGGGATGAGGGAGATTCTTCCCGATATCTCCATTCGTTCCACTTTTGTGATAGGCTATCCGGGGGAAACCGAGGAGGATGTGGAGGTTTTGGCGCGGTTTTTGAAAGATGCAGAGCTGGATAGGGTGGGGTTTTTTGCCTATTCTGATGAGGAGGGAAGTTATGCCTTTTCTCTCGATGGGAAGCTCTCCAAAAGGGAAAAGAAAGCCCGTATTGCTTACCTTGCCTCACTTCAGAGGGAGGTTTCTCGGAAGCGTCTTGGTCGTTTTGTGGGGAGAGAGGTTGTGTGTATTGATGATGGAGAACGGGTGGAGCTTCGAGGGAAGTCCTACAAGCTTTTTCGTACGCCCTATGATGCACCAGAGATTGATGGAAAGGTGTATGTTCCCCTGGATGAGGAGAGTGGTGAACTCTTTTGTCGTGTGAAAATAGAGGGTGTTTTTCAAGACTATGATCTCAAAGGAGTGGTGGTATGAAGTCGCAGGAATTTTGGACAATTCCCAATCTTCTCACCTATTTTCGGATTCTTCTTATTCCTGCTATTGTGGTTTTGATTTTTGAGGGGAGTTGGGAGACTTTGACATGGGCTTTGGTGCTGTATGGTATTTCTGCTCTCACGGATACCTTTGATGGCATTCTCGCTCGGAAGCTGAACCAATCCACCGCATGGGGTGCCTACATTGATCCTCTGGCTGACAAGTTTCTCGTGTGGGCTGTTTATGGGGTGTTTTGTACGCTGCCTTTTTTGCATATACCTTGGTATGTGGTACTTCTGATTGTCCTTCGCGATCTCTGGATTACCTGGCTTCGTGGGTATGCCAAACGGCATAATCTTTCGTTTTCAACTTCATTTATTGCCAAAACAAAAACCACCTTTCAGATGACGGGGATAACGATTATTCTCATTTTTATGTGGGTGATTCGAACCATCGGTAAGTGGTGGTACAATACTCTTGATTTTGTGCTCGTGATGAAGAGGATTGGGCTTCCTCTGTGGGTGGAGTATTTTCCCCTTGTGTTGACAATCATTATCGTTCTCTTTACAATCTACACGGGATGGGATTATACACGAACACTTTTTGGAGGGGAAAAGAAATGAAAAAGTTTTTTTATCAGGTTATTGATTTTGTTGTGACGGGTTTTTACACAGGGTATTTTCCTTTTATGCCGGGAACATTCGGAAGTCTTGTGGGGCTGGCGTTATTTATTGTGTTGAGTCCGTTGGGATGGTGGTGGTATGGCGTGTGGGTTGTGCTTCTTGTAATGGCAGTGCCGCTCACCAGCTATGCGGAGAAGCACCTCTATCAGAAAAAGGATCCCGGGGTAATTGTGATTGATGAAATTTTGGGTATGATGGCGACGATGTTTACTTTTTCGTTTTCTGGTGATCTGGAGAGTTGGAAGTATGTGTTTTTGGGTTTCATTCTCTTTCGGTTGTTTGATATTCTGAAACCAACTCCGATAGCGGAGCTACAGAGGCTAGAGGGGGGAATAGGGGTGATGATTGACGATCTTGTGGCAGCACTCTATGCGAATGTTATCTTGCAACTCGTGCGATTTTTCCCCTCGGTGTTGCCGTGGTAGGGTATGCGAAGGCAGTTTTCTGAACTTCGGCAGGAGGTTTTGAAGCTTCTGGAGAATGAATCGTCTTTTCCCCTTTCTGTGCAGGATATTTATAGACATTTTCCCGAGGTTCATCTTACTACGATTTATAGAGCTCTTGCCTATCTGGAGAAGAAGGGACTGGTAGAAAGTTTTGTGCTTCCCTGCTCAGAAACGGGAACGCAGACATACTATGTCTCTTCTCAGCGGCATGTACATTTCTTTCATTGTGAGGGCTGTCATCGGTTTTTCCCTCTGAAGGGGTGTCCTTTGTCGGATGCTGTTTTTGATAGAACGTATACGGTAGAGCATCATGTTTTTTATCTTATTGGCATGTGTCCTGATTGTCTTGCCCGTAGCAATCAAAGCTCCGCCGGTGGTAAGGAGAAAGCCCATACTGGCGGATAGCAGCACGGTGTTTTTCTGTAGGATACCCTCGATTGGTATTCCAGCCGTAGTGGGGGTACTCTCTGTGGAGTTCGTCCATAATCTTGTCTCGTGTTACCTTGGCGATAATGGATGCGCTGGCAATAGCATAGGATTTTTGATCCCCTTTGATAATGGATTTTATCTCAGAGGGGATCGAAAGAGGCATGGCATCAGTAAGCACAATATCGGGAGTAAATGAGCAATTTGCGAGAGCCTGCTTCATGGCTTCTTGGGTTGCTCGATAGATGTTGAGGGCATCGATGGTCTCGTTTGAGACTATTCCTACTCCCCAACACACGCTTTCACAAATCTTTTCATAAAGAAGAGAGCGCTGACGGGATGTCAGCGCTTTGGAATCATACACACCTTCAATTGGAGAAAACGCTTCCATGTCGATGAGAACACACGCAGCAACTACTGGACCAGCGAGTGGACCCCTACCCGCCTCATCAATACCCGCAATGTAACGGTAGCCCTGGTGAAAGAGCTCACGTTCGTAGGCAAGAAGGTCTTCCAGATTTTTTCGTGCCATGCTTAATCGATTTTCTCCTCGAGGACAGCCGAGCGTCCAAATCGGCCACGGAGATAGGTGAGTTTTGCACGTCGTACGCGTCCACGGCGAACAACCTCAATCTTGGCAATATAGGGTGAATGCAGAGGGAAAACCCTTTCGATTGCAACACCGTAACTTACACGACGAACAGTGAAACTCTTGCGGATGCCAGCATTCTGAAACATGATCACAACGCCTTCGTAGGGCTGAATACGCTCTTTGTCGCCTTCTTTGATCTTCACATGAACACGCACCGTATCTCCCACATTGAAAACAGGGAGTTTTTCAGCGTTGTTCTGCTCGGAAAACAGAGCCTTTTCCACATCGACGAGGTTGTTCTTCTTCGGAAGGTTTGCCAACTTGGCAAGAATTGCCTCTTCGCGGAGTTTACGCTGTTCCGAACGCTTCTGCTTCAATTCGAGTTTATTCGTCTTCGTGTTCCCTTCCATCTTTCCACTCCTTTACGATTTTTTGTATAACACGTAAAAACTTTTGCAATGCTTTATTGTACTTCTTCAACCCCTTGAGGGAAAAATTTTCCACTCGAGGGAGATCAGGCGTATACTCTTCGAACAGGTCTGGGCGTCTTGCATAGGTTTTGGCAAGAGCGTTTTCCCATCGCCATTCGTGTATCAGAGCGTGGTTCCCTGTTTTTAGCACAGGGGGGACCTCAAGCCCCTCAAACTCCGCCGGCTCGGTAAAGTGATCTTGCTCCAGAAGCCCCTTCTCGAAGCTTTCACCGTCAACGGCTTCACTCTCCAGTACTTCACCTACAAACCGACTAACCGCCTCTATAACACAGAGAGCAGGGAGCTCTCCACCCATCAGGACAAAATCTCCTATGGAGATTTCCCTGTCTCCGTATCTTCTGACAAACCTTGCATCTACCCCTTCATAGCGTGCAGCGATGAGAATAATATGGGGAAGACGAGCAAGTTCTCGTGCCATATTGGCATCAAACCGTTCTCCCTGAGGAGAGAGTACTATTACCGTACTCTGGGGGGTTCGTAGGCTCTGCACCGCCTTTGCCAGTGGCTCGGGACGGAAAAGCATTCCCTTGCCATGTCCTACAATCGGAGCGTCAATCCTCCCACCTTTGATAGGGGAGTACTTGCGGAGCTGATGGACATTCACAGTGACGACGCCCTCTTGAATAGCCCTTTTCAGAATGCCCTTTTGCAAATACCCCTCGATCAACTCAGGGAATATGGTCACCACATCAAAAAGCATCTTACAGTAGCTCTGAGAGATGACCCGCCTCGACCTGTTTGTTGGTAATATCAATCCGCACAAAATACCGTTCAGTATAGGGGACAGCCAGGGATTTACCCTTGGTTGTCTTTATCACAAACAGCGTCGTAGGACCAACTTCAAAAAAATTATCCACAACACCAAAAATACTTCCCTCATAGAGGACTTTGCACCCGAGGATGTCTTTCACATAGTACTCACCCTCAGGAAGTTGAGGAAACTCATCCTCTCGCACATAAATCGACTTGCCCACAAAACCTTCTGCTCCTGTGCGATCCTCTATGCCATATATCCTCGCCACGTAGGCTTTTTGGTACTCTTTGATCTCACTAAATGCGATCTCTTTGTACCCTCCTATCGACTTTTGATCCTCAATAAAGAAGCGTTCAAAAGCCGATAGATCATCCAGCGTATCTACAAACCACTGGACCTTGATTTGACCCTTGAGTCCATAGGGTTTTGCAAACCTTCCAATCAAAACCAGTGGTGATTGTGTCACCGTTTACGCCCTCTTTGCCTTGTTGACAATATTTTTCACCACATCGGTGGGAATAGCACCCTTCTTGATCCACTCTTCATAGCGAGCGAGATCAAGAGAAAACTTCCCATCTCTAATGGGGTGATAGTATCCTAAACTTTCAATATACGCACCATCTCTTGGTGCACGACTATCCACAACAACAATGCGATAATACGGTTGTTTAGCCTTACCCATGCGGGTCAAACGAATATGGACTGCCAAAGGTAGCCTCCTCAAGATTTTGTCACTGTATTATAAAGGAGAGAAAATTGATTGTCAAGAAAAAAGCTTCTTTTTGCCTGCGTCATGCAACCAAAAAGAGAGCAATGCTTTTTTATCTCAAGAGGGGGCATTTGCAGGCACCTTTCACTGGTAATGTCTTTCGTAGGAAAGGAAGAAGCGAAAGAAACGTTTGATGGAAGGAAAACCGAGAGAGGTAATATGAAATGCCTCTCGAGGGGGGATTTTCTTTAAGGCAGTGTAAAAGAAAGTTATGCCATCGAGGAGATTCTCATCATCGGGGATGGTTTCACAGGGGGCAATACAGTATTGGGTGCCACGGCTGAGGGTGCTGCTAACAATAGATTGGGACGAGAAGGCTGCCTCACAGCAGTGAAAAAAGGCAAGTTCGGCTGTCAAGACGGGAAGGGTAAGAAGAGGAGGAGGGGAAAGAAGTGTGCCCTTTTTTCCATGAGCGATGATGTGAAGGGTGCGGTAGGTGTTCTCCCAGAGCACAGAGGAGGCAAATGAGAGGAGAACGCTTTCGGGATTTGGGAGAAGCGAGGAAAGGGTTTCTTTTTCTTTGTTCCCTGAGACGAGGGTGTCATCATAGATGATGAGGGTGTCCCTGGTGGCTGAAAGTGTTTTTCGTTTGGAAACAGGGAGAAAAATTTCCCAGATGGTGTTGCTTTCATGGGCGGGGAAAACCCAAAGCGGGAGATTGCCGTGGGTGAAGACTTGGATGTGGCGGTAGTTTTGCCACTCTGCGGGGAGATGAACACCATCGCAAAAATCGGCAAAGGCTTTTGTGATACTTTTTATGGGAAGAACGGAGGAAGAGAATTGCTTCTCGAGATGAGAGCATATCTCGTCCCATTCTCCCCATGGAATGTAGCGTTCCCAGTAAAAATCTTCTGCTATCATCTGGAGGCGGAGATAGCTTTCTTTCTTTTGGTAGAAGAATATCCGACAGCATCCCGAACGGATGAGCGAGGTGTAGTGCGTTTCGTAGGATTGGATGAAGAGGTCATGGTTGGTGGCAAGGGGCATAGGTTTTCCTAATTGGGTTTTACAACGAGGACACGACCAGCACGGAGGGTTTCATGGGTTTTGGCGTTGGCGAGAAGTTTACGAGCATCGTTTTTGCTGATAATTATCTCTGTTGGGGTTTTCCCTCGCATGCCCACAGGAACAACATAGAAGATTTTACTCCCTCTCTCCTCTCTCTGGAAGGCTGCACTCAGGCTTGCCACATAGCGACACACCCCTTTTTTTTGAAGGACGCTTTCGCTTACCACCTCAGGTCCATAAATGAGGTTGCCCTCTGTGTCATAAATACGAAAGTGAAGAGAAGGAAGAAACTCAGGATAGAGGAAGGTGTCTACGATAATTGTGTCATACCAGAGGAGATCTCGAGAGTTCTGGATGAAGTTGGTAAGGGAAACCTTGCTCATATCTCTAAAAAACACGGGGGCGATGCCATTCTCGCCATAGAAGTCCAGTTCTGCCACCCCCTTCATGAAGCCCTTTTCCTGCACGAGGGGATAGTAAAAGGCGTGTTCTACCGTTTCGAGAAGTTCATTGCGTATTTGATTCTGCAGGGAATAGTAATCCCGAAGGAGAAAAATATCCGAAACGCGAACATATCCCATTGCCTTGATAAGCTGGCTTCGGAGTTGTGTGCGGATTTCGCTCCCAATTTGTGCCAGTGTTTTGCCTATGTTGGGAGAAGCGTTATCCGTGTAGGGAATGCGGATCTCACATCGTACCTTGCCTTCTGTCCAGTTGATGGCACTTGTGGAAGAGGGTATCTTCTGGATAACCTCGTTAGCTGATGCTTTTTCACTGTCCCAAAAAAAATCGATGGAGCGGCCAGAGAGTGTCCCAAAGAAAAGAAAGAGGATAATACCTTTTTTCACCTCAAGCTCCTTGAAAGGGGTGTATTGATTATATTTCATTTGGAGGAAAAATACAAATTTTTAGAGGGAGAAAAAGAAAAAACGGAGAGGGAGGGATTTGAACCCTCGGTACATTGCTGTACACACGCCTTCCAAGCGTGCTCCTTAAGCCAGACTCGGACACCTCTCCATTTCTGTGGAAATAAGTATAAGGCGAAAGAGAGAAAAAAGCAAATTTTCAAGTTGCTTGTTGTGCCAAAAAAGAGGGCTTTTCGCTTTCTTTGTTCTGGGACGATGCCCCTGGTCTTCAGTCGATAACGTAGAGGAGAAGTTAAGCTGAATATTTTAAATGGAGGTTCAACTATGGAGAGAACAAGGAGAAAAAAAATATACTTAACAGGAACTTTAATCCTCAAAAGCCAAACCAAATATGGGTGTCTGATATAACTTATATTCCTACACACTATGATTTGATACTCTTTTGCGTGATTTATTATTTATATTCAAGAAAGGTTGTGGGATGGTCTATGTCTCGTAAGCCAGATACTCTGTTGGTAATTTGTGCTTTGGAAATGGCATGTTTAAACAGAAATCCTGACAGAGGTTTACTATTTCATTCTGA
>Ga0209809_1000026_pt1 | contig 169197 bp, 150 predicted proteins | sample YNPMSTMetaG_FD_186172 | JGI IMG/M metagenome (GOLD analysis project Ga0209809, IMG submission 186172) | Anoxygenic and chlorotrophic microbial mat microbial communities from Yellowstone National Park, USA - YNP MS-T MetaG (SPAdes) (version 2) ...
ATTTTATCTTGTTCTTTTTCAAGTTTTTCAAGTGCTGGTCTTGCAATAAAAACATAAACCATAACTATTAAGGTTAAATCAAGAAGTAAAATTACAAGAGGAGTTGTTCTTCTTTTTGTTGGTATTGCTTTGTTTTTTAATGAAATTCTCTCTTCATCTTTTAAAAATCTATTTGAATCATCCATAATTTTTCCTGTTTTTATTTATTTTTTTTATAAATGCTTTCAATATATATATATTTTAAAAGAATATCTTTTATAAAAATCTTTTAATTTAAGAATTTAGTATATTTAATAATTCTTCTTTTAAACAATTTATTATAAAATTATAATCATAAGAAAATTTAGATGTTTTATATTTTTTTTCATATTTTTTTACTGAATCAAATAGATAGAATACAAGGGAAACAGTTTCAAAAATATTTAATCCTTGGGTTAAAAAAGAGGCAATGGCACCAGCTAATATATCACCTGATCCGCCTTTTGCAAAGCCCGAATTTAAACCTTTATTTAATAATAAAATATTTTCATCATTATTTTTTAAAATAGCAAAAGATTGAAAGTTTTTAAGAATAATAGTTATTTTATATTTTAAATAAAAATTTATTATTAAATCCAGAATATTTTGTTCAATTTCATCTACATTTAAATTAATTAATCTTGAAAATTCTTTTAAGTGAGGTGTTATAATTATATTGTATAAATTTGAAAGAGATTTCATTTTTTCTTTTAAGTTAGGTTCTTTTGAAAAAATATTTAAGGCATCAGCATCAAAAATGAGATATTTTTTATCTTTATAATTTTCATCTTTTTCAAAATTGAAAAATAAAAGTTTATCAATAATTTTATTAAATATTTTTATATCATTACCAAAGCCAGGTCCTAAAAGAAAACAATTGAAATTATTTAAAATATCTTCATTGAAGAATTTTTCATAATTTATTGTTATTATTTCAGGTAAAGTTGTTTTAATAGAAATATCATCACTATTTAAAACAAGGTAAGTTAAACCACTTCCTAAAATATGTGAACATTTTGATGCTATAATTGGAGCTCCTAAAGTAGAAATTGAAGAAGAAAAAATTAAAAGTTTTCCGAAATTTCCTTTATTTTTGAAATCATTTCTTATATGTATTAATTTTTCTCTAAGTTTTTCTTTTATAAATTTTTTATTAATAATATAAGATTTATGGATATTTTTTGATGGTATTGAGTAAAAATTTGAATAGTAAATATTTTTAAAATTATTTTGAATAAAATTAAGAAAGTCTGGAAAACCAATATCAAGAAGACAAAAATTTTTATATTTTTTTCTATTAAATGGTAAAAATAGAGATATTTTATAATACCCTAAAACCAACACTAGGTTAGAAGATATAGCTAAATTATCAAAATCTTCGGCAATTCCAGAAGGAACATCAATTGATATTGTATAAATTTTGTTTTCATTTATAAAATTGTTAAAATTATTTATAATAGATTTTAAATTTTGATCCAATTCTCCTTTTGTTCCAAATCCAAGTAAAGAATCAATTAAAATGGAAATATTTTTTAAATTATTTAAAATAGAGTTTAAATTATCTTTATCAAAAAATTGAATATTTATTTTATATTGTTTTAAAAAATCATCATTAAATGAAAATAAAATCTCTTGTTGGAAAAAATTTTCCTTTGAGTATTTATCAGATTTTATTATTAAAATATCTAATGATTCGAAAATTTTGCTTTTCGAGTTTTTAATTATAAGTTTACGAGCTAATGCAAGTCCATCTCCCCCATTATTACCATTACCACAAATAATTAAAATATTTTTTAAATATTTTTTTTTATATTTAATTATATAATTAAAAATTTTTTCTGAAGCATTTTCCATTAAAATAAGTGCTGGAATTTTTAAGTTTAAGATTAAATTTTCTTCAAAGTTTTTTATTCCTTTATTATCAAAAATTATCATAATATTATTTTTGAGAATTTCTTTTTACAATAATATCTGTTCCCCAGTAAAAAATTTCATATTTATCTTTTGTCTGAGAATAAGCAATCAAACAGCCATCTTCTCCTATTGAGAATTGAGACTCACTAAAAATAAGATCTGTTTTTATATTTGATTTAAATATAAGTTTTTTTTCTTTGTTTATTATAGATAAACGCATGTAATTAGGTTTATTTAATAATTTAACAATAAAAAATATATTTGAATATTCATCAGTTCCAAATGGTAAATCTTCTGGTATAACATATTTTTGATTAGTATTTTTATCTATTTCAACTAAATTTTTAACATAAAATATTTTAATATTTTCTAAATTAAAATTTTCTATAAGATATATTTTTGAATAAACAGGTAAAAATTTTTCATAAAATGATGTATAAAAATAAATGTTACCTAAATAATCAATAAAATAGTTTATTATAAAGTATTGATATGAAAGCTCTTTTTCAATTTTACTTAAAGGTATATTAATATTAGAAAAAGAAAGAGTATTTAATAATTTAAAATTGGAATCAGTTAAAACAAATTGGTAAAAAGATAATGATTGTAAATAAAGATCATAATTAGGACTATTTGGAATTAGAGAAGATAAAACTAAACTATTATTTTTTAAAATATTAATATTTGTCAAATAAGGGAAAAAGGGTTCTGTTTTTGAATTAAATATTATTGAATTTAAATCTCCAAATTTATTAAATTTTAAAAAGAAAATATAAGAACTTTGTTGATCATTTACAGTAGAATAAATTTCTTTTAAGGGGGATTCATTTTCAAAAATATAAATTTTTCGAATATCACTATTATAATATAGAGTATCAATTAACGCTGGATTTGAAATAGAAACTTTAAAAATTATATTACCTTCAAAATCAATATAAAAATCATAGACTTCTGGAAATGGAAAAGATCTGATAATTTTAGTTGTTATAAAATCTTTTTCTAAAGGTAATAAATAGGATCTATTTAAATCTTTTGAATTATTATAATTACTCTCATTGTTATTTTTATTATTTTCATTATTGTTATTTGAGCTATTAATATTGTTTTGTTCATTAGTTTGATTATTATTTTGAGAATTGTTTATTTTTGTTAAAACATCATCAATATTAATGTTATCTATTTTTAGAATTTGATCGCCTGTTTTTGTAAATTTATAAAAAGTTTTACCTTCTTTATCATAAAAATAAATAAAATATTGCCTATATTTAATAAGAGATAGATTATAAAGTTTATATGGATCAAAATCTCTTTTATCAATAATTTTTTTATCTATAGTAAAAAGCTTTACTGAGTATAAAGTTTTACTTTCTGAAGAGCAAGAAAATAGAAAAATAAATGATAATAGAAAAATGAATAAAATAATCTTTTTAAATAAATTTTTATAAAAAATGTACATATATACTCCGAAAATCAAATTCTAATTAAGTATTATATTTTTAAAAATATTTTCAACTTCATATATTCCCACTTTTTTTAAAGAAGAAAATAGTATGATGTTTTCTATAGGTATATTATATTTTTTAGAAATATAATTTTTTCTTTTTATTGCTTCATTTTTTGAAACTTTATCAATTTTATTGAATATGTAATATATAGGAATTTTATTAAAAATTAGAAATTCAATTATTTCATTATCAAGATTATCAAAGTATTCTCTTCTAATATCAAATATAAAAAATGAGTATTTATATGATTCTATTTTTAAGAAATAGAAATTTAATATATTTGTCCATTCAACTTTTGATTTTAGTTTACTTTTACTAAAACCATAACCAGGCAGATCGATTAGGTAGAATAAATTATTTATAAGATAAAAATTTATAGATGAAGTTCTACCTGGAGTTTTTGAAACTTTTGCAAAATTTTTTCTGTTCAATATTGTGTTAATGAAAGATGATTTACCAACATTTGATTTTCCAAAAACTAAAAAATGAAAATCTACTTTGTCATTTATAAAGTTATTATCAAAATCATTTATTGTATAAATAGTTTTTACAAGTTCAACTTTTTTTACATATCTTTCCATAATCAAAATTATTTTATTTTTTAATAAAATTTATTTTATTAAGTTTTGAATATTTTTAAAGATAGGAGTGAAAAAATAAAAAATATAAAATCTCCAATCCAAGCAGAAATAAATGCACTAGCTAAACCTCTTCTTCCAAGGTTCCAGAAGGTATTTGTTATCCAATAATAAACTCCAAAAATAATTAAACAAATAATTAGAGAATATATTAAAATATTTCTTTTTAAATAAGTTCCAAGAGATATAGCAAAAATAGATATAATTAAGCCTCCAAATGGTAAAGAGAATTTTTGCCAGAATTTTAATTCATTTTCAAAATTAATAATATTAAATTTTTTAAAATATTTAATGTTTTTCATCGCTTCTTTAATAGTTATTGTATCAATATCAATTATACCTCTTGAAAAAAATTCGGGTGTTTCCTTAAGTGATACATTAAGTTTACTATAAAATCTTTTTGAAATATTTCCATTACTATAATAGATTATTTCTAGATTATAGAATTCCCACACTTTTAATTTTTCATTATAGATTGCATAATCAGCATTATATTGAGATTTTAATGTGTTATCATTGTTAAAAAAAAGAATATTGACATTTATAATCTTTTTTTCTGTGTTATTATATATATCAACATAAATAATATTATTTTCCAATCCTTGTTTTGATATATTAAAATTGTCTAAATTTAGATTCTTAACAAAAATTTGTTCTTCAAGTTTTATTCTTTTCTGAGTTAAATTTGGAAGGTAGAAATCTTGGGTAAAAATTATAATAAAGGTTAAAATAAAAATTGTTAAAATTAAATAAAAGGTGAATTGTATATTTGAAATCCCTGCAGAATAAATTGCAAGTAATTCATTGTTTTGATTTAAAGTTGAAATAATAAATAAAACAGAAAAAAGTATAGAAAGTGGAAAAAGCATATGGAATATTTTTGGTATAAAATATAAATAATATTTTATAATTAGATTAAATGGGGTATTCATCGAAAAGAAATAGTTCATTTTATCAAAAAATTCAACAATTATATATATCACTGTAAAGAGAATAGAAGTTATAATAAATGGTAAAAAAAATTTTTTAACAAGATATAAATTAAGTTTTTTAGGAATATTAATCAACATTTTCAATCCATCTTTCGGTTTTTTGAATTCTGCCTGGATAATATTGATCTATAAAATTTTCAATATTTTGTGAAAGTGAATTTAAAAACTGAGAAGAATTTGAAACAGAGACTAATCCAACTGTGCTATAATTTAAATTTTCAAGTTGGTCTACTTCAGAAATTGAAACTTTAAATTTGTCTCTGGTTTTTTCAATAATAGATTTTACAATTCTTCTTTTATCTTTTAAAGATTTAGATTCTTCAATATAAATGTAAAATTTCATAACTAAAACATTCATCCCTAAAAATATATCATAAAATAAAGATATATCAATTTCTTATATTTTTTAATTTGAAAAATTAAGATTAAAAAGGATACAATCCATGATAAAATTTTATTAATTAATAAAAATTATAAAAATAAAGATAAAATTTTATAATTTGAAAAATGTGTATTAGAAATTCAAAAGTATAAAATAATAATTAATTTCTATAAAAATTTTCCATGACAATTTTTAAATTTTTTACCAGAACCACATGGACAAGGATCATTTCTTCCAATATTTTTATAAGGGTTTATATTTTTTTTATCAGATGAAATTATTCTTCTACCAAAAGCTTGAGAAATATTTTGATCATTTTTAATTGATTGAGTATTATTTTTTATTATTGAAAATTGTTCAAGTTCATGATGATTTAATGAAGAAGGTGTATAGACATTCTCATTAAAAACATTTGTAGAAGTTTCTTTTATTTGAATAAGGAAAAATAATTTAGTTGAGGTTTCTCTTATTTGTTTTAGCATCTCTTCAAAAAGTTTATAAGATTCAAATTTGTATATCACAAGAGGATCTTTCCCAGAATAAGCTTGAAAAGCTATGGAATCTTCGAGTTGATCAATATTTAAAAGATGTTCTTTCCATGCATTATCTATTGAATTCAAAAGTATGGCTTTTTTTAAAAAGAACCCAACTTCATTATCAACAGAATGTAGCTTATTCTTAAGAATTTCTAATAGATAACTTTTTAATTTGTTGATAAAATCTTGAGTTGAAAAACTTTCTAAAAGTAGATTTTCTTCAATTTTAATATTTAATGTTTTATTTAAAAAGTATATTATATCATTTTTTTCACTGTTTGATATTGATTTAGAAATTTCATAATTATTAATTAAATCCCATAAATAATCTTCTAAATGTTCTTCTATTATAGTATCAATATTTTCATTTTTTAATAACTGATCTCTTAATTTATAAATATATGTTCTTTGTTTATTGAGAACATCATCATACTCAAGTAAATGTTTTCTAATTTCAAAGTTTCTTGTTTCAACTCTTTTTTGAGCTTTTTCAATTGCTTTTGTTATGAGGGGATGCTCTATAGGCATATCTTCTTCATAACCTATTGTTTGGAGAATTGAAGATAATCTTTCAGAACCAAATAATCTCATTAGATCATCTTCTAAAGATATAAAAAATCTAGAAGCTCCTGGGTCCCCCTGTCTTCCTGATCTACCTATTAATTGGTTGTCTATTCTTCTTGCTTCATGTCGTTCAGTACCAATTACATAAAGGCCACCAGCTTTTACAACAAAATCTCTTTCCTTTTCATCTTCTCCGCCTAACTTAATGTCTGTACCTCTTCCAGCCATATTTGTAGCAATAGTTACAGCATAAGGTCTCCCTGCTTCTTTTATAATCAATGCTTCTTTTTCATGGTACTTAGCATTTAAAACTTGATGATTTATTCCTTCTCTTTTTAAAAGGGATGATAATCTTTCAGATTTTTCAACGGATACAGTTCCAACAAGTATAGGTTGTCCTCTTTTATGAGCATTTTTTATCTCATTTATAATAGCTTTTTCTTTTTCTTTATTTGTTCTATAAATTCTATCTGGATAATCTATTCTAATAACAGGTTTATTTGTTGGAATACAAATTACTTCAAGTTTATAAATTTTATAAAATTCTTCTTCTTCAGTTTTCGCAGTACCAGTCATACCTGCAAGTTTTTCATAAAGTCTAAAATAATTCTGGAATGATATTGTAGCTAATGTTTGATTTTCTTGCTGGATTGGAACTCCTTCTTTTGCTTCTATAGCTTGATGTAAACCTCCAGAATACCTTCTCCCTTGTAATATTCTTCCTGTAAATTCATCAATGATAAGAACTTCTCTATCTTTGACAAGATAATCTCTTTCATTTAAATACATTTTATGAGCTTTTAAAGCTAGTTCAGTATGAGTTACCCATTTTATATTTTCTGGGTCAAATATTGACGAATTATCTTTTATTAAATTTTTGTTTTTTAATTCCCTTTCTATTTTTAAAAGACCATTTTCTGTTAGGATTACTGATTTACTTTTTTCATCTAATCTATAATCACCATCATCTATGAATCTCTCTGAATTTCCTATAATTTCTTTTAAATATTGACCATCTTCATCTTTAGAACATTCAATAAAATTTCCACTATTCATTAATTTTACTAAGATTGAATTTATAATTTTATAATTGTCAATTGATTTTTCAGATGGTCCTGAAATGATTAAAGGTGTCCTTGCTTCATCAATTAAAACTGAGTCAACTTCGTCAATTATTGCATAATAGTGCCCTCTTTGAACTTTTTGTTCATATTCAATAACCATATTATCCCTTAAATAATCAAATCCAAATTCATTATTTGTTCCATAGACAATATCACAATTATAAGCATGCTTTTTAGAACATTCAAAAATATATGGCTCATTTTTATCATTTAACTTAACTTCATAACTTTTTTCAGAAGTTATGACTCCAACACTTCGTCCTAGCAATAAATAAATAGGTCCCATCCATAAAGCATCTCTTTTAGCTAAATAATCATTTACAGTTACTAAATGGCAAGCTTTACCTGTTAATGAATGTAAATAAAGAGGAATAGTTGCAACTAAAGTTTTCCCTTCACCAGTTTTCATTTCCGCTATTTTATTATCATATAATGCTAGAGCACCTAGTATTTGAACATCAAAATGTCTCATGTTTATTGTTCTTTTAGCAGCTTCTCTTGTAAGTGCAGCTCCTTCTATTATAAAATTATCGAGATGTTCACCATTTTTAATTCTTTCTATAAATTTGTTTGTATATTCTTTAAATTTATTGTTATCAATTTCTGAAAAATTATTTTCTATTTCATTAATTTTTTCAAGATAAGCTTTATATTTGTTTAGTATATTTTTGTTTCTATTAAATATAAAATTTAATAATCCCATTTTTTCTCCTTTAGAAAAAATATAATAGAATTATAAATTTAAAACAATAAAAAAATATTAAAAGTAAAATATCAAAATAAAAAATAGAGCAATAAAAAAATAAAAATAAATAAAATTATAAAATAAAAAAATTAAAAATTAAAAAATAGATAAAAAATTAAAAAATAATTGAAAATAAAATATAAAAAGAGAAATAAAAAAAAATTAAATAAAAAAAATTATAACAAAATAGTTATATCTTGAAACAATAGTTAGTTTTTTTTAAATGCAAGTAAGATTCCTAAAAAAATAGAAAGAAGTGCAGCAAATAAAACTCTAAAATCTGAAGGCAGTAAAAAAGTTATCGTATGAGCAGGAATCCAGAAAAATGGTATTGTTTTTTTATAAACAAAACCCCACATTCTATCCCAATCAATTTCTTTTATTAATTTTGAAATATAAAATTTTGAAATATTAAATTTTCCATTGTTTAATTTTATTTGTAAATCAGTTAGAGCATGCGATAGCATCATAACAGGTGCAAAAAAAAGATTCATGAAAAATGATATTAAAAAACTTGAAAAAATATTATTTATTTTAAAATTAAATGATTCTTCTATAGGTTTTATTATACCAAATATTACACCATTTGAAAAAATTGAAAAAGCAAAATATATATTAATTCCAAGGAAGCCCCATATGAGCATTTTTGGGAAAATTCCAAAGTTTTTATCTATGAATTTTTTATTTTTTATTCTATAGGAAATAATTTCTCCATAAGTTGCAAGAATTGCAAATTTGACAAAAGATAAAAAAATAGGATAATTTTTATTTAGGTTTTTATAAATATTAAAAGTAAATGGAATTAGAAAAAGAGATAAAATTATTAAAAAAAATATAATTAATAAAATATCAAAAATTAAGAATTTAAAATAATTTTTATTCATATTTTTCTCCTTTTATAGAAAATTATATTAATTATAATTTATTTCAATTTTTATATATATTATTATTTTTAACAAATTAGATTAGTTAAGTTATTTTAACTAAAATTTAATTTTCTGTTGAAATTTTTTTATTTATGTTTTATTCTTATCAAAAGATAAGGGGGCATAAATGTTTGATAAAAATGTATTTGAAAATGCTATAAAAATAGCTTTATCAAAAGGTGGAGATTATTGTGATATTTTTGTTGAAGAAAAACATATAACAAATATAAGGTTGGAAAATTCACAAATAAAATCAATATCTGCAGGAAAGATATTTGGAGCAGGTGTTAGAGTAATATATGGAATAAATTATATATATGTTTTTGCATCAGATGTTGATGAGAAAAAATTGTTAGAACTTGCAAAATCAGTTTCAGAAGCTTTATCATTAGGAAAACATGGGGATTTTGAGTATCTTAATAATAGAGAATCAGTTATTTTACATAATTTTTCTATTTTACCAGAAAATGTAAATTTAAATGATAAAGTAGAAATTTTAAAAAAAGCAGATAGTGCTGCGAGAGATTATTCAAGTTCTATTGTTCAAGTTGAAATAAATTATTCTGATCTGAATCAGAAAGTCTGGATAGCAAATTCTGAAAAGAAATTTGTTTTTGAGGATAGAATTCGAACAAGACTTGCTGTTAATAGTATTGCAAGAAAAGGTGATAGAATAGAAAGTGGTTTTTATGCACCAGGTAAAGCTTTAGGATTTGAGTTTTTTAATAAATTTAAACCAGAAGATATTGCAAAAGAATCTGCAAGAATTGCAACAGTAATGCTTGAAGCTGATTATGCTCCAAAAGGAACACTTCCTGTTGTTATAGATAATGAATTTGGAGGAGTTATTTTTCATGAGGCTTGTGGCCATGCTCTTGAAGCAACTTCTGTAGCTGATAATGCATCGGTCTTTACAGGAAAATTAGGGGAGAAAATAGCAAATGATTGCGTAACAGCTATAGATGATGGAACTATTCCTAATGAATGGGGATCAAATGCATATGATGATGAAGGAAATAGAACACAGAAAAATATTTTAATTGAAAATGGGTATTTAAAATCTTACCTTGTTGATAAATTAGGAAGTATAAAGATGAAAGTAAATCCAAATGGATGTGGGAGAAGGGAGTCTTATAAATATGCTCCAACTTCTAGGATGTCTAATACATATATTGCTCCAGGAAAATATAAGTTGGAGGAATTAATATCATCAATAGATTATGGGCTTTATTGTAAAAAAATGGGAGGTGGTTCTGTAAATCCTCCTACAACAGATTTCAATTTTGCTGTTTCTGAAGCATATTTAATTAAAAATGGAAAAATAGATAGACCTGTAAAGAATGCGTCTTTAATTGGAAAAGGTAGTGAAATAATAAAAAATATAGATATGGTAGCAGATAATCTTGATTTTGGAACTGGAATGTGTGGTTCAATTTCAGGATCTGTTCCTGCAAATGTTGGACAGCCAGCTATAAGAGTTCAGGGTTTAGTAATAGGTGGAAGATAAAAATAATAAAAGGAGATAATTATGTTAAATAATTTAAATGAGATAATTTCAAAAAAGTCAACTTCTGATAAAAAAATTGAGTTAAATTATATAAATGAATTAAATCAGAGTTTAGCAGCATTCAAAGGAGAAATTTCAAGTTTTTCGCAATCTATAACTTCTGGTGTTTCAGTAAGAGTAATAAATGGGGAAAAAATGGGCTTAGCTTTTACAGAAAAAGTAAATGAAAAAGAAATTGAAAATTGTATTGATAATGCGATTGAAAATTCAAAATTTTTGCCAGATGATCCTTATAATGCTATATATGAAAGTGATGAAAAAAAAGAATCAAATAAATATTTTGATGAAAAATCAAGAAATGTTGCTCTTAATACGAAAAAGGAAATGGTTTTAAAACTTGAAAAAATGTGTTATGAAATGGATAAAAGAGTTGTAAATGTTTTTCAATCTGCATTAGAAACTCAAGAATATGAATATATAATAACTAATAGCTATGGTCTTAATAAAAAAGGGAAGAATTCTATATATTATGGTTTTGTTTATTTAATAGTTTCTGACGGAAAAGATACTCAAACTTCTATGTATTTTAAAGGTTCAAAATCTATATATGATTTAAATTTAGAAGAAATTGCAAAAAAAGCAGTTGAAAAAGGGTTAGAATTATTATCAGCTTCTTTTGTTGAGTCTGGCAAATATCCTGTTATTCTTTCAAATGAAGTAGCTTCAAGTTTATTCTCAGCATTTCTTCCAATTGTTTATGCTGATGAAATACAAAAGGGAAAATCTAAACTTGGAAATAAAATAGGAGAAAAGGTTGGTTCTGATCTTTTAACAATAATAGATGATCCTCATAAAAATGGATTACAATTGATGGATTTTGATATTGAAGGAGTTGATACTGAAGTTGTTAAAATTTTTGATAGAGGTGTTTTTTTAAATCCTCTTTATAATATTTATACTGCCAAAAAGGAAAATAAAAAATCTAATGGTAGAGCATCAAAACACGGACTTGCTTCATCTATAAATGTTTCTGCAATAAATCCATTTATAGAAAATGGGGATAACTCATTGGAAGATCTTTTTAATAATTTAAATAGGGGTATTTATATTACAAATGTAGAGGGGTTACATGCAGGAATAGATAGAGTTTCCGGAGATTTTTCTCTTGCTGCAAAAGGTTTTTTAATTGAAAATGGGAAAAAAGGTATTCCAATTAAAAATTTTACAGTTGCAGGTAATTTTTATGATTTTATAAAAATGATTAGATCAACTGCAAACGATAGGAGAATAGATAATTATGTACCATTTTCAAGTCCCTCTATTTTAGTAGAAGATCTTTCTATTTCAGGTAAGTAAAAATTAATATATAAAAAGATAAAAAAGGAGGGATTTGTCCCTCCTTTTTAATTAAGATATTTTTATAATAATTTTATATATTTACTAAATTTTAATATTAAAAAATCCATTGATACCTTTATAAATAGCTTGATCTCCAAGCTCCTCTTCAATTCTTATTAATTCATTATATTTTTCAATTCTATCAATTCTACATGCTGAACCAGTTTTTATAAAACCTGTATTTAAAGCAACAGCAAGATGTGCAATAGTTGTATCAGCAGTTTCTCCTGATCTATGTGATACTACTGTTGTCCAATTAGATTTATGAGCCATTTCTATTGCATCAAGAGTTTCTGTTAATGTTCCAATTTGATTAAGTTTTATTAATACGGAGTTAGAAGCTTTTAATTGTATTCCTCTTTTAATTCTTTCAACATTTGTTACAAAAATATCATCTCCAACAATTTGAATTTTATTACCTATAAGGGATGTGAGTTTTACAAATCCATCCCAATCTTCTTCTGCTAATCCATCTTCAATTGATATAATTGGAAAATCTTTTGTTAATGAAATATAAAAGTCTATCATTTGATCACTTGTTAATTTTTTATCACCTTCACCTTTTAATATATATTTTCCATCTTCATAAAATGAAGAAGCAGCGGGATCTAAAGCTATGAATATATCATGTCCTGGTTTATAACCAGCTTTTTCAATAGCTTTAACAATAACTTCTAAAGCTTCTCTGTTTGATTTTAAATTTGGAGCAAAACCACCTTCGTCACCAACAGCAGTTGATAATCCCATGCTATGTAAAACAGTTTTTAGGTTGTGGAAAACTTCAGTTCCCATTCTAATTGCTTCTTTAAAAGATTTAGCAGATATTGGCATTATCATGAATTCCTGTAAATCAACATTATTGTCTGCATGTTTTCCACCATTTAAAATGTTCATCATAGGTACTGGTAAAACCTTTGCATTTGTTCCACCAATATATCTATATAAAGGTATTCCAAGTTCGTTACTTGCAGCTTTTGCACAAGCAATAGAAACTCCTAAAATAGCATTTGCACCAAGTTTTGATTTATTAGGTGTTCCATCAAGTTCTATTAATTTTTTATCAATACTAACTTGATCAAAAACATATTCTCCAATCAATTCCTCAGCAATAATATCATTAATATTTTTAACAGCATTTAAAACACCTTTTCCTAAATATCTTGATTTGTCCCCATCTCTTAATTCTACAGCTTCAAATTCTCCTGTTGATGCTCCAGATGGAATTGCTGCTCTTCCTATTATTCCACTTTCAAGTAAAACATCAACTTCTATAGTTGGGTTTCCTCTAGAATCAAGTATCTCTCTACCAATTATGTTTTCAATGTAACTCATAATTTCTCCTTGAAAATTATTTATTCAAAAGAAAATATATAAAATTATAACAAAAGTTCAATAAATATTTTTATCAAATAAGCCAATGTTAATTATAAATAATTTTAAAATAATTTGCATTGAAAAATAATTATAATTTTGTAAAATTATTGAAAGAATAAGGGACAGAGATTTTATGAAAAAATCTTTATTTGTTATATTTAGTTTTTTAATATTTTTAATTTTTTCTTCCTCTGTTTTTTTTGTTAATTCATCAAGTGAAACAAAAATAAATTTTTCAATTTATGCAAGTAAAAATATTTCTGGTTTAATAGGTGCAAAGTATTTAAATATTAAAATGCTCCTACCGCAAACATTTGAAAATTCAGTAATGTCCCAAACTATACCAGACTCCAATATGAGATTCTATTTTTCACCTGAAAATTATAAAGTTCAAAATATATATCAAGATAAATATGGGAATAAGGTACTTGAATTACAATGGAATAAATTAAATTCATCTACGATTGAGTTTAATTTTAGTGGATTACTTGAAATTAAAAAACCAAGCTATTTTTTAAATGATACAATTGATGATTTAAAAAAGAATTTATCTTCTGATTTACTTATTTATATAAATGAAGAGACTGAAAATATCCCAATAAATATTGATGAATTTAACTATATAGCAAAACAGATTCTTAAATATTCAAATAATGAGTTTATTATTATTTATAATTTAATTAATTTATTAAGAAGAGAAATAAATTTTAACTATAATTATGATGATTATAAAGCTCAGGATGTTCTTTTAAATAGGGAAGGAAATAGAGAAGGGATTCTCCATTTAATAATGGGTATTTTAAGAGCAATGTCTATACCATGTAGAGCTGTTCTTGCATATTCTATACCAATAGAAAGAAAATCTATCAAAAATATTGATTTAGAATTAAAATATGAAAAAGGGATTTATACTTTTATTGAAGTTTATTTCCCCTCAGTAGGTTGGATTCCAATTGACCCTTTCGAATATTATGCTTTTCCTACAAGACCTTTTATTAAAATAGGTGTTGCTTTAGATTTTTTGAATATACCTTATTTTAATTATGAAACAGATATTAAAAATGCAAAATTTTTTGAAGATTACTCTATAAATATAGAAAATATAATTGATAATTTTTTTATTGCTGAAAATTATAATTTAGATAAGAGTTTTAGTTCATTAATTTTTTGCCCTGAAAATATAAAGAATTATATGGATGATATACTAGAAATTAGCTTAGCAAACTTTAATATTCCTATAAATAAATATGAAAAAAAACAGGTTTCAAATGAACTAATAATAAAAAACAGAAATAATTTTATAGAAATTCCTTTTGATATTAAAAATTATTATCAACCAATAATATTTAATAGAGAAATTAAATTAAAAAGAATAGATATACCAATTGTTAATATTAGCGGTGAAGGTAGGATACAAATATACATATATAAATATATTAATGGAGAAATTTCTAAACAGCCTGTTTTAACTTCTTTTTATAAAAGTACTAGATCTTTTTCTTTTGGCTCAAATAATATTAATGATCTATATGTTTCTTTTAGTTTCCCTGAAAATAAATTACAAGCTGGAGAATATCTTATTGTTGTAAAAAATATTTTAAATACAACTTATAAAGGTTATTATTATGGGATTAATTATATTGAAAACAAAGTTTATAAAAATATTTTTAAAATAGATGATAAGAGAAATATTTACACAAATTATAATTTGATTATGAATGTATTTTTTGAATAAGTAATTATGAATACAACTCTAAATTATTATAAAGGATAAAAAATGAAAGGTTATGCTGATATATTAGTTGGATTACAATGGGGTGATGAAGGGAAAGCCAAAATTGTTGATTATTTATCTAAAAATTATGATATTGTTGTTCGATTTCAAGGTGGAGCCAATGCAGGACATACTGTTTATAAGAATGGCTCTAAATTTGTTTTTCATTTAATTCCATCTTCAATTTTGAATCCAAAAACAATTGCTGTTATTGGTAATGGTGTAGTTTTTGACCCTCAGGTATTTTTTGAAGAGATGGATTTTGTTAAAAAATCGTTAGCAAATGTTGAGGATAGAATTTATATTTCAGATAAAGCAACCTTAGTTTTACCAGTTCATAAAAAAGTAGATGTTTTAAGAGAATCAAAAAATCCAATAGGAACAACAAAAAGAGGTATCGGTCCAGCATATGAAACAAAAATAACAAGAACAGCATTAAAATTATGTGATCTTTATAATTCTGATTTTGAAAAAAAGTTCGAAGTTTTAATGAATTTTTTTGGATTTGAAAAAAATTGTGATGAATATATAGAGAATATTAATTTTATTAATGAGTTTAAAGATAGATTAAAAAAATATATAATAAAAACAGAATATTATTTAAATAAAGAATTACAGAATGGAAAAAAAGTATTATTTGAAGGGGCTCAAGGGGTTTCTCTTGACCTTGATTTTGGTACATATCCTTATGTAACAGCTTCAAATACAGTAGCATCTTATGCTCTTGTTGGAAGTGGGGTTCCTTACAATTATATAAAAAATATTTATGGTATATTTAAAATATATAATACAAGAGTGGGGGAAGGACCATTTCCAACAGAAATGGAAAGTAAAATAGAAGAAGTTATTCAAAGAAAAGGGAATGAGTTTGGGTCAACCACTGGAAGGAAAAGAAAATGTGGCTGGTTGGATTTACAACAAATCAAATATAATTGTATGATTTCAGGTGTAAACAAACTAATATTGACAAAGATAGATATTTTTTTAAATCTTGAAAAATTTTATGTTTGTTATAAATACAAGGATAAAAGATCAAATGAAGTTGTAGATTTTTTTCCAGTTGAGGAACTTGAAAATTTTACTCCTATTTATGAAGAATTTGCAGGTTTTAGTTCATATAAAGATAAGAATTTTAAACTTTTTATAAAATATTTAGAACATAAATTAAATTTACCTGTAGTTTTACTATCAGTAGGTCCAGATGATAGGGACATTATAAAAAGAAAATGATTTTTTTGAAAAGAGTTAAAAATAAAATAATTTAAATAATTTTTTAGTTTTATAAAGTTTAGATAATTTTTTTGGATATTTTAGTAAAAAAATAAAAAAAGAATGGAGGTTTTAAATGAACAAGCATCCATATTGGATAAAAGTGTCCGATAAAGATTGGTTTGATTGGAGATGGCAAATAGCAAATAGAGTAACAGATCCTTTTCAACTTGCAGAAATTATGGGTTGGGATAAAAATAAAGCCCAAGAGATTTCTAATTACTTAAAAATATTGAGAATGGCAATTACTCCATATTATTTATCATTAATAGATATGAATGATTATGAGAATGATCCTGTTTTTAAACAAGCAGTCCCTACTGTTTTTGAAACAAAGATATCTCTTAATGATATGTCTGATCCTCTTCATGAGGATATCGATTCCCCTGTTCCATTAATAACTCATAGATATCCAGATAGAGTTTTATTTTTAGTTACAGATCAATGTTCGATGTATTGTAGACATTGTACAAGAAGAAGATTAGCAGGGCAGACTGATAAACCTGCAAGTGATGATTTAATAAATAATGCAATAGAATATATAAGAAAAACAAAAGAAGTTAGAGATGTTTTGATATCTGGTGGAGATCCATTAACTTTGTCTGATGAAAGATTGGAAAGGATAATAAAAGCAGTAAGAGAAATTTCTCATGTTGAAATCATTAGAATTGGTTCAAGAGTCCCTGTTGTTTTACCAATGAGAATAACTGATGATCTCGTTAATATGTTAAAAAAATATCATCCAATCTATTTAAACACTCATTTTAATCATCCTAAAGAACTTACCTTAGAATCAAAAGAAGCTTGTGAAAAATTAGCAAATGCAGGAATTCCTCTTGGAAACCAAACCGTTTTATTAAGGGGGATAAATGATGATCCAAAAATTATGAAAAGATTAATGCAACTTCTATTAACAATAAGAGTTAAACCATATTATATATACCAATGTGATTTATCACAAGGAATAGAGCATTTTAGAACAAAAATATCAAAAGGTATTGAGATTATTGAATATATGAGAGGTCATACAACAGGGTTTTCTGTTCCAACCTTTGTTGTTGATGCTCCTGGTGGTGGTGGAAAAATACCTGTAATGCCTAATTATTTAATTTCAATGTCACCAGAAAAAGTTGTTCTAAGGAATTATGAAGGTTTTATTACAACATACACAGAACCTAACTATCAGCAACAAGAATTGAAAGGTAATGAAAAATATTTAAAAGAAGAATTTCTTTCTAAAGATGGAGTTGCAAAATTATTAAATGGTGAGCAAATTTCACTTGTACCTAAAGATAATATGAGAGAAAAAAGGCATCAAAAGTATAAAAATAAAAAAGAACAATAAAAATAAATAAAAAAGAAAGATTTATAAATTAAAAATGCTATAATTAAAATTGATAAGAAAAGAGGGAAATAAAATTCCCTCTTTTTTTTATATTTGTTCTTTGTAAGATTTTATAAAACCACTATTAAAAAATTTGTATGCTGTTATATAGTTAATGGTTAAAATTGAGGTTGTGCTAATAAAAGCAGAAAATCTTTTTATTAAAAAAAATCCTATATAAATTAAACCAATAGATTCAAGAGGAATAATTCCAATTTTGTTTAAAAGAAAAATGAGGATAGGTATCTCAGGGAATATAAAACTATCCTTGATAAACATAACTGGAAATAAAGATAATAATATTAAAGTAACTTCAAAAAAGGATAATGGAACTTTAAAAATTTGATAAAAAAAAGCAAATGAAAGAGTTGAAAATATAATTGCCCCATCAAAATTAAAAGCAATTCCTAAAGATGAAAATGTTGATGATAAATTTTCATCAACTCCTAAATTTTTATTTGAATGAAAATATATATTTGCATAATTAGGATAAACAGAACCAAAAGCGAATGCAGAAATTTGAGCTCCTAATATTGATTTAAAGAAATTCAATGGATTTGATTTAGTTATAATAAAAACAAGTATAAAAGGTAAAACATAGCTTTGGATAAAAAGTGCAAAAATAAAAATAATTATATATTTTATAAGGTACAAGATATATTGAGTATTAATTATTTCTTTAACTAAATTGTAAGTAACAAAAAATATTATTAGTGAAAAAATTTCAGCAGAAAATAAAGATATATAATTAATAACTTCATCAATTGCTTGAATAACATTTAATAAAATTTGCCCTCTTTTAACAGAATAGATTAAAGATACTCCAATGATAAGTGATAAAACAATTGTTGGGATAATTAAAGCTGGATTTGCACCTATAACTTCTAAAAAGGATTCAGGGATTATTCTTGAAATAGAATTGATATCTTTATAAATAGGTATTAAAATATCTGAAGGAATCTTAGCATCGAAAACTTTTAAACCTTCTCCTGGTTTCAATAAGAATCCAAACAAACTTGATTGAATTAATGCAAAAAAAGCAAAAGCAATAGTTATAGCTAAATAGATTCCTATAACATTGATAATTTTAGTGTTTTCTTTTAATCTATAAAATGCAATAATAAGAGAGATGAAAATCATTGGTTTTGCAATAAATAACATAAATTTGAAAAATAGATTTTCAATAATTCTGAAAAAATCATTTATAAAACTAATCGAGGGCAAAAATAATCCTAAAATAATACCTAAAGATAAAGCTATTAAAGATTTTATCCAAATTTTCAAAATAACCTCCTTTTTTGTCTTTATTTTTTAAAATATAAATGAAATTAATAATTATTCAATATTGCAATTTTAATCTTTCCGTCAAAAAGTTAATTTTTAATAAAAAGAGAATGTAATAGAAATAGAACAAAGAAGGATAAAAAAAATTAAAATAATGAAAAGTATTTCATTAAAATTAATTAAAATAATTAAAATAGTTTAAAATAATTTAAAAAAAGTATTGACATATGTTTAATTTAATATTAAATAAATAAAAAAATTGGAGGAAAATATGAAAAGAAAAATATTTTCTATTTTAATTCTGTTATTGTTTCTTTTACCATTTATGCTTTTATCTCAAGAAGGAACAATGACTCAACAAGCAGGTAGTTCATCTTCTTCTCAAGCACCAGTAAATCCTTCAGGTACAGAAGAGAATAAAGTTGCTAAAAGTGAATTAAAGATATATGAAACTCCTAATATGACATATCTTCCATTAAATTCTATTTTTGAAATTAAAGCATCAGATGAGATAGCAGGAGTTGATTATATTGAGTATTCTATTAATGAAAAAGGATTTGTAAAATATACTGAACCTATTAAATTTACTCAAGAAGGAATTTATACTTTAATATATAGAGCTTACGATAAATTGGGAAATGTTATTTTTTCTAAGACTATAGTTTTTTGTGTTGATGGTTCTGCTCCAAATTTACAATTAATTCCATCATCAGCTATATATGAATGGAGGGGATTAAATTATATACCAGCTAATTATCAATTTTATTTTAATGCATTTGATAAATTTTCAGGAGTTAAATCTATATTTTATTCTATTAATGATAGTGAATTTATTGAATATAAAGGACCAGTTAAGTTTGAAAAAGGTGGAAGCTATGTTTTAAAATATTATGCAATTGATAATGTTGGTAATTTTTCAAATATTTATCTTTATAGTTTTATTGTTGATGATATAGCTCCAATAGTAAAAATAAATATTGTAGGAAATTATTTTACTAAAGAAAGCAATATAATTGCAACATCTCAAACTAAATTTTTTGTAGAAGCTTTTGATAAAGATTCTGGTGTAAAAATTATTTTAGTTTCTATTGATGGAAAAGAGTATTTACCTTATGCTGGAGAGATTAATTTTGCTTCTGAAGGTGAACATACAATATCTGTTCAAGCTATTGATTTTGTAAATAATATTTCAGAGATAATTCAAATGAAAATTATTATAGACAATACTCCACCAACAGTTGAACATTCTGTTAATTTAGGAAATAATCAATAATTAATTTTTATAAATATAAACTAAATATTAAAAAAGAGAGGAATATAAATTCCTCTCTTTTTATTTAAATTTATTTTTTAATAAAAGCAAAAAATTCAAATAAAAAATAAAAAATCAGATTTTTCTTTTTATCACATTGTTTTATAATTTGTTATAATAATATTTCCAACATTGTCTTTAATATAATTAAAATTTTCAAGACTTATTTTTATAAAGTTGTTTGTTTCATCTTTTAATTTAATAGATTTTTTTATTATATTTATCTCATATAAGATGTAATTTTTACCTTCAAAAATTACTATTGAGCCTTCTTCGGGATAATTATCTTTAATTTGTTTATAATTTTCATATTCATATGATAAACAGCATAGTAATCTTCCGCAATAACCAGAGATTTTTAAAGTATTTAATGGAGCATTTTGAATTTTAGCCATTTTTATTGATATAGGTTTTAAGACATTTAAAAAAGATTTACAACAAAGTTCTCTCCCACAGATACCGATACCCCCTATATATCGTGCTTCATCTCTAACACCTATTTGATGTAATTCTATTCTTTTTTTAAATATTGCTGCGAGTGATTTTACAAGTTCTCTAAAATCAACCCTTCCATCGGAGATAAAGTAAAAAATTACTTTTTTATCATCTAAAAATTGATGTGCAGTTATTGGTTTCATTTTTAAATTAAATTTTAAAATTTCTTTTTTAAAGATTTCAAATGATTCTTTAGATCTTTTTTTATAAAATTCATATTTTTTTAAATCATCTTCAGTAGGTATACCTAAAATAGTTCCATCAATTTTCATATAATTAAGCGGGTCAGTTTCATTTAAAACCATTGTTTCATTTTTTTCAAGTAAATTGAAGTCAATATTATCGGTAGTTGACAAAGTTGTTTCATCAATTTCACTTTCAATTTTATTATGATTTGATTGGTTTAAAATTTTATTTATTTCTTCTAAATTTGTTTCTTTTTCCAAATATAAAAATTCTGCAATATCAAGACCATGTTTAGAATCAATTTTAACAAGTTGTTTGAAATTAAAATCAAACTTAACACTAGAATAATAAAGGTTTATAGAACTATTATGTAATACTCTACAACTATATAAATAATATTTGTTTGTATCTATATTTTCAATATTGTTCATAAAAACTCCAATTAAATTTTTATATTCAATAGAATTCCTTCAATTTCTTTTATTAAAGAAAAAATTTTATTTTGAGAAGAAAGCAAACTTTCAAGTAAAGCTAAATATTTATCATTTATGTTTAATATTAAAATATAATATTTTTCTGATATATCATCATATCTTTTTTTATCTTTTAAAACTTTTAATTTATGAGATTTGTTAATTGTTAAAGAAAGAAATCCACCAAGTAAATGTTTATATTCATTTAAAGTTTCTTCATCTCGAGATTGAATATATAGATTCCCTTTTTTTATAATTTCAGATATTAAACTTTCAGGTTCATATTCCGAAAATTCATCTATTAAATCTAAATAAAGTACTTCATTAAAAAGTAATGAAAAATTATTTAATTTATCTTTGTTTTCTATATTTTTTTTACCTTTTAATTTCCCTTTATTTTTAATATTTTCAGTAGATTCTTGTTTGTTATTTAAACTATTTATAATAGGGTTCAAATTATTTAACATTTTTATATTCCTTTAAATTTCTTATTTATTAAATTAATTACAGTTTTTTTTATATAATCAAAATTACTTTCAATTCCATTTTCGAAAGGAATTTTATTTAATATATTATTGAAATTGAAATAATAATAAAAACTAATTTGAAACCCTTCTTTTACTTTATCAAAATATTCTTTTTCTCTTTTTTCTATTCTATCTTTATTTAAGAAAACATCATTATCTTTGTTTTTGTGAAAATAAAATATTAAATCAGGTTTAATAATTTTGAATATATTTTTTCCTATCAATTTATCAATCTTTATAAATTCTTTTAATCTTTTTTTATCATATTTATTTTTAATACTGCTAATATTTAATATATGTGGATAAATTTGATAAGCAAATGTAGAAAAATGAGATCTATCAAAAAGAAATAAAAAGTTATTATTTTTTTTTGTATTATTTTTTATTGTAATGTTTTTAATGTACTCAATATGTTCATACCTATCTGCTAAAAACAAAAAATATTCAGTAAAATTAGACATTGATATATCTTTATTTAATAAAATTTCTCTTATATATTTTCCAACCTCGGTATTTCCAGGTTCTTTGGTTTTAATAATTTTAATATTTTTAAAATTTTCATTAAGAAAATTGTAGATTAGATCAATTTGAGTAGATTTTCCTGTTTTATCTAAGCCTTCAAAAATAACATTTATAGAATTATTTATCATTATCTTTTAACTTTAATTTCTCCGTTGTATTTTACACCTTCTTCTATTAGGATTCTTGGAGTAGTAATGTTGCCAGTTATTTTACCTGTAGAATAAATTTTTATAAAAGTTTTTGCAATAATATTCCCTGTAAATTCTCCTCCTATTTCTATTATATCAGCTTCAATATCACAATTTGCTTTTCCTTTTGTTCCTATTATAACTTTAGAAGTAGATTTAATTTTTCCAATAAATTCACCATCAATTCTAAGAACTGTATTTAATTCAAATTCACCTTTAAGTTTAGTATTTTCAAAAATAAAATTACTAACAACATTTTCGCTTTGTATATTTTTTAAATTAACTTGTTTTGTATCTTCCATATAAACTCCATCATAAATATTTAAAAAGCCAAAATAAATATTATTTTTCGAAAAATTATAAATATTTTTTATTAAGTAAATCTATTCTTAAATTATATGAAATTAAAAATTATTAGTATAATAAAACAAATAACTAATTGGATTAACTGGGCTTCCATTGATTTGTACTTCATAATGCAAATGTGAACCAGTAGCTCTACCAGTTTGCCCTTGTTTTCCAATTATTTGTCCTTTTTTAACAAATTGATCCTTTCTAACACCAATATATGATAAATGACCATATAAAGTAGAGTAACCATAATTTGTCATATTTCCATCCATATGAGTTATGATAATACATAAACCATAACCCATTCTTGTTCCAGCAAAAGTAACAATCCCATCAGCAGTAGCAACAATAGGAGCTCCATAACCTCCATTTAAATCAATTCCTGAATGAAATCTTAAAAGTCCATTAAAAGGGTCTCTTCTAAATCCGAAATAAGAAGTTATAATAGCTTTTTGATCATAAAATGGATGCCTTGAAGGAATCCATTTGGACATCTTTGAAAGGGCTTCTTTTCTATCATAAACTTCTTTAAAAAACCCTTCAAGTAAAAAAGTTTTATCTAAAATAATATTTGTTTGATCAAAAATTGAAATATTTTTTGCTTCTTCTGGGTTAATTTCTATGCCACCTGAATTATCAGAATCAAAATTATTATTTCTATATGATTTTGAAACTTTGCTATAAAGATTTATTAAGTTTAAAATCTGATAATATATCAAATTTGTTTTATTTGTTAAATTTTTAAAATTATTCTCTAAATTTGTTAGATTAATTTTATATTCAGAAACTTCTTGGGAATATATTGATAGTCTAGAAATTGAAATGAAAACAAGAAAAATTATAATACTTATAAATATAATAAAGAAAGCAAGTGTAAAATTTGAAAGATGAATATTTTTAATCTTTTTGTGATTATGAGGGATTAGCATTATTGTGAGTTTTTCATTTCCTTTTTTTAAGAACTCTTTCCACCCTTTTTTAATTTTATCTAGAATTTTCAGAAATCCCTCATAAATATCATTAAAAACTTTCTTTTCAATTGCTTTGTATGTTTTCATTTATTTAACCTTAAGGTTTTATATTTTTGTTGAAAAAAATTAAAAAATAATCATTTTATTTATAAGTAAATTTTTAATATTTTTTTTAAAAAAGTCAAGTTTTAAATTATTTTATATAAATATTTAATTTATGGATAATAGTAATTTTTATATTGATACACATTGCCATCTAGATTTTATTACAAAGGATGATAATATTTTAAAAAATATAATTATAAATTCAGAAAAAATTGGAATAAAATATATATTTAATATATCGACAGATTTTTATAATTTTTTTTATTTTGCCAATAGACTGAAAGATTATAAGAATATTTTTTATTCTATAGGTCTATCTCCAAATGATTTAAATAGTTTAAAAAATATTAATGATAAAAAAAAGTTTATTAAAGAGAATATTGATAAAGGATTAAGTTTATATAGAGATAAAATTATAGGTGTTGGAGAAATAGGGCTTGACTATTATTGGAACAAAGAAAACAAAGAACAACAAAAAGAGATATTTTTGGTTCAAGTTGAAAGTGCAATAAAAAATAATCTTCCTATAATTTTGCACATTAGAGATGCTTTTAATGATCTTTTGGAAATCTTTTATTCTTATAAAAATATTTTTGAAAAGACCAACATAATTTTTCATTGTTTTTCAGGAAATATTGAAATTATAAAAAATTTGGAAAAATTAAATTTAAATTTTTATTATTCATTTGCTGGAAATATAACATATGATAAAAGTTTTAATTTGAAAGATTCATTTTATTATTTACCAATAGATAAAATAATTCTTGAAACAGATTCCCCTTTTTTAACTCCTGTTCCTAAAAGAGGTGAGAAGAATAGTCCAAATAATATTATATATACCTATAAATATTGTTGTAATTTGAAAAAGATTGAAGAAAATATATTTAAGGAGATTATAGCTAAAAATGTCTTTGAAATTTTCAACAAAACTTTATTCGGCACCTATAGCAGGTTATACTAACAATTATTTAACCTATTATTTTCATTTGGGAGGAGCTGATTATATTTATTCAGAAATGTTTAATGTGAACGAGATTATTAGATTTAAAGACAAGTTAGAAAAAATATTTAAAAGAAAAGATTATAAATATATTATTCAAATTTTTGGAAAATATGGTGATCCTTTTGATGTTGCTTCTAATCTTGTTCAAGAATATTGTGATGGAATAGATATAAATTCAGGATGTCCAGTAAAAAAAGTTATAAAAGCTCAAGGAGGAGCTTTTCTTTTAAAAGATCCTTTTAAAATGTACAAAATTGTAAAAAGTGTTAAAGATAGTGTAGATATCCCGGTTTCTATAAAGATTAGGCTTGGTTTTGATAAGATTGAAATTTTTGAAATATTAAGTTCTCTTTTTGAAGCAAAGCCTAATTTTATTACAATACATTTTAGAACTGCAAAAATGCTTTTTAGTGGTAAAGCAAATTATGATATTGCATATGAAATTGAGGATAAATTTAATGAGCAGGCAAAAAAATTAAATATAAAATTAATTTATAATGGTGATATAGATAGTCCTCAAAAAGCATATGAAATAATAAAAAATCATAATCCTTATGGATTAATGATAGGTAGAAAAGCTTTATATGATCCTTTTATCTTTCATAGAATTAAATATTATTTTTATTCAAATTTTTATGATATAGAACAATATAAAAGTTTAAATAATTTAAAAAAAATTCCAATTTTTTGGTTTAAAGATAAAAATTTTCAAAATTTAGCAATATTGATAGGTTTGTATAATAAATTAAAAAATGAGAAATTTTATTTTTATGAAAATGAAAAAAATTTTAAAATTGAAGAAGAAAATATAAATATAAAATATTCAAATATAGTACATTTTAGAAAAATTGCACATAAACTTTTAAAAAATGTTTACGACTCAAAAGAAATAAAAAATTTTATAAATAAGAGTTTAGATATAGAGAAAATTTTATTTCTTTTAATACAAAAAAGGAAATCTTATATTAAATAAGATTTGAAACAATTTTATTGAAATAATTTTTATCTAAAGGTTTTATTAAATAATCATCAATACCTATTGCTAAAAGTTCACCTTTTTTTATAATATCTTCTTCTTTATCTATTACATTAATTGAAACATCAGAATAATTTGGATTATTTTTTAGATTTGATAATAAATTTTTAACATTTTCAAAATTTAAATTTGATATATCTATAATAATTAATAATGGAGAAGGTATATCATCAATTGATTTTGTGAATTGCTCTAAAGTAAAATACTTTTCTTCAAAAAAATCAGATAAATAGGGTTTAATATTTTCATTATATTCAATAAGATATATTAATTTTTTTTCAGGCATAACAAGTGAATATTGTCCTAAAGTTTTATTGAAATCTTTTGAAATAGTTAGATAAAATGTAGATCCTTTTCCTTTACCTTCAGATTCAGCCCAAGCTCTTCCATCATGAATCTTTGCTATATTTTTAACTATTGCAAGCCCAAGTCCTTTTCCACCAGCTAAAAATTCAAAGTTTCCTGAAAAGTGATGTGAAGCATCTTTAATTACAAAAAATTTTTCAAATATTTTTTCTAAATATTGTTCTTCTATTCCTATTCCTGTATCTTTTACATAAATTATATATTCTTTTTCATTATCTGTAAAACCAATTGTTATTTTTCCAAAGTCAGGTGTATTTTTTATTGCATTAGAAATATAATTATATAAAGCTTGTATTAAAAGCTCTTTATCAGCATAAAATATAGTATTATTAGTATTTATTTCATAATTAAAATTAAGATTTCTTGTTTCAAAAATAGAGGAAAATTCATTTTTTATTTTTTGAAAAAGATCACTTATGTTTATAAGATCAATATTTATATTGATTTTTGAAGTTCTTAATCTAGAAAAGTCAGTAATATCATCAACAATAGAAATAAGTTTATCTATATTATTTTGTATAATTTTTAAGATATCTTTTAATTTAGGGTTAAGTTCACCAAATGCTCCATCAACTATAAGGTCTATAAAACCTTTTATTATAGATATGGGGGTTCTAAGTTCATGAGAAGAAATTGAGATAAAATTTTCTTCCATTTTATTTAAATATAAAAGTCTTTTGTTTATATTTTGTAAGACTTTAAATGAATTTTCAAGTTCATTGTTTGCTTTAGTTAGTTCTTTAATTTTATCTTCAAGTTTTTTAACTAAATCGGTTGAATATTCCTTTAAATATTTTATCTGTTTATCTTTATCCTCTATTTCTTCTTTTTCCCCTTTTATATATTTAAAAAGGATATTAATAAAATTTTTATCTATTGGTTTTGAGATAAATCCATCACATCCAGCTACAATAGACTTTTCTTTTGAACCTTCTGAAATATCTGCAGTTAAAGCTATTATTTTTATATTATTCAATTCAGGAATAGATCTAATTTTTGTTGTAATCTCAAGTCCAGATAGATCAGGTAAATTTATATCCATCAAGATAATATCTGGTTTTATTCTCTTAGCAAGTTCAATCCCCGATAAACCATCTTTAGCTTCATAAAAAGAAAATCCTTCTTTTTCGACGATTTTTTTTACAAGTAAAATATTATAATAATTATCTTCTATATATAAAATTCTTTTCATAAAAAAGATTAAACCTTTCTTGATTTGCTTGTAAATATATATTCATGAATAATGTTTTGATCATGAGGAGTAATTTTTATAAATTTTACAAAAAATATAAATTTATTTCCTTTTTTAAGGACCCTTATTATTTTTCCATACGCATTGATATTATTTCTATTGAGATAAATAGTTAATTTGATAATTTGATTTGCTTTAGATTCTTTTAATGTTTCAAAACTAACTCCACCTGCTGAAATATCAATAACAGTTCCATCATATTCTGCAGTATCAACTATTAATTTTGATTTTCCTTCATTTGTAATTTTTTGATATGCAAATGAATATGTAATATAAAATTGTGCTTCTTTTCTTAAATATTTTCTTTTCTGATATCTTATTAGTTCATTTGTATGTTTTATAAAAAGTCCCTGGAGATGATGTTCTGATACCTCTTCTTCTATCTGAGAGTTAAAAGAATATCCAGCATCATTTTCCATAAAGAAAAAACATGTAACTGGTTTAATCCAGTCTTTTATATCATCTCTTTGAGGTTTTTTAACAACAAGACCACCTTCAACATTTAAAATAACTTCAGAAAAAAAGTATCCATATTCTTTGATAAAAATTCTAATTTTTTTACCAACAGGTATATTTCGGGTAGAAGTTATTGGAGTGCTCTTTGAAAAAATAAAATCAAGCTTATTTAATATTTTATAACAAATATTCTTTTCTTTTTCTTTATCAATATTTGAAAGTGTTTCTGGAGGTAAATTAGGTATATAGTTCAATATTTTATTAATGAATGATTCTATATTTGGTTTTTTTGAAGCTAAACTAAATGGATTAGGGTATTGACTCAAATCTATGTATTTATACATTAACGAAATTTCATCATCAGTAAATCCTTTTTCTTTGAAAAAAGATTTAAAAACCTGAAAATCTTTAGATTTTAATTTCATGTAATTTTGAAATTGTTTAGATTTTTTTACTTTATCAAATAAGAATATTATTAAAAAAACAAGTAAAACTATTATTAAAAATATAACAATACTTTTTGTATCAGCTGGTTTAAGTTCAACATCTAAAGCAAGAAAAGTATTATAAAATAAATAGATTAACATATTGATAAATTCCAAATATTTATTTTAATTTTTCTTAATCTAATATTAATATTATATTAATAATAAAAATTTTCAAATATATTTATATTTATTGAAAAAAAAAACTTAAAATGTATCATCTTATAGATGAGAAAAATTTTAAAACTGAGAGATATTTCTACCTTTAAAATAGGTGAAAAAAAAATCTTTTTATTTCTTCCAAAAAATGTTGGTGAATTAATTAATTATATAAATAAATATAAATCAAATAACTATTTCTTTTTTGGGCATGGTTCAAATGTATTATTTGATGAAAACATAGATAAAGTGATAATTAGTTCATCATTTATGAATAAATTAAATTATGAGAAAAATGATCTTATTGTAGGGGCTGGTATTCATAGTTCTTTTTTAGCAGTTCTATCATTTATATTAAACATTGAAGGATATGATTTTTTGCATCTTTTACCAGGTTCTATAGGTGGCGCTGTTTATATGAATGCAAGATGTTATGAATCAGAAATATCAAATATAAATTTAGAAATAGAATCAATTGAAATAAGAAAAAATAATCAAAAATATGAGATATTTTTTAAAAAAAGATTAACAAAAGATTGCAATTTTTCATATAAAAAATCTATTTTTCAAAATAATGGGGAACTTATTTTTAGAGTAAGATTTAAAGATTTTTTTAAAGATGATAATCAAAAGAAAATATTTGAATTGATAAAAGATGATTTAAATATTTATTTTATAAAGAAAATATCTGGTTTTCCAAAATTAACGAACTTAAAAAAATTTTATAAAGTTTATAAATTAAAAAGGATATTAAAATTAGTTGATAAAGAAATTAAAAAAAAGAAAATTGAAAATTGTCAAAATTTAAAAATATTTATTGATAAAAGAGCAAAAATATATGAAAATTTATCAAAAATTGAAAATGACAGGGTTTTGAAAAAACATTTTAAATATAAATCATGTGGTTCTGTTTTTAAAAATAATTATTCTTTTGGGGTTCCAATTGGTAAACTTGTAGATGATTTAGGTTTAAAAGGTTATAAGATAAATGGTGTTTCAGTTTCACCTTTTCATGGGAATATTATTATAAATTATAAGAATGGTAGAATAGAAGATTATATTAAATTAAAAGAATTTATTAAAGAAAAAATAAGAGATAAATATGGATTTATTCCTGAGGAGGAAGTTATAATTGTCAAATAGTTATTTATTTTTAGATGTTGGAAACAGTTTTGTTAAAGTATTTTATTTGAAAGATTTTGAAAAGAAATTATTTAAAAATATTTTTCATATTTTTTCTTATATTGATAAGAATAATATAGTTAAAATAAAAAATAAAGATATAGAAGAAAATGATTATAGTGATCTTAATAATTTAATAAAAGAAATTTTAAAAAATAATAATTTATTTATTTATTATATTGAAGTGAATTTTAAGATTTTTTCAAAATTAGAAAGATATTTTCAAAAATTTTCAAAAGAAAAAAATATAAATCTTTCTTTTGAAAAATTATCTTATTTTACATTGAATAATAAATATTATTTTAATTATAAACCAAAAGAGTCATATGGAAGTGATAGAATTGCTCTTTTACTTTATTCTTATCATTTAAATAACTATTTTTCAAATGTTTTCAAAAGTATAAAGATCTTTAATTTTGGAACTGCTATGACTATTGAAAATATTGAGGAAAATAGATATTTAGGAGGTTTAATATCTTTATCTTTTTTTTCAGAATTAAAAACTTTCAAAATATTTACAGATAGGATAGATGATTTAACATATAATTGGGGAAATTTTTATAATTATTTCCAAAACAACATAAAAAATCTTCTTTTTAATTTTCTTAAAAAAGAAAATAATAATATTTTTGAATTGAAAGAAATTAATATAAAAGAAAATTTATTAAAAGAATTTTTTGATAATATTATTTGTAATAATACTACCAAAGATTCAGTCTTTTGGGGATCTTTTTTAAAATTTTTGAATTTATTTGACTGTTATTTTTTTTCTAAATTTTCAAAAAATCTATATATATTTGGGGGAGATATTTTTAATTTTGAATTAATTTTTTTAATATTGATTAAATTATATATTTTAAATAATTATTTTTATTATAAAAATGGGAAAAACTTTGGGATTATTTTATTAAAAGAAAATACTTTTCTTTTGTTTAAAATAAGTTATTACAAAAACTATAATAAAATATCAATAAAAAAAATGAATAAAATAAAAATTTATTTAAAAAATGGTGATCTTTCAAAAAAATATTTAAAAATTAAAGAAAGAATAGAAAAAATTGATAATTTGGATCTGTTTTTATTTGATAATAATATTCCTATAAAAGGATTAATTTTAGAAATTATATTGAAAAATTAAAACTCATTATTTTATCCAATTTTCGAAAATAAATATGATAGTATCTTATAAAAAACCTAACAAAATAATTTAGGAAATTTTTATGAATCAAAAAATTAATAAATTAAAAAAAATTTTATTGATATTTTTATTATTAAATATTCTTAATTTTTTATTTTCATGCTCTAATACCCCTGAATCTATTGTTAAAAAATATTTTAAATATCTGAAAGATGAAAAATATGAAAAAATTGAAAAAGAACTACTTTATGGAAAAAGCAAGGAAAAATTTGTTGAGTATTTAAATTCAATAATAAAAGATCAACAATACTATGATGAATTTGTTAAATATAATAAAGAGGTTAAAGGATTTAAGTTTCTTGAATATCAAGAATATCCAGAAGATGAGATTGCTATAAAATTTATAATATTAGGTGAAAATGGAAAGAATATAGAAACAGTTTGGTGGAGATTAAAAAAAATAAACAATAAATATTATATAATAAAGTTTTCTAAAAATTAAATTTTAAAATTAAAATAAAAATGAAAAAAAAAATATTTCTTTTAATCTTTTTAATTTTCCTTTCATTTTTTTATTCTTTTGATCTTTTCAAAATTAATAGTTATAATAGTATTTCATATTATATTCCAGTTTTTTTTAATCTAAATTCATCGAATTCAGATATAAAATCAGAGCTTGAAAAAAATGCAATCTTTTTTAATTCTATTGTTTTTAATACAAACTCTTTTCTCTTTTCAAGGGAATCTAAAAGAAAAGGTTTTGAAAGAAATGTTTATCTTGATATAAAATTAATTAATATAAATTATAAAATAGAATCTTATGAATTTATTGATGGCTTCTATTATATTTTTAAAATTTATATACCGCTTGATGATAAAAGAAGGGAAAGAATATCTAATTTTATGAAAATATCAGGGAATTTATCAACAGGAGAATCTTCTACAAATTATTTTGATTGGTTTGAAAATAAAGAAAATAATGAAAAAAAAGATAATGTTTTTATTTTTACAATGAAAAATTCAATTATTGATCTAATAAACAATGCAATAATTATGAAATTTGGAAGAAATTTTATGCTTGATATTAAAGGAAGTTTTATTATAACTGAACAACCTTTTTATATTGTAAAAAGCGGAAATATATATGTAAAAGTAAAAGGTATGGTTTTTTTTGAAAATTATTAAAAAATTTTTCTAAATAATTAATTTAATTTTTAATATATTTTTTAAAAACATTATAAAGTAATATTGACATAAAAATAAGCAAAAATATATGATAATAATACCAATGAGGTATTCCAAAAATCTTTAAAGGTTGAATAAAAAAATTATAAAAATCAAAACCTAATAAAAATAATATAATAAAAATTAGTATTGTATTTTTGTTTAAATAAATATTTTCAATTTTCTCAAAAACTTTTCTTTTATGAAAAGATTTATAATTAGAGTTTTTAATACTATTAAACAATAAACCAATAGAAATAACTACAATCTGAATTATTAAATTAATTAATACATTTGGTATTTTGAAATTAACAATTCTAAATGATTCTAAAATTACAAGAATTATTCCACTTAAAAAACTTGCTACAATAAAAAAATTGTTTATGAAAGATAAATATATAGCACTGAAAAGTATCGGAAATAATGAAGCATAACCTAAAAAAGATGAACCAGTAAGAAAATTAAGTATATTTTTTGGAGGATTGAGTGATATAAACCAACTTAAAAATGCTATAAAAATAATTGAAATTCTAGTAATTAATAAACTTATATTTTCGTTGATTTTATTTTTTCTTAATAAATCATTAGATATTATTAAAGAACATGAAAGTAATTGACTATCAATTGTTGACATTATACTTGCTAAAGAAGCTATATAAAATAGTGGTTTTAAAAAATTGAACTTATTAGAAATTAAAATTTTTAAAATATTGTCTGCATCATTTGGATTCAAATTTGGATAAAGTAATCTTCCTGTTACACCGGCAATATTCATAGATAAAAAAATAAATAAAAGTCCAATTGGGTAAATAATCATAGTTTTTATTAAGCTTTTATCTGAGTAACTTGCAATGAATCTTTGGTTTAAATGAGGAAAAATAGGATCAGCAAGTAACCATAAAATATAGTAAGAAAGTAGGTTAATTAAAGGTATAGAATTATTTATTCCATCTCTAAAATCAAAGGGAAAAAGATCATTTTTAAATAATTTTTCAATAAAAATAAGTTTTGAAAATATTACAAGAACTATAATAGAAAATAAAATCATTAAAGAAAATTGAAAAATATCAGTTTTTATAATAGATTTCATTCCACCAAAAAATATATAAATAGAAATAATTGTTATAAATAATAATGTTGAAGCTTTATAATTTAAACCTGTTGCATCTGAAATTAATAATCCTGATGTAAAGATTTGTGTTGCTATATATGGAAGTGTAAAAATTAAACTAAATATTGAAAATAATAAAGCTAAAAATTTAGAATTTAATCTTTTTTCAATAAAATCTGAAGCAGTATATATAGAATAATTTTTAGAATATTTTAAAAGTGGAATACCAATAATTATAAAAGAAATTGTCATAAATGCAGTTCCAAATCCCATTATAGGAAAAAATGCAAAACCATATCTATAAGAGGCTCCGGTAACTCCAAAGAATGTAAAAGCAGACAAATTTGTAGCTATTATAGTGAAAAACAGTGGAATACTTTTTATTTTTTTATTATTCAACGAATATTCTGAAAAATTATAACTTTTTTTATATGTTATGAAAATTAGATTTAAAAAAAGAAAGAAAAATATAAAAAAATTATTAATATTTGTGAGATCCACCCCGACCCTCCTTTGTTATTTTGTCTTTTTAAAATTATTTTAAAGTATTTTATGGGTTAAGGGGGTTCTGGGTGGTCTTAAAAAGACTTACGTAGATAATAAGTATCTACTCATGAACCCTAATTTTATATTTATATAAATATTTTGATAAAAATAATATTAATTCTATTTTTGTCAAGATTTATAAGTTTTTAATGATTAAATATTTATCTATATAAAACCATTAAATAACCATCTTCATTATTTCCATAATAATTTTTTAAAACTTTTTCAATTACAAATCCATACTTTTTATAAAGATTAATTGCAATAATGTTGTTTTTTCGTACTTCTAAATAAAATATATATATTTTTTCATAGCTTTTATTATTTAATATGGTTTCTATTAGCATTGAACCAATTTTTAAATTTCTATACTTTGGATTTACAGCTAAGTTTAATATATGAACAGAATCTTCTTCTTGGTTTGTTATTATAAAACCAACAATTTTTCTATTAAGTATAGCTTTTAATATAAGTATATTATTATTAAAAAAACAGTAATAAAAATATATAAATTGCCATGGCTTTTCAAAAGATAATAATTCGATTTTGTAAAGTTCATTTATATCTTTTATATTTGCTTTTTCAATAATTATTTTGTTCATTATAATATTTTTTAAATTAAATTTTAACAAATATATTATATTATTTTGATTATTAATTTCAATGGAAAATAAAAAAGAGGGAATTTTTATAATTCCCTCTTGTTATTAGATAAAAATTTAGTTTATAAATTTATTTTTCAGGAATTGAATGTGGAATTGTTAAATCAAGCATTGTTAAAAGACCTTTTTTTTCTGAATTAACAACTTGTGGTATAATATTAACAGCCATTGCCATTGTTCCTTTACCGCCAGGAATTTCAGGTTGAATTGCCATTTTAATTTCTGGTTCACCATAAATGTGAATATAATCACCAGTATCAACATTTTCTAAATGTGGATGAATTTGTTGTGGGTGGATCAATTTTATTTTTTCATTACCATTTTTATCATAACCAATACCTATATGTTTACATCCAGCTACCATACCAGGTTGAACTTTAACAACAGGGGTTTCTCTATAAACATTAGAAATGATAGGTTCTCTAAATTCTTTAACTTCTTTTATTTCCCAATTTAAAGCTTTTGCTATTAAATTTATGGATTCTGGGAAACCAATATGTCCAACTATTTTTCCACATTTTAATCCAGCATTAAAATCTTCAACAGTAGTACCAACACCTTGAGTTTCCATAACAGTTTTACCAAAAGGTGATAAGTCATTAATTCTTTGAGCTTCAATTTTATCAACCCTTATACATGGAGCTGTTAAAGTTATAATTAATGTATCAAGAACAAAACCTGGGTTTATACCTGTACCAATGCAAACAACTTTGTTCTTTTTTGCAATATCATCCAATTTTTTAGCAAGTTCTGGTTGTTGAGCATATGGATATGCCATTTCTTCAGCAATTGTTATTACACTCATTCCATTTTCCATGCAAAGTACAAGATCATCAAAAACTTCTTTTGTAAAAGATTTTGTAGCATGTAAAACAACATCAGCTTTTCCTTTTTTAATTATATCTTTAGGGTCCATATAAATAGGAACATTAATTTTTCCAATATTCATGTATTCACCAATATCTTTATAATTGTTAGGGTTATGGTGAACAATAGCTCCTACAATTTCAATATCTTTTTTGTTTAACATCATTTTTATCATTCCAGAACCCATTGCTCCAACACCCCATTGAATAACTTTTATACTCATTGTTCCCTCCTATTTTTTTAATATTAAATTAATAATTTTTTTTTTCAATCTTATTAATGAAATAAAAAGAATGAAATGAAAAAAATCTTTAAATTTAATTTTGTCAAATAATTGAAAATAATTACTTTTAATATAAAATTATCAATGTATGAAAAAAAATGATTTGCATATTCATTCGGAATATTCATTTGACTCAAATTTAAGATATGAAGATATAATAGAAATTTCAAAGGCAAATGGGGTTAAATTAATTGGTTTTTGTGAACATTTTGATGATAATTTTAACTTTGATGATTTTTTAAGAAAAATAAATGAAGTTATTTTAAAAAATAGATTGTATATTGAAATAAAAGTTGGTCTTGAAATATCAATTAATAAATTGTTCAAAATTGAAGGAAAATTAAAAGATTATTTTAATAAGCTTGATTATATTATATGGTCAAACCATGATAATTATGATGATCTTGATATGTATTATGAAGAACTTTTAAATTTTATAAATAATTTTGATTCAATTGATATTATTGGTCATATTGATTTCCCATTTAGGTTTTTGAAAGATTTAAAAGATATCAAAAATTTAAGAAAGCTTGAAGAAAAAATAGATGAAATATTAAAGGTTATAATATCAAAAAATATTGTATTAGAGTACAATTTTTATAATTTTTTTGAAAAAGAAAAGTTTGATTTTATTTATAATTTTATATGGAAAAAATATTTAAACCTTGGAGGAAAATATATTTCACTTGGTTCAGATTCTCATAATAGAGAAAATTTTATTAATTATTTAAAATATTTTAAATTATTTTATAATTTATTAGAAGATTTAAACAAAGATGTAAAAATAGTTTACTTTGATAAGCATAACAAAATAACAGTTGATTAAAACTTGTTTAGGATTTTTTTATGAAAATTATAAAGATTATTTTTTTAATTATATCGGTTTTTTCTTTATTTTTATCTTTAGGTATATTTTTTGTTAGTGATGTAGAAGCCTCAAATTTATTATTAAATAATTTTAAATATTTTTTTCAAAATAATAAAAATGATTTTTATATTTATAAAAATTATGAAGAGGGTAATGATAAAAATAAGCAAAATAATATAAATGATCAACAACTATTTGATAATCAAAATCAGATTATTTTTGAAGATAATAGCTTAAATAAAGAGGATAGTAAAAATATTGAAAAAAAAATAGATAGTAAAAGCATAGATAGTAAAAACAATGAATTTATTTTTTCAGATAAAGAAAAAAATAATATTAATATATATAGCAATAAAAATGATAATATTAAAGATAGTAATGCAAATTTAAATAATAAAAACAGCAAATCAAATAGTAGTAATGTAAGTAATATTAAAACAACCAATAGTACTAAAAGTAAAGAAGATATAAAAGAAAATAAACCAAATAATAACAATTTAATAAGTACAATTTATTTGGGTAATTTTTATACAATTCAAGTTGCTTCTTTTAAAAATTTTGATAATGCAATAAAACTTAAAAATGATTTAATTAAAAAAAAATATTTTGCATTTATAATAATAAAATTAGTTGAAGGGGTTTATTTTTATAGAGTTAATATTGGAATTTTTTATAATAAAGAAGAAGCAATATATTTTTATAAAAATAAATTAAAAATAGATAACAATTTTAAACCTTTTATAATTTATTATCCAAAAAATTTATAGTTATTTATTATGAAAAAATATTATATATTAAAATATTTTATATTATTTCTTTTCTTTTCTATTTTATTTTATTTTTATATTCAAAATGGCTTTTTTAACAGAAACTTAAACTCAATTCTTGGTGTAATTCAATCAAATGATTTAGAAAAGATTAAAAAAAATTTAAAGAAAATAAAAAAAATAGATTATTTGCCAACAGGTGAGATTATAATAACATACGCATTAAAAAATTGTAATTATGAGACAATAGATTTTTTGATTAAAAATGGTTTTGATATAAATAAGAAAGATAAAAATGGTTTGTCCCCACTTGATATTTGTTGGGAAAGAGGGGATAGATTATTATTAAATAAGTTAAATGAGAGTGGGGTTTTTCTTTCTGATATATTGATTAACATTGAAAATATTTCTGATAAGGAATTAAAATTAAATCAATTATCAAAGTTTAATGATATTTTCAATTATGATTATATTATTAAAAATTTAATTAAAGAGTATAATTACTTATATAGATTAAATGAAAATTTTATAAAGAAAAATGAAACCTATTTTTATATTTATAAATATTTTGATAAAACTATTTCTGAAAATGAAATAATTAAAAAATTGAGTAATGAAGAATTTAAATTATTAAAAGAATTAGATAAAAAATTGTATGTTATTTCAAAGTATCTTTATCAATACTTAAATATTATTAAATATATGGTAAACAGAGATTGGTATAATATTAAAAATGATCTTGATATAAATAAATATTCAAAATATATTTTATCTTATCTTTTAAGAGTATCTATGAATCTTGAATTAATAAATTCTTTTGATTATATTCTTAATTTAGGAGCAGATCCACTTCTGATAGGTTTTGGCCCCGATGGGACAGATACTTTTTCAATTTATAATAATAGTTTGCTTATCTCAATAGCAAAAAAAAATGGCTATTATTTTAAAAAATTGTTCAGTTATTTTAATATAGATAAGTTAAATTATATTATATATGATAAAAATAATAATAGATTAAATTTTTTAAATCCAATTATTTTATGTGCAGATCTTTTTTTTAATGAGGCTGTTTATTATATTATTGAGAAAGACAAAAGTAAATTAAATCTTATAAATAATAAAGGTGAATCTTTACTTATTTATTCAATCTTGATTGATAATTATGATTTACAATATTATCTTGTTAAAAATGGAGCAAATATAACCCTTGCTATTGATTATGATAATTCAAATAAAAATATACTTCCTATACATTTTGCTATTATAAAAAATAATTTTGGAATATTAAAAGCAATTTTAGATGCATATAGAAAAAATGAAGTAAATTTTCCAGAAATAAAAGCAATATGCATGTATAATGGGCAAACTTTTACAGCACTATCTTTGGCTTCTTATTTAAAAAGAGATGATATTTTTAAATATCTTTTATCTCTAAATATCGATAATAATCTTGGGCTTTTTGATTCTATAAAATTTTTCTTTGAAAATGAAAATTATAATTTAATAAGATATTTATTTCTAAATGGATATTTCAAAAAACTAAAATATGAAGAACAACAGTATTTTATAAATTTAGCTAAGAATTTGAATAAAGAATATCTATTCCAATTACCTAAAGAAGAGAACTAATTTATTTGAATTTTATTAATTTTAAATTATTTTTTTAAAAAATGAGAAATAATATATTTATATTAATAATTTTTTTTATTATTGTTTTCGTAATTTTATTTTATGAATCAATTATTTATTTTTTAATACAAAATTTTAAAACAAAATATAAAGTTGGATTTATTATAAGAGAGTATGGAAGTAATGATTTTGAGGCTTTAGAGGTTGAAAAATTAAATAGAACATCATCTATATTAGGTATAAAAATCGAATTAGGGAAATTTAAGGAGATTGATGAACAATATAACATAGCAAAAGATTTAATAAAAAAGGGTTGTAAAATTATAGTTTTTTATAATGGATTAACTATTAAAAATAAAATATATTCACTTTCAAAAGAATATGAAAATATAAAATTTATTCTTGTAGATGCTATTCTTTCAGAATACCCTAAAAATGTTATTAGTTTTTCATATGACTATCAGGAAATGGGTGGTTTTATTGGTAGTGTTCTATCTGTTTTGTCAAAAAACCAATATATTGGGTTTATTGGTTCAATAAGTAAGCCACCAATTGATGATATTAGAAAAGGAGTAGAGGAATCAGTTAATTTTTATAATTTTAAATTTAATAAAAATTATAAATTTGTATATAAATTTATTGATATTGATTATAAAGGAGATGTTAAAAAAAATCCATTTAATTTTCCAGAAGCAGCAAAAGAATTGGCTTTTGAATTATATAAAAATTATAAACCATACTTTTTAGTATGTGCAGCAGGATTAAGTAATTTTGGGATTTATGAAATAGCTAAAGATTTAAAACTTTATTTAATTAATTTTGATAATGTTAATTTAAATTTTTTGTTAAACAACAACATTGCTTTTTCAGTAATTAGAAATATTGATAGATGTTTATTATCAATTATTGAAAAAATTATACAAAATAAAGTTGAAAACAAAAATTATATTTTTAATTTATCCACAAATAGTTTTGAATTTATTTCTTCAAATATATTAAAGATAAGCAACGAAGAGTGGGAATATATTAGTATTATTAATAGATACATTATTGAAAAAAGTTATTAAAATAATTATTTATGAAAACAATTTTTATTAAAAATTATTTAAAAAAACTTAAAAATCTAATAATAAATAGTTTTAAAAAAACAAACAAAAAAAATAAAAATAATTTTAAACAAGAAATTTTTGAAAATAAACTATTAAAGTATTATCTAATTTTATTAAGTTTATTTTTAATTTTTTTAATAATTTCTATAAATTTTATAATATCAAATTACTTAACAAATCAAAATTACACAAACATTAGTCAAAAAATAGATTTTTTGGGTGAAATTGTCTTTAAAGATTTTTCAAATTATGATTTTTACTCTATAGAAAAATTTCTCGATTATTTTCTAAAAATAAATAGAAATGAAATTTATCAAATAATTATATTAAATAATAATGGTTTTATTTTATTTAATAAATATAATGAATATCTTATAGGAAAAAAATTAAACTATTATGAGATAAAAAAAAATATATACACTGATAAAAATGAAGTTTTATATACTATATATACTTATTTTTCAAGAAATGAGTTAGAAAAAAATCTATTTATGTTAAAATTGTTTATATTTATAATTTTTACTATTATTTTGATAGGGACATTTTTTATAGTTTATTTAATAAATGAAAGATTAGTAATTGATAATTTAAATAAAATAAAAAATCTTCTGAATGAACTTTCAAAGGACAATTATCAGTATGAACTTTTATTAAATTCAAATGATGAGTTTGGAACTATTGTTAAAAATATAGGTGATATAAAAATAAAAATGCTTCAAAATATAAATATACTTGAGTATATTTTTGAAAATAATTCTTCAATTTATATTCTTATTTCAAAAGAAGGGGAAATTTTAAAGGTTAATAAGAATTATGAAATGATATTTAAAAATTTTTCAAAAAGAGAACATATAATAGGGAGAAATTTATTTGATATTTTTTCTGAATTTAAGATAATTATAGAAAAAACATATAATTTAAAGGAAATATTAAAAATTAAAAATTATAATTTTAAGAATGAAACTTTAAATAACCTCTTTTTTGATATAACAGTTATCCCTATAATTATAAATAATGAAATTTCTAATTTTTTTATAAAAATAGATGATGTAACAGAAGAATTTAAAAATATTAATAATATGCTTATTTTTGAAAAAATGGAGAGTTTAAATTTGTTAAGTAGTGGCGTTGCACATGATTTTAATAATATTTTAGGTTCTATTAGTGGGATAATATCCTTAATGAAAATTGAATCAGAACTTGATGAAAATGTATCAAAAAATAAAGTAAATGAATATATAGATCTTTTAAATGTCGCTGTAGAAAAAGGAAAAAATGTTTCCTCAAGACTTTTAAAATTTTCTAAAAATATTGACATAAAAAAAACATATTTTGATTTAAATAATGTTTTAAAATCTTTAGTTGAAATTTTAAAATCTACTTTCGATAAATCTATTAACATTAATATAAATTATTATAATGGAAGTGCTATTATTTATGGAAATGAAGGTGAAATTGAACAATCTTTTATGAATATTTGTATTAATGCTTATCATGCTATGACAATAATGAGAAAAGAAGGTGAAAAATGGGATGGTAATTTAGAAATAAGCATAAATAGAGTAATTTATGAAAAAGATTATACTTTTTATTCTACAATGAAATCTGATATCATTAAAAATAAAGAATATTGGAAAATATCATTTAAAGATAGTGGGGTTGGCATTAAAAAAGATCACATAAAAAAAATATTTGATCCTTTTTTTACAACAAAGAAAGATTCAAAAGGAACAGGACTTGGACTATCATTAGTTTATAAAATAATTGAAAATCATGAAGGTTTTATAACTGTTTATTCAGAAGAAAATATTGGTTCATTATTTAATGTTTATCTTCCACTTGTAACAAATAAAGATGAGATTGAAAAAGAGATAGAAAAGAAAAAATTAAAATCAGATATTATAAAATTAAATAAAAATGTTGTAATAATAGAGGATGATGAAATAATTTTAGAAACTTTAAAATCGATATTAAAAAAATTAGGATTAAAAATTTTATTTTCAACAAAAAATCCTAAAGAAGGAAGTGATTATTTAAAAAATAATTTGGATAAAGTTGATTTAATTGTTCTTGATAATATAATGCCTGAATTAAATGGAATTGATTTACTTAAAAATCTGTATGATAAAATTAGTTTTGAAAATATAAAAAATAAAATTATTATGATAACTGGGTTACCTGATCCTGAAAAATTAGAAGAATTTTTAAAATATAAAAATAGATTTTATGTTTTAGTTAAACCATTTACCATTGATGAACTTTCAAATTTATTAAAAGAGGTTTTTGAAAATGGGAAAAGTAATTGAATTTATAAAAAAAAGGAAAAGTTTAAATAAACTTGTTTTAGATAATTGTACAATTATTACAAAAAGATTTTTTAATCTTGATAATAATTGTTATGAAAATGGGAATATCCCTTCAAAATATAAAGAATTAATGGGATTAGTTGGTTCTTTAATCTTAAGATGTAATGATTGTATAATGTATCATTGTATACAAGCAAAAAAAAATGGCGTTTCAGATAAAGAATTTAGTGAAGCTTGTGATATTGCATTAATTATAGGTGGATCTATAGTGATACCTCATTTAAGAGAGGCATATTCTATTTGGGATGAGTTAAAAAATTTAAGTATTGATGAATTAAATAAATAAAAATTTATTAAAAAATCTAATAAAAAATAATATAAAATAAATTTATAGAGGTTTATATGGCTGTTTGTGATATATCAGTTTTACCTTCAGGCTATGATGGTGATGCTTATCAACTTGTTGATAAAATAATAGAAGAGATAAAAAAAAGTGGGCTGAAATTTAAAGTTAATGCTATGAGCACTGTTGTTGAAGGGGAAACATCTAAACTTTTTGAACTTGCTTTACTTTTACATAGAAAAGCTTTTGAGTTTGGAGCAAAAGATGTTATAACAATGATAAGAGTCCATGAGTCAAAGATTTATGATGATTCTATTTATGGGAAAACTTATAAGTATGAAAAGTAATTATATTGATTTTATTAATTTATTATTTTAATAATGTTTTCATAAATTATTTCATTACTATTTGGAAAATTTATATTTTTAAGATTTGATTCAATTTTCTCAATCTTTTTATTTTTTATTATATCCTCAAATATATTAATGAAATTTTCTTTTAATTCTTTTTCGTTGTAAAGAAGGCATAGCTCTCTTTTATAAAAGTAGTTTGCATTTAAATATTGTTCACCTCTTGTTGCAAAGGTAAGTGGTACAAATATAGCTGGTCTTTTTAAAAAAAGTATTTCAAATAGTGTATTTGCACCTGCTCTAGAAATTATTAAATTTGAATAAAAAATATATTTTTCAATATTTTCATTTATAAATTCGATAGGATAATAAAACTCAGTTTTTGCCATTATTATTTTATTTTTCCCACATTGGTGAATAATATTAAAATAATTTTTTAGAAAATTTATATTTGAAACAATAATTTCGTTTAAAGATTGAGCTCCAAGAGAACCACCAAGAATAAGTAATATAGGTTTATTATTGGAAAAAAGAGAGTTTAAATAATTTTTAAAATCTATATTTTCTTTAAAATTTTCATTAAAATTTCTAAAGTTATCTCTTATAGGATTCCCCGAAAATATACCTTTTGTTTTTAAAAAATCATAATTATTTAGTGTTTCATCAAAAGAGTAGAAAATTTTTATTGATAATTTAGAATTTATTTTATTTGCAAGTCCAATAGAATAATCTGATTCATGAGTAAAAGATGGTATTTTTAATATTTTTGCTGCTAATAATACAGGAACTGAAACAAAACCACCTTTTGAAAAGATAAATTTTGGTTTTGATTTTATTAAAATAAAAAAAGATTCAAAAAATCCAATTATCAAATTGAAAAAATCAATAATATTTTCAATACTAAATATTGATTTTATTAGGGTTGATTTTCTTCTAAATTTACAAGTAGAGATAGTGAAGTATTTAAAATTATTAGGATTTAGATTATTTAAAATTTCATTTTTAAGAATTTGCAATTCTAGCTCTTTTTTCTTTTTTGATCCAATCCATAAAATATCAAATCCATTATTTAAAAATATTTTTGCTATAACAGTAGCAGGGATAACATGCCCTCCTGAACCACCTCCAACAAAAATTATTTTTTTATTCATAATAGTTCTCTTTTTTGAAAATATTAATATTTAAAAAAAATTAAACAATAATTAATTTATTTTGCTATATTTATCTCAGAAATTTTATTTTTAATTTATTTTTTAAAAATATTTTGAAAAATTTAAGAAGGAAATTTGTGAGTTTTACAAAAAGAAAATTTGAACTTATTAGCAAAAAATCAAGATTTAATAAACTTATTTATTATATTAAAGAATTTATTGATAAACTTGAACCTTTTTTAATTGATTTTGTTAGTGAAAAAGACACCCTCTCTTATTTTCAAAAAGATCCTTTTAATTTTAATATAGATATTTCAATTTTTAATAAAGATTTAAATATTTTGCAATTGATTAAAGTTATTAATAATCCAGAATTAGAAGATATTTTTGAAAAATTGAATCTATCTATAAAGTGGATAAATGAAATTGATGGGTTAAATTTAAGTATTCCTTTAAACATTTATGATTTAAAAATATATTATCACAATTTATTAAATAATATATTGGATAATTTTTATGATGAGAAAAATCTTTTTGATTCAAATAATGCTGATAAAAAAGAATTTGAAATATTTGTTGTTCTTGACAACATAAGATCCCCTTTTAATGTTGGATCCATAATAAGAACATCAGAATCTTTCGGGGTAAAAAAAATAATTTTGGTAGGAATAACACCAAAAATAGAGCATCCAAAAGTAAAAAGAGTTTCTATGAAAAGTGAAGTAGAAAATATATTTTTTGAAAATGAAATAGAAGCTATTAATTACATTAAAAAAGAAGGTTATAAAATAGTAGCTGTAGAAAAAACAAATAAATCTATTGATTATAGAGATTTTTATATTGAAAAGCCATCTTTTATTTTTGGAAATGAAGAGTTTGGAGTTTCTCCAGAAATATTAAAAATAGCAGATTCAATTATCTATATCCCTCTTTATGGTAAAAAAAATTCATTAAATGTTTCTGTTGCAGCAGGAATAATTTTAAGTAATTATGTGAATTTAAAAATTAATAATAATAATTGATTTAAAACTATAATTCTCAAAAACAAATAATATTCTATGTTTTGAATTAATAAATATAAATATTTAATTTAATACTCATTTATAATTTCTATCATATCATTATTTATTTTTAAATGAACTCCACCTGAAATAAAAATTGGAGATTTATAATCTTTATTAAAAATCTTAAACTCAACCAATCTTAACATAAAATTTTCATTAAATTGTTTTGAAAAAATGAATAAAAGCTGGAAATTTTTATTTAAATCTCCATAATCAATTATTTTAAATTCTAATTCTTTTATAATTTTATAAATTAAATCTTTTGGTGTTAAATCTTCAAAAGAAATTATTGGAAGTTTTAAATTCTTATTCCATTCTATTTTATTATATTTAGATTTAATTAGTAATTGGATAATATATTCATTTACATAATAATATGCTATTTTTTTTCATTTTCATTTTGAAAAAAAAATTCAAATGCAAATATTTTATCGTTTTTATGATATATTAAAATGTTTTCTTTATTTGATTCAGAAAAACTATATATTAGATTTGCTGCAAAAGAAAAGTAAGATTTAATTATTATTAAAAAAATTATAAAAATTAAAGATAAAAATATCAAAAAGAACTTGTTTTTATTGTTGGTCATAAAAATTATTTTTATTTATTTTTAATTATTTAATATAATAATCGACAAACAAATTTTGAAAAATTATATAAATATCATAAATAGAAATATATTGTTATCTTAATAAATTATTTGATTTTTTTTTATTAAATTTTAGTTATATTTTATTAAATAGATATTATATTTTTGTAAATCATTCAATTTTTTATTAGGAGTTTTTATATGAAATATAAAAAAGAAAAAAAATTATTAAATAAAAGAAAAGATATTTTAGATAAAGAAAATAATGATTATTATAATGATAAACTAAGTATAGAAAAAAAAATAGAAAAATTTGTAATAAATGAAGAAAAAAGTAGATTAAAGAATTTAAAAAATTTTATAAATCAGATTAAAAATAATATAAAATATTTAAATAAAATTTCTTTAAAATTAGAAGAGATAAACATAAAACAAATTTTTGAAGAATTTCAAGATAGTGTTGAAAAAAGTATTTTTACAATTCAAAAACTTAGAGAATACATTAATGAAAAATACTTTAATCCTGACATTGATTATAAATATGTAAATGTACCTATTAAAGCAAAAAATATAAGTAAAGAAATAATACTTGTACTTTCTGGAGGAGGGGCAAGAGGAGCTGCTCATATAGGTGTTATAAAAAGGCTAGAAGAATTTAATATTAAACCTGTTGCTATAATTGGTACATCAGTAGGTGCAATGGTAGGAGGGATGTATGCTTATGGTTATAGTGCTGATGAAATTTATGAAATATTAAAAAAAGAAAATAAAAATTTTATTAAGTTAGGTTATCTTTTTTTTATAAAACCGAAAAAGGCAACCAATATTTTAAAACATATTTTGTTAAAATATTTAAATCATGAAAAAATAGAAAATTTAAAAATACCCCTTTATTTAAATACAACAAACATAACAAGTTGTAAAAGAGAAATTTTTGATAAAGGAAATCTTGTTGATGTAATTTTAGCTTCTGCTTCTATACCTTTTGTTTTAGATAGTATAAATATAAATGGTTCTATATATATGGATGGTGGAGTTTGTGACAATTTTTGTATAGATCTTGCTAAAATGATTAATAAAAATAAATATTTAGACATTGTAATTTCAGATGTATCAGCTGCAACTGATTATACTTCTGATATAATAGTTTCAAATTTTTTCTTTAAACTTTCTCAAGATTTTGTAGATATTGTAAAGAAAATAGGAAATGAACCATTTCCTGTAAGGAGTAAAAAAGATTTACTTTCAATATCGAATAATCTATTGTATCTACTAAAACAAAGAGGAACTATTGGCCCTGAATTTCTAGATGGAACTGAAATTATAGTAACTCCTTTACTTGAAAAAATGGGAATTCAAGAGTTTGATAAATGTTTATGGGCTTATGAAAAAGGATATGAAACTGCAAAAAGTGTTTTAATATAATAAATATTAACTTAATTGTAACTAATTTATTCATTTAATGATTTTATTATTTCATTTAATGACATAAATGATTTTGTGCTATCTGTTATTTTTAAAATATCAGAATTTATAATTTTAGATTTTAATATAATATTGTTTATTAAAATGTTATTTGTATTATCGTAATTACTTATGAAATACTCAAACTGCTTTATATTCCCTTCTAGAGTAAAAATTTCATTATAAAACATTTTTAAATAATTGTTATTTTTTGAAATTAATGTTTTTATCTCATCTATCTTTTCATTTAAATTAATATAATTTTGATTTAAATATTCAATATAAAATAGCTCCAGGTTACTTTTTAAATATTTAAGATTTTCTATAATTTTACTATTTAAAAACCTAAAATTATTAATGGAATTGTTGTATTTAAATATGTAATTTTTGTAATAACTTAAAAAATCTAAATAATTATTAGTCAAAGCTTCTTTTGATTTATAAAAAGAAAACTCATACATTAAATTTTCTGTAATTTTTGTTTCAAGTATTAAAAGTTCTTTTTGAAAATTTTCAAGAGATTTAATTAATTCCTCAATTGCAAGAATACCCGCTGTATATTTTATATAGAAATTATCAAAATATTTTTTTAATGTATATTTTTCTAAATTAAATATTTTTGGGACTTGGTAGTTGAGGTTAATGTATTCAGAGATTATAATATCAAGATTTTGAGGAATAATACCAAATTTTAGTTTAAAAAACTCATTTATAAAATTTGAATAATTGATCAAATATTCAAGTGTTTGATTGTAATAGTTTGACATAAATGCAGCTTCTTTTTTTTCATAAGTATTTTCATCAAACTTATTTAAATTCTCATAAATATTTTTAAGATTGATTTTTATTTCTTCCATAAAAGATTTATTTAATTCAATTATCATTTTATAATAATCATAGATTAAATTTTTATTTTCAAATATTAGTTTTTGGTTTAATGAGTATAGAAGATTATTTTTTGTTGAATTTAAATCTTTTATACTTTTAAGTAATTCAATTTTGTTTAGATTAACAGACTTTATAAGATTAAAAGATTCATTGTAGTATCTTAATAATGTGTCATCATTAACCTTTTCATTTTTAAAAAGATATATAAAAAGATTAGCATAATTGTTTGCAGAAATTAACTTTTTATAAGTAATATCTGCTAAATTTTCGTAATATGAACATATTACATGGTAATAGATTCCTTCATTTAAACTAACATCAGGCACAAAATTATATTTTAAGTTATCAATATAATAATTAATTTCAGATTTAATTTGTAAAATCTTATTTATATTATTTGTTATAGAGTAATTTGTAGAATATGATTCACTATAAAGGTTTATAAGAAGAAGAGTTAAATTTTTATTAATATTAATATTTGAATTTAAAATCTTATCATTTATTATTTTGATTAAAAAAGATTGAGTTTCTTCTATATAATTTAAACTATAAAATATTTTTGAATTTAATTGATAAATGTTTTCTTTTCCATTATCAAAAGAAATTTTAAAAAGGTTTAGATTCTGATTTATGTTTTTTATTTTATTCTGGAGAATATTATAATTATTCAAAAAATAAATATTGAAAAGAGAATCTTTATTTAATCTTTTTTCAAAATTTAAAGATTTTTTTAATATTAAATTATAAGAATTTTGAATAACTTTACTTTGAAAATAAAATATCAAGTAAAAATTCAAAATATATTCAATATCATCTTTAATAGCAGAACAATATTTAGTATATTCTATGTAATTGTTTATTAATAAAGATAATTTTTCTCTATTATTTTCATTTACTTCATTTAAATCCATTAATTGATTGGTTATCTCTTTATATTTATCTTCTAAGTAATTTTGAGATTTTTTTATTTTTTCAATAAGAATTATAAATTTATTATTATTATCAAGGTTTGACAAAAGTTTATCTAAATAGAAACTTGAATAGGTAGAAAAACTATTTAATTCTTTTTCTATTTGATCTTTAACAAAGTATATATAATAGCTTTCTTCAAATTTAATATTTTTTAGTGATTTTGTTCCATTATTAAAGATAATTGTGTTATTTTCATTACATAATGGAATATTTTCATTATCTATTTCAATTTCTCCATTATTTGCAGTTAGAGCAAAGAAATCTTTTTTAACAATTATGGTATACTGGGATGGATACAATACAATATCTTTTTTTAAAATAGTAATATTTAAATTTACTAAATTTGAAATAAAATAGTTACCTTCATCAAATATTATTTTGTCATTATTTAAGTCCAAATAAAAATTTGAATTATTGTTTGCTCTTAATATAATGTTGTCATTTAATATCTCAATTTTAGAAAATTCAGTTTTTAAACTAACATTTGTATTAATTTTTAAATTTGAAATATTTTTTAAAGGTTCTTTAAATGTAGGTAAAATTATTTTTGGATTTCCTGTAAAATATGAAACAGTAAGATCTTGTAATTTTTTTTGTTGAGCTTGTATTGTTTTAACTGAAGGAAAAATAATTAGAAAAATAAGAAAAAGTAATAAAATCTTTTTTCTTATATAAAAAGAATATTGTGAAAATTTATAAAAATATTTTTTATAAATCATATATAACCTTTATAAATTTAATTTTGAAGGTATGTTTTTTATAAAAAAAATTAATTAGTTTTTTAAAAATACAAATTTGCGCCTAAAATAATATAAAAAATCTCATTACCTTCATTTGTTAAGTCATTATAAATTAGTTTGTAATAGAAAATAAGTTTTAATGAAAAAATAGATGAAACTTTATATTTTATGTTAATAAAACTTTCAAGAGAATTCAATTTATAAGTTATAAAATCTTCAAATAATGCTATATTTACAAGATTTATTGAAAAATTGTTATAAATAAAATTGATATCAAAGTTTATTTTTATTTTTTTTTCAATAATTAAATTTGTAAGAAAATTATATTTGAAAGTGTATACTAAAGATGGTGATAGAATAAAATTATGAATAAGTTTTAAATTAGTTATAAATTGGTTTTCAAATTGTAAAATGCTTAAATTACTGTTCAAATAAAAATAGTTTTCTACTGTTCCTTTATAATTAATTTCAATAAGATTAAATAAAAAATTTACTTTAATAGAATATTTTAATAAAAAGTTATTTAAATCATAACTGTTTATTGGAATAAAAAAGTAATTATACTGAAAATGAATTAAATTACTATAACTTAAAATATCACTTTCCTTTTTTCCATAATTAATATTGTAGAAAATTTTTAAGAAATAATTTGAATTATAGTTAACAGAATATTCATAATCTAAATTTAAATTCATATAAATTGATGTTATAGGATTTATATTTAGAAATGGAGAAAAATTAAACCTACTGAATATAAAGTTGTTCGTAAAATTAGTATCAGAAATTAATCCGTTAGTTATATCAATACATATTGAATTAATAGAATCTATTGGGAATAAAAATTTAAAATTAATATCAAGATTAAAATTGTCTTTTTGGTTAATATAATAATCATAGTTTGTTTCTAATAAAAATTTGAAGGTAAAATTTTTATTAACAAGATAGGAAATGAAAAAATTTGAATATATAAATGGAAGATTTTCATCAACTAATTTTGGGAAATCATTTGATTCTAAGATAAAATAGACATTTAAATAATCAAAATTGAAATATTTCATATAAGCAAAATCAAATTTAAAATTTAAGATTTTAAAATTATTTTGGTAAAGTATTGTAAATAGATTTGAATCAATATTGAAATATTCGATATCAGAATAAAGTAAAAAATTAAAATTAAAATATGGTGCAAAGTATACATATGAAATATTGCTTGTTTTGTAAACTCCCGAACCAAAAAAAATGTAGTATTCATTATCTCCAAATGTTTTTATATTTAATGTGAAAATAAAAAATAGAGTTAAAATAAGAGAAAATAAAATAAATTTAAAATATTTTTTTAATTTCATCTTAAAACCAATAAATAAATTAAAAAATTCTATAAAGAAATCTATATAAAATATTATATTATAAGTCTAATTAAAATTGACAAAAAAAAATTTTTTTATAAAATTTAGGTGGTGCCGGAATGGCGGAATTGGCAGACGCACTGGACTCAAAATCCAGCGGAACTTCGGTTCCATATCGGTTCAAGTCCGATTTCCGGCATTTTTATTTTTAAATAATTTTTTTAAAAAAATAAATATATAATTTTATCAAAAATAATTTGTAAAGGATTTCTCTTTTTTATTAAGAAATCACCATTGTAAAGTTCTTTTAATCTATTAATCATCCTTATAAATATCGAATCATCTTCATTAGTTAATAATAGCACATTTAAATAATTTTCAAAATTAACTGTAACAAGTGATGAACTTTTTTCAATTTTGTAATTGTTATAAAAAATATTTCCCATATTATCATTTAAAATATTGAAGTAGATGTTTAATAAAATATTATTTTTACCATTACCAAAGTAAACAAAAATTATTTTACTATTGTCAAATTTTTCAATGTTATTTAAAAAATACTTATAATCATATGATATTGCTTTATATTTAAATTTAATGTATTTTTTTAATTTCGAAATTGTTTTTAATCCTTGTTTATTATTAAAATAATTTAAAGGTGGAATTAAAACAAAGACAAGATTTTTTTCATTTAAAAATAATTTTTTTATATCAAGGTTTTTTTGTGGAATATCATCATCAAGTATTTTTAAAACTTCATTTCCAAAAGTTCTAGGAAATGGAATTGAACTAAAATCTGATGATAAAGCATCCCACCTTAAAAAAATATTATTTAAATTTGTGTACTTTATGTAGAAATATCTTAGTGAAATATAATTTTTTAATTCATCTTCTCCTATATTAAGTAAAACATAGTTTATAAAAAGTTTTCTTGTAAAATACTCAAATTCAGGATAACTAAATTCTCTTTTAAAAATTTCTAAGAATTTTTCTCTTTGCTGTTTTGTTATATTTATAAGTTTTGGGAAAACACCTATTTCTTTTAATTTATTATCAATATTTTCTACATATGATTCATATAAAATATCTTTTTGACTATTTTTGTATGAAGTAATATAAAGTATTTTATTTTTTTCAAAATTTGGAATTGTTTCAACAATATTTGAATTTGGAAATGAATTGTTTACTTTATAAAATGGTATAAAAAATAGGTTTATTAAATTTATTTCATTAATTTTTGTTTTAAATTTTTTATTTTGGGTTTTTAATATTTCATCATTTTTAAAATAGTTATAATTAAAATATGAAACTTCAAATAAATTTATTAGATTTAAAAATTTATAATTTTTTAATAAAAGAACTATTTCTTGTGAATATTTGTTTTTTATATAAAAAAAAATATCAATAAAGCTAGAAGTTATTAAATTTGATAGCGTTATAAGCTCTTTGTCTTTCCTTATTTTTTCTATAAATTTTATAAAGAAATCTTCTTTAGAAATATTTTCAAAACTTGATAGAAAACCATGCTTTTTTAAATACCCATAAAAGTTAGTATCAACATAAAAATAACATTCATTTTTATATTCTTCATTAAAAATAAATAAAATTAAAATAAAATCTATATAATCTTTTTTTGAAAAATTAATGTTAAATTCTTCATCTGTTAAGCCAAATATTTTATAATTATTTATAGAAAAAATTATAGAAAAAATGAAAAGAGTTATTATAAAAAAAGATATTTTTTTCATATTTTTATGAAATTTTTCCTTTAAGGTTTTTGTCAACTTTAACTCTGTTACCATTAACAGTTAGCAAAAGATCATCATAATAAACTCCATTATCATTTGCAATTATATCAATTTTTTCAAAATCATTAATATTTATTATATTGAACTTTTCAGGATATTTTAAGCTTTCAAAGCTAGCTAATGTACCATCTTCTATACTATCATCAACAGTAAGTACTCCGACTTGATTATTTTTAGAGGTGCATGTTAATATCATCCCTTGAGAAATTTGTCCTCTTAAATTTGCTTCCTTTAAATTGTTTAAAATGATAACTTTTTTATTTAATAATTCTTCAGGTTTATAAAAGGCTTTTAAACCAGCCACAATTTGCTTTATATTATCTCCAATTTTAACTTTTGTGATGTAAAGTTTATCAGCAGATGGATGATCTTCGATACTGATAATTTTACCAACTCTAAGTTCGAGAATTGATGCAGGGGAATAATTTACAATTGTAAAATTGTCATCTATTTTATTAAAAATTATTTTTGATTCATTTATAGTGTGATTTAAAAGAAGAGAATTTGCAGGTTCATTATTTTTATCATATATTAAATTTGAATTTAATATTTTAGATATCTTTTCTGATATGTTTGGTATTACAGGAGAAATAACTTTATTTAATAAGTTTATTGCTGAAATTGTTGTTGTTAAAATTTTATGAGTTTCTTCTTTATTTTTTTTCATTAAGTTCCAAGGCTCATTATCTTGAAAATATTTATTTATTAGATCAACTGCTTTAAAAAATATTTCAATTGCCTTTTTATATTCAAGTTCAATAAAACTATTAGTTGATTGATTGCATAAGGAAGCTAAATCATTTAATATATTTATATCATAATAATTTGAAGTTTGCATATTAAAATTTGATTCTAAAAATTTTGTTGCTCTATAGAAAAGGTTTCCATATTTACCTATTAATGTTAAATTTACAAAGTTAATAAAATCAGAGTCTGAATAATTGAAATCATTTGTTGAAGATGAAAGTAAGCTTGCATAATAAATTCTTAAATAATCAGGTTCAATATTTGTTTTTAAATAATCTTTTGCAGTAATAAAAGTTCCTCTTGATTTACTCATTTTTTCATTGTTAATGTTTAAAAATCCGTGTACAATGATTTTTTTTGGAAGTGAAAAACCAGCTCCCATAAGTATTGCTGGCCAGAATAAAAAATGATGATATATTATATCCTTTCCTATAAAATGATAAATATCAGCTTTCCCATCAATCCAAAAATCTTTCCAGTTTAAATTATTATCATCACAATATTTTTTTGTTGTACCAATATATCCAATGGGGGCATCATACCATACATAAAAATATTTATCTTTTGTCCCGGGGATTAAAAATCCAAAATATGGAGCATCTCTACTTATTTCCCAATCTTTTAATCCTTCATTAATCCAATTTATTAAATAATTTCTATAAGAATCTTTGGGACTTGTTATTTTTTGAATATAATCTTTTAATTTATCTGAAAAAGCTGAAAGTTTAAAAAATATTTGTTCGCTTTTTTTTAATATTGGTTTATTCCCACAAATAATGCAGTATGGTTCTATTAAATCTATAGGCTCATAGGTAGCATTACAGTGTTCACAATTATCTCCATATTGATCAGGAGCATTGCATCTTGGGCAAATACCTTTAACATATCTATCTGGTAAAAATCTTTTACAATGTTCACAATAAGTAATCTCAACTTCTTTGGTATAAATATACCCATTATTTTTTAAGTTTTCATATATCATGTAAGCAATTTCTCTATTTTCTTCTGAGTTTGTAGAATGATATGTTGCAAAATTAATATTGAATTTTTTTAATGTCTCGACATGATCATTATATGCTTTTTTTATTAATTCTTCTGGTGTTATTTTTAAAGATTCGGCTTTTATTTGAATAGGAGTTCCATGAGTATCATCAGCAGATAGATAGATAGATTTATTGCCAATTAAATTATTAGCTCTTGTGAAAATATCTGTTTGTATATATTCGACAAGATGACCAAGATGAACTTCTCCATTTGCATATATTAAAGCTGATGTTATAAGATTTTTCATTCAATCCTCCAAATTGATAAAGATTATTACTCTTTATTTACTTTATAATTTCCATAAGAGATAATAAGAAAGAAATCTTTAAAACTATTATATATTTTTTCTAAAAATGAATAAATTTTTGAGTTATAAAAATATGAAATATTTGGAGAAATATTTGTAAATTTTAAGATAAAGAAATTTATTTCATCTTTTAAAAAGTTTTCATTTTTTAAATTATTTTCATTTATTAATATTATTTTTCCTTGAATTTGAATAATGTCTCCCTTTTTATATTCTTGATTTGTCAAAAGAAAAAATTTATATTTAATATTTTCATCTTTTCCATTTTTGTCTATTACTTCATAAATGTAATAATATGGGGATTCTGTTAATATTTGTTTTTCAATTAAAGCTTCAAATTTAATTTTGTTGTTTAAGTATTTTTGAGGGTTTGAAGAAATATTTTTTGGGTTTAATAAACATGAATAGAGAAAAAATGTAGAAATAAAAAAGAAAAAAATAAAGTAAATTTTTAAAAAAATTAGATTTTTAAAATATTTTTTAAACATAAATAATCCTTATTAATATATTATATAAAAAAATTAGATTAAAATTATAAAAAATCAATAATTTTAAAAATTAGAATTAATAAATTATGTAAGGATTATTATTAATTTTTAAAATATTAACATCTATATCAAAAATAGTCTTTATAATATTTTTATCAATTTTATCTTTTTCTGAAATATCAAAATATACTTTATTATTCGAAAGAAAGATTAATCTTTTAGAGTATTTTAATGCAAGATTTAAATCATGAGAAATAACAATAATTGTTTTATTAAGCTTTTCGTTAAAATATTTTAAGGATTCATATAAGCTAATTTTATGAGGAATATCAATAAAAGCCTCAGGTTCATCTAGAATTATAATATTTGATTCAGAAACTAAAGTTTGAGCAAGTAAAACTCTTCTTTTTTCACCTCCAGACAAATCATCAAAATTTTTATTTTCTAATATTTCAAGATCAAGCAATTTTAAATATTTTTTTGAAATAGAAATATCACCCAAATTGTAATTTTCAAAAATATTTTTATAAGGATATCTTCCCATTAAAATTATTTTTATAACAGAAAATGGGATATTTTCGGGTAAATTTTGAGGAAGATAAGAAATTATTTTTGAAAGATCTTTTTTTGAATATTCTTTTATTAATTTATTATAGACAAGGATATTATTTTCTGATTGAATTAAATTTCCACTTATTAATTTTGCTAATGTTGTTTTTCCAGAACCATTTTTACCAAGTAAGCATATAAAGTCATTTTCATAGATATTTATAGAAATATTATTTAATACTAAATTTTCAGAGTTTGGATATTTAAATGATAAATTATTAATTTTAATTATTTCTTTTTTTTTCACTTTTTTAAAATATTTTTAATTTATTTTTCTTTTTTATTTAACTGATATTTAATTTAAAAAATCATAATAAAAAAAATTGGCAACAAATATATTGATTTAACTTTAGTTTATTATAAATTTTAATAAATGGAAAGATTAATAAAATATAAATAAAAATTATTTAGATTAAAAATTCTTAAAATGATTAAAAAATTGGTAAATAAAAAAAAATTTGAAAAGTAAAAATTAAAGGATACTTAAATGAAAGTAAATTTATTTAAAAATGGGAATATTTATTCAATGAAAAGAGAAAAAGATAGTTTTAAAAATATGTTGGTTATAAATGGTAAGGTTGTTTTTACATCGGATGAAGAAATTTCTGTTAATAGGTATCTTAATGACAAAGAATGTAAAGTAGAAATTTTTGATCTTGAAGGAAAAAGTTGTATTCCATCTTTTTGTGATGCACATATTCATTTTACATTTGGTGCAAACACATTTGAGTATTTGAATCTCTCAAATTTATATTCGATTGAGGATATATTCAAAGAAATTGAACTTTATATTGAAAATAAAATTAAGATTAATGATTTTTGGATTATTTGCTATGGTTATGATAAAAATAATTTAAAAAATTCAGAAGAGTTAAATATAAAAAATATTGAATCTTTCATAAATAGCAAATTTAAAAATTTAAAAGATTCCTTATATGTTTTAATATTTTCAAAAGATTACCATTCTGCTTATGTAAATATAAATTTGTTAAATCTTATAAATAAAAGATTGAAACTTGTAAAAAGCTCATTTTTTACAAAAATATTAAAAACAAATGAAATTGAAAATTATAATGAGATTATAAATAGTATTGATTATGAAAATGGTATTTTTTATGAAAGTGCATTAAAATTCTTAACAAATAGTGTAAATGATTTGGTAAATGAAGATTATAGTAAAATAATAGAAAGAATAAAAAGATTTATTAAATATCTTTACTCAAATGGAATTACTGCAACTACAGATTGTTCTTTATTATGGAAAGATTCATCTTTTAAATATTTCCAAAAATTGGAGCATGAGGAAGTAAAATTTAGAAATTTGGTTTGTATACCAGAAGATGCTCTTGATAAATTTATAGATTTAAATTTAATAACAAACAAAGGATCGAATTATTTTAAGGTTGGCCCATTAAAATTAATTTATGATGGTTCTGTTGGATCTCAAACAGCATTATTGTTTAAGCAATATGAAAATAAAAATAGTTTTGGTTTTAAAAATTATAAACAAAATTTTTTAAAAGAGGTTATTGATAAATGCTTAAAAAACAATATAGGGCTTGCTATTCATGCTATTGGAGATAGAGCAAATAGTGAAGTTGTAGATTTATTTTCAAATATAAGATCCTTAAATTCAAATATTTTGTTAAGACTAGAACATGGACAAATTTTGAGAGATGAAGAGATTGAGAAGATAAAACATTTAAATCTTTTTGTTATTATGCAACCTGTTCATATTGATCAAGATTATTTTACTTATGAAAAATATTTAAAAGATTATATGCCACTATCTTATAGATTTAAATCATTAATGAAAAATAATATTAATGTTGCTTTTTCTACAGATTTTCCAGTTGCAGATATAAATCCATTTTTTGGTATTTTTTGTGCAATTACTCAAGAGGGTTTTGAAATTTCTAAAGGCAAAATCTTCAACATAAATGAAAAGATAGACCTTTTTAATGCTATTAAAAATTATACTTATTTTTCTCATAAGAGTTCTCTCTTTGAAAACTCAGGATTAATTGCAGAAGGATTCAATGCTGATTTTATTGTTCTTGATAAAGATATTTTTGATATTGATAATGAATATGAACTATTAGATATTAAAGTTTTGAGAACTTTTTTTGAAGGAGAAGAAGTATTTAAAAGTTATTAATTATTAAAATTCTATTAAAAAATTTTTTAAAAAAATTATAAAATAAGAATTTCAAAATAATAAATAAATAATTAAAATTAATTAAAAAATTGACAAGAATAAAGAAAATAAACAGAATAAAAATTTTTAATAATTAAAATTAAATTATATAAAAGGAAAAAATTTTATGGTAGTTGTTTTATATGAAGATTCATTTTACTTAAATTTTGTTCCTTTCTATACTTTTCATAATGTTTTTGATCTTTATTATGGATTTAAAAGAATATATGAAAAAATATTTGATATAATGAAATTAAATAAAAATATCGAAAAAGTTTCATTTATTGGAAGAAAAAAACAACTTGAATATTTTTTAAAAAGTAAAAATATTAAAAATGAAGTATTTGATTATTCTAATGATATATTATTTATAAATGCAAGAATAAATGATATAAATAAAGCTTTTTTATTAAAACAAAGAGAGTTTATTTCAGATGATTACGGTTTTATAATGGCTTTAAGAGTTGACAAAGAGATAAAAAAAGAAATTGATTATAAAAAATTATTTTCAAATGAAATTAATATTGAAAACATTTCAAATAAATTTGTAAATATAGGGGTTGTTGATTCATTAAAATATGCTTTTGATTTGATAAAAAATATAAAAGTTGAATTTTTAAATGATTTTGAAAGAAATTATAAATCTATTAAAACAAAATTTAAAAAATATAAAAAAGATATATATATTGGTAAAAATGTGAAAATGCAGAAATTTGTCGAATTAGATAGTTCAATTGGACCTATTATAATTTCAAATAATTGCATTATTAATTCTTTTAGTAATCTTGTTGGCCCTCTTTTTATAGGGGAGAATTCGCTTATTGATGATGCTTATATAAGAGAAAATAGTGTTATTGGAAAAACATGCAAAATATCAGGAGAAATCGAAGAATCTTATATAATGGATTATACAAATAAACACCATACAGGATTTGTTGGTCATTCGTATCTTGGTGAGTGGGTAAATTTAGGTGCAATGACAACAACCTCAGATTTAAAAAATAATTATTCGAATATAAAATTTTATATAAATAATAAAACAATAGATTCTGGTACAATTAAGATGGGAGTTTTATTAGGAGATCATGTTAAAACAGCTATTGGAGTTATGATAAACTGTGGTACAATAATTGGTGAGGGTTCAGTTATATTTAAATCACCTTCGGGAAAATTTATTAAACCTTTTCTTTGGGGAGAAGAAGAGTATAAAAAAGATCTATTTATAGAAAATTTGAAAAAGATTGTAAAAAGAAGAAATTTTAACTTAATTGAAGAATATATTCATCTAATTTTATAATTAATTTGAATTAATAATTAATTTGATATGGTAATAAAATTAATATAAAAAAAATTTATCTTCTAGTTTATTATTAATAAATCATTTGAAAAGATAATAAAACTTACAATTTTTGACTTTATTTAAAATCATTGTTATTTGGTAAAAATATTTCTAAAAATTTTTCCTTTATTTCAATATATGCAGGGGGTGGAGGGGCTTTGTCTCCATCAATCTGCATATAAACCTTTTTTTCTGATTCTAATTTTATTTTTTTACATTTATAAAATTTACAATCATTGAAAGCTTTATGAAGTCCTGTAATTACACCAAGAAATAACCTTATAGTATTTAAAAAACCATGATTTTTAAATATAAACAAATTTAAAATTCCATCATCAATTGAAGCTTCACTATCAATTTGAAACCTTCCTCCATAGAATTTTGAATTTGAAATTATAACAAGATAACCATATTCAATTATATTCAGATCTTCAATATATATCTTCATAAGATGGGGTTTATAGGTTATAAAAGATTTTATTCCTGATATTAAATATGTTATTTTTCCAAAAAATTTTTTTACTTTTAGATTAACATTGTGAACAGCAAGAGCATCAATTCCTGCAGAGGTCATTAAAATGAATGGCTTATTATTGACAAGTCCAATATCTATTTTTTTTGTATATCCATTTATTATTGTATCAACAGCATGTGATGCTAAAAATGGTAAATTGAGTTCAAGGGCAAGAACATTAACAGTTCCTGTTGGAATTATTCCTATAGGTTTTGGATTATTAATCATTCCTTCTACTACTTCTCTTATAGTTCCATCACCACCAAGAACTGTAAAAAAGTCAATTTTATCTTTAAAAAATTTAGCTATTTCAATTGCTTGCCCTTCATATTTTGTATAAAATAATTCATAAGATATTTTATGTTCTTTGAATTTGTTTAAAACAATATTAACAGTTAAAGTTAATAAAATATTTCTCCCAGATTTAGGATTTATAATTATACAAGTTTTATTGAATTCACTATTATTTTTTTTGATAAATTTATTTTTTTTAAAATTAAATACGCTTTTAAATAAATCTAATATTTTCATATTAATCATTGTCATTTGAAGGTGGTTTAAAAAATGGAGTAAATTCTTCTTCATTATTTTGTTCATTATTTTGAGGGTTATAATAATATTTTGAAGAGTAGTTTAATAAAAACATACCATGCCCATTACTATAATATTTAGGTTGGGTGCCAGCTATAAAATATTCTATATAAGAGTTAGGAGAATTTTGGGTGCTTAACAAACCAGTATATTTATCTACAGGAAGAGCAATGATTCCAGAAGGTACATTGTATTTTTGTTTTGGTCTTTTTAAGATTTGGTAAATATATTCTATAAATTTTCCCCATATAGGTCCACATGTATATCCACCAGTATAGCCAAGACCTAAAGATGAAGCTCTATCAAAACCAATCCAGACAACAGTTGAAAGATTTTCGGTAAATCCATTCATCCAGGCATCTTTCCAGTTTTGAGTGGTACCTGTTTTTACAGAAAAATCAAAATCAAGTTTATAATTAGAAAGTGAAGCAAATGCAGTTCCACCGGGAGCAGCAGCATCTTTTAAAATACTTGCAATTAAATAAGCTGTTTGTGAAGAAATAATTTGAACTTCTTCCTGTGAAAAACTTAAAAGTTTAGAATTATATTCTTGTTCATAATTTTTTAATATTCTTCCTTCTCTATCAGTTACATATCTTACTATAATAGGATAAACTTCTTTCCCTTTGTTTGCAAAAATTGCAAAAGCTTTTGCTGCTTGTAATGGAGAAACTGTAATTGTTCCTAAAGCTGTTGATAAATATGGAGGGATGCTATTTTTTGGTTTTAGCTGTTTTCCATCGAAAATGTTTGAAATAGAGTAAAATTTAGAAATGTAATTTAATGATTCAGATATACCAAGAGCTTCCATTATTTTAATTGCAGGAATATTTATAGACTTTCTTAAAGCGTCTCTAACAGTAACATATCCTGAAAATTTACCATCATAATTTGAAGGAGTCCATATATCTTTTTCTGAAAATTGATAGATAATTGGAGCATCAAGTACAATTGTAGATGGAGTTATTATCCTCTTTTCTAAAGCTCCAGCGTAGATAAATGGTTTTATCCCCGAACCTGGTTGGAAATTAACTCTAAGAGCTCTATTTAATTGATCCTGCTTTGTCCATTTATATCCACCAACAAGAACAAGAACATAACCTGTTGATGGTTCTATTGAAACAATAGCACCTTGAATATAATTCTTTTCTAATTCTTTTTGAAAGTTTAATTTTAAATTATTAATTAGGTTTGAAAGCTTAGTAGAATTTTGTCCTTGAGATACAAGATTAACAAAGTCAAGAACATTTTCTTTGTAAAATCTTTTATATCTGATATAGTTTTTATTATTTGTAATTCCATTATAAATATTATTTGTTTCAAAAAAAATATCTACAATGTCAAGGTAATTATTTAAAATATAATCATTTTTATTTTTTGTATTTGCAAGATATTCCTTATTTAGTTTATCTAATGCTTCTCTTAAAAATCTTTCTGCAGCAATCTGATAATCAAGATTACATGCAGTATAGACTCTTAAACCTTTTTTATAAATTTCATCAGAAGAAAAATCTTTTTTTAATACCTGTAAAACTGCATCGGTATAATATGGTGCTTTACTTGTTGTAAGAAAATATGGACTTGATATAGATGCAAAATTTCTTTCACTTAATTCTTCCCATAATTTATTGTAAGATTTTTCAGCTTCTTCTTTTGTAGTAAATTTAAGCTCAACCATTCTATCAAGAGCCATTTTTACTCTTTTTTTTGAATTTTCAGAATATAGTATTGGAGAATTGTATACAGGAGACTGGGGTAAAGTTGAAAGTAAAGCACATTCAGCTAAAGTTAAATCTTTAACATTTTTCCCAAAATAAAAATCAGCAGCAGCTTTTATACCATATACTCCATGACCAAAATAAACTTCATTTAAGTATAGTTCAAGAATTTCATTCTTAGAAAATTTTTTTTCTATTTGTACAGTATACCAAAGTTCTCTTAATTTTCTAAAAATAGTTTTTTCTGATTCTGTAAATAGTCTTTTAGCAAGTTGTTGAGTAATAGTTGAACCACCAACTATAACCCCTTTTTGTCTAAAAATAATTTTTCTTAAATTGTAAAGTATAGAGATTAAAATTCTTTTAGTATTAAAACCATGGTGTTTATAAAAATCTTTATCCTCATATGCTATAAAAGCTTTAATTAGATTTTCAGGAATATCTTTAAAAGGTATAATTTCTCTTTTTTCCTGAAAAAGTTCATCTATAACTTTTCCATTAATATCATAAATAATTGTAGGTATAGAAAGTTCACTTTCTGAAATAACTTTTTCTATATCCACTCTGGAAAATGATGCAAATAAAGCACCAAAAGTAACTCCTACCAATATAGTGCCTACAATTAATATTATAATAAGAATATTAATAAATTTAAGCTTCATATAATCCCCATTATTAACTTGATTAAAGATTTAATTTAATAAAAAAAAAGTCAAGTAAAATAAATTTTAAAAAAGTAAAAAAATTAAATATTAAAATAAAAAAGGTCGCCCTATAAAAAATTATAGGACGACCAAAGGGAAAATTGGGAGGGGAAATCTATTTTTAAAATCGGTTAAATATTTATTTATTTAATAAACTTTTAATTTAAATTTTTTTTTTTAAATTTTTATTTTTTTTATTTTTTAAAAAAAGATAATTTATTTATAAAGCAAGTTTATTTTTATAATTAATTGTTTTATTATAACAAATTTAAATTTTAAAAATTCATTATTAATTTATAAAAATTTCTTGACAAATAAATTAAAATTGATAAAGATATTTTAGTAAAAGAGATGCTGGCATAGCTCAATCGGTAGAGCAGCTGACTTGTAATCAGCAGGTTGGGGGTTCAATTCCCTTTGCCAGCTTTTTTATGGGGAGGTTCCCGAGTGGTCAAAGGGGATAGACTGTAAATCTGTTGCCAGACGGCTTCGTAGGTTCAAATCCTGCCCTCCCCATTTTTATTTTTAAATAAATTAAATAAATATAATAATTCTTAATAATTCCCTTAAATTTCAATCCTATAATTTTCGATTAATTATAATATAAAAAATATTTTAAAAATCTTTAGAAAAAATAAAAACAAAAAAGGTGGGGTAAATTGCCTTTATAGTCAAGGGGTAAGCGGCATATTTAATCCCCACCTTTTAATTTTATTATAATACTAAAATACAGATTGTCAAATTTTTGAATAAATTAAAATTTCTATATAAATTTTAAATTCTTTTTATTTTCGATTAAAATGTACAATTTTCAGAAATTAATTATTTTAAAAATTAAATATATAAGTCATATTTTTTTAATTTCTGGAATATTTAAAAGATCAAAAGCTTTAACTATAATAGTTTTAATGTATAATAAAATTAAAATTTTTGATAATGACTCATCAAAATTATCAGTTATTATTTTTTCTTTATTATATAAATTATTTAAAATTCCACATAATTTTAATATATATCTTGTAATTAAATAGGGTTCATAATTTAAGCCTGCACTTAAAATAAAATCTTCAAATTTTAATGATTCAATTAATAATTTTTCAAATAATGTATTAGTATATATTAAGTTTGAAATGTTATTAATAATATTACTAAGATTTATTTTTAATTTTTTAAATAAAAGATTATAAAAATTATTTAATTCTTTTTTATCTTGATCATTTGTATTTTGCATATCAAAATTAAATTTGATAAAAAAATTGTTGATCAATGAATTTATTCTTGCAACAGTATATTGTAAATAAATTGAAGAATCCCCTTCAAATGATAAAACTTTTTCAAAATTAAAATCAATATCTTTTGTTCTAGAATTTTTTAATATAGAAAAATTTAAAGCTCCAACAGCTATTTTTTTTGAAGTTTCCGTAGGTGAATCAGAGAATCCTTTTTCTGTAGTTAAATATAAAGCTTTTTCATATATTTTGTCATAAACATCTTTTAAGAATACAATATTTCCTTCCCTTGTTGCCATTTTTTGACCTTGAAACCGCATTGTTCCAAAACTTATATGTTTTAATCTGTCTTTAAATGGGAAATTTAATTTTTTTATTATACCAAAAACTTGTTTAAAATGTAATTCTTGAGTAATTCCGACAACATAAAGTATTTTATCAAAATGAAATCTTTCCCATCTATCAAGTAGCGCAGCAATATCTCTTACAAGATATGTTGATGTACCATTAGATTTTAATATAATAGCAGGAGGCATGTTGTTGTCGTTGTAAATATCATTTAAAAAAACAACTTTTGCTTTTGAAGATTCCGAGAGTAAATTATTAAATTGTAAAATTTTTAAAACTTTTTCAAGATCATTATCTTTATATTTGGATTCCCCTTCAATAGAATCAAATGAAATATTTAGGATATTATATATTTCTAAAAATGTTTTTATAGATTTTTCTCTTAATTTTTTCCAAATATTTAAATATTTTTCATCACCTTTTTCAAGTTTTGAAAAAAGTTCTCTTGCTTCTTCTGAAAGTGAAGGATTACTTTCTTCTTCTTTATGAAATTTTACGTAAAAATCGAAAAGATCATTTATCGAATAATCATCAATTTTATCAAGATCTCCCCATTTTATAATTGATAAGATAACTTTACCAAATTGTGTTCCCCAATCACCTAAATAATTTATTCCAAAAGTATATGCTCCTAATTCTTTATATATTCTTTTTATTGATTCTCCTAAGGAAGTAGAAATTAAATGTCCTATTCCAAATGGTTTTGCAATATTTGGTGAAGAATAATCAAGCACCAATTTATAATTTTTAAAATACTTTGTTATATTTAAATTAAATTCTTCATTTAAATAATTAATCATAGGTTTTAATATTGTTTCTTTATTTAGATAAAAATTTATATAGCCTGAATTAAAAATAATTTTAGAAAATAAATGATGGTTTTTAATATATTTATTTTCAATTAAATTCTCTATTATTTTATTTGCAATATTTGGGGGGGATTCTTTTAATTTTTTCGAAAGTGAAAAAGTTGGAAATGCAAGATCCCCATTTTGTTCATTTTCTGGATATTCGAGAAGATTAAAAATTTCTTTTTCTTCAAAATTTATTTTAAAAACTTCAGAAATAATTTCTTTTAAGTTTATTGCTACTATATCTTTAATTTCAACAAAGGAAAACATGAAAACTCCTTATAATTAATTATTATTAAATTTTTCAATAATCTCAAAACACTTTAATGTTGAATTAATGTTTGCAATATTTTTAAATGTTTTATCAAAAGCAACTCCATGATCTGGAGAAACTCTTAAAAATGGTAGTCCAAAAGAAATGTTAACTCCACCATCTTTTGCAATCATTTTAAAAGGAATTAAACCTTGATCATGATAAAAAGAGATAAACATTTTAATATCACTTATATCATAATATCTTGAGAATATAGCATCAGCTGGGAATGGCCCCTCAATTTTTATTTTATTTAAATTAATTTTATTTACCTTCTCAATGATTTCTTTTATCCATTTCTCCTCTTTTCCTAAAATTCCTTCATCAGATGCATGTGGATTAAGAGCAATAACAGCAATCTTACCATTATTTCCATAAATATTTTTAAAATAATTTATAGAATTAATAAGGGAAATTTCAAATTTTTTTTTATTTATATATTTTTTTAATTTAAAAATTGGTACATGTGTTGTAACAAGAAGTATAGAAAAATAATCTGAATAAAATATCATATTAACTTTTAATTTGTTTTTATTAAAAAATAATTTTTGTAAATATTCTGTTTGACCAATAAAATCTTTTTTAATAAAAGAAATCGATTTTTTATTTACAGGCATTGTTAAAATAGATATGGAATCAATACTATGTTTTAATAAAGAGGTAAGAATATAAGAAATATAGAGATAAATTTCAGAAAATAATCCATTTTTAACTGAAATTTTTTTATAATCAACGTTTAGATCTTTATTTCTTATAAATTTTAATATATTTATTTTTTGATAATTCTTTAATTTTTTATATAGTAAAGATTTTTTAAAATTATTAATACTTTTTGAATTTGAAAAATAATTTAAACTAAATATATTATTAAGAACTTTTTCTAAATTATTAAAATTTTCATTAATATTATTAAAATCAATAATAGGATTAGGAAAAAAGCTTAAATAATATGCTATTTCAAAAATCGGATCGTAAAAAAAAATATTTTTATTTTTAATTTTCTTAAAATCAATTTTTATAATTTCTTCAAGTTTAGTAATAAATAAAGTGTAATTTAATATAGAAAATAAGAAATCATTTTCTATAGAAGATGAGGGATTATCAGAAAGATTTGAGAATAAAGTATCAGAAGAAAGGTAAGTGTAATTCTTGAAAAAGGATTGAAGAGACCCGATTATTAATATTTTATAATTTGAAAAAAAAGCATTTTTATTTTTATTTAAATAATAGATAGTTTTTATAATTATTTCACCTGATATTCCTCCAGGGTCTCCATATGTTAGGATAATTAATTTCATATTTTAAATATTAATCCTGATATCTTTTTTCAATTATTTCTTTAGGGAAATGCTTAGGATCAGGGGTAATGACACAATTACCTTCTAAAATAACTCCATTTTGGATTATTAATTCTGGAGTTCTTATATCTCCAAGTATTGAGGCTGTAGGCATTAGCATAATTCTTGTTTTTGCTGAAATGTTGCCTATTATAATCCCTTCTACAATAATAGTATTAGCATATATGTTACATTTTATTTTCCCTGTTTTTCCTACACTAAGATGATCTACTTTTATTTCTTCACCTTCAAATTTTCCATCTATTCTAAGTTGTCCTGATGTAAATATTTTTCCTTCAAAAAAAGATTTTTCTCCAATATATGTAACAAAATCTTCAATTCCTTTAGCCATTTTTAGTCCCTTTCTTGTGATAATTATAAGATTTAAATAAAAATAACTTTATATTTTAATTAGTCAATTTTATTTTATTTTTTTATATTATTTTTATATATTATTATTTTATAATGCTTAAAATTTTATTAATAAAAGGGGGTTTTTCTCCTTTATAATTATTTATTAATTCTAAAGTTGTTTTTTTGTCTTTTATAATAAAAAAGGATTTTATAAGATAGTTTAATGTTTCATTTTCTAATTTTGAAATTTCAAAAATTTTTAATATATTTTCATAAATTTTATAAAGATTGTTTTTTAAATTTAACAAAGAATAAATATAAGCTAAAAATCCATAATAAAGAGAAAAGCCAGGATCATTTTTTATTAATAATAAAAGTATTTTTTTTAAATTTAGAAGTAATTCATTTTTATTTAAGTCTATTTCAATGTTATTTAATTTATATTTTATTAATTTAAAATTTATTACTGGAAATAAATTAATAAATTTTGGAAAATTTTTTTCATCAAATAAAAAATAAAATTCAAGTTTTAAATTTTCAATTTTTTTTAAATTATTAAAATTTTGTTCTAATTTATTATATATTTCTAAATTTATCTTGTCCTTGTATAAAGCTATAAAATTAATATAATTATTAATATTTTCTTTTTTTAAATTAATGTCAGAAGATAGTTCTGCAATATAAAAAAACAAATCTAATTTTTCTTTTAATTCATTGATATATTTTGATTTATTTATTAAATAGTATAAAGTACCATACTTATTTTCTTTTAATAGATAATTTATAAAAAAGATTATTATTTTTTCATTTGATATTAAATCAAAATTAACATTTAATAAATATTTAATTTCATTATCAATTTTTAAATTATTTATTTCAAAATAGAGAATATGAATCATCGAAATATTTGAAGAAATAACTTTTAAATTTTCTATTTCTGAAATGTATAAATCAAATATTTTTTCATGAAGATAAAAAAATATTCTAAAATAATTTGAAAATTTATTTTTTTTGTTTTTAAATAATTCATATAAATTTTGAATTTCAGAATATATAAATAAAAAATAAATGTATGAAAAAATTAAATCTTCATCAATATTTTCACTATTGATTATTTTTTCATTAAAATAGTTGATTAATTTATCTTTATCAATTTCAATAAATGAAATTGGTTCATATTTTTTTTCATAAAGAAAAGTGAGAAAATTATTTAAATTAAAATTTTGTTGAATATAATTTTCGTAAATATTTTCAATATTCATACCATTTAATAAAAAAGGGGGGAGTATTTCCCCCTTTTTTTATAAAAATTTTACCATTAATTATTATTTTTTAATTTAATTTTATTAATTTAATTAAATTAATTAAATTAATATTTACTATTAAATTTACTTAATTAATTATTACCATGTATCTACCATGTCATCCATATCAACATTAGATTGAGTAAATACATTTGATCTTGCTGTTAATTCATCAAAGTAAATGTAATATGTTCCATAAGATTCAGCTGGATTTGTTTCAACAAGAAGTCCTAAAAATGTTATACCTTCATTTTGAACATAATGATATTCGTCCTGTACAATATCAGGAGGGACAATAGTAGTAATTTTTTTCCAACCTAAAAAATTTAATGAAGTTGCTTTGATATTTATAGGTCTGTTAAAAAAATCTGAAATCATATAATATAAAGTATGACTGAAGTTTCTACCAACAACCCAAATAGATAATGTTTTAGTAATTCCGACAATTTTAATTGGTTTTGGTGGTTTTACAATAAATCTATTTGAGCCTCTTTTATTAAATTGAACTTTTACACCTAAAACAAACTTGTTTTCTATCCCTGTAACAGGATCTTTATCAGGAAGAGCAGCAGGTTTACCAAGTCTTTTCATTAATAATATTGTACCCTGATCTAAAGGCATCTGTCCTGACCAAGCTTCAGCATCTTCAAACTTGCTAACAATAATATCTGTTAAAAGTTCACCTTTTTCAACATCAGGATCAGATTGTACTGAACCTTGTTGTTGAGCATTAATTTTTATAGATATATTTAGAGTAAAAATTAATGTAAATAATAAAAATAATATAGTTAATTTTTTCATAGTATATCTCCTTATTTAAATATCAATTTGATTAATTAATATAAATTTTACTGATTAGTATTCCAAATATCTGGATTATTTAAATCCTCACCATCAAAGGTTTCATAAGCAACATCTGTTAAAACAGTGAAATGGTCAAGAAAAACATTAAAACCTTCAAGCTGTGAACCTGGCAATGACCATATTGTAAATCTTTCAAATAAAAGATTTTGTATTCTTGGTAAAGTAGGTTTTAATTGAGGAATATAATCTGGTACAACAACTTTATGGCATTTCCATCCTAAATAAGAAAGTCTTGCAATTGCAAGAGTATGTGTAATACCTTTATAATCTTTTAATTGCATTTCCATATCATATGCAAAATTTGCACCCCAAACCCAGATATAAAACACTTTTGCAATTCCTGGAACTTTAATATTTTCTTTTGGAAAAATTTTTAATTCATTGTACCCCATTTTATAATATGAAGTTTTTACTCCAAGACAATATTTATTATTTGGATCACCTTTTCTACCAAATAGAGCTTCAGGCCAGCTTTCTACTTTAGGTTTTACAATAGGATAACCTTTTGAAGTATATTTAGACCCTTCTGCTTTCCAATCTTTATCATTTGTTTCAAAATCTTCTAAGATTTTTGAAACTAATAGCTCATTTTTTTGGTAATTCTGTTGGGCTTTAATTTTAGTTGTTAGGGTAAAAGGACTTATTAGTAATAAAGTAATAAGTGTGATAATCAAAGCTTTTTTAAGTTTCATAAAACAACTCCTTTTATAAAAATAATAATTTTTTTTAGAATTTTTAAAATTTATCGGAAATTAGATTTTAATAATTTAATTAAATAATTTTTTAAATTTAGAAAAATAATATTTTTAATTAATCTACCTTTATAATAGAATGATGTTCAAAAAAAATATTAAATCACTCTTAAAAATAATTATAATAAAAATAAAAAATTTTTCAAATTTATATTTTGATTTTTTATGATTTTTTTATAATAATTAAAAATAAAAATTAAAAATTTTAATTATAAAATTTTATCTATTGAATTATCATCATTTAATAATAAAATTTTTGGTTTAAAGTTTTTTATTTCTTCTTCATTTAAATATACATAATTTACAATGATAACTTTATCTCCAACCTGAACTTTTCTTGCGGCAGCGCCATTAATTCCTATAGTTTTAGATCCTGCTTTACTTTTAATTACATAAGTCTCAAATCTTTCTCCATTATTTATATTATATATAGAAACAACTTCATTTTCTACAAGATTTGCTTCTCTCATAATCTCTTCATCAATAGTAATTGACCCAACATAATTTAAATCTGCAAATGTTACTGTCGCTCTATGGATTTTTACTCTTAAAAACTTTCTAAGCATTCTAACTCCTTTATTAAAAAATCTTTAGAAATAAATATTATATTCTTATTAATTTTTTTGACTAAAATTATTTTTCTAACTATATTTTAAAAATTAATTTTTTATTCAATAATTTTAATAAATTTAGTTTTAAAAGTCCATGGAGAAATTTCTTCAAGGATAAGAAGTCTAACTTTTATAATTTTTCCAAGATATTTTTGAAGAAGTTCTTTTTCATCTTTTGATAAATCTAAAAAAATATATGTTTTTCTTGATTTTGATTCTGGGTTTTCTACTATTGAATAAGTATCAAGCCCCCAATTTTCATTATAATATTTTTCTATTAATCCTATAACTTCCATTTCTTTTCCTTCTAAAGTAAATATTTGAGGAGTTTCAGTTTTTTTATTTTGGTTTTTGTCACAAGAAAAAGAAAAGATAAAAATTGTACATAAAATAATTAACAAAAATATATTTATAAAATCTATTTTTTTATCCTTCATAAATACTCCTTTCTCTTTTAAAGATTAATTTAATAATAAAAAGTTTCAATAAAAACTTGCTTTTAAAAAATATTATAATAAAAAGTTATTTAGTTATGATAAAAATAATTGTTGATGAGAAAATACAGCAAAAAAGAATTGATAAATTTCTAATTTCTTATTTTAATAAAGCTTCAAAAAATTTTATTTATAAACTTATTAGAAAAAAAAAGGTAAAAGTAAATGGTAAAAAAACAGGAATTGATTATAAGTTAAATATTGGAGATATAATTGAGATATTTATTTCTGAAGATATTTTAATTAAAAATAGAGAAAATCCTTCAAATATGTATAATATTTCAGATTATTTTTTAAAAATAATTTATGAAGATGAAAATATTTTAATTGTTTATAAACCAAATGGATTTATTGTTCATCAAGATTCAAACGAAAAATATTGGATTTTGCAGGATTTTGTAATAAAATATATGATTGATAAAAATGAATACGAACCAAAAATTAATAATTTCAAACCTTCACCAGTTCATAGAATAGATAGAAATACAGAGGGAATAGTTATCTTTGCAAAGAACTATTTTACCCATTCATTTTTAAGCAAACTTTTTAAAAGTCATTTAATTGAAAAATATTATTATGCTTTTATAAATGGAAATTTTAAAAATTATAAAGAATATGAATTAAATTTAAAGAAAGATGAAAAAACAAAAAAGGTTTATATAGAAAAAGATGGAGTAAAAACAAAAACAATAGTTTACCCTGTTTTAAGCAATGAAAAATATTCTCTTGTAAAGGTTAAAATTATTACAGGCAAAATGCACCAGATAAGAGCTTGTTTAAGCTATGATAATTTCCCTATAGTTGGGGATGATAAATATGGAATAAAGATGCAAAATAAAAAAATAAAAAAATATCTTAAAATAGAAGGACAGCTATTATTTGCAACAAATTTAAAATTTCCACCAATAGAAGATGAAAAATTAAAATATTTATCAAATAAGGAATTTAATGTAATTGATTCTCCAAATTTTAAGAAATGTTTAAAATATTTTTTTAATAAAGAAGATTTTTAAATTTAATAAAATAATAATTAATATAGATTTAAAATTTTATATGTTAGTTTTACAATTGTTATAAAATTTCTTGACAAATTTTTAAAAACTGTAATTCTTTTATAAAAGACGGGAAGTAGCGCAGTTGGGAGCGCACTTGATTTGGGATCAAGGGGCCGGGAGTTCGAGCCTCCCCTTCCCGAATAAAAATGCACCTGTAGCTCAGCAGGATAGAGCATCGGATTTCTAATCCGAGTGTCGCAGGTTCGAATCCTGCCAGGTGTATTTTTTTTAAATTAATTTTTTTATAAGTTATTTAATAAATTATTAATGGTGGATGTAGCTCAATGGTAGAGCGCCTGACTGTGGCTCAGGATGCTGTGGGTTCGAGCCCCATCATCCACCCATTTTTATTTATAATGTATGTTTTTTAAAAATTAATTTATTTGCTTTATTCAAAAGATTCAAAAAGCTCATATTTTAAAGAATCTTTAAATCCTTATTAGGGTTAATATTTATGATTTCAATTTAATTTTTAATTATCAAATTTGTAATAAATTAAAAAATCAAATTAAAATAAAAAGTAGTTTTTATTTAAAAATGGTGTTTATTTGATTTAAAATAGATTAAGTTATAATTTATAAAATAGTTTTAATAATTATTCGTTAATAATTATTTAAATAAATTTTTTAATAAAAATTAAAAAATGCGCCTGTAGCTCAATTGGATAGAGCGGTGGACTTCGAATCCATAGGTTGCAGGTTCAATTCCTGCCAGGCGTGTTTATTTTTTGTATATAATTTTTAAATAAAAGATTATATTGGTATTTTTTTTATTAAAAATTTATAATTAACTAAAAAGCATTAAAAAAATATAATTTGAAAATTTTTTTAATTTTGCTAAACTTATTTTATGAAAATAAAGGGCTGCTAGCTCAGGTGGTAGAGCAACTGACTCTTAATCAGTAGGCCAAAGGTTCGAATCCTTTGCAGCCCATATTATATTTTTAAGCGAGTGTGGTGGAATTGGCAGACACGCCAGACTTAGGATCTGGTGCAGTAATGCGTGTGGGTTCAAGTCCCTCCACTCGCATTTTTTTATAATTAGGATAACAATTATTTCTAATATAATTTTCTTAAGAGAGTTTAATTCAATATTTTTCCATGTATTTTTAGTAAGCTAAATAAATATTTGATATATTTAATCTTAAACTTTTTGATTTTGTTTTAATATAAAAAAATATTTTGAGATTATAATTTTGAAATTATATTAAATTAATAAAAATTATAAATTTTAATATTTTTAATTAAAAAGCTTGACATATTTTATTTTTATATATATATTTAAAAAGTAAGTGAATATTTACTTACTAAAATATTTAAATAGTTTTTAAAAATGGATAAAAAAAAGAAATTAACACTTAATGAAAGAAAAAACCAAATAATAGAAGTAGCCTTTAGAAAATTTGCTTTGAATGGATTTAAAAAAACTACTATAAAATCAATAGCAAGAGAAGCTAAAATAAGTGAAGCTTTAATTTATAAATGTTTTCCTTCTAAAAGAGAACTTTATAAATCAATTGGGAAATATTTAAATAATAAAAATAAAATTTTTATTTCATTAATAGAAGATAAATTTAATATATATTATGATAAAATAACTGATCTTGAAGATTTGAAAAATATACTTTCTATAATTTTAGATGATTGGGTTAATTTCTTAAATGAAAACAATCTTTTAATTAGATATTTTATGTATGCAAGACTTGAAGAAGAAGAATATATACCTCTAATAATATCTCCGCCTAATATATTTTTAAAATATTTTATTATGATTTTTGAAAAAGCAATTTCTAAAAACATTATTAAAAAAGATAATCCTTTTTATTATACAATAACCTTATTTTCATTGTTTTTTGGATTTTTTAATATAATTAATTGTAATGATAATTTAAATAAAGAATTTTCTATGGATTATAAGTTTAATATATATGAACAAAATATAGATTATAATACATTTAATGAAAATAATGAATTTGTTAAGAAAATTAATAAAAAAGAATTGTTTGAAAAATTAAAAATAAAAATCTTTGATATTTTTTTTAATGGTATCTTAAAGACTTAAAATATTACAAAGATAAATTAACCTTAAAACTAAAAAAAATAAAAATTGAAAAGTTTGAGATAAATATTAAAAGTAAGATTTGATAAAAAAGAATAAAGATAAAAAAGAGATAAAAATATATTAATAAAATTATAGAAATAAAATTATAGGGGGAAAAATGTCTTCAATAATTAAACTAAATGAAGTTAAGAAAATTTATATGCTTGATAAAACAGAGGTACATGCTTTAAGAGGTGTTAATATTGAAATTGAAAATGGAGAATTTGTGTGTATTGCAGGTCCTTCAGGTTCTGGGAAAACAACTATTTTAAACCTTATCGGTTGTATTGATATACCAACATCAGGAGATGTTTTCATTGATGAGCAAAGAGTAAATGATCTTAAAGATAAAGATCTTACAAATATAAGATTAAATAAAATTGGATTTATATTTCAATCTTTTAATCTCATACCTGTTTTAAATGTTTTCGAAAACATAGAGTTTCCTCTTTTACTAAAAGGTGGATATTCAAAAAATGAAAGAGAAAGAATAGTTATGAAATTTATAGAAGAAGTTGGCTTAAAAGATAGGATTAAAAATAAGCCTGCTGAACTATCAGGCGGGCAAAGGCAGAGAGTTGCAATAGCTCGTGCACTTGTAACTAATCCTAAAATAGTTCTTGCAGATGAACCTACAGCAAATCTTGACTCAGAAACAGGACAAAAAATAATAGATCTAATGAAAGAAATAAATAAAATAGAGAAAACAACTTTTGTATTTTCAACACATGATCCAGATATTATGGCACATTCAAATAGAATTATAAAAATACATGATGGACAAATTGTAAATGGATAATAAAAATTATTAGTTTGTAATTTTAGGAGAATTATATGTTAATATTTAAAATAGCTTTTAGATCAGTTTTAAGGTATAAAGGTAAACTTTTTGCAATAGGTATTTTAATTCTTTTCAGTGTACTTTTCTTAATGATTGGAAATTCTTTTGTATATTCATTAAAAAAAGCTACAAAAAAAACAATTATAAATAATTATACAGGTCATGTTGTTCTTTATTCTTACAAATCTAAAAGTTTACCAAGTCCTTTTTCTTTTGTTGAACCATTACCACCAATTGAAAATTTTGAAGAAGTAATACAATTTTTGCAAAATGACCAGTCTATAAAAGCTTATGTTCCAATTGCTCAGAATTTTGGAATGATAGATACTGCATCAGATATTCCTTTAACAATTAGTTTTAATGCTATTGATCCAAAAAATTATTTATCAATTTTTAACAATATCGAAATTATTGAGGGTACTTTTTTTTCAGAACCTGGAGTTATTTTAACAGAGATGATGATTAAGGAACTTAAAAATAGAGGTATAAAAGCTGATGTTGGAAGTGAAATAACAATTATTGGAACTTCCGGATCAACTTCGATTAATTCAAAAAAAGTAAAAATAGTTGGAATCTTTAAAAGCAAACTTTTTACAGAACAGTCTTTTATTAATTATATGGATATATCAATTTATAAAGAATTATTCAATTTTCAGGGTTTAAAATTTGAGTCATTACCTCAAAATATAAAAAATCTCCTGTCGACACAATCAGAAGATGAAATATTTAATAATGAAAATATTTTTGGAGAAGGAGAAGGAAATAAGATAGATTTTTCTTCACTTAAATGGTCAAGCAATACTGGTTTTACAATGATAATGGTTTTATTTAAAGATGAAAAAAGTATTAATGAATTTATTAAAAAAATAAATTCAAATAAAGACCTAAATTTAAAGGTTGTAGATTGGAGGAAAGCATCTGCAGGAATATATGAAATTGCAAATGCGATTCAAATATTTATTACAATTGTTGCTTTTGTTTTATTTTTAACTGTAGGTATTATTCTTATGAATACTTTTATAATAAATATTCTTGAGAGAACTTACGAGATTGGAACAATAAGGGCTATTGGTGGTTCAAAAAATTTTATAGCAAAACAGTATGTTCTTGAATCTTTAATAATAACTCTTTTTTTTACTTTTATTGGAATAATCATAGGGGCTATAATTGTTTCAATATTTGGTGATTATGGAATATCTCTTCCTAAAAATATTGCTCAGATTATGTATGGTGGGGGGAAATTATATTTTGATGTGAAATTAACATCAATAATTACAATTTTTATTATTTTATTAATAGTTACTGCTATTTCAACAATATATCCTGTAAAAGTTGCAACAAAAATAACACCAAGAAAAGCAATGTCTGAAAAATAAATATTTTTTGAATAGAGTTTTATAGTGATAAAAAAATCGAAAAAAAATAGAATAAAATTTATAAGTATTAAGAGGTATATAAATATGAAGATTAAAGAAGATTTTTTAGCTTTTTTAAGAAAAAATATAAATTTAATAAAAATAAGCTTTAGAAATATTTTCAGGGATAAAAAAAGATCTATTTCTTTAGGAGCTACTTTTTCTATAATTGGTTTTATTTTAATAATTGTATTTTCTTTTACAAATGGGGTAAAAATAAATTTTAGAGATAATTTTACTCAAGCATTTTTTGGTGATATTACAATTTTTGGTTTTGAAAAAAATGGGCAAAATTTTAAAAGAGTAATAAATCAAAATAGAGAAATTAATAAAATTGTAAGAGATTATTTTAATCAAAGTGAAGTGATATTTAGAGTTTCCGCAAATTTTAGAATTTACAATAAAGGTTTTTCTAAAATGATGGACATAACAGGAATAGATACTGAAATAGATAAAAAAGCTTATAATACAATAACTATTGTAAAAGGTTCATGGGAAGATTTTTTAAAAGATGAAACAGCTATTATTATTTCTGAAAATGATTCAAATTATCTGGAAGTTGGAATAGGTGATGAAGTTCTAGGTGTTGTTAAAACATTTCCAGGAGCATATAATACTGTTAGTTTTGTAGTAAAAGGAATATATAAAAGTTCAAATTTATTACTTTCTACTCAAAATTTTGGTCATCTTTCATATATTAAAAAAAGTTATTTATTTCCAGATGATTCTTCTGAAGAAGTTTTAATATATTTTAATAAAAAGATAAAGAAAAATAGTATTGATATTAAAAAAGAATTATTAGAGATTTTTGAAAAGAATAATTTAAATGTTATTAAAGAGTTTTTAGATTTTAGAGAAGGAAATGGAAATGCTTTTGGAAAATTTATAAGAAATTTAATGCAAAGTGATAAAAATGGTTCTTTTTATTTTTTATTATCTATAGATGAAATTATGACTGCAGTAGAAAGATTTACTTCTGTTATAAACAGTGTTGCTCTTGTGATAGGTTTTGTTCTTTTTATTATAATTGGCATATCTCTTTTTGTTAATATAAGATTGACTATAAATAATAGGATGGTAGAAATTGGAACAATTAGAACAATTGGAATGGGTAAAAGAGATGTTGTTAATCTTTTTGTTTATGAAAATGTTTTACTTGGAGCACTTTTTACAATAATAGGGTATTTATTAGGACTTCTTGTTATTTTTATTTTTTCAAATTTTGTGAATTTATCAAAAATTGAAGGATTACAGATATTTTTAAAAAATGGGCATTTATTTTTTCTTGTAGATATTTTACAGTTATTTATTCTTTTAATTCTTATTATGATTTTGACAATGATATTTGCAATAATTCCTTCTTATTATGCTGGGAAAATAAAACCTGTTGAGGCACTTAGAAAAGAGTTTTAAAAAAATAAAATTAAATGAAAATTTAAGGGGTTTTTTATGAAAGGTTTAAATTATTATTTTAAAATTAAAAAAATCATTTTTATATTTTTTGCTTTTTCTCTTTTTTATTTTTTATTTGTTTCACAATCAGCTCCTGATCCTTATAAGCTTATAAAAATTGTTGAGGAAAAACTAAATTATAATGAAGATTTAACTACAACTATAAGTATAGTTCAGGTTGATCCAAATTCATCAAATAAAGTTTATAAGATGAAATGGTATAGAAGAGATAAAGAAGATAAATTTGTTCTAATTTTCTTGGAACCTTCTTCTGAAAAAGGGAAAGGATATCTAAGAATAAAGGATGATTTCTATATGTATTTACCTGAAACAAGAGAATTTGTTTATAAAAATAGAAAAGAAAATGTTGGTGATACGAATGCAAAAGCTGAAAATTTTGAGAAACTTAAAATAGAAGAACTTTATAATATAATTTATTTGAAAGATGAAAAAGTATCAAAATTTGATACTTATGTATTATTATTAAAAGCAAAAATACTTGATGTTTCATATCCTATACAAAAAATTTATATAGATAAACAAACTTTATTACCTGTTAAAAGGGAATATTTCTCTCAATCAGAAAAACTTATGCAGACAGATTATTATATAAAGTATGAAAAACTTAAAGGTGACAAGTTTATTGCAACAAAAATATTGATAGTTGATAATATTGAAGAAGGGAAAAAAACTTCAATACTTGTAGAAGAATATTCAACAAATAAGATTCCAGATTATGTTTTTACAAAAGCATTCCTTGAAAATCAATCAAAATAGAAATCTTAAAACTTAACTAAGATAAAAAGAATCTGATTGTAATAGGGAGTTAGTTATGAAAAAAAATTTATTTAATAAAAAAAATATTATTTTTTCTTTAACTATATTGCTTTTAATTTTTAGTTTATCGATTTTATTTAAAAATAATCTTTTTGCTCAGGAAACAGATGAAGATGATATATATTCTGAAGAAAAATTTGACAAAGAGTTTGAAGAAAAAAAAGAGGAAGCATCAAAAAATGTTTTTAATTATTTGTTTGGTGGTTCAATAAATTTTTCAAATAATTTTAATTATTTTATAGATGATAAAAATTATAAATCAAGTGGAAGTTTAGCTGGTAGCATTTTTGGTTATGTTTCATATACAAATATATTGAAACTTTTTATTAAATACACATATTCTTATAATTTATATTATTTTTCTGATAAAAATCCAACAGTTTCAATAGAACTTGATAAATTTAATTATTTTCTTTCTGAGTTTTATTTTGATTATAATGTTTTACCTTTTACTTTTATAAGAATTGGGAAACAATTGATATCATGGGGACCCTCATTTTTATGGACTCCTGTTGATTTTATAAATCTTGAAAGATTTAATTTTATAGAATCATCTGATAATAGATCAGGTAAACCTTCTGTAAGAATTCATGTTCCTATTGGGAGAATAAATATATTTACTTTTTTTGATTTTTATGGTTTAAATGATTCATCTATAAATTATGATCCATCTAAAATTGGTTTTGCGACAAGAGTAGATTTTCCGATTGCTAGATTTGAAATTGGTTTTATTGGTTATTTTAGAAAAGGATATCAACCTAAAATTGGTATGGATTTTTCTGGAACATTATTTAGTTATGATATTTTTGGGGAAATTTCTTATTATAATGGTTATTTTATAAAACATGCTAAAAAAGGAACATTTCCTAATTTACTTGTTGAAGAATTGCCTGAATTACCATCAATTCAAATGGTTTTTGGTATATCAAAAAGTTTTCTTGAAGATAAATCATTATTATTAAGTTTAACTTTTTTCTATAATTCTCAGGGATATAAGATAGAAGATATTGATGATGTTTTCAAATATATTTATATGTTAAATAAAAATATTTCTGATTATTTTATTCCATTTTATTATGGAAAATATTATGTTGCCTTTTCAATTTCAAAAGGAAAATTATTAAATGATCATCTTTCTTTGGGTATAAATTTTTATGGGAACCTAACAGATAATTCATATATTGCAATTTTATCAACAAACTGGAGTTTTGGTGATTATCCTGTTATAAGTTTGAAATTTACTTATAATTTTGGAGAAGATAAAGGTGAATTTACCTATCCAGAAAATAAGGTTTTAAAAATATCATTAAGTACAGTCGCTAGTTTTTAAGATATTTATTTTTTATATAAATTTAATTTATTTAATAAAATTAAGTCAGCAAGAGCAATAGCTGATGCTGCTTCAATTATTGGTGGTAATCTTAAAATTATACAAGAATCATGACTACCTTCTATTTTTAATCTATCCATTTTATTTTTTTTAATATTAAATGTATACTGTTCTTTTTTTATTGATGGTATAGGTTTAGAAACAACTTTAAAAAATATTTCATTTCCATTTGATATTCCTCCAGTTATACCGCCATTATTATTTGATTTAGTTTTACCATTTTTATCTATTATTGGATCATTTGCTTCACTTCCTTTTAATTTTGAAAAATTGAAACCTGCTCCAAATTCTATTCCTTTTATTGTTGGAATAGAAAAAATTATAGAACTTAAGGCAGATTCGATCGAATAAAAAAATGGTTCACCTATGCCTGCATCAACATTATTGATATGGCATTCAAGAATGCCACCAACAGAATCTCCTTCATTTTTTATTTTTTTGATTAATTTTAAATAATTATTTTTATTTTTTTCACCATAAATTTCTGAAACAAAACAATTTATTGAAATAGGAGTTATTATTTTTTTTGCAACAACTCCAGCTGCAACTAAACAAAGTGTTAGTCGTCCACTTAGGTGCCCACTCCCTTCAATTTGAGAGAAATTCCCATATTTTTTCAAAAGAGCAAAATCAACATGACTTGGTCTTGGTATTTCTTTGAAAATTTCATAATTTTTTTTGTTAAAATTCTTATTTTTGAAAATAATTGTTAAAGGAAAACCATTTGTTATAAAATTTTCAGTAGAATAATTTTCATTATTAATATTTATTCCTGAAATAATTTCAGGGATATCTTCTTCTTTTCTTTCTGTTGAACCATCATAAAATGGTTTTCTTCTTTCTATCTCTTCTATAAAATCATCAATTTTAAGTTTTATTCCAGCTGGAATACCATCAATTACAATACCAATATATTTTCCATGAGATTCTCCAAAAATTGATATTTTAAATAATTTGCCAAATGAATTCATAAAATTATCCTTATTTTAATTTTTCATAAGGTTTTTAAAAATTTTATAAGTTTTTTGAATGAAGGAAAAGATTTTTTAATACAATTAAAGTTTAATATTTTTATTTTTAAATTGAAAAGAATTTCTAAAGTCAAAAAAGTTAATGCAATTCTATGATCATTGTAAGAATCAATAATTATTTTTTTATTATTTAAGTTTGATAATTTTTTTGAGAATTTAGAGTATTGATTTTTTATAGATAAAAATTTCTCTTTATCATTATATTCAATATCCAAACCTATTTTTTTAAATTCATTTATGATAGATTCAATTCTATTTGATTCTTTATTTTTCAAACTTTCTATTCCAAAAGCGAAAAGATTTCTCTCTTCCAAAATTGATAGTATAATAACAGGAAAAATAGAATCAGGAAAATATTTAAAATCTATATAAAGAGTAGCTCTTGTTTTTAAATTTTTCATTTTTTTTATAAAATTAAATATGTAAAAAAATAAAGAATCGGGCTGAAAGGAAAAAAAAGAAAATTCATTTAAAAATTTTTTAATAATGTCCTTATTAAAATATTTAATGTTTTTGTACTTTTTGTAATATTTGTAATATAATATAAGAAATATAAAAGGGAAAAGAGAAAGATCTCTTTCAATTATCTCTTCAAAAAAAATAAAGTTTTCTTTTCTATATTTGTTTATTTTTAATTTAATAAAATTATTATTTTTATCATTGATAATATATTTGATTATATCACTATTTTTATTTTGATTTAATTTAAAAAAATTATTTAATAATATTATTTCTTTTCTTTTATTGAAAAGCTTTTTAAGTTTTAAAATATCCAAAATCAAATAGTTAGTTTGTAAATTTTCACATATGTTTTCATAATAAGAAATGCTTACTTCTTTTTTTAATAAAAGATAGAGAGTTAAATAAATAAAGAGTATACTATTTTCACCGAAAATTTCTATTTCAACTTCTTCAAATTTTAAAAAAGGAGCTAATAGTAAAAAACCTGTTAAAAGTTGAGATGTTTTGTCAAGATTAAATTTTAAGTTTTTTAAAATAAATTTTTCTTCTTTATTAATAGAATTATTAAAATTAATAAAATCATTAAAATTTTTATAATTTTCTAAATAAGAATTTTTTAAATTTTTAATTTTAAAAATTATAGGAAAATGGTCATCAGATTTTAAAAATTTAAACTCAATATCAAAAAAAATCTCACTTAAAATTTTTCTTATATTATTATCAATATTCAGTTTTCTTTTTAAAAGTGTGTTTTTTGCATATAGTTCAATAGAATATAATTTTTTTAAATTAATATTTTCAAGATAAAATGGTATGAAAAAAATTAGTATCCTTGAAAGTAACCCAGATTCGCCAACACATAATTTTAATTCTTTTTTAAATTCAATTATTTTTATTTTTTTTTCTTTTTTAAATTTATTAAAATTATTTTCTTTTAAAAAATATTTTTTATAAATTAGATTTTTACCCTTTTTTTTGAATGAAAAACCAAGTTTATTTAATACATTGATAGTAGAATTAACATCATCACAGAATTCTATATTCCTTAAAATTCTATTTTCATTTATTAAAACTGATAAAAGAATTTCTCTTATTACTATACTTTTTGATGAAGGTAAATAATTTTCAAAATTTATATTTTTAACCATATTTTAATCTTAAATTTTTTAATTTAATAATTTAATAAATTAATTTTAATTTATTTTTATGTATCTATTTATATTTTCAATTTTTATTTAAAATAATTTGTAAAAGAAGATTAAATCTTTTATTTTTGTTTACAACTAATTTTTTCTCTATCTTTCTTTCTTAAATAATTTTTAGTATAAAATAAAAAACAGCAAAATAAATTAAAATTTGACTAATTAAAAATATATGTTAAAAAGATTAAAAATCGTAAAATTGGAGAGTATATGAATTTAATTAATATAATTTTAATGAGTGTACCTACTCAAACACAACAACCAGCATCAGGTTCTGGTAGCCTTTTAACATTATTTTTACCTTTTATTGTAATAATGGTTTTGTTTTATATTTTGCTTGTTATACCTCAAAAAAGACAAGAAAAAAAACATCAAGAAATGGTTAATTCACTTCAAAAAGGTGATAAAGTTATAACTTCAGGTGGAATTCACGGAATAGTAGTTTCAACTAAAGAGAATACTGTTATTGTTAAAGTAGATGATTCAACATCAATAGAATTTTCAAAATCTGCTATTATTTATGTAGAAAAAAGTGAAAAAAATAATAGTTAATGATTAAATATTTTTTATTATGGAAAATTTTGAAATTTTAAAATTTTTAAAAGATTATATTTTAACTCCAAAATTAAGTTTATCTTATATTATTTACATAGTATTACTTATAATAATTGTTTTTTTTATTTATTTTATTAAACAGAAAGATAAAAAAAACATTTTTTAGTTTAAAATATTTCTAATTTAAACTTTTAATAATTTAATTTTTAGTAATTTTATTTTTATTTTAATTTGATTTTATTTTTAATTAAAAATTTAGTTTTTTAATAATATTTATTAAAATAATTTTTTGTGATTGATAATTTAATCTTTAATATTTAATTAAATCAGGAGGAAAAATGGGAAATAAAACAAGATTATTTATAACTATTTTTATGATAATTTTTTCAGTTTATCTATTAATACCAACATACAAATGGTATTTTGTAATACCAGAAAAAGATAAAATTTTACTTACATTAAGCCCTCAAGAACTTGCAACATCAGGTTTAAATGATCAGGATTTAAAACGGATAGAAGATTTAAGAAAATTATCAAAACAAATAATAAATTTAGGTCTTGATTTAAAAGGTGGAATCTATATAGTTTTAAAAGCTGATTTTTCTAAACTAGATAATTATATTGAGCAAGATAAAGAAGAAGCAATTCAAAGAGTTTTACTTATAATTAAAAACAGAATTGACCAATTTGGTGTTTCAGAACCTAAAATTACTCGAATGGGAAAAGATTTAATAGCTATAGAGCTACCTGGAGCAAAAGATTTTAATAGGGTTAAAAATATTATAATTGGTCAAGGTAGGCTTACATTTCAACTTGTTGATGTAGATACTGTAAATCTTTTAAGAAATACTCCTGGAGCAATTGATGAAAAAGGTAATATAGTAAGACTTGATTTAATACCAGAAGATTCTCAAGTACTTGGTATTTATAAAAAAGATAAGTATGGAAACTATGTTCAAGATATGGCAACAGTTGTTAAAAAAAAGGTTGAGCTTGATGGGACATATTTAAAGAAAGTAAATGTTATAAATGGTCAGTGGGGACCAGAAGTTGCTTTTACACTTTCAAATGAAGGAGCATCTATTTTTTATGAAGTTACTAAGAATAATGTAAATAAACCTTTAGCTATTATTCTTGATAATAAAGTTTTAAGTATGCCAATGATAACAGAGCCTATAAATTCTCCAAATGCAACAATACAGGGAAACTTTACAGCTGAAGAAGCTTTTGATTTAGCTTTAATATTAAAAGCAGGTTCTTTCCCAGTACCAATTGTTATAGCAGAACAAAATGAAGTTGGTCCAACTCTCGGCCAAGACTCAATCAAGAGAGGTATTAAAGCTGGTCTTATTGGTGGAGTGTTAGTTTTAATTTTTGCTGTTATATATTATAAATTGATTGGTGTTTTAATAGATATACTTTTAGCATTAAATATTTTCTTTTTAATTGCTTTTTTAGCTGCTTTCTCTTATACTTTAACATTACCAGGAATTGCAGGTATCATATTAAATATTGGTATGGGTATAGATGCTTTTGTTATTATATATGAAAGGATAAAAGATGAGTTAAGGACTGGTAAGCCACCATATTTAGCTGTTTCAATGGGTTATGATAAAGCTTTTTTAACAATCTTTGATTCAAATTTAACGACACTTATTGCATCAATTACTTTAGCACAACTTGGTTCTGGTCCAATCAGAGGATTTGCTGTTACTTTATCTATTGGTATAGTTATTAATATGATAGTTGTTTTAATCATTTCAAGATTGATAATGACAACTATATATAAAGATGAATCAAAAAAGAAAATGGCAATATAAAAATCTATAAAATAAAAACAATATTTGATAATAATTTAATATAAAATTGTTATAGGAGGAATTTAATTTTATGAAAAAAGAGATTGACTTCTTAAAATATAGATATATTAGCATAGGTTTTTCTATATTATTTTTTCTAATTGGTGTAGTTTTTGTTTTTATAAATGGGTTTAATTTAGGAATTGATTTTAAAGGTGGTATATCTTTTATTGTAAAAATCGATTCAAATGAAGCTACTTTGCAAAATGTAAGAGAAATTGTAGTGAAAAGTGGGTTTGGAAATAATGTTGTACAAATAGGAAATGATTTTGAAAGAACTTTTAATATAAAGGTTCCAATTTCTAATGATGATAAAGAAAATCAAATAAAACAGGATAATTTGAAAAAAATTATTGAAACTAGATTTGGCGAACAAAATGTAAATTGGTTATCTATAAATCTTATTGGTGCAACTATGTCTAAACAATTTTTAAAAGACTCTATATGGCTTGTTTTTATAGTTTTTATATTGATATTAATATATATTTTAATAAGATTTAAAAATATTAGATACTCTATTGGTGCTATTGTTGCATTAATCCATGATGTTTTATTGACACTTTCATTACTCGTAATTTTAAAAAAAGAATTTACATTGAATATACTTGCAGCAATTTTAACACTTATTGGTTATTCTTTAAATGATACAATAGTTGTTTTTACAAGGATTAGAGAGAATAAAGAACTTTATCCAAAAATGGATAAAATTTTATTAATTAATAAATCTATAAATGAAAACCTTTCGAGAACTATTTTAACTTCTTTAACAACATTTGTTGTTACTTTTATGATATTTATTTTTGGAGGAGAAGTTTTAAGAGATTTTGGTTTAGCTTTATCATTTGGAATAATTGAGGGTACATATTCTTCTATTTTTATTGCTTCAGTTTTTCTTATTGAAAGCAAGAAAAAAATACAAAAGATTTAAATTAATTTAATAAAAAGAAAGAGAATTTAATTAATTAAGATTAAATGAGGTTATTATGGATAAGATTTCTTTTGTAAAATATGAAAATGAGCTTATTCATGAATTTAATGATCTTTTAAAAAAATCTGAAGATTTTAATGATGTTTCAAACATTTTTTCACATATATCAAAAAAACTTTTTGAAAACATTCTAAAAAATGAATATAAATTAGAATTAGAAATTAAAGATTTTGATTTTGATATTGATTTTGAAAATGAAAAATACAAAATTTCAAAAAAAATTTTTGAAAATGAAATTGTTTCTAAATTATATAGAGAATCAGATATAGAAAGTATACTAGAAAGGTTTTTGAAATCTTGTATAAATAGGGCAAAGCATTTAAAAACTATAGAAAGAAAAACTAAATTTGATAGAAGGAAATAAATTTAATTTCTTAAATTTTTTTATTAAAAAATTATAAACTTCTTGACAAAAAAAATAATTTTGATAAATAAAAAGTGATAAGACAATCCAGCTTAGCTCAGCCGGTAGAGCAACGGACTGTTAATCCGTGGGTCGCAGGTTCGATCCCTGCAGCTGGAGATAAAAGCTGGCTTAAAAGCCAGCTTTTTTATTTTTAAAAAAATTAATATATAAATTAATTATAAAGTTTAAATTATTTTTAAAATTTTTATAATTAATTATAAATTAATTTGGTTGAAAATTTATAAAGAGGAATATTTTATGAAAGTTTTTTCTTCTGGTAGAATAAATATTATTGGGGAACATGTTGATTATGTTTATGGTTTGTCTATTCCTGCATCAATAAATATTGGGAATTTTATAAAAATTGAAAAATTAGATAATAAAAAGGGTTTATTGATAAATTCTAAAAGTTATAATAGAAATTTATTTTTATCTTATGATGAAATTTATTCAACAAAAAAAGATGATTTAAAAAATTTATGGTATGGATATATTATTGCTCCTTTTTTACTTCTTTATGATAAAGGTATCATAATAAATGAGCCATTAAACTTAGAAATAGATACAACTTTGCCAATGGCAGCAGGTTTATCATCTTCTGCTTCAATATTATGTGGTATTTTTTATGCGATAACTAAATATTTTAATTTTCCTTTTGATAAATTTCAGATAGCTAAATTTGCAAAAGAAACTGAAAATAAATATATAGGAGCACCATGTGGTTTTTTAGATCAGCTTGCTATATGTTTTGGTAAAAAAGATAGATTAACTGTTCTTGATTATAAAGCTCTTGAAGAAAGAGATAAAAATAAAAGATATAAAAATTTATTATTTGGTAATAAATTTTTATTTAGATTAAAATTAAAAAAAGATTTTGATATTTATATAATAAATTCAAATGTCAAACATTCTATTGCTGGAGAAGGTTATAAAACTCGAATAGAAGAAAAAAATCAACTAGAATCTATACTAAAAGATTATGGATTTGATATAAGAGCTTTTGTTGAATTTTATTTAAAAAGATTAGGTGGATTAAAAAAAATTGAAAAGATTAATCAGATACTTTTTAAATATTATGATCTAGATAAAAAATATAGTTTTGCAAATAAAAATGAGTATGAAAAAATTATAAAAGAATCATTTGATCTTATATTCACTAATGGCTTAAAAGATAGTAAATTTAAAAAAATAATTAAGGAATTTGAAAGTAAAAATATTAATCTTTTAAAAAGAACTTTTCACTTTATAAGTGAGATTGGTAGGACAAAATTTTTCATAAAATATTTGAAAAATAATAATTTTGAAAAAGCTTTTGAACTTTTATGGTTTTCTCATGTCTCTCTTTCTTTATTTTATGAAGTATCTGTTGATGAAATTGAGTTTATAATTAACCATTTAAATAGAGAAAGAATTATTAATAATTCAAATATTATAAAAGGTGCAAGAATAATGGGGGGAGGTTTTGGTGGATCTGTTATTTTGATAGCTGAGAAAAATAGTGAAGATGTAGTTGAAAATGTTTTAAATAATTTAAATAAAAGTTACTATTTAAAATTTATGAAAAATATAGATTTTTATAAGGTAAAAATAGATGATGGCCTTAAATTAATTTAATTTATATTACTTTATTTAAATTTCTTTAATTTGATTTTTAATCAAATTAATTAATTATATAATCAATTTTTTTATATAGTCAAAAATATAATTTTTGATTATCTCAATTTTATCTTTTCTATATTCAATTATTTTTTCATCTTTATTTATTATATTTTTAATCTTTTGTTTTTTATCTTTATTTAAGATTAATAATTTTGGTTTTTTTATATAGAAATAAGATAATAAAGGAGTTAATAAAGGATTTTTGATATTAAGTTTTAATTTTAAATTAGAAAGATAATTTTCAATTAAATTATTAGTAATAATATTTGATTTGGAGTTTAAATTAGAATTTAAAAAATCATTTAAATTATTAAATTCATTTAAAAATTCAAATTTATAAAGATCAAATAGTTTATTTTCTTTGTTGCTTAGAGTTTTTTTTATATTTTCATTTAATGGTGTTTTTAAATAATTTTGAGTTTTTCTTAAAAAATTTTCAAAAAAAGTTTCTTTTGTATAGTATAAAAAATTGTGAAATTTATAATCTATTCCAAAAGTAAAAATTTCAAAATCAATATTTAAATTTTCTTTTTCTTTAATATTTTGTAAAATGTTTAAAATTATTATTTTTAATATAATTAAGGACGCAGATCCTACATTTGTAATATTTAGATTTAAAACTTGTAATTTTTTAAAAAATTCTTTTAATTCAGAATTAAAATTATTTTCTTGTTTATTTTTTATGTAATTGAAAATATATTTAAAAATACCATCATCAAAGTCTATCCCAGGATTAAAAAGAAAAATATTTGAAAAATTAATAAATATATCAGGATTTATTGTAACTGGAGATATTAATTCTGGAATTTTTTCATTATATGAGTTTTTATTTTCGATAAAAAGAAAGTTTTTTGGAAAAAAAAGTTTTACAAAAGATGCAGGATCAAGAGAAATAACAAAATGAGGTGTAATGCCATTTTTTAAACATGTAAAATATGCATTATCAATGCAAAAAATTATATCATTAACATTTTTAAAATTTTTGATATCTTTTATTTTATCATCAAGTGATTTTGATGCTCCAATTAAAATAAAATTAATTTTATTGAATTTATAAATTTTTGCTTTATTATTTGTTCTTTTTTTTTCAAAGAAAATATTTTCAGAAAAATTAATATCATTAAAATATTTAATTAAATTGGATATTGTATAAGAATTATTAAAAATAGAATTAAGATCAAAAATATTATTATTAAAGTTTTTATCATTAAAATTAGATTCATTTATTAAATTAAGTTTATTTATTAATTTAATTATATTTTTGAGCCATTTTATAGAAAGAAGACTTACAGTTTTAAAATTTCTTAAAATTATTTCAATTCTATTATTTAAAATATTTTTAATTTCATTTGGTAATGATGGATCAATTATAATTTTGTCTGTATTTATTGGTATAATAAATGGGCTAATTAAATCAATTAGATTTGTTTTTAAATTATTTATGTTATTATTATCATTTTTAATATATTCAGTGTTATAATTTGTATTATTATAGTTGTAATTAATAATATTTGAGTTTATATAATAAGTATTGATAATATTTGAAAGATTTAAATTTCCAAAATTAAAATCTAATTTTAAATTGTAATTTTGTTCACCAATAAAAAAAATATATTGGATATTTATAAGATTAGAAATATCATAATAATTTGAAAAATTATTTAAATTAGGAAATTTATAATAATCAGAAAATTTGTTTTTAAAAAAATTATTTAAAATTTGATTTAAATGGTATTTATCATAATTTTTTGAAAATAAGAAAATTGTATTTATTTTAAAAAAATCTATTTGAGATAAGATTTCACATAAATTTTTTTCAAATTTTATTTGTTCTTCTTTTTCTATATCCATAAATAAAAGATATAAAATTTTTTTTTATTATCAATTAAAAATGATTTATTGTTATTTAAATTTATTAAAAAATATTTGAAAATTTTTATTATTTAATTAATTTATATTAAGAGCAAAATTATATTTATAATTAAAAAATAGGAGTATTTTATGAGAAAAACAAGAATAAGTCTAATTTTAATAATATCATTTGTTTTAATTTTTTTATTTTCTTTTAATTTAAAAGTTTATGGTGAAAATACTTTTGATTTTGGTATTGGATTATTTGGAATAGATATAAAATATGGATTTACAAATCTTTTTATGGGAAATGATAGTTTTAATATTTATGGTTCTCTTGGATATTATACAGATTATTATTTTAATAATATAGTAAATAATTTGGTTTCTCCATATAGTGGAAATGTGAGCAATATAAAAACTAACTATTTTAATATAGGAGCAAAATTTGAGTACTCTTTCTTTCCATTACCATTTATGGGGATAAATATTTTCTTTGCAAATCAATCTTATGTATATTTTAATTCAGGGATAAATTATAAAAATAATAATTATTTAGATAAACAATTTTATTATTTAAATAGATTTTCAATTAATCCATTTATTTTGTTAATAAGAAAAATGGAAGGAAATAATATTTTAAATGCTTGGATTATTGATTTTAATTTGTCATTTTATCCAAAGGGTATTCAAAATCCTAATTTAAGTGATAATTTATTTAGATATTCAATTACATCATATATAAAATTAACTTTATTAAATTCACAAAATTTTAATATTAGTTTTTATAATTTATCAATATATGATAAAATGAATAAAGAATTTAATGTTCCATTTATCATAAACACCATTGAAGGTGGAGTAATTTTATCAAAGTTTCATAATTATTATAAAAACATCAATTCTGCGATAAGAGGCGTTAATGTAGAAAAATATGGTTTTTATTTTGAAAATGATGAGAAAATCTTTATAAATAATGATGTAAGATTTTTAATGGGGGAAGGTTTAATAAAATATGGATTAATTTTTTATTATGACATATATTCAAGCAATTCTCAATTTGTAAATTACTTAAATTCAACAGGTGTAGGTGTAGTTATTGAATTAGCTGGTTTTCCAATAGTTGTTTATTATAATTATTTTATAAATTATAAAGAGGGTGGTTTTTCTTTTAGTTTTGGTTATAAAATGTAGATATTTAGCTGAAAATATGAAAAAAATATAATAAGTTTAAAAATTATAGAGATTATATTTTTAATAAATTGAAAAAAGAATATTTATATTAAAAAATTAAATAAAATAAAATTAAAAAAAGTAAAAAATTAAGAAATAAAAGGCAAAAATAATGGGTAAATTAATTGTAAAAAATCTATCTAAAAGTTATGGTGATTTGAAGGCTGTAAATAATATAAGTTTTGAGATTAATCCTTCTGAAATTTTTGCATTAATTGGACCAAATGGAGCAGGAAAAACAACAACATTAAGAATAATTGCTACTATATTAAAGAAGGATAATGGAGAAATATACTTTAATGATCTTATTTATGATAAAGATGATGATGAAATAAGGAAGATTATTTCATATTTACCAGAGGAAGCAGGAGCTTATAAAAATTTATCAGGATATGAGTATTTAGATTTTATGGCTTCAATTTTTGCAAAAGATAATAATGATAAAACAAAATTGATAGAAAAAGCAATTGAAATTTGTAAGCTTGGAGAGAGAATAAAAGATAAGATTACTACTTATTCAAAAGGAATGACAAGAAAACTTCTTCTTGCAAAATCTATAATGTTTAAACCAGAGCTTGCTTTACTTGATGAACCAACAAGTGGACTTGATGTTTATAATTCTTTTGAAATAAGAAATATAATAAAAGAATTTAAAAAGGAAGGTATGTCTGTTTTACTTTCTTCTCATAATATGCTTGAAATAGAATATTTATCAGATATTGTTGCTTTTATATATAAAGGAGAAATTTTAGAAGTGGGAACTCCTTCTTCTTTAAAGGATAAGTACAATAAACAAAATTTAGAAGAAGTTTTTATGGAACTTGTTTCAAAAATAGATGTAGTAAATAATTAATTTATATATGGATGGATGGAGATGAATAAATTTTTTATATTATTAAAAAAAGAAATTAAAGAACTTTTAACTTTACAAATGATAATACCTATGCTTGTTTCTGTATTAATTTTTGTTTTTATTGGACAAATAATGAAAGCTGAAACTAAAAAATCCAAAGAGAAAAAAGTAGCTTTATATATCTTATTTGAAAAAGAAAAGGATAATGCATCATTAAATCCTTTAAATAATGAAATGATTAATTTTTTTACTAAGAGTGGAGCAATTATTTTACATAAAGAAATAGAAAATTTTGATCTTATGAAAGAGGTAGATTATGCTAAAGAAAAGAAGATAGATTATATTTTATTAATAAAAAAAGATTATTTCAATTTCCTTATAAATAGAAAAGTTGATAATGTGCAATTTGAAATTTATAGTATTATTAAAAGTTTTGGTGGTATAAGTTTTTCAGATTCAAATGAAAATTACATATCTGAAATGCTTAAAATTTTTAATAAGTATATATTTTCAATAAATTATCCGGATGAAAAGTTTATTTTTTATGAAAACCCTGTAAATTATAAGAGCTATGTTTTTTTTAATGGAAAGTTTACAGAGGGGACAATTTCTTCAATAACAGGTTTTTTATACTCTCAAACAATTTTTATTCCAATTATAGTTTATCTTCTTATTATTTTGTCAAGCCAGATGGTAGCAGTAGCAGTAGCTACTGAAAAGGAGAATAAAACACTTGAAACTTTGCTTTCAATGCCTATAAAAAGATCATATATTGCTTCTTCCAAAATGATTGCAGGAGGAATAGTTTCTCTTTTGATGGCTCTTATTTATATAGTTGGATTTAATTTTTATATAAAAGGGGTAACAAGTATATCAGGTTCAAATGCAACAGAAAGTATTAATAAGATATCATTAATTTTGAGAGAACTTAACTTAAGATTAAACTTTTTTGACTATATTTTAATATTAGGTTCAATTTTTTCTGCTTTGTTAAATGTTCTTGCAATTTCATTAATTTTAGGTTTGTTTGCTGAAGATGTTAAAAAGGTTCAAATAGTAATTACTCCTATTATGTTTTTGACTCTTATACCATATTTTATAAGCATATTTTTTAATATTAATGATTTGTCAGTAGTTTTGAAATTATTAATAATTTTAATTCCATTTTCAAACCCATTTTTTGTAATAAATCTTTTACTTGTAAAGAATTATCAATTAGTAATTATAGGGATAATTTATCAATTTATTGTATTTTTTATATTTATCATATTGACAACTAAAATATTTAAATCTGATAAAATATTAACAATGAAAATAAAATTGAAAAATTAAAATTTGAAAAATAATATATTTTAATTTATAATATTAAAAAGGAAAATATATGGGGATTGAAAATATAAAATTGATATATGATAAAGAAAAAGAAGTAAAAGAAAAAATAGAAAAATTTATAGAAAAAAAGAAAAAAGAATTTGATGAACTTATTGAATATAAAAATAAGAAATTTGAAGAAGTGAAAAAAAAACTTGAACTTGAAACAAAAAGGTTAAGAGAAAAAAAAGAAAAAGAGATCAATAGACTTATTGATAATATTAACTCAGAAACTGAAAGTGAACTTTCAAGATTGAAAAATATTGAGAAAACAAAAATTATTGATGCAAAAAATTTTATTGAAAGACATCTTTTTGATTAGGGAGAAATAATGGGTGTAAATAAAGTTTGTAAAGCTGTATTTACAGTTCACAATTCTATACTTCATGATGTTCTTGATTATATTCAAGAACTAGGGATCATTCATATTGATGAAGAAACACTACAAGATTTAAATGATAAGATATTTAAGTTACAAGAGGTTGAGCTTTTTGAATTAAAAAATATAAAAAATAAAGATGAAGAGAAGATAAAAGAATTTTTGTTTGAAATAGATAAAATTATTCAGTTTGTGAATCAAAATATTAAAGATCTTCCAATAAGTTTTGATCAAAAATTAGAATTAAAAAAAACAGAATTTTTAAATTTAATAAATTATTTTGAAGCGGAAAATATAATTAATGATATTTCAAAAGAGATAGATATATATTTAAAAAATAATGAAGAAATAAAAAAATTTGAAGGGAAGATTGAACATTTAAAACCTTTTATTAATTTTAATTTAAATCTTTCTACTTTCAAAGATAGAAATAATTTTCTTTTTAGATTTGGAGTTATAAATTATCAAAAATATCAATCTTTTTTAGATGAAATTGAAAAATATTTTAAAGAAAAATTTTTAAATGAGAGTTTAAAAGAAAATATTGAAGAGAATTATTATAAACTATACAATATTGAAAAAATATCAAATTATAATTCTGATATATATTTTGCAATAGTTTCTTATAAAGAAATTTATAAGGATATTTTTTTAATTTTAAGAAAACTTGGAGGTGAAGAGGTTTCTATTGAAGAAAATGATGGTATAGTTTCAGAAATAATTTCAAATTACAATAAAAATATTTTAAAAATTGAAGAAGAAAATGAAAAAATTTTATCTGATATAAAAGATAAATTTAATTCATATTATAAAAATATTTTAGCTTATTATGATTATTATTATTCATTGCTTTACAAAATTCAAACAGAAAATATGTTTGTTGGTTCTGAGAATTTTTCTGTATTTACTGGATGGCTACTGAAAAAAGACAGAGAAAGATTAATAAAGTCATTAGATAAATTTAAAGAGATTGAGATAGAATTTAAGGATCCAGAACCTGAAGAATCAGTTCCAATATCATTTAAAAACAAAAAGCTTATTAAGCCTTATGAAATGATAACAAATCTATATTCTCCCCCTAAAAATGGCGAAATAGACCCAACACCACTTTTTACTCCATTTTTTGCTTTATTTTTTGCTATTTGTACAGGTGATGCAGGATATGGGCTTTTTCTTGCAATAGTGTCTTTCTTTTTGATGAGAAAGTATGAGGGAGAAACAAAACAATTGTTCCAAATTTTATTTCAAACTGGAATTTTATCAATTATAGTTGGAAGCTTAATGGGGACATTTTTTGGTTTTTCTCCATCTATACTTAAAAAAATAACAATTATTGATTCTATGTCATCTCCGTTAACTCTTTTTGGCTTATCACTTGTACTTGGAATAATTCAATTATTTTATTCATATTTTATAGGTTTTATTTTATCATTGTCATCTGGAAGTATTAAAAAGGCTTTTGGTGAATATCTTTCATATATGTTATTGATAGTTTCTATAGTATTTTTACTTGCTCCTCTTGTAAATATATATGTTAATCCATTTGTTTCTAAAATAATGAGTTATGTTTTTGTAGCTGGAATAGTACTTGTTGTTTTATTTATGGGATCAGAAGATCCAAAGTCTGACAGGATAATTAAAAAATTCTTTGGAGTTTATGGTTTAACTGGAATACTTGGAGATATACTTTCTTACTCAAGACTTCTTGCTTTAAGTTTGTCCTCAGGTGTAATAGCAATGGTAATAAATACACTTGTTAAAATGATTATAGGAGATGGTAAAAATCCAATATCTTATTTAGCAGCAATTATTATTTTATTATTTGGTCATACATTTAATATTCTTATAGGAGCATTGGGAGCCTTCGTTCATTCAATGAGGCTTCAATATGTTGAGTTTTTTAAACAATTTTATGAAGGTGGGGGAAAACTATTTACTCCATTTTCTAAATCATATAAATATATAATTATAAAAGATTAGGAGGAAAAGGATGGGAATAGCATTGGCTTTACTTGGAGTTGCATTTGCAGTAGCTTTATCTGGAATCGGATCAGCTTTAGGAATTTCTTATGCAGCAAGAACTGCAGCTGGTTCATTAGCAGAAGATCCAAAGAGATTTGGAAAATTTTTGCTTTTAATAGCATTACCTGGAACTCAAGGTATATATGGATTTTTAATTGGGTTTTTAATAATTTTAAGATTAAATATAATGGGAGCGACTAATTTGTCTGAAATTTATGACATAAGTCTTGCTCAAGGTTTAATGTATACTTTTGCAGGATTACCAGTTGGTATAGCAGGTCTTGTTTCAGGAATATTTCAAGGAAAAGTTTGTGCAAGTGGAATTGCAATGGTTTCAAAGCAAGCTAAAGAAACTGGTAAAGCAATGGTAATGGCTGTATTTGTAGAATTTTACGCTATATTAGGTTTACTTGCTTCTCTATTTTTTGTTTTGAAAAATGTAAAATAGATTGTTATTATTTTTTTAAAGTTATTAAATTATAATTATAAAAATAAATAGATTTAATTATAACTAATTTTTAATAAAATAAAACATAGAGGCGATTTAAATGGGGTTACAGGAAATAATAAATAAAATCGAAAAAGACTGTGAACTAAAAATTAAAGATCTTGAAAAAGAATGGAATCAAAAAATTGAGGAAGAAAAAAAGAAAATAGATAAAGAGTTAGAAATTTATTATAAAGATCAATTTGAAAAAATAGAAAAAGAAATAGACAATGAATTAAGGAAGAAATATCTTGATTATAAATTAGAGTCAAGAAATAAAATACTTGAAAGTAAAAGAGCTATTATAGATAAAGTGTTTGATGAAGTTTTTACTAAATATCTTTCTTATGAAACAGATATTTATCTTGAATTTCTTGTTGATTTAATAAAGAAAAATGTGAAAGATGATGGTTATGAAATTATATTAAATAAAAAGGATAAAGATGAACTTTCAGAAAAGCTTATTAAAAAATTAGGATCAGGTTTTAAAATATCAGATAGTGTTTCTAATATTAAAGGTGGAGTTATATTAAAGAAAGGAAATATTGAATTTAATCTTTCATATGATCAAATTTTTAAATTTAAAAAAGAAAAATTAGAAAAAGAAGTGGGGAAGATATTAAATGTTATATAATATTAACTTAAAAGAAGATGAAAGATATTTTTTTATCTCTGGATATTTAAAAGCCTTAGAAAATAAATTACTAAAAGAAAGTGATTTTGCTGATTTAGTTGAATTACCTATAAAAAATTTATTTAATATTCTTATTGAAAAAGGGTATAGATTACATGGTGATATTGAAAAAACAACTTATGAAATGATATTTGAATGGGAAATTTGGCATTTAAAAAAGATTGTTTCTGAAAACTGTGATCAAAATATTTTTAAACTATTTTTTTTCCATTATGATTTACCAAATATAAAAAAGATAATAAAAGCAAAACATTTATTAAAGATAAATAATCCAGATGATTTATATTTTTATTCATATGGTATTTACGAGCCAAAAGAGATTGTAAAGATTATTTTTGATGAGAGTTATGAAAAACTTGAATTTCCTGAATTAGCAGAATTTATAGTTAAATTTTTGAATGAGAATAAAGATAATCTTTATGGTGAGATTATTGATATAGAGTTTGAAAGATTCTATTTTAATTATTTATTAAATGAATTAAAAAGTTTGAAAAATAAGATTTTACTTGATATTTTTGAAAAAAGATTATTTCTATTAAATTTGAAAAATTTAATTAGATTAAAACAAGAGGGCAAGGATCAGTTTGAATATAATAAAATATATATTCCAGGTGATGGGTACGGATATGATTATTTTATAGAACTTTATAATCTAGATTTTAATCAAATTATTACAAAATTATTTTCTTTTGATCTTTCAAATGAATTAATAATGGCTATTAATGAGTACATTAAAAATAATGATTTGGGATTATTGGAAAGAATATTTGATGATCTTTTAACAATATATGTAAGAGAGATGACAAAATATTTAATATCAGATTTAACAATAATTTATTCTTTTATTTATGCGAAAGAAATAGAATTAAAAAATATAAAAATAATTTATGTTTCTAAAATTAATAATATTTCTCAAGATAAGGTAAAAAAAATATTAAGGAAAACATATGTCTGATATTATTGTTGTTGGGGATAAAGATACTACAATGGGTTTTAAGTCAATTGGTTTTGATACTTACATTATAGATATGCAAAATAAAGAAAATCAAAAAGATTCTATAAATTCTATTTTAAGAAAAAATTATAAAATAATTTTTATACTTGAACAACTTTATAAAGATCATTTTGATCTTATTGAAGAGTTGACTTTAAATAAACTTTATCCAATTGTAGTTGCAATACCATCAATGAGAGAACAACTTCATTTTTCTGAAAATTTAATTGAAAGATTAGTTATAAAAGCTTTAGGTGGTAGTTTTTTAGGTTAAAATTTATTAATTTATTACAGGGGGATATAAAATGCAGAATGTTGGTCGAGTTGTGAAAGTTGCAGGACCTCTTATTATAGCTGAAAACATGAATCATGCAAATATGTTTGATGTGGTTAAAGTTTCAAACTTGAATTTAATCGGTGAAATTATTGAAATGAGAGGAGATAAGGCTTCTATTCAGGTTTATGAGGAAACTGGAGGAATAGGAGTTGGGGACCCTGTTTATACAACTGGTGAACCTTTATCAGTAGAGCTTGGCCCTGGGTTAATAGAAAATATTTACGATGGTATACAGAGGCCACTTGATAAAATAAAAGAAAAGGTTGGAGACCTTCTTTTTAGAGGAGTTTCTGTTCCATCACTTGATAGAGAGAAAAAATGGTATTTTCACCCATTAAAAAAAGTTGGGGACCATGTTATTGCTGGTGATAAAATAGGTTATGTTGATGAAACTATTCTTGTTAAGCATTATATTATGCTTCCTTTTGGTGAAGAAGGAGAAATTATTGAAATAAAAGAAGGTGAATTTAAAATAGAGGATATTATTTATCGTATAAAAACAAAGGATGGAAAAATAAAAGAATTTAACATGATTCAAAGATGGCCTGTACGAAAGCCAAGACCGATAAAAATGAAAATAAATCCTTATGAACCTTTATTAACAGGTCAAAGAGTTATTGATACATTTTTCCCTGTAGCAAAAGGAGGTACAGCATGTGTTCCTGGTCCTTTTGGATCTGGTAAAACTGTTGTTCAACATCAGCTTGCAAAGTGGGCTGATGCACAAATTATTATATATATAGGTTGTGGAGAAAGAGGAAACGAGATGACAGATGTTCTTCTTGAATTTCCCGAACTTAAAGATCCAAAAACAGGTCATCCTTTAATGAAAAGAACTGTACTTATTGCAAATACTTCAAACATGCCTGTTGCAGCTAGGGAGGCATCAGTTTACACTGGTATTACTATTGGTGAATATTTTAGAGATATGGGATATTCTGTTGCTATAATGGCTGACTCAACTTCGAGATGGGCTGAAGCTATGAGAGAAATGTCTGGAAGACTTGAAGAAATGCCCGGTGAGGAAGGTTATCCTGCATATCTTGGTACTCGAATAGCTGAATTTTATGAAAGAGCAGGAAAAGTTAAATGTATAGGAAAAGAAGATGTAGAAGGAGCTTTAACAGTTATTGGTGCAGTTTCACCTCCTGGAGGAGATTTATCTGATCCTGTAGTTCAGGCAACTTTAAGAGTTGTTAAAGTTTTCTGGTCTCTTTCTGATAAACTTGCTTATAGAAGACATTTTCCTGCAATAGATTGGCTTGGTTCTTATTCTTTATATGATAACAATATTAAAGATTGGTTAAAAAAGAATATATCTGAAGATTGGATAGAATTAAAAGTTGAAGCAATGAGTATTTTGCAGAGAGAAGCAGAACTTGAAGAAATTGTTCGACTTGTTGGACTTGATGCTCTATCTCCTGAAAATAGATTGCTTATGGATACTGCAAAATCTATAAGAGAGGATTATCTGCATCAAAATGCTTTTCATGAAGTTGATACATATACCTCATCAAAAAAATCGTATTTAATGTTAAAGGTAATTTTATATTTTTATCATGAAGCTTTAAGATATATAAAAACACATAATATTATTGTTAAAGATATAATTGGTTTAAAAGTTAAAGAAAAAATTGCAAGAATGAAATATATAGCTGAAAAAGACATAAATGAAATAGAAAAATTAAAAGATCAAATTGATAATGAGTTAAAAGAACTTTCAAAACAATATGAATAAAAATTTCAATAAAAATTAAATATTAAAAAATAAAAATAGGTGATTAATTAAATTTATGAGAAGTATTAAAATAAAATTAAAAATATTTAAGAAAAAATTATATAAAAATTTATGAAAAAACAAAAACAATTATTCAAATAATGCCAGGAGGATATAATGATTAAGGAATATCTAACAATTGCTGAGGTAGTTGGACCACTTATGCTTGTTAAAAATGTTGAAGGTATAAAGTATGAGGAACTTGTTGAAATAGAGCTTCAAAATGGAGAAATCAGAAATGGGAAAGTATTGGAAGTTAATAATGATATGGCTCTTGTTCAATTATTTGAGGGGGCTAGAGGGATAAATTTAGAGAAATCAAAAGTTAGATTTTTAGGAAGAGGTGTAGAAATAGGTCTTTCTGAAGATATGCTTGGTAGAATCTTCGATGGGCAGGGAAGACCTATAGATGGAAAATCAAATATAATTCCTGAAGTTAAAAGAGATATAAATGGTGCTCCTATAAATCCATATGCTAGAGATTATCCAAATGAATTTATTCAAACAGGTATTTCAACTATAGATGGTTTAAACACTCTTGTTAGGGGGCAAAAATTACCTATATTTTCAGGTTCAGGGTTGCCTCATAACAGACTTGCTGCTCAAATAGCGAGACAAGCAAAAGTTCTTGAAAAAGAAGGAGAAAAAGGTTCAAGATTTGCAGTTGTTTTTGCTGCAATGGGTATTACTTTTGAAGAAGCTCAATTTTTTATTGAAGATTTTCAAAAAACAGGAGCTATAGAAAGAACTGTTTTATTTGTAAATATTGCAAATGACCCAGCAATAGAAAGAATTGCAACCCCAAGGCTTGCTTTAACAACAGCTGAATATCTTGCTTTTGACAAAGGAATGCATGTTCTTGTTATTTTAACAGATATGACAAATTATTGTGAAGCTTTAAGAGAAGTTTCTGCTGCAAGACAGGAAGTTCCAGGAAGAAGGGGCTATCCTGGTTATCTTTATACAGATTTATCAACTATTTATGAAAGAGCTGGAAGAATAAAGGGTAAGGATGGTTCTATTACTCAAATACCTATATTAACAATGCCAGAAGATGATAAAACACATCCAATACCAGATTTGACTGGTTATATTACAGAAGGACAGATTGTATTTTCGAGAGAACTTTTTAGAAAAGGTATTTATCCACCAGTTGATATTTTGCAATCTCTTTCAAGGCTAAAAGATAAAGGTATTGGAAGAGGAAAAACAAGAGAAGATCATTCAGACGTTTTTAATCAGATTTTTGCTGCTTATGCTTCAGGACTTGAAGCAAGAGAACTTGAAGCTATTCTCGGAGAATCAGCACTATCAGAATTGGATAAAATATTTTATAAATTTGCAAATGAATTTGAAAAAAGGTATATAAATCAAGGTGAATATGAAAATAGAACTATTTTTGAAACCTTAGATCTATCATGGGATTTATTAAAAATGATTCCAGTAAGAGAGTTAAAGAGAATTAGAGATGAGTTTATAGAAAAGTATCTTAAACCAAGGCTTGAAAATGTGGAGGTTTAATTAATGAAAATTAAAGTTTCTGCAAATAGAATGCAATTGATGAGGTTAAAAAAAAGGTTAAAACTTGCTGTAAAAGGGCACAAATTGTTAAAAGATAAGCAAGATCAACTAGTAAGAGAGTTTTTTTCTATTATATATGATTATAAAAAATTGAGAAAAGAAATTGAAAAACAAATTATTGATGCTTATGCATCTTTTATAAATGCAAGATCATTAACCAGTGATGATTCTATAGAAAATGCTTTTTTTATTCCATTAAAATCAGTAAGTCTTGAAGCAAAATTTAAAAATGTTATGTCGGTTAAAGTTCCAAAATTTGAAATAAAAATTAATGAACCAGAAAAAAGTAGCTTTTCAAAAGTAAATCTTTCTGTAGAAATGGATAATGCTATAAAAATTTTTGAAAATATTGCAAAGAGATTAATAGAACTTGCAGAACTTGAAAAAGAAGTTAAAGATATAGCAAGAGAGATAGAATTAACAAGAAGAAGAGTAAATGCTTTGGAATATGTTCTTATTCCTGATTTACAAGAAGCAATAAAATTTGTTAATATGAAAATAAATGAAATGGAAAGAGGAAATCTTGTAAGAATAATGAAGATAAAAGATATTGTTAGAAAATGATTTTAATGATTTCTAATTTAGTCTTTTAACATTTCATATATATGTTTTACTTCATTAATTTTTTCTAAAAAAATATCTAATAAAAAAGGATCAAATTTTGTTCCACGAAGTGAAAGCATAATTTGAATAGATTCATCGAAAGGAATTGGTTCTTTGTATGGTCTTTTTGTTGTTAAAGCATCAAAAACATCAGCAATACCAGTTATTCTTCCTTCTATTGAAATTTGTTCTTCTTTTTTATTAAAAGGATAACCAGTGCCATCAAAATTTTCGTGGTGATCAATAACAATATTAAATGCAGTATCAAGAAGTTTATAACCTAAATCTCCATATATTTTTTTATTTGAAGAATCTATTATTTTTGCACCAATAATTGTATGTTCTTTAATTACTTTAAATTCTTCTTCTGTTAATTTTGAAGGTTTTAAAAGTATGTTATCAGGAATGCCTATTTTACCTATATCATGCAATGGAGAAAAGTCTCTTATTTCCCTTGCTTTTTGTGGACTTATTATTCCTTTTTCTGCAAGATAATCAGATATAATTTCACTGTACATAGAAACTCTTATCGTATGTTTATATGTTTCTTCATCTTTATATTCAACAGTATTAATAATGCTATCTCCTAAAATTTTTATTATTTGCTGGTCAGCAAAAGAATAAAATAATCTGCTTTTAATAAAATTTGAAATAGTTAAAGCAAATTTTGTATTAATTTCATTATAACTATTTCTAGAGGTAGATGCAAAAAAAAGAAAACCTAATAATTTATTATTAATAATAATTGGAATGGTTAGATTTGATTTAATTCCTTCTTCTTTTAATAAATTAGAACTTTCAGTATCTAAAGAAGTTAAATCTTCAATGATTCTAAAATCTTTTTTTTCATCAATTATTTTTTTTAAAGAAGTATCTTTTAATTTTTGAGTAAAACCTCTTTTAAGATAAATATTTTTAACATTTTTATTTGTATATGCATGATAAGCTACAATATTATCAGTTCCTTTTTCATACACTGCCAAAGAAAATCTATCGCATTTAAATAAATTTTGTTTATTTTCATCACATATAATCTTTCCAAAATTATCAATAAATTGCTCAATAGATAAGGTAATATCCATTTTGATAAGTTCATTGAAAATATTTATTATAAATTTCAATGTCTCTAATTTTTTAATTATATAATGGGTTTCCCTGTAATTTAAAAAGAAATTTATAATAGGATTTTTCTCTTCTTTTTTTTCTGATGAAAAATGGATTAAATTATCTATATATTCAACTATGTAATTTGCAAAATATAAGTTTTTTCTAAAATACTTATTTAGATTAAAAATTATAAAATAAATAATTAAAATTGTAATAAAAAGAATTAAAAATATAGCTCTATTAATAATTAAAATCTTGTATAGATAATTTTCTCTTTTATCTTGCAAAGTTTTAACTATAAGTCTAAGTTCATCTGCTAATTTTTCTTTTTCAGCTCTATAATAAAATTTTTTTAAAGAATCTGTATTATAATATGGTTTTAAATCATTAAAAAGTTCTTCATTAAAATTACCTGAAGAGAAAAATTTATTTATTTTTGTAAAAATTTTTTTGGTATTTTCAAATAAAAAATAAAAGTCGTAAAAATAATAAATGTCAAAAAAAATTGATAAGAGAAGTATAAAAGAAAAAAATATGATAATAAATAATCTAAAATTCAATATTTTAAACAATGATCTTTTTTTCATTATTTATCCTTTAATTTTATGATTATTATTAATAAAGAAAACAAAACTATTTATTAGTAAGAAATCTAAGATAATATAATTAAAAAAATAAAAATATCAAGGAATAGATATATTTTAATTTCAACAATGAGTATATTAATTTAATTAATTTAAAAAATTATTTCTTGACTTATCAAAATTTAAAGTTAAATTTTTTTTACTAATTTTAATTAGAAGGCTAGGAGTGACAAATGGTTAAAATCAGATTAAAAAGAGTAGGAAAAAGGAATCAACCATATTTTAGAATAGTTGTTACAGATGAAAGATTTCCAAGGGATGGAAGATTTATTGAAGAACTTGGTTATTATAATCCAAGAGAAGAAAGTTGGGAAAAAAAACTCATATTAAAAGGTTATAAAAATGAAGAGGAAAAAAATAAAACAATTGAACGAATTTATTACTGGTACAAAATAGGTGCTGAGCCAAGTCAAACTGTTTATCAAATTCTTGCAAAAAATGGCATCCTTTTAAAACCAGATTTACGAAAAACAAAATAGTATAATTAAATAATTTAAAAAAATATATAAAAAATAAAGTTGTAAAAGGAAAAATAATCTAAAAAGCAACAAATTTCTAATATTTTTGAAAATATTCTAAAAGTAAGAAAGGAGTAGATAGATGAAAGAGAAGGAGTTTCTTGAATTTATTGTTAAAAATCTTGTTGATCATAAGAATGATGTTATTATTAATGTTATTGAAGGGGAAAGATTAACACTTCTTGAACTTAAAGTACATAAAGATGATGTAGGAAAGGTTATTGGAAAATATGGTAATATAGCTAAAGCTATTAGAACTTTATTAAATGTTACAGGAACAAAGCAAGGAAAAAAGGTAGTGCTTGAGATCCTTGATTAATATTGTTTGTGGAAAAATAATTTCTACATTTGGGAAAAATGGTTATTTAAGAATATTAAAATTAAATTTTTTAAATGATTATTATAAAAATATAAAAAAATTTTATCTTGATAAAGAAGGAGTATATTTTTTAAAAGTAGAAAATGTTATATTTAAGGAAGATTATCTTTTAGTAAAATTTAAAGATATTGATAATATTGAAGAAGCTGAAAAAATTTTAGGTTATTTCCTATTTAATAGAATATCATTTAAGTATTTAAGAGAGGATAGCTTTATTTATCCTATAGAAGAATATAAGGTAGAAATATTTAAATTAAAAAGTGATTTTAAAAAGTTTAAAAATTTAAAATTGCTTTATGTAGAAGAAAGTAAAAAAAGAAAATTTTTAAATATAGCAATTGATGATGAAAAATTAACAATACCAGTTGAAAATTATTTTTTAAAAATTGATAATAAAAAAAAGATAATTTATATTAAAAATTTGAATGAAATTTTTTAAAAAAAGTGGTTAAATTTAATATAATAACTCTATTTACTAATTTGTTTGAGCTTTATTTGAATTTCTCAGTTTTTAAAAAAAATAGAGAAAAAGGAATTTTTGATTACAAATTAATTGATTTAAGAGAATTTGGGTTAGGAAAACATAGAAAAGTGGATGATTATCCCTATGGTGGTGGAAAAGGAATGGTTTTGATGCCTGAACCTCTTTCCAAAGCCATAGAATCAATTGATGAAAGAGGTATTGTAATTTATTTTTCACCAAAAGGATTAAAATTAGATAATAATTTTGTTAAAAAGATTATATTTGATTATGATAAATTTTTAGAAGAAAAAAATTTAAAAAACAATAATTTGAATGATACTAATAACATTAAAAAAAATAATGTAAATAATATCAATTACAAAATATTTACTTTAATATGCGGGAGATATGAAGGAATTGATCAAAGAATAATTGATCTTTATGTAGACATTGAGATATCCTTAGGTGATTTTGTTTTAACTTCTGGAGAAATACCTGCATTGGCTTTTATTGATTCTCTTTGCAGGTTTTTAGAAGGATTTCTTGAAAAAGAAGCTATTTCTGAGGAGAGTTTTGAGAATTTTTTGCTTGAATATCCTCATTATACAAGACCGAAAGTATTTAAAAACTTAAAAGTTCCTGATGTTTTAGTATCAGGGGATCATAAAAAAATTGAAGATTGGAGATTCATAGAAAGGTTAAAAATTACAAAAAAAAATAGAAAAGATTTATATTATAAATTTTTGGAGGAAAATAATGAATAAACTTGATGAATTAACAAAAGATCTAAGAGAAAAAGATTTAGGTAATTTTAATATTGGAGATACTGTTAAAGTTTATTACAGAATAAGAGAAGGAGATAAAACAAGAATTCAGCCTTATGAGGGTATTGTGATAGCTTTTAAAAATGAAGGAATTTCAAAAACTTTTACTGTTAGAAAAATGTCTTATGGAGTTGGTGTTGAAAGGATTTTTCCATATTATTCTCCAAATGTTGAAAAAGTTGAAGTAATTAAAAAAGGAAAAGTAAGAAGAGCAAAACTTTACTATTTAAGAAAATATACTGGGAAAAAAGCAAAAGTTAAAGAAAAAAAATAATATATAAAAGTTTAACTTAAATAAATAAAAAAGATATCAAAAATAAAAAAAGATAAAATATTAAAAAATTAAATGGGATAAAAGAATTACATAACAATAGCTCTTTTATTAATAATGAAAAAAAACCTTTTAAAGTTGGTTTAACTTATAGATGTATAGTTAAAAAATCTTTGGGTAATGGTGAGTATGTTGTAGATATAAATAAAGAAGAGTTTATTTTAAAATTACCTAAACTTGTAGACACGACAAAAGAAATCTTGTTAAGATTAAAAAGTTTAAATCCAAATCCAATTTTTGAATATAACATAAAAGAAAATAAAATTTTTAAAGAAGTTTCTTTTTTTTTAGATAATAAAATAATTGAAGGCTATTCATTTTTAAAAGATATAATAGATGAAATTGAATTATTAGATTTCGCATTTGAATCAAATGAAAATTTAAATATCAAAGATGATTTTACAAATTTTATCTTCTTTCAAAATGAAAATAATATCATAATACCAGTAAAAAATGATGAACAAAAATCTTTTATAATATTAAACAGAGATGATAAAAAAGGATTTCAAATTGTTTTTTTATTGAATGAATGCTATTATTTAAAAGTGATTTTAAACAAAAATAAAAATGGTATCTATTATATGAATTTTAAAAGTAATTTTAAACATTATTTAATTGAATTAAAAAGAAGGTATGAAAATAGAGATTTTAATTTAGAAAAATATAGAGAAAAAATAAAGGTTTTATTTACATATGAACAAGAAAGTAATAGTTTTAAAATATAATAAGAATGAAAAAGCTCCGAAAATATTATTAAAGGGTGAAAAAAATTTTGCAAAAAAAATATTACAAAAAGCAAAAGAATGTGGTATATTAATATATGAAGACAAAAATAAAGTTGATATATTGTGGGATAATGTTGAAGAAGGTGAAATAATACCTGAAGATTTATGGGAAATTTTAGTAGAAATTTATAGATATGTTGTTGAATTTAATAAAAGTTTTTTAAATGAGGTTTTTTATGAGAGTAAAAATCAAAGTAAGTGACTTAGAAGTAGGAAAAATTTACCCCTCACCTATATATCTTGATGAAACAAATATTGTTATTCCTGCAAATGTTCCGATAAAGCAATCAGATATAGATAGAATGAAAAGGTGGAAAATAGAGGAAGTTCAGTATGAAATACCGGATAAAATTTCTCAAAAGGATGAAAATGTAAATAAAACAAATAGTTCAAATAATGAAATTAATAAAAATAATCAAAAAGGGAAAACTATGGATTCTAATAAGCAAAATGATGAAAAATTAACACCTGAAAAAAGAAAAGAATTACTTGCAAAAGCATTAAAATTATATACAAAAGATATTTCTGAAATAGAGAAAAATGTAAAAGAAACTAAAAAAACGCAGGAAGATTTATCTATAAAACTTATAAAAAGTTATAATGACTTTACTAAAAGATTAAATGAACTATTTTTTGATATAAGAAAAGGTTCAATAGTTTCTCATAATGCTGTAGAACAATTAACTCAAGACATTATAAATCTTGTAAAATCAAATAAATATGAGCTTTTAAGTTTTATTTATAATTATAGTGATGAGAATATCCCTTATCTTGTAATGCATTCTATTAATGTTACAATTTATAGTGCTGTTATAGGAATTGCACTTGAGTATCCATCATTTAAGCTTAATCAACTTGTTAAAGGAACTTTATTTCATGATTGTGGTATGTTAACAATAAATCAAGAGATTTTACAAAAAGAAGGAAAATTAACAAATGAAGAATTTAATATAATTAGACAACATCCAATAATAGGAAATAAATTATTAAATCAAAAATTAGGCTTTACATCTGAAGTTGCAAATATTGCCCTTGAGCATCATGAAAGATATAACGGAAGTGGTTATCCTTATGGACTTAAAGGTGATGAGATTTCTAATTTTGGTAAAGTAGTTGCAATAGCAGATTCATATGATGCAATGACTCAAAAGAGATCTTATAAATCTAAATATATGTCCTCAATTGCAATTAAAAATGTATTATTGGCAGCAAAAAATTTATATGATCCAAATATTCTAAGAACTTTTTTATCAATAATGAGTATCTATCCAATAGGTTCTTTAGTTCAATTGAATAATGGTGCAATTGGTTTGATAATAAGATCTAATCCAAAATTACCATTAAGACCAGTAGTGAAAATTATAATGGATGAGTTTGGTGAAAAAGTAAGTGAAAAATATGAAATAGATCTTGAAGAATCTAATTCCCTATATATTACTCAAACATTAGATCCAAAAGAGTTTAATATTGAATTGAGCGATATTTTAGATTAAATTTAAATTTTGATTAAAGTTTAATTAATTTAAGGTTATAATTCAATTTAAAAGTACAAAATAATTTTATTTGATATAAATTTTTTCATATTAATTTTTCTTATTTTTACATTCAAAATTATTTTTTATTGTTATTTATGATTTATTTTTGTTATTTATTTATATTTAATTATCTAACTATGATAAATTTTTAAAGAGGTGAAATTATTAATATTGAATTATTTTTAACTTTTTTTGAAAAAATAAATGAAAAAATATCAAATGGTTTTCTTTTAGATAAAGATTTAAAAATAAAAAATTTTACTTATCATTTGTTACCAGTTCTTTACAAAAAAATAATAGAGTTTAATGAAAATGAAGTTATTTTAATTATATTAAATGATGAAAAGGAAATTTATGATATTTATAATTACTTAATTAATTTTATTGATAAGGATTTTATCGGTATTTTTTACTCAATACCTTTAGAACCATATGAGTTTAAAAAGTATGATTTATTAAGGACATATAATCGAATAAAATTTTTATATAACGATATTATTAAATCTACAAAAAAAATAATTTTGTTAGATATAAAAGCTTTTATTTATCCTGTAATAAGTCATAATAATCTAATTAATAAACAGATAACTTTATATAAATCGTTAAAATTAAAACAGGAAGAATTTCAAAAATTTCTTTTTGAAGCAGGTTATAAACAGGTTGAAGAACCAACTTTTTATGGTGATTTTTCAAGAAAAGGGGAAATTTTTAATATTTATTTTTCCCCTCTAGAAAATCCAGTAAAAATTGACTTTTTTGACGATATGATAGAATTTATTAAAATATATGAAAGAGATACAGGGAAAATAATTAATGAAATTGATTCGATAAATATTTTACCTATAAGAGAATTTTTTTTAAAAAATAAATTAGAAATTTTAATTGAACTTAGCAAGATAAATTATTATGATGAAAATATTTCAAATATTATTGATAGTATTAAAAATGAGTATGATTGGGCATCAATATGGTATTTAAATGAAGGGGATAGAAATTTTATTGTTGATTATTTTGTTCTTTTAAACAAAAATTTAAGAATTATTTTTTATAATTATGATAAAATTAAAGAAAATTATATAAAAGTTTTGGATAGTTTTGATCTTTTAATGGATTCAGAAAAAAAGAAAATAGTTTCACCAAAGGAAAATATAATTTTTGATTTAAATAAAATTAATAATTTGGGTAAAATTAAAAAAATAAAAATATTAAATAATGATATTTCAAATATATTAAAAAATTCATTCATAGATAAAAATCTTTTAAAAAATAAAAATATAAATAGTAATGAAAATAATTTTAATATTGATGATTTTAATAATGATAAAGATGTAATTCAAAATTACTTAAATTATAAAAAAAATGATTTAGTTGATTTTGAAATTTATTCATTAAATCCATATGATAATGATTTTGAGAAATTTGAAACTGATATCAATATACTTAAAAAATTTGGATATAAAGTAATTATTTCTGGGAATAAATATCAAATTGATAGAATTAATAATCTTTTTAAGAATATAAGTTTTGAATATTTGAATATTGAATTAAATAGTGGTTTTATAGATAGTATTGATAAAATTAGTCTGTTTTCTTATAATGATATTATAAAGGAGAAAATAAAAATAAAAAAAGATGATAGTTTTGAAGTAAAAACAATAGAAGATTATCTTGATATTAAACCAGGAGAATATATAGTTCATATTAAATATGGAATAGGCATATATAAAGGAATAAAGACAATAAATGTAGAAGGAGAATATAAAGATTATTTATCAATTCAATATCAAAATGATGAAGAATTAAATGTTCCAATTGAAAAGATAGAATTTTTACAAAAATATATCTCCTTTGGAAATATAAAACCAAAACTTGATTCATTATCAAAAAAAAGTTGGAAGAAAACAGTAGAAGAAACTAAAAATAAAATATATGAGTTTGCACTATCTTTATATAATCTTTACAAGTTAAGAAAAAAGGAAATAGGTATAAGTTTTTTAAAAGATAATGAAGAAATGAAAAAATTTGAAGATGAATTTGAGTATATAGAAACATATGATCAACTTAAAGCTATAGAAGAAGTAAAAAATGATATGGAAAGCTCATATCCAATGGATAGATTAATATGTGGAGATGTTGGCTTTGGTAAAACTGAAATTGCAATGAGAGCAGCTTTTAAAGCAGTTTATTCTGGGTACCAAGTTTTATTTATATGTCCAACCACTGTTCTTGCAAACCAACATTATGAAGTTTTTTTAAAAAGATTTAAAAATTTTCCTGTTAATATAGGGGTTATTTCAAGATTAATACCTAAAGATGAACAAAAAATAGTTCTTGAGAAATTAAAAGATGGTAATATTGATATTTTAATTGGAACTCACAGAGCATTATCGAAAGATGTAAAATTTAAAAATTTAGGTTTATTAATAATAGATGAAGAACAAAAATTTGGTGTTAAACATAAGGAAGATTTAAAAATTTTAAAATCTGATATAGATGTACTCTCATTAAGTGCAACTCCTATTCCAAGAACATTGTATCTTTCTCTAATTAAATTAAGACCTGTTTCTGTAATAAATACACCACCTGAAAACAGAAAACCTATTAATGTAATTGTTGATAAATTTTCAGAGGATATTATAAAAAAAGCAATAGAACATGAACTTTTAAGAGGTGGTAAAATATATATAATTCATAATAGAGTAGAAACAATTGCTCAATTTACAGCATATATAAACTCAATATTAAACAACAATTTAAAAATAACCTATATCCATGCTAGAATGCCAAAAGAAAATATAAGAGAGAGAATTTTAAAATTTATAAAAAGTGAGATAAGAGTTATTGTTTCAACTACTATAATAGAGTCAGGAATTGATATTCCAGATGTAGATACAATAATAATTGATGAAGCTGATAAATTTGGTTTATCATCGTTGTACCAATTAAAAGGTAGAGTTGGAAGAAGGGATAAGGAAGCTTATGCTTATCTTTTATATAGAATAGAAAATTCTGCATCTATAGGAATGAAAAGATTACAAATTATAGAAGATTATGCAGAACTTGGAAGTGGATATAAAGTTGCATTAAAAGATTTAGAGATAAGAGGTTATGGTGAAATATTAGGTAAAGAACAATCTGGTTATATTTCAAGAGTTGGGTTTAATATGTACAAAATTTTACTTGAAAATGTTATTAATGAAATAGAAAATAAAGAAAAAGAAAAATATAATAAATGTGAAATTGAAATTGAAACCAATGGATTTATTCCTGAAAATTATATAAATTGTAAAGATTTAAGGTTTAATATTTATCAAAAACTCTATCTTATAGATTATATGGATGAATTAATTAATTATAAAAATGAGATTGAAAATAATTTTGGCAAAATACCTGAAGAGCTTAATAAGCTTTTTGAAATAAATTTTTTAAGAATAAAATCTCAATATAAAAAAATAGATAAGATTTGGGAAAATAGAGATGATATAATAATAATATTTAATAATGAAACAAAATTGAAAATAGAAAATTTAATAGAGAAAGTGAAGAAAAATGAGATATTTATTGATAAGAAAAATAAAAATATGATTAAAATAAAAAACTCTTTTATAAGTTTTGAGGAAAAAATTAATTTTTTAAACTCAATAATTGATAATATTTTTGAAAAATAGAAATTAAAATTTTTTTACATAATATAAAACTTGTTTGTATCAATTAAACCTGTATTGATTTTGTTTATAAATTCTTTTAATTCACTTATTTTGAATGGTTTTTTAATATATCCACTTGCACCTAATTCTTTTGTTTTACTTATAGTTTCATTATCAGTAAGTGCAGATAAGATATAAATAGGAGTATTTTTTGAGGCACTATCTTTTTTTATCATTTTTAATACATCAAAGCCGTTTAAACCTTTCATCATTATATCAAGGAAAATAATATCTGGTTTTTCATGATAAAGCAAAAATAATCCATCTTTTCCAGAACTTGCAATATTTATAATATGCTCTGAAGATAAAGCTTCTTTTAATAAATCAAGAAGATCTTTATTATCTTCAATGAAAAGAATTTTCATATGTCACTCCTTTATTTGAAAAAATATATATTAAAAAAAATTATACATGAAAAAATTATTTAATTTTTAAATTTTCAAAATATTTCTATAAAGTTTTTTAATTTAATGGGCATAATTTATTAATTTTGTATAAATATAATATTATTTTTTATAAAAATCAAATATAATTAGTAATTAAATTTCATAAAAATTGAAGATTAAATAAAAAAATCAATTGAAAAAATAATTTAATTTTTAATTATAACATTTTGAAAAAAAATTTGTTGTTTTATATTTTTATTTATGGTAAAAAATAAACATTTTAATAAAATAAATGATAATTATTATTATTTACAAAATAATTTTATATCTAAACTTTTGATAAACAACGATCAAAGAAAAATTGAAAAAAAAAATTAATTAATATTTGTATTTTATTTATAATAATGTCATATGCTGCTGAATGTGTAATTGGAGAAAAATCATTTAACATAAGTTGGGGTAGGTATATAATTCGTATTACTTTTATAGTAATTAGTTTTTATATATTAAATTTCATAATTATTCAAGTAAAAAATGCAACAGCAATACAACAGTACGCTTTTGAAAAAGTCATGAAGGATTCTCTTACAGGTGTATATAATAGAAATATGTTTGAAGAAGTATTTAAAGGACAGGTTGCTCATACTTTAAGTCAAGTTTGTGTTATGATTGATGTTAATGAGATGAAAGAAATTAATGATAATTATGGGCATCCTGCAGGAGATCATGTTTTAAGAAATCTCGGAAACATACTAATTAAAAATATTAGACAATCTGATATTTGTATAAGGTATGGTGGTGATGAATTTTTTATTTTGTTTAATAAAATAAATATAAATGATTGTCAAAAGATTATAGATCGTATTATTAAAATTATTAATCTTAAAAGTATTTATATTGAAGATAAACAAATTCATTTTTCAATCTCATATGGTATTTTCCAAATTGAGAAAGGGATGCCGTATGATAAAGCATTAGTTGAAGTTGATAAATTACTTTATGAATGTAAGAAAAAAAATAAATCAAATCAATAGATGCTAAGAAATTTTTAAAATAAATAATAAGTTTTATATATTTGTTGAAAATAATAAATTAGATGTTAAAATAATTACAAGAATAATTTTAAAAATATTTTAGGAGGTTTTATGAAAAAAAATTTTTCAAAAGTTTTTATTGTTTTTTTATCTATTTTTATGCTTTTTATTTTAACATCTCAAACCGCTGATATAATAAAAATGGCTGATGAATATTATTTAAAAGATAATTTTCAAGAAGCTTATAATGTATTAAAGAAAGCTTATGATAGTGGAAATAAGGATTATGAAATTTTATGGAGACTTGCAAGAGCAACAAAAAACCTTGTTAATAAAGAATTAGAAACAAAAGATAAAAAAAAAGCAATTGCTATATATGAAGAAGCACAAAAATATGCAGAAGAAGCAAATAAGGTAAAACCCCAAAATGATATGGGACACTATTGGCTTGCAGCAGTTTATGGATCAATTGGAATGTTAAAAGGTGTTTTAAATGCAGTTGCATTAATGGATCCTATGGAAAAAGAAGCAAGACTTGCAATAGATTATAATAAAAATTTTGGAGATGCTTACTTTTTGATTGCAAATTTATATTATAAAGGAAGGGCTGCTTTACCATTTGCAAATAAAGACAATGCATATATTATAGCATTTTCTTTTATGTATAAGGCAATAGAACTTGCTGAATCTAAAGCATATGAAACAGATATACTTTCTTTAATGTATAAAGATTTTATTTTCTTTTTGACAAATAGAAAGTATTCTCTTGATAAGGTTGTAAAGATGTGGGAAGAAGCAAAGAAAAATTTTAATAATGCAAAAGATCCATATGAAAAGATGAAATACTATTATGGTTCTTTACCTCAACCAACAAAAGACGATATATCATTAGCAAAAGAGATTTTTGAAAAATTATTAGCATTGCCTGAATTACATAGGTGGGATAAAGAAGCAAAAGCTGAAGCAAAAGATATGTTAAAATAAAAATGAATCAAAAAATAAATAAAAATAGAAATTGAAAAAATAAAAAGATAAATTGAAAATATGATAAATTAAAAGTTAAAAAATAGTGAGAATTTAAGTGTGGGAGGAGTAATGTATTTAAATGTTTATAATAATAAAAATATAGAATATAAAATTGAAAAGATTGAAAATAATGATTTAAAAATAGAAATATATAATTATAATGAAAAAAACAATTATTTTGTCTTTACAAACTTAAAGGATATTTTTTCTTATTATAAAATTGAACTAATTGATAGAAAAAGATTGTTTTTTTATTCTAATGGATTTCAATCATGGTCTTATACAAAAGAGTATAAATTGAATGAGTCTTATGAAAAATTATCATATTTGAATGTTTTTAATAAGTTTGTTCTTCGAGATAAGATGAATTTAAAATCAAGTAAAAATTATCATTATTCAAATTTTTTTACATACTTTAAATATGATAATTTTTATATAGGATTAATTTTTATACATGATAAAATTACTCCTCCTGCAATTATTTATTTTAATAAAAAGAACTTAAACATTTATTTTGATTTCCTTTATAATAATGTCTCTGATTTAGAAGGTAATTTTCTTGCTAATTTGTTAATAATTAAAGCAAATGACTTTTTCGAATTTAAGGAAAAAATTTTGATAAATTTGTCTAAATTTAACCTTAAATTAAAATTTAAAGAAAATGAAAATTATTTAAATAATTTTGATAACCATATATATGGTTGGGAATCTTGGTATAATCATTACTCTCATATTGATAAAAATATTATTATAAATAATTTAAATAAATTACTTTCCACAGAAAATATTATTAAAAAATTGGTCCAAAGTGAAAAATTAAAAAAAGAATCTATTATTTTTCAAATTGATGATGGATGGGAAAAAACTGTTGGTGAATGGGATGAAAATACTTATAGATTTCCTGAGGGTATGAAATATATAGCTGATCAGATTAAACAAAATGGATTTATTCCTGGGATATGGATTGCTCCTTTTGTTTTGACAAGATTTTCAAAAATATACAGAGAAAAGTTTGATTGGGTTTTAAAAGATAAGAATGGAGCTCCTGTTGTTGCTGGTTTTATTCCTACTCCTGAGTGGGGGAACAATTTTTATCTACTTGATATTTCTAACAATGAGGTGCAAGATTATTTAATTAATATTTTTGATAAAATAATTAATTCATGGGGATATAAGTTTTTAAAATTGGATTTTTTATATGCTGGGCTTCTTGAAGGTAATTTTAAAAACGGCAAATCTGCTTTCTATTGGTATGAAAATATACTTAATAAATTAACGAATTTTAATGCAATTTTTTTAGGTTGTGGTGTTCCTATATACAATGCTTTCAAGTTTTTTCATATAAATAGGATAGGTGCTGATGTTAAAGAAAAATGGGACGATGATTTGCCTAGACTTATAAGACATCAAGGTAGACCATCTGCTTATATTTCTTTAAATAATGTTATAAATAGAACTATTTTTGATAAAATATATTTTTATAATGATCCAGATGTTTTTTTTGCAAGAAAAAATAATATATTTTTAGATCAAAAAGAAAAAGAATTGATTTCTGTAACAAATTATATATTTGGGACTCAGATGATGATATCAGACGATTTATATGATAATGATTTGATTGATATTGAATTAACTGATAAATTAATTCCTTTATTTGAAAAGTTAAAAAATTATCAATTTTCTTTTAATAGAATTTCAAAGGATCTATATTTTATTTATTCAAAAAATTTTGAATTAATAGGCTATATAAATCTATCAAAAAAGAAGTATTTTTGTTGTATTGAAGATATTTATAATAATATTGAAAATTTAATTAGCAAAAATAAAGATAATAAAGAACAAAAATATGATGAAATATTAAAAATAGATAAGGATTTAATTTACAAAAAATTAGATAAACCTCTTTTGAAAAATTATGAAGTAAAAAAGAAGATTATATTTGATGAACATTCTATTTCTATTTTTTAAATTTGATTAAGTTTTTTAAAATCTTGCTCTTATCTCTTTAGTTAATATTTCGTTTAATTTTTCAATAATATCTTTTTCATTTCCAATTAATTCATTTTTAATTTTATCAATATATATAGGTTTTTTTATAAAAACTTCTACAGAAGCTCTTTTTAAAAATGTTTTAGTTGGGGTAAATGGCCAAAAAATATGAATTGGAATTATATTTAAATTATAGTTATAAGCTAAATAACTTGTTCCTGATTTAATTTTGATTTTTAAAATATCTTTTTTTTTAGTTCTAGTTCCTTCTGGGAACATTAAAAGGATCTCTTTTTTATCAATTATATTTTTAACAAATTTTATGTCTGAAAGTTTAAAGTTTTTTCTATCAACAGGAAATGATCTAAATGATTTAAGTATAAAATTATAAGGGAAAAATTTAAAAAGTTCTTTTTTGGCCATTGTATAAGGGAAAATAGGATATAAGGCATAGTAAATTATTGGAGGATCCCAGTTTGAAAAATGATTTGATGCAATAATATATGGTCCAAATTGTGGTAAATTTTCTTTTCCATAGATTTTTACATTAAAAAGAAAATTTAATATCGGAGGAATAAATATCTTTGCTAATTTTAGTATTAAAGGTTCTTTTCTCATTTAAGTTAGATTATTTTAATTAATAAAATATTTTGAGAAATAAAAATTCTCATTAAAAGGATATAATATTTTATTTTTTATAAAATAGTTTTCGATAACTTCGATAGTTTCATTTACTATTCTTTCTTTTGCTTCAGAGGTATATGCACCAATATGAGGAGTAAAAAGAGTATTATATTTCTGATTAAATATTTCAGAAAAAAATAGAGGCTCATTTTCAAAAGTATCAGAAAGGTATCCTCTTATTTTTTGTTCATTTAAAAATGAGATTAATGTCTGTTCTTCAACAATTTCTCCTCTTGAAACATTTATTAAAATGGTATTTTCGTTTAATTTTTCTAAAAAATTATAATTTATCATTTTATATGTTTCATCAGTAAGAGGAATATGAAGCGATATTATTTCCATTTTATTTAAATTTTCTATTAGATGTTCATAATTATTATAAAATTCAATATTGTAATCTTTATTTAAATAAAGTAATTTGTTTAACTCATCATTTGTTTTTTTGATAAATTTATTTTGCAAATTTTTTAATAGTAAATTTCTTTGTTTTATATAATTTAAAAAAAGCAAAATTTCTTCTTTCTCAATATAAGGGTCATAAATTGCAATATTTGAAGAAATTTGAGAAATCAATTTGAAAAATTCTCTTCCAACCCAACCAAAACCTATTATTAATATATTTTTATCTATTAATTCTTGATTTAACGGTGAATCTTTTCTCCAAAAACCTTCTCTTATAAAATAATCAAAGTATTTTATTTTCTTCAAAAAGGATAAAAGTAAAGCAAGAGTGTGTTCAGCTGCTGAAATATAATTTGCTTTAGGTGTGTTTTGACCGACAATCCCTTTTATTTTTAAGTATTTATGATCTATATTGTCATAACCTGACCCTGCTCTTATGTAAAGTTTACAATTTGGAAAAAGATCTATAATATATTTATCTATAATAACATTTGTTCTAAAAATAACTAAATCAATTCTATCAAAAATTTCTTTTCCAAAATTTTTTAAAATATTATTTTTTATATTTTCTATCTCTGTTTCTTCATTTTTAAAGAATTTATAATTTCCAATATTTTTATAATTTTTAAAGAAAGATGAAAAATTATATATATTATGATTAAAATTGTTTGCCCAATTATAGAATTTTTCATGAAAATTTTCAATCAAGGCAATATTTAATTTCATATAAAATATTTTATAAAATTATTATTTTTTTTTATTATTCTACAACCCTTTTATTTGAAATATTATCATAATATTCATAAATTGGAGAAGAATTTCCATCAATAAATTCTTTGGTTATAATAATTTTTTTTATATTTGGATTTTCTGGGACATTATACATAATATCTAATAATTTATTTTCAAGTATGGATCTTAAACCTCGAGCACCAAGACCTCTTTCTAAAGAAATTTTGGCTATTTCTTTTAAAGCATTATCCATAAAAACAAGTTCTTTGTTTTCAAATTCAAATAATTTTTTGAATTGGTTAACTATTGAATTAACAGGTTCTGTTAAAATTCTAAGAAGATCATTTTCTGTTAATTCATTTAAAACAGCAATAACAGGCATCCTTCCAACAAGTTCCGGTATAATTCCATATTTTATAAGATCATCTGGTAATACTTGTTTTATTATATCCTGCTGAGATAATTTATCTGGAAAAATAGCTTCAAAACCAATAGTACTTTTTTTTAATCTTTTTTCAATTATTTTATCAATTCCAACAAAAGCTCCTCCAAGTATAAATAGAATATTTGTTGTATTAATTTGAATAAATTCCTGATAAGGATGTTTTCTTCCTCCTTGTGGTGGAACATTAGCAATTGTTCCTTCAACGATTTTTAATAAGGCTTGCTGAACACCTTCTCCTGAAACATCTCTTGTTATTGAAGGGCTTTCACTTTTTCTTGATATTTTATCAATTTCATCTACATAAATTATACCTTTTTCTGCTTTTGAAACATCCCAATTGGCATTTTGTATTAATCTTAAAAGAATATTTTCAACATCTTCTCCAACATAACCAGCTTCTGTTAAAGTAGTAGCATCAGCAATAGCAAATGGAACATCTAAAAGTTTTGCAAGTGTTTGTGCAAGGAGAGTTTTTCCACTCCCGGTTGGTCCTAAAAGAAGAATATTTGATTTTTGAATTTCCACATTGTTATTTGATTTTAAAGATGTGTTTGTTAATATTCTTTTGTAGTGATTGTAAACAGCCACTGATAAAATTTTTTTTGGTTCTTCCTGTCCAATAACATATAAATCTAAAAACTTTTTGATCTCTTTTGGTGTTGGGAGTTTAAAGTTTGTATGTTTTAAATTATCTTTTTTTAATGAATTTTCATGGTTATGTATATAGTTAAATAAAAAATCAACACATTCTGAACAAATTGCAGCATCATAACCTGTAAAAAAATCTTTTACTTCGTTTTTGCTTTTCCCACAAAAAGAACATTTATTTATTAAATTATGTTTTTCATTCATAAATTGGAATCCTCTATTTGTCTAATATTTTCATCATTTTATTTTAATCTTATCTCTTTTCAATTATTTTATCAATTATTCCATATTCTTTAGCTTCTATTGCACTCATAAAATAATCTTTTTCAATGTCTTTTTTAATTTTATCTTTTGACTTATGGGTATGTTTTGCAAGAATATCAATAATAACATTTTTTAAAAGCATAACCTCTTTAGCTTGTTGTTCAATATCAGATGCTTTTCCTTGGAAACCTCCCCACGGTTGATGAATCATTATTCTGGAATTTGGTAAAGATGTTCTTTTCCCTTCCTTACCAGCAGCAAGGAGAATAGCAGCCATAGAAGCAGCCATACCTATACAAATTGTACATACTGGAGGTTTTATATATTGCATTGTATCATATATTGCAAGTCCAGAAGTTATGGAACCACCAGGTGAATTAATATAAAGATAGATATCTTTTTCCTGATCTTCAGCCTCAAGAAATAAAAGTTGTGCTATAGTTAGTTTAGCAGTTATATCATTTATTTCTCCATCAATAAAAACAATTCTATCTTTTAATAATCTAGAAAAAATATCATAAGCTCTTTCCCCACCTGGAACCTGTTCAATAACATATGGTATATAATAATTTTTAGTATTTTGATTACTTTCTTTATTTGCCATTATTAAACCTCTTAAAATTAATTTCAATTTTTAATTTTATTTTTATGTTATATTTTCGTCATTTTTATTTAAGTTTAGCCATTCTTCATAAGCTTTTTGTGTTTTTTTATCCTCTTCTTTATTTCTTTCTTCAATTAATTTATTTATATCTTCTAAATGATATGTTTTTCCTTCAACTTTTGAAACATTTTCCAATAAATAATTTTCAATTTTTCTTAATTTTATGAAAAATTCAACATCTCTTTTATATTTATTAACTTCCTTTTCTATCTCTTCTGATGATTTTTTTGTTTTTAAAGCTTCTTCTTTTATAAACTCTTTATAATCATTTTCATCAACTTTTGGTTCAATTTTTTTAAGAAATTCCAGTTGTATTAATTCGATTTGTATATCTTTAATAGTTGAAGGTCTAAAAGAATAAATAAAACCCTCTTTTTCTCTACCACTTAAATTTAATAATTTATTAAAAACATCATCTGTGATATTAAATTGTTTTTTGTAGCTTTCAAATGCTCTATTAATTCCTATTTTTATGTAAGTTTCAGGTATTAAAAATTCTGATTTTTCAATTATTGCATCATAAATTTTTCTTAAATTATAATTTTTTTCAAAATCTTTAGCATATCTTTCCAGTTGAGCTTTTATTTCATTTTTCCAATCATTTAATGTTTGGAATTCACTATAATCTTTAGCAAAATTATCATCAAGTTCTGGATACTTTCTTTCTTTAACTTCATTTACTGATAAAACAATTTTAACTTTTTTACCTTTAAATTCATTATCTATATTATTATCAGCATTTGTATAATCTTTAATTATCTCTTTTTTATCACCCTTTTTTAAATTTATAAGATCTTCATCAATATTTAATTTTAGGAAGTTATCACCTATTATTAAAGTATATTCAGGTAATTCTTTTATTTTGTTGTTATTTTCATCGAAAATTTGTAAATTTATATTTATATAATCTCCATTTGAAGAAGGAGTTTCTTTCAATTCAAGTGTTGAATAATTTTTTTGATATGCTTTTAATTCATTTTCAACATCTTTTTCTGAAACTTCAAATTTATCATAAGAGATTTTAATCTCTTTCAAATCACAAATTTTCGCTTCAGCAGGGAGCTCAAATTTACATGTTACATTAATATCTTTATTTAAATCGAGTTCTTTATTATCAAAATCAACTTCTGGTTCATTTATAGGTGTAATATTTTCTTTTTTAAGAATTTCATTATATGATTCAGAGATTAATTCTTTAAAAGTTTCGTATTTTAAAGAATTACCATACTTAGCTTCAACAAGAGTTTTAGGAGCTTTTCCTGGTCTAAATCCTTTTATTTGAATTTTAGGTAAATACTCATTTAAAATTTTTTCATATTTTTCTAAAAATTCTCCTTTATTAATTGTTAATGTAATTTTACCATTTACACCTTCTTTTTGATATTGATAATTTAGATTCATATTTTGTCCTTTCTGATTTTAATTTTTTCTTGCAAATAAAAAATAACAAAAAATTTTCAAATAATCAATTCTAATTTAATAAAAATTAATTTTAACTTGAATAAAAATATATATATTATAAATTTATTTTGAAAAAAATAATTTTAAGGTTTTTTATGAATAAATTAAAATTGGTAGTTTTTGGTGATCTTTTTGAAGATATTTTAAAAAAATTGGATAATTATTATGAAATTACTTGGATAAAAACGAATAAAATGGATAATAAAAATAAATTTATAGAAAAAATCAAAGATGCTGACGGTATAATTGTTCTTTTAAATTTTAAAATAGATGAGGAAATTATTGATGAAGCAAAAAATTTAAAAATAATAGGGAATTATGCTGTTGGGTTTAATAATATAGACATAAAAAAAGCAACTGAAAAAAAAATCTTAGTTGTCAATACCCCGGAAGTTTTAACAGAAGCAACATCAGAAACAGCTTTAACATTGACATTTATGGTTTCTAAAAGAGCAAAAGAGGCTTTAAAAGATATAGAAAATGATAATGTTAATGATTGGGGCCCAAAGTATTTATTAGGTAAAGATATTCATGGGAAAATAGTTGGTGTTATAGGTGCTGGAAGAATAGGTTCAGATTACGCAATTAAGATGAAGGCTTTGGGATGTAAAGTTTTTTATCATAACCGACATACTAATCCCGATCTTGAACTTAATGGAATTTATAAAAAAAGTCTTGATGAACTTTTGTCAACATCAGATATAATTTCAATTCATACTCCTTTAACAGAAGAAACAAAAAATTTAATAAATGAAGATAAAATAAAATTGATGAAAAATGATTCTATATTGATAAATACTTCAAGAGGTGAGGTGATAGATGAAGAAGCTTTAATAAAAGCTCTTGAAAATGGAAAGTTTTTTGGTGTAGGATTGGATGTATATCATAATGAACCAAAACTTGATGAAAGGTTAAAAAAAATAGACAGAGTTGTTGTTTTTCCTCATATAGGATCAGCTACAATTGAAACAAGAAGAAACATGAATGAGCTATTAGTTAATTCATTTATTCTTTTTTATGAAAAAAGGTATGATCAGATAACAAATATAGTTAATCCTGATGCTATTAACTTTATTTAAAAACTATTAATTAAAATATAAATTTATTTCATCAATGATAAAGATATTTTGTTATAATAAACTTTAATTTTATATAAAAAATTAAAAATCAAATTATGAAAAAGATAGATATAATTTTGATAGGTAAAGCCAAGTATGAAGGAGTTGATTTAATCTGTGAGAATTTTAAACAAAGAATAAAAAGTTTTTACAAATTAGAAGAGCACATTTTAAAAGAAGGGAAAATCGATTTTATAGAAAAAGAGATTTTAAATAAAATTTTTAATCTTTTAAATATAAAAAACAAAGATATAATTTTAAAAGAAAAAAGTAATTGTAAAAAAAATTCTAATATTATTGTTTTCTCTCCAGAGGGTATAGAAATGGATTCAAACCAATTTTCCAATTTTATATTTGATAATATATTAATTAATTATGATAATGTTCTACTTATTGTTGGGAATAAGGAAGGAATACCAAATAGTATAAAAAATATTGCGGGTAATGTTATATCTTTTTCAAAGATGGTATTTGGACATCAAATATTTAAGATAATTTTATATGAACAAATTTATAGAGCAATATGTATAAAAAATAAAATAAATTATGCTTTTTAACATAAATTATTAAAATAAAAAATTAAATAATAAATGCAATTTCAAAATTAAGTAAAATATAAATTTTTGTAAAATATGAGTTTAATATAAAAAAAGATAGAATTAATAAAGTAATTTTGAATAAAATTTTTAAAAAAATAAAACAAAATGAAATTATATCAATATAGATAAATAAAATCATTAATGAGATAATCTTTGTTATTTAATATTTTTATAGTTTTTAAATGAATATTCCCGTTTTCAATATTAACAATATTAGCAAATAATTTTATTTCTTCGTTGTTAATTTTAAATCTTAATAAAATTCTTTTTAAATTCATAAAAGCATTTAAATCTTTTTCTTCATATAAATGTATTTCAAGCCCATTTATAGAAATATTTTTTATTATTCCATCTATCTTTTTATTTGATATAAACTCTTTTTCTTTTCCATCAATAAATTGTTTTTCTATAAGGTTGATAACACATGAAATATTACAATCTTTTCTGATAAATCTTCTTTTTTGATGTCTTCTTAAATTTTCAGAATGTTCGACAATTAAAGCTTCAACATTTTTTGATTTTATATCTCTTATTATATTTGTTTCAAACGAATAACCTGCATCATCAGGGTTAAAAAAGAAAATAGTAATTTTAAAATGTTCATAATTATCAAGAGAATTTTCTTCTAAAAGAGGAACTCTTTCAATAACAAGATAATCTTCTGTATTCATTAATAGTTTTGAATTAAAAAATTTATCTTTAAATTGAACAATCAATTTTGTTCCTTCTTTTATAGAGTAAGTATTTGTAAGTTTTCTTTTTTTGTAAACATTCGCTACACTATTTAATATATTATATAGTCTATTTTTTAGTGTAATAAGTTCATCTTTATCTTTAGTTTTAGCAGAATAATAGGTTATATATTTTATAATTAAGTCTTTCATTAGATCAAAATTCTCAAAATAGGCTAAACCATTTTCAATTTTTTCTTTTTTAAATATATTTAATAAAAGGTTAGTTTCTTCGGAAGTTAAACCTCTTTTTTCACACTTATCTTTTATAATTGCAACTTTTTCTTCCTCACCAGTTGGATAGATTAACTTTCTTATAATTCTAATTCCAATTGTAACAAAGAAAATTATTATTATAAATGAAAGAATAAAGAGAAAAACTTCAATTCCACTAGCTGGTTTTAATGTAAAAAATTCTATCATAAAATTTTAAAATCCTTGATTTTAAATTTTTTTCTCTTATAAATATTATAGAGTAAGATTTTATAATTTTCAAATATTAAAGGTAATATTTTTAATCTTTTTATTGAATATTTTTTATAAAAAGAATTATAGACATATAAAAATAATTTGGAGTTAAAATGGAAAAGATAAGATTTGACTTTCATGGAAAAGGGGAAAATCTCTTATGGATAAATTTTGTTAATGGATTTTTAATTTTAATAACTTTAGGGCTTAATACCCCTTGGGCTATTTGTAGATATCAGAGATGGTATTATAGAAATTTAAGTTTAGGAAACAGAAGATTTAAATTTATAGGGAAGGGGGCACAATTATTTCCTCTCTATTTTATTGTTTCAATTTTAAGTTTAATAACTCTTGGTATATATTTACCATTTGGAATTTGCAAAATTAAAAAATGGATTGCATTAAATGTTGAACTCTTAAGTGAAGAACATGAAGAAAATTTTGATATTTAATCTTTACTAAAACCTATTTTTATATTTTCTTCAGAAACTTTTAAAAATTTATCAACAATTATACTTAAATATTTTTCATCAGCATCATCGAAAGCATCATATCTATCAGAATCAATATCAAAAACAGCATATATATTATTTTTATTATCAAAAACAGGAATAACAATTTCTGAATTTGATCTTGAATCGCAGGCAATATGATCTTCAAATTTATGAACATCAGGGACAATAATTGTTTTTTTATTTAAAACTGCTTTCCAACAAACCCCTTTTGGTTTTGGTAAATTTAAACAAGCAAGAGCTCCTTGATATGGCCCAACTGTTAAATTATCTCCATTTAAAAAATAAAAACCAGTCCAGAAAAAGTATGGGATTTTATTATGAAGTACAGCTATAATTGTTGCCATTTTAGATATAACATCAGAAGTTTTATTCATTTGAGATGAAATCTGTTCAATATACCTTTTATACATTTTTTCTTTTTTTTCTTTTAAATTCATAAATTATCCTTAAAATTAAAACAAAGATTTTATTATTTGTTTAAGATAAATAATTTAAAAATAAAAAAAGCGCGAGATGGGAATCGAACCCACGTAATCAGCTTGGAAGGCTGATGTTCTACCATTGAACTACTCGCGCTCATCTATAAAAAAATATATATAAAGAAAAAAAAGTCAAGATTTTTTTGTTTAATTTTCTTTTATATTGAAAAATATTAAATAAAAGTTATATTTAAACAAGAAGATAAATTGCTTTTATTTAGAAGGGAGGAATAAGTGGACAATTTTTTAAGAAAATTAAAAGATTTAAATAATGAAGTAAAACTTATATTTTTTTCTCTTTTGGGCGGAATAATCTTGTGGTTTTTCAATCTAATTTGTGGTACATTTTTTTCTAATATTCTTTTTTCTATATTTTTTATTATAACACCTTTAATATCTAAATACATATTTGAGATTGTTAAAAGTAATCCTAAATTTGAAGAATTATCCTTAGGAAATGATGAATTAAAAAATAAATTGATTTTTCTTGCTATAATGGCTGTTTTATCTTTTTTTGTTTTTATAGCATTTTCTGGATTTGCATATAAAAATACAAATACTTTTGGAAAAGCTATTGTTTTTGGGTTTTTTGGAATAATTTTTGTTCTAATTTTATATTTTTCTATCTATTTTATTGATAAGATTTTACTTTTTAAAGATCATAAATATTTAAATATTTCTATAAATGGAATGATAATCTATTTTTTTGTTATTCTAATATTAAAAACAATATTTGATCAAAATCTTTTTTCAGGTAGAGGATTTCAAAGATTTATATATCTCATAATTGAATCTATAGGTTCTGGTACTGTTTTTTCCTTAGTATGGTATTTTACATTAAAAATAGAAGCTATTGATGAATATATTGATTCACTTTTAAAGTATAAATTAAAAATAGAAAAGGTTGAATCTTCAAAAGATGACAAAGAAAATTAAAATAGATAAAGTTACATATAAAGGTTATGGACTTGGTTATGATGAAAATGGAAAGGTAGCTTTTGTTCCATATTGTTTACCCGAAGAAGAGGTTGAAGTAAAGATAATAGAAGATTATAAAGATTATTTTGTATGTGAACCTGTTGAATTAATTAAAAAATCTAATTATAGAGTTGAACCTAAGTGTAAAATATTTGAGAAATGTGGTGGTTGTGATTTTTTAAATATAGAATATGATTATGAAATCACACTTAAAAAAGAAATATTAAAAGAAATTTTTTTTAGAAATCATGTCCATTTTAATTTTGATTTATTAGAAGTTATAAAATCTCCTTCAAGATATTTTTATAGAAATAATGCCCAATTAAAAGTTTCAGAAAAAGGTGAAATAGGTTTTTTCAAAGAGAGAAGTTTAAAAGTTATACCTTTTCCAGAAAGAAAATGTTTATTTCTTACACAGAAAATAAATGATTTTTTAGAAAATATTAATGATGATTCTTTACTTTTTACAAAAGGTTTTAGAATAAGAGATGGAGAAGAAATATTTTTAAAAGGATTAAAAGGTTATCAAGATAATGAAAAAGCAATTTATAAAGTTAATGGTTATATTTATGAACTTGATATAGATGGTTTTTTTCAAGTAAATAATTTTACAAATCCTTTTTTTTTAAATAAGGTTCTTGATCTTATTCCTGAAGGTATTTATAACAATTTTGTCGAACTTTTTTGTGGTGTTGGTTTTTTTTCAATTCCAATTTTTAATGAAAAAAAAATAAAAAACTATTTTGCATCAGAAATTTCAAAAAAAGCTATAAGTTATGCAAAAACAAATAATATTTTAAATAACTCAAATGTTTCTTTCTATGCTATTGATTCTGAAATATTTTTGGAAAATTATGAAAATATTGATGCAGTTTTTGTTGATCCTCCAAGAAGTGGATTAACTTCAAGATTGATTAAAAATATTATAGATAAAAAAATTAAAGATATATATTATATTTCATGCAACCCAACAACTTATTTAAGAGATATAAAGATATTATTAGAAAATAAATATGAAATTGAAAAATTGATTTTACTTGATAATTTCCCAGCAACATATCATTTTGAAATTATTTCAAAATTAATATTGAGGTAATTTGTGCAGAAAGACTATCATATAAAAGATCCAACATTAAAAAACAATAGAATATTTCTTATAACAATTTTTATAAATACAGATAAATTAAAAAATTATAAAGGAAAAAGTTTTGAAGAAGAAATAAATAATGAAATGATCGAACTTTGTTATACTGCTAATCTTGAAGTAATAAATAAAAATGAACCTTTTGTAATAATTTTAAAAAATATAAATCCAAAAACATTTATTGGTTCAGGAAATATAGCTAAAATAAAAGAATCATCAAAAAAGTATAAATATGAATTTATTGGATTGAATCTTGATATATCTCCTTCTCAACAAAAGAATTTAAGTTCAATTTTTAATTGTAAAGTAATTACTAAAAGTGAAATTATTTATGAAATTTTTTATAGGAGAGCATCTTCTTCAGTTTCAAAAATACAGATAGAACTTGCAAATCTAAAATATATTAAATCCCGTTTAGCTGGTTCTTATGAAGATTATGATAGGATAAGAGGTGGTATTGGAATAAAAGGTGGAGCAGGAGAAACAAAACTTGAAATTGATAGAAGAAATATAAATAGAAGAATAAGTTATTTGAAATCAAGTTTAAAAAAACTTGAAAAACATTTCGAACTAATTCTTAATTCTCATAAAGATATATATACTGTTTCGATTGTTGGTTATACAAATGCAGGGAAATCTACTCTTTTAAATGCTCTAACGAATGCTAATCAAATAGAGGAAGATTTGCTTTTTTCCACTTTAGATACCAAAAGTAAAAGACTTTTTTTAAATAAAGATTTAAGTATTATTATTGTTGATACAATTGGTTTTATAAGAGATTTACCCCATCATCTTGTTGAGTCTTTTAAAACAACATTGATGGAAATTAAATATTCAAAACTTATTTTACATGTTGTTGATATAAGTTCAGAATTTTATGAAGATCATATAGATACTGTAAATAAAACTTTGGAAGAGATAGATTGTGATAAAATCCCAAAAATATTGGTTTTTAATAAAATAGATAAAATTGATAATTTTAAAATAGAAAACTACAAAAAATTATGGAGGGATTCGTTTTTTATTTCAGCAAAGAACAAAGAAAATATAGATGAATTAAAAGGGTTTCTTGAGAAATTTTTTCTTTCTCATAAAAGTTTAAAAAATTAAGAATAGAAACTAAAAATTGAAAATAATTTAAATAATTCAAAATAATTAAAAGATTTTATAGGTGTTTATATGGAAAATATATTAAATTTAGAGAATGAGCTTGAAATTATACCTTTTAAAAAGGTAAAGGCTGAGGATTTGATAAAATTCTGGAACGAAAATGATATAACTTTAAGTCCTACTGATAATATTGATGAGATCAATCTTGCAAAAAAAGTAAACCCTGAGTTATTTTTAATAATAAAAGATAAAAAAGGAATCTGTGCTACTTGTTGGGGCACATGGGATGGTAGAAGAGGATATATAGCTCACCTATGTGTTAGGAGGGATTTAAGAAATACAGGGTTGGGAAAATATAGTTTAAATTATGTGGAGAAAATATTAAAAGAAAAGTATTCTTGTTATAGGGTGCATCTTTTTGTAGAAAAGAAAAATATAAAAGTATTGGATTTTTATAAAAATTTAGGTTATTTTGAAAGGAATGATATTATAATGCTTTCAAAGACATTAAAATAATTTTTAAGGGGTATTTTTATGGGTATTTTTAAAGCATATGATATTAGAGGAATTTATGGAAAAGATTTTGATAAAGATGATGTTTACAAAATTGGTTTTTTTTTGCCGGAACTTCTTCAAGCTGATAAAATACTCGTAGGGCATGATGGGCGAAACTCTTCGGATGAAATATTTTATTATTTGACAGAAGGAATTACAGATAATGGGGTTGATGTTTATTCATGTGGCTATTCAACAACTCCTATGATCTATTTTGGGACTTCATATTATAATTTTAAAGGTTCTGTGCAAATAACAGCTTCTCATAATCCAAAAGAGTATAATGGGTTTAAAATTTCAAGAGAAAATTCAATTCCTGTTGGTTATGAATCAGGTTTAAATAAACTTGAAGAATATGTTAAAAATAGAAAAATAGATATAAAAAGTAAAAAAGGTAGAGTTTTTGATTTTAATCTTTTGGAAGATTATAAAAAATTTTTAAAAAAATTTATTGACATGGATGAAAATTTGAATATTTCTATAGATTTATCAAATGGGATGGCTTCAATTTTATTGAAAGATATATTTTCAAAAAAATTCAAATATATAAATGATTTCATTGACGGTGATTTTAAGTCTCATGAGCCCAATCCACTCGAAGAAAAAAATAGAAAACAAATAATTGATGAAGTTATTAAAAACAAATCAGATTTGGGGATTATTTTTGATGGTGATGCTGATAGAGTTATGTTTATAGATGATAAGGGAAATTTTATTCAGCCTGATTATATAATATCATTTTTGGCAGATTATTTTTTTAATTATTATTATAAAAATATTTCAAATAAGACTGTACTGTGTGATATTAGAACCTCAAAATCAACAATTGATTTTATTAAAAATTTAAAAGGTGATGTTTATATATGGAAAGTAGGACATGCTTATGCTAAGCAAAAATTAAGAGAACTTGATGCAATTTTTGGGGGAGAACTTGCTGGGCATTATTATTTTAAGGATTTTTTTTACTGTGATTCCGGGATTTTAGCAGCTATATTTGTTTTAAATTATCTAACTATTTTAAATAAAGATGGAATAAAATTTTCAAATAAATTAAAAGAGATAGTAAAATATTATAATTCAGGAGAAATTAATTTTAAAATAGAAGAAAAATCAAAAGCTATAAATGAAATAAAAGAATATTTTACAAAAAAAGAAGAAGTTATTAATTTATATGATTTTGATGGATATAGAATAGAATTTAAAGATTGGTGGTTTAATATAAGAGCTTCAAACACTGAACCTTATTTAAGATTAATTGTTGAAGCAAATAGTGAATTTTTATTGAATGAAAAATTACTGATTATAAAAAATATATTGCAAAAATATAATATTTGATAATTTTTATTTGTTTTTATGAGTAAATATAAATTTAATGTATATTATTAAAGATATAAAAATTATAGATAAATAAACAAATAGTTGGTAACTTGAAATTTTAAGAGGAATAAAAAATGTATAATCATAAAGACCATAATCATAAACATCATATCCACTTTGATGATATTAATCAAAGGAAGATAGGAATTAAATTAGGGTTCATTTTTGGTTTAAATCTAACAATTACAATTGTTGAACTTGTAGGTGGATTTCTTTCAAATAGTTTAGCATTAATATCTGATAGTTTACATAATTTTGGAGACACTTTATCTATTTTAATAAGTTATTTAGGTTTTAAGATATCAGGTAAACCAAAAGATTTTAAGAGAACTTTCGGATATAAAAGAGCTCAAATAATATCAGCTTTTATTAATTCAATTATTTTGATATTTATTTGTTTTTTCCTTTTTATTGAAGGAATTAAAAAGATTAGAAATCCTGAGATAATTGAAAGTAATTTAATGTTAATTGTAGCAATAGTAGGTTTTTTGGGTAATTTTTTCTCTATTTTATTATTAAACAAAGAAAAGGGGAAAACATTAAATTTTAGATCAAGTTATCTTCATTTATTATCAGATACTTTTTCATCTATCGGAGTTATTATAGCAGCTTTTATAATAAAATATTTTAATTTGTATTTTATTGATGGAATTCTTACAATTATAATTTCATTGTATATAATTTATGAAGCATATGAAATTTTTAAAAGATCTCTTGATATTTTTATGCAATCTTCAGCAAATTTAAATTATTATGAAATAAAAGATGAGATTGAAAAAATTAATGGAATTATTGATATTCATCATATACATTCATGGCTTTTAGATGAGAATACAATTCATTTTGAAGCTCATATAGAACTTAATGATATGATGTTATCAGATGCACAGGTTATAAGTAATAAAGTTGAAAAAATATTAAAAGAAAAATTTAATATTTCTCATACTACTTTGCAAATTGAAACAAAAAAATGTTGTGAAAAAAACATTGTAGGTTGATTTATAAGAGATTCTTATTTGTAGAGGCAAACTTGTATTTGTATACACAATAAAATAAAACTTGTAAAAATAAGATTTATAATAAATTAATGTTATTTATGTTAAAAATAAAATTCATTAAGAGATAATGATTATTAAGATATGATTTATTTATATATTTAAATGTATAAATTAGTATTTAGTAAAAAGGAATAAAATGTCATATTTAGAGATAATTTTTATAGGAATTGGTCTTTCTATGGATGCACTTGCCGTTTCTATTTTAAATGGTTATCTAATAAAATCTTTTAAGCATAGATATGCATTTAGAATTGCATTTTTTTTTGGTTTTTTTCAGGCAATTATGCCTCTATTTGGCTTTTTTTTAGGTAGTTCTTTATTTAAAAACTTTCAAAAATTTGACCATATAATAGCATTTTTAATTCTTCTATTTTTAGGACTAAAGATGATATATAATTCTAAAAGTTTTGAAAAAGAAGCTTGTGATATAGATAATAGAAAAGATTGCCTTGATTTTTCATATTTAATATTAATGTCATTTGCTACAAGTATTGATGCATTGGCTGTAGGTATTAGTTTTGCAATATTAAAATTATCAATATGGGCACCAATAATAATAATTGGTTTTATAACATTTATAATTTGCCTGATTGGAGTTTATGTAGGTAAAAAAATTGGCCATTTTTTTGAAAGTAAAATGGAAATATTGGGTGGGAGCATTTTGATTATTATTGGTTTAAAAATATTAATAGAACATTTAATTAAAAAAATATAAAAAAATAATTAAAAATGAAATGAATAAAAACAAAACAAAATAAAATATGAATAATAAGAAGTATTTAAAATGAGATTACAGAAATTTATTTCAAATAATTCAAACTTTTCAAGAAGAAAAGCTTATGATTTAATAAAAGCTGGAAAAGTTAAGGTAAATGGACAAATTACTATTGTTCCATATTATGATGTAAAAGAAAATGATATTGTATCAATAGATGAAATTATTTTAAAAAAAGAAAATAAAAAATATTATTATTCTTTTAATAAACCAAAAGGGGTAGTTTCTACTTTAAGAAGAGGAAAGGACCCTTTTTTAAATGGTAAAAAAATTGTGTATGATTTTTTTACTGAAAAAATGAAAAAGATTCATAATTTAAGATTAGCAGGACGACTTGATTTTTTGTCAGAAGGTTTAATGATTATTTCAAATGATGGTGAATTTATAAATATTTTAAGTCATCCATCTTTTAAAGTTGAAAAAGAGTATATTTTAATCTCTTTTAAGGAAATAAATAAAAAAATTATTGAAAATTTTGAAAAAGGAATTATAATTGATGGAATATTTTATAAAGCAAAAAAAATTGAATTAGTTGATATTTTTAGTATAAAAATTATACTTATAGAGGGGAAAAATAGAGAAATAAGAAATGTTGCTTCTTATTTTAATCAACCTATAAAAAGGTTGATTAGAACAAGGATAGCAAATATAAAATTGGAGGATTTAAAAGCAGGTTCATTTAAGGAAATAGATGAAAAAGAGATAATTTTCTTAAAAGAGTTATTAAAAAATAATTAAAAAATAGAATATGAAAAAAATAATAAAAAAACAAATAAAAAAATATATAAAATTTAAAATAAATATTTTATAGGTTAATATTTAAAATGGAAAATAATAAAAATGTTATTATTGCAATTGATGGACCTTCTGGAACTGGTAAATCTACTACCGCAAAAGAAATAGCAAAAAGAATAAATTTTAAATATCTTGATACAGGTGCCATGTATAGGGCTGTTACTTTATATTTTTTAGAAAATGATATCCAAATTCCTGAAGATGAAAATGTAAATGGAAATCTTGAAAAAATTCTTGAAAATATAAATATTGAATTTGATGGAGAAAATACTTTTTTGAATGGAAAAAATGTTTCGGAAAAGATAAGGAGATATGAAGTTAATTCAAATGTTTCAAAGATTGCTAAAATAAAGAAAATTAGAACTTTTTGTGGAGAATTACAGAAAAAAATAGGCTCTATAGGTAAATGGGTTGTTGAAGGAAGAGATATAGGAACAGCTATTTTTCCAGATGCAAAATATAAGTTTTTTTTAAATGCTTCAGATTATATTAGAGCACAGAGAAGATGGCTTCAAGATGGTAAAAAAGAAAATTTTGAAAAAGTTTTAAAAAATATAAAAGAGAGAGATAAAATTGATTCTTCAAGAGGAATGAATCCATTGAAAAAAGCTGAAGATGCTATTTTAATAGATACAACAGAAATGAACTTTGAAGAAGTTGTAGAAAAAATAATATCCTTTATTTCAAAAGAAGATATACTTTAAAAATAATAATAAATAATTCAAAATGCTAAAAATTATAAAGTTATAATTAAAAATAAAAAATAAGAATAAATAATATTTGAAATTAAAAATAAAAAATTTATAGTTTAAATATATGAAAGAAGATCAATACGATTTACTCAGAAAAAAACTAAATATCGATAGCCTTGATGATAAGACAAAAAAAAAATTGATGGAAGATTTTAAAAAGGCAGGGGGAAAAATAGATTATTCTATATTTGAGAAAAAATATGGAAAAGATAGTAGATTAGAATATCTTGATTTATTAAAAAAAACAACATCTAAAGCTTCTAAAGGATTGCCCTCTGATAAAGAAATATGGATAGGTGGTAAAGAGAAAAAAATACAAAAAGATAAAAAAAATAAATTAGATACATTAAAAGATAAAAATAAAATTAGTTCAACTAAAAATATTAATGAAAAAAAAGAAAAAGGTTCCTCTTTAAAAGAATATAATGATTTAAAAAAAATTAAAGAAAAGACTGAGTATATTAAAAAGAAAATAGATTTTGTAAATGAAAAAATAAAAAAGAAAAATAGTAAAGATTTAAATAGTAAAACAAATATTTCTCAAAAAATTGATGATATAAATTATAAAAGTGAACAATTAAAAACAACTTTAAATTTAATAGATTTACCCAAAAAATTTTCACCAAGTTTTGTTGATAAAATTCTTATTTCAATAAATGGTTTTACCTTGAATGTATCACAAATTAATCCTACTTTATTAAATCCATCTTTTTTAATATATTTTTTACCTTATTATATTAATATTATTTCAAATTTAGGTTATTTGGTAAAATCGTGCATCCAATCATCAAAAATTAAAGCAACTTTACTTTCAGATTCATATGATCCTCTAATAATTGATATGCTGTTTCATTTTAATCAACTTATAAATGAAGAATTTTTGAATTCATTTCAAGAGTATCTTCTTTCAACCCAATCATTGGTTTTAACAGATAATATAGCAAATTATTTTTTTGCTTACTATAGAAAATTATTTTTTATATATCAAAATGAAAAATTATGTTTAAACTCACTTCTTATTGCATATGATTTTTATACAAAAAGTTTCCAAACTTCATTAAAAAAAGAAGAAATAATAAATGGGATATATTTTATAACAAAAACAGCAATAAAAAAATTTACAATAATTTATTGTATTAATATAAACAAATATTTTTCGTTAAATAATCCTGATTTTATTCATATTATAAAATTAACAAATGAAGAAAAGTTAGGTTATTTTTATGAAAAGATCAAAGAAGAAGAGAAGAAATTAAAAGAAAAACTAAAAGAGTTTAGTGAAACAAAAAAGGAAATTGTAAAAGAAGATATAGAAAAAAAAGAGGAATTAAAAATACCTGAAGATGTAAAAAAAGGCTTTGTTATAATGGATCAGCTTCTTGAATATTTAAAAACCAATTGGGATAATTATGTCCATTTAGATGAAATAATACCATATCTTGCAAGAAATGATAAGCTTCTTCCAACTTATATATTTCTTAAAGAATTTATCGATGAATATTCAATTTTTCTTCTTGCAAAAGATATAAGATATAAGCTTGATTTTGTTGAACATAAGAAGATTGATATAAAAACTCAAATAAATGATGCAATAGATAAATTAAATATTGAAATCAAGGATTTTGAAACTTATATTGATCTATTGAGGAGAATTAAAGAAACTCCAGATTCAAATTCTTTATATAAAACAAGATTAATTTCACAAAAAAATATATTAAACAAAACTATTAGAAATAATATTCTAAATGCTATTCAGATTATTTTAAATCCAATAACAAAAGTTATTATTGATTATAAAGATAAAGAGTTCAGATTTGTTGATAATTATGATGATATTCTTTATATTGATGAAAAATTAACAGGTCATAAGAAAAATAATAATAAAAAAATTATATATATTTTTGTTCAATCATATTATTTTTTAAAGGCATTTGAGTTTAGACTTGATAAAACAGATCTTTCAGGTTCTGAATCAGAAGTGGAAAATTATTTTATTTAATTAATCTTTTAATGAATTATTTTTATAAATTCAAATTAAAAATTTCATAAAGTTCGAAATTATTTAAACTTAAATCATTTAAATTTATAGATAGGGAAATTTTACTTTCAAAAGGTTCTATTATATAAATAGAAAAATTTTTATCATCAATTTTTTCAATATTTATTTTAAAAATAAGATTTTTATATTTTAAAATTTTGTCATATTTTTTTTCTACTATATTATTTAATTGAAAATAATTTTTAAAAATATTTTTTTCTTTTTTTGAAAGATTAAAAAACTGGAGATTTGCTAAAATTGGTACATCAATATTTTTTAATGATAAATAATTAATTTTTAGGATTTCAAAAATTGCATTAAAATATTTATCATAATTTTTATGTTTATAATTTATATCTGCCTTAAAAAATAAGTAATTTAAATAAAGATCTTTTTCATAATTTTTATTGTAAGTTTGTAAAAATATATTTTCATAATAACTAAAAGTGTTTAAATCATTAAATTTATGTGCATACTCAAGATATAAAAAATATATAGTTCCTGTTTTATCATTGAAAAATTTCTTATATAAATTTTCAAGTTTTGATAAAATATTTTTATAAATATATTTATTCCAATCAAAAATTTCTAAAAGTCTTTTATAATAATTTATATAACTAAACTCAAAGTCATGTTTTTTTAATGATTTTATGTTGTAGTATCTTTTCATTAAAATATAGTATTTTTTGTTTAAAAATTCTTTTAATAAATTTAATTTTTTAAATAAATTATCAAAAAAATTTTCTTTATATAAAGCTTTTTCTATTTTAATTTTAAGTTTTTCATATTCAATTAAAAATTTATAATGATTTGAAAGGTGTTCATTTTTATTTAAATTATATCTATAAATCCAGTTTTCATTTTTAAATGATAATATTTTTAGTGCAAAATTATTAGCTTTATTGAAGTCACCTTTTAATTTATTTAAATCAAAAAGATTATAAAGAATAAGAGGAGCCTGAAGTTTTTCAAGGCCTGTGATAAAAAATGAATAAGCAAGATCAAATTTTAATGCTGAAGATAGCAGAGAACCTAAAGCCAGAAATGATTCGGGCATATCAGAATTTGTATATGATTTCATAAAAAGGGAAAAAGCCTCATCAAAATTATAAAAAGAATATTCTAGAATACCCCAGTTGTATAAAATTGTTCCATTATAATTGCCAGATAAAGATAAAACCTTCTGATAATATTTTTTACTTTTTTCATAATCTCCAATATTTGCATAAAGAACAGCAAGAGCAGAATCAAGATATGAATATCCTTTAAAAAAATCATAATATTCATCGATTTTTTGTTTTGCTAAATTATATTTTTCAATTTTTAATAAAACCCATATATAAGAATAAAAATTGTAGGGTTGATAAATATCTTTTTTAAATGATTTTTCAAACCATTTGATTGCATTTAAATCATCATTTAAGTAAGCAAAAGTGTCAGCTATCAAGGAAATGAGATATGGGGTTTTATCTCCTTTATTGTAAGCAAGTTTTAAATATTTCAATGCTAAAGGGTATAACTCTTCTTTATAAAAAATTTCTCCTAATTTTTTTGGTATAGCATATGATTTTTTATATTTTTTTATTCCATCAAAAAGTAACCTTAATCCTTCTGAAATATTTCCACCTGCAATATATTCATCTGCTTTGTTTAAAATTTCAAATTCTTCTATTGATAGATTATTAAGATTTTCAAAATCTTGAGCAAATATTTTTAAAGGAAAAAAGAGATAAAATGAAAAAATAAATAAAAAGAGTAAAAAAAAGTATTTTATATTCATATTTATCTTTTATAGATTAAAATATTTTATTCTAATTTCAAGATAATATTTATAACAGTTTAAAAATTAAAAAGATAGATAAGTTTTATATTTTTATTTTTAATATAGATTTTATTTTTTGAAAAATTAATAATTTTTATAATTATTTTCTTTATTATTTTCTTGACAAATATTTTTAATCTTTTTCTATTTTATTGAATTTGTAAAATTAATAAGAAAGGTTTTTTATGGATGAAAATAAAAAAGATAAAAAAATTAAAATAAGAATTAAAACGAAAAATTTAAATATAGAAGAAAATAAAATTTCTAAAGAAAATAAAGAAGATTCTGAAAATTTAAAAAATTATAAAACTTCACAAATAAAAAATAAAAAAGATAATATAGAAATAAATTTAGATGAACATTTAGTAAAAAAAGAAGTTAGAGAAAAAATAAAGATATCCCCTTTTGATGATAAAATTGAAAAAAAAGAATATCCTTTAGTTGAACCTTCTTATGAAGATATTATTGCAAATGAGTTAAATTTGAAAATCAGCCATGTTAGAAATACTATAAAATTATTACTTGACGATAATACTATCCCTTTTATTGCAAGATATAGAAAAGAAGCTACAGGTTCTCTTGATGAATTAATGATAAGAGAAATAGATAAAAGGTTTAAATATTTAAAATCTTTATATCAAAGAAAAAAAGAGGTTTTATCTTCTATACTATCACAAGGCAAGTTAAATAAAGAACTTGAAACTAAACTCCTTCAAGCTACTAAACTTTCAGAGGTTGAAGAGCTTTATTTACCATATAAACCAAAGAAAAAAACAAAGGGTTCTATAGCAAAAGAATTGGGACTTGAACCTCTTGCAATCAAAATTAAAACAGAAAAAGATCCATACCCTTTTGCAAAAGATTTTATAAATGAAGAAAAAGGAATAAAAACATCAGAGGATGCTATTAAATTTGCTTCATATATAATAAATGAAGAATTTGCAAATCATTTTGAGGTTAGACAGGCACTAAAAAATATTATATTTAATGATGGAGAGTTTCATGTGAAAAAGAAAAATATTGATGAGATTGATGAATTTGATATGTATAAGGACTATAAAGAACCTGTAAAATCTATAAAAAATCATAGAATACTTGCAATTAATAGGGGTGAAAATAAAGAAAAACTTTCAGTAAAGATATTAATTAATGATGAAGATATTGCATTTGAAAATTGTTATAAAGTTTTTATTGAAAAAGAATCTTGTATTGACAATAAATACTTAAAAGAAGCTTGCCATGAAAGTTTTAAAAAATCATTATATCAATCAATAGAAAAAATAGTTAGAGATGAATTGACAGAAAAAGCTGAAAAAGATGCAATTGAAGTTTTTTCAAGAAATCTTGAAAATTTATTAATGATTCCACCATTAAAAAATAGAAATATATTAGCAATAGATCCTGGTATAAGAACAGGTTCGAAAATTGCAATTTTAAATTCTTATGGGGATTTTGTTGATAAATCCATTATCTATCAGGAGAATGAAAAAAGTTCTATAGATACATTAGAAGAGCTTGTTAAAAAATACAATATTGAACTTATTGCTATTGGTAATGGAACTGCATCAAGAGATGTTGAAGCTTTAGTTTCAAAAGCTATAACTGAGAGAAACTTATCATGTAAGTATTTAATTGTTGCAGAAACTGGTGCATCAGTTTATTCAGCATCAGATATTGCAAGAGAAGAGTTCCCAGATCTTGATGTAACAATTAGAGGAGCAATATCAATAGGAAGAAGAGTTTTGGATCCATTGTCAGAATTTGTTAAAATAGATCCTAAATCTTTAGGCGTTGGACAATATCAACATGATGTTAATCAAAGAAATTTGGCGTCAAAACTTGATGAAGTTGTTGAATCCTGCGTAAATAAGGTTGGTGTTTTGTTGAATACAGCCTCAAGTTCTTTATTAAAGTATGTTTCTGGTATTTCATACAACCTTGCAAAAGCAATTGTAGAATGGAGAAAAGTTAACGGGCCTTTTAAATCAAGAGAAGATCTTCTTAAGGTCCCAGGATTTGGATTAAAAACATTTGAACAGGCTGCTGGTTTTTTAAGAATTCCAGAATCAAAAAATTTTCTTGATAATTCATGGGTTCATCCAGAATCATACAATATAGCATATGAAATATTAAAACTCCAAAGAGAAGGAATAGAGTTAACAGAAGGAATAAAAAACGAACTTGCAAAAAAGTATAATAAAGGAATTGAAACTATAAATGATATTATAGAAGATTTAAAAAAACCAGGAAGAGATCCAAGAGAAGATATAGAACCACCTATTTTAAAAGAAAATATAACAAAGATAGAAGATCTACAAATTGGTATGAGGTTAAAAGGAACTATTAGAAATGTTACAAACTTTGGAGTATTTGTGGATATTGGGCTTAAAAATGATGCTCTTGTTCATATTTCAGAAATTTCAGATAAATTTGTTGATAATCCTCTTGAAAAAGTTCATGTTGGTCAGATTGTTGATGTTGAAGTTATATCTATTGATAAAGAAAGAGGAAGAGTTTCTTTAAGTATGAAGAATGTCTTAAGGAGTTCTGATAATAAAAATATTCATAAAGATAGATCTTTGAATGAATTTGATAAAAAATTAAAAGAGAAAAAAGATGATTTACAGAAAAATAAAAATGATTTTAAAAAAGATCTTTCTACAAAAGTAAAACTCAGTGATTTATTAAATAAAATAAATATTGATAAAAAATAAAAAAATTAAAGATTTATGTTAAAAAATGATTAAAAATATATTGTAAAAATGAATAATAAAAATTTAATTTAAAAATAATATAGAAAATTTAAGAGGCAAGAATATAGATTCATTAAAAAAATTGTGTGAGCAATATTTTTCTAAAAAAGAAGAGCTTGAACTTTTTTATTTGATAAAAAAATTAAAGAATGATAATGATTTTAAAAAATATTTTCCGAGTTTTATATATTTTCTTTCAGGGGGTGCTGCAAAGGGATTTACACATTTTGCTATATTAAAATCTCTTGAAATGTCTGACATTTTTCCGGAGATTTTAGTTGGAACTTCATCAGGAGCAATTGTTGGTGCTCTATATTCTTACTATCTTGATGCTGAAACATCTTTTTTACATTTATTAAAATTTATCAATTCTAAAAATTATATTAATTTTTCAAAAAAATATTTTCTATTATCAAATAACTCAAAATTTTCAAAAATATTTTCAACAATTAAAAAAGGTTTTTTATTTACAAAAGCTTTGATTAAAAGTTATTCGATAGATTTTGATGAGGTTTATAATTTATATAGTGAACTTTTTAGTAACATTAATTATAATAATTTAAAAATAAAATTTTATTCATCTGCAACTGATTTTATAAAAGGTAAAACAGCTTTGTTTGATTCAGGTAATCTTCCTTTGAATATATTAGCTTCATGTGCAATTCCAGGTCTTTTTCCTCAAATAAAAATTGATAATTCTTATTATGTTGATGGTTTTGTTGCAGGAGATATACCTATACCATATGTAAAGAAAAGATTAAATTTAAATGATAATGATTATTATATTATTGCTTCAGATCTTTCTTCTCCTTTAATTGTGAAGGATTTTGATAAAATAGATTCCTTTTTTGATATTATATTAAGAACTCTTGATATAGCAATTCAAAATAAAACTTATATAGATAGGTCTTATGCAGATTTTATTTTTAATCCTATACATGAAGATTATAATTGGGATGAATTTAATAATTATTATGATTTTTTAAAAGTTGGTTTTGAATCTTTCAAAAAATCTATCTATTTTTTTTATAAATCAATAATTATAAATATTGAAAATAAAATAAAAAATAGTAAAAATGTTTTTGAAAAATTTAATTTATTGAGAAAGATTAAAAAATATTATATATAAAAAATTTAAAAAAAATATATTAAAAATTAGCAATAAAAATTAATATTAAAAATTATAATTTATAATCAGGAGGAAATATGAGAATAGTTGAGTGTGTTCCTAATTTTTCAGAAGGAAGAAATAAAGAAATAATTAATAAAATAGCAGAAACTATTAAAAACACTTCTGGGGTTTCACTTTTAAATGTAGATGCAGGATATGATACTAATAGAACTGTATATACATTTGTTGGTGAACCTGAAAATGTATTAAATGCTGCTTTTAATGCTATAAAAGTTGCCTCTGAATTGATAGATATGAGTAAACACAAAGGAGCCCACCCAAGAATTGGTGCTTGTGATGTTTGTCCTTTTATACCTGTTTCTCAGGTTTCTATGGATGATTGTATAAAACTTGCAAGAACTCTTGGTAAAATGGTTGGAGATATTCTTGGTATTCCTGTTTATTTATATGAATATGCAGCAACAAAACCTGAAAGAAAAAATTTAGCAAATATAAGAGCTGGTGAATATGAAGGGTTACAGGAAAAATTAAAAGATATTGAATGGGTACCAGATTTTGGACCATCAATTTTTAATGAAAGGGTTAAAAGGACTGGAGCAGTTGTTATAGGAGCAAGAGATTTCCTAATTGCATATAATATTAATATAAATTCAAAAAATAAAAATTTGGCAAACTCAATTGCTAAAGAAATAAGAGAGATGGGGAAAACAATAAAGGATGAAAATGGTAATAAGGTAAATGTTCCTGGAAGATTAAAAGAATGTAAAGCAATAGGTTGGTATGTAGAGGATTATAAAAGAGCGCAAATTTCTATTAATTTAACAAATTACAATGTCACAAATATGCATGATGCATTTGAAGCTGCTAAAGAGGAAGCAGAAAAAATAGGTGTTAGAATAACTGGCTCTGAAATAGTTGGATTAGTCCCAAAAGAAGCAATTTTAAAGGCTGGATTATTTTATCTTGAAAAGCAGGGAGAATCAAGAGCTGTTTCTGAAAAAGAAATAATTGATATTGCTATATATTCTTTAGGATTAAATGAAGTTGCACCTTTTGATCCAGATAAAAAAATTATTGAGAATTTAATAGAAAAGAAAGATTTGCTTTCCAAATTGAGCATTGCAGACTTTACTGATGAACTTGGTTCAAGTTCACCAGCTCCAGGAGGTGGTTCTGTATCTGCACTTGCTGGTAGTATAGCTGCAAGTCTTGGAGCAATGGTTGGAAATCTTACATATAAAAAGAAAGATTACAAAGAGTATTGGGAAGAAGCAGAAAGATTAGCATATGAAGCTTTTAAGATTAAAAACAATCTTATCTCTTTAATAAATGAAGATACAAATGCTTTTAATAACCTTATGAGTGCTTATAGATTACCAGATAAAACTGAAGAGGAGAAGAAAATAAAAGAAGAAGCTATAAATGAAACAACAAAAAATGCAATATTGATACCATTAAAAGTTATGCAATATTGTAAGGAAATATCTCCTATTTTATTAAGATTATCAGAAATAGGAAATAAAAATGCGATTTCTGATGTTGCAGTTGGAATTTTATGTTTATTAACTGCATTAAAAGGAGCTTATTACAATGTTTTAATAAATTTTAAAAATTTTAATGATGAAACATTTAAGAAAGATATAAATGAAAGGGCAGAGTCTATTTTAAATGAGCTAATTCCAAAACTTGAAAATAAATTAAATGAGCTTGAGGATTATTTGAAAAAATAAGAATATTAAAATATAAAAAATATTAAAAAATAAATAATTATGTCAATAATTTTTATTACTGGTGGAATAAAATCAGGTAAAAGCAGTTTTGCTCTTAATATATTTAATAAAAATTATAATTCATATTCTTCTGATAATAGATTTTTCATTGCAACTATGATACAATTTGATGATGAAACAAAAAATAAAATAGAAAAACATAAATATGAAAGAGAAAATTTAAATTTAAAAAACTTAAAATTAATTGAAGAACCACTTTATATAGATAAGGTTATAGAAAATTTACCCGATTCTTCTATTGTTTTACTTGATTGCATAACTATATGGTTAAATAATTTTTTGTACTATTTTACTGAAAATATTGATATTAATGAATGTAATTTTGAAATTATAGAAAAAAAAGTTCTGGAAAAAGTAAAAAAAATTGAAAAGTTTATTAAAAAAGGTCTTTTTATTGTTGTTTCAAATGAAGTAAATCTTGGAAATGTACCTTTTGACAAATTAACAAGAAATTACAACTTAATTTTAGGAAATATAAATAAATATATTGCTTCTATTTCTGATGAGGTTTATTTTATGGTATCAGGGATTCCTTTAAAAATTAAATAAGAATTAAAAAATAATAAAGGAATATAAAGGTAGAAAAATATAAGTGATAAAAATTAACAATAAAAATATAAAGATTTCTTTGCCATCATATATTATTCCTGGAACATATTATGAAAATATACTTTTTATAAATGAAAAATTAGACTTTATTGATAATATAGAATTGCTTTTTTATTTTATTGATGATGAAACTTTTGAACTTTTTAAAAAAGAATTTGCCGGTGTAGTCTATTTCAATAATAGATTTGAGTATTCATTCCATCTTCCTGATGATATTATAAGTAATTTTAAAAATATAGAAAAGCTTTTAAATTTTGTTTATAATTTAAAAAAGAGTAATTTTATAATTCATTCTCCTGATCTTAAAAAAAATGGGTTTGAAAATAACTTAAATCATTTTTATGTTTTTTTTGAAAAGTATTTTAACTTAAAAGATAAATTTAATAGTTACAATTTTCTAATAGAAAACTTGGTTGAAAGAGATTTTTCTTTTATAAATAAAGATAGATTTAAAAATGAAAATATATGTTTTGATTTAGGACACATCTATAAAAGAAATGAGATTCCAGAAAATTTTATTTTAAAAAATAATATTAAAATAGAAAGAATTAAAGAGATACATTTTCATGGTTTATATAATGGAAAAGATCACTCAATTTTTGACTATATTTTTCTTAGAGATAATTTTGAAAATCTTAAAAGTTTTTTTAAGATTTTATTACAAAATATTGAAAATGATTTAATAATAAATATAGAAGTTTTTTCTTTAGAAGAATTTAATATTTTATATAGACTATTATTAAAATTACTTGATAAGTTAAATTTTTGACATTCTATTTATTTAATCTTTCTATTGATTTAATATTTTGTGCTATAATATCTATCTCTAATTTTTCTTGTTTGATTACATTTAAATAATCTGTCCTTGTAACAATACCAACAAGATAATTCTTTTCATCAATTCTATCAACAACAGGTAAATGACCTATATCATGCTGATAGAAAAGTGCTTCTATTTCCCTTAATGATGTATTTTTATTTATGGTTACCAATTTTTTAGACATATAAGCAGAAACAGGAGCATGCATTTCATTTGCTTTTCTTGCTTTCATAATGTCTTTCAATGTAAGAAATCCAACAAGGTTATTTTTTTCATCCACAACAGGAGCACCTGTGTGATTAATTTTTTCAAGAAATATTGAAGCTTCTTTCACAGTCCAGAAAGAATAAATTGTTTTTACTTCATTTGACATAATTTCAGATGCTATAAGTGGTTTTATATTTGTTTTATATACAATTTTCATTAATTTTTTTAAAAGGTCATTTCCTTTTGCTTTTTTTATGGTTGCACTTGCTGCATGTTTATGTCCAGAACCACCAAAATAATTCATTATATCTTTAACATTTAAGGAATATGCATTGCTTCTTGCTATTATTAATACTTCATTTTCATGTGTGAATTCGAAGAGACAAAACATAGAATCTGGAGCTTCTATTTCAAAAACTTTTTCAACAACAGCAGCAAGTCCACCTATTTGTTTCTCAAGCTTTAAAAGACTGAATATTATAAGTTGTCCTTTTATTTTTTTATATACGAGACTATTTAAAAGTTCATGCATTAAGGTTATTTGATAATCCTCTTTTAATGTTTTTAAAAATATTTTTACAAGGTTCATGGATGGATTAAATCTCATAAGATAAGCTGCAACCTTAAAATCCAATTCACTTACATTTTCATTTGTAAAATTTCCAGTGTCAGCATATATACCTGCTAAAGCTATTGCAGCATCTTCAGATTGTATTTCTATACCTTTTTCTATGATATATTTACCAATAAGAGATGTATTAGAACCAACTTTTTCTTCAATTAATATAGCATTTTCAATATCAAATGTATCATTTGTATGATGATCATAAATTTCAATTTTACCATTTATCTTTTTAAAATTTGAAAAGTATTCTTTTAATCTTAAGGATGACCTTGTGTCAACAATAACAATATTATCTATTTCTTTGTCTTTCAAATCTTTTACAGAAATCATATTGAATTTATATTGATAGAGATTGTAAAGATTTCTTGCAACAGGGTGAATAAGATTACTTTTTACAAGAAAATAATCAGGATATAAGTATCTTGCAAGGATCATGGATCCAAGACAATCCATGTCCATATTTGTGTGTCCGATAATTATATTCATAAAAAAATTAATAATTTTTATTAAAGTAACTTCTTATAAAAATTTTAGTTTAAAAAATCTGTTTTTTCAAGTTTAAAAAGAAAATATGATAAAATAAAATTAAGATAATATTAAAAGTAAAAATAAAATTATAAAATTTCTTCTATATAGGAAACTAAGGTATGGTAAAGTATTTGATGTATTTCCTGAATCAGATAAGTTTCGTTAAAAGGTACAATTATATAATCATCTGAAAGATCTTTAACTTTACCACCATCTTTTCCAATAAAAGAAAAAGTAAAAATATCTATTTCTTTTGCCTTTTTTATTCCTTCTATTATGTTTTTAGAATTACCTGAAGTTGTAAAAGAGATTAAAATATCATTTTTGTTTCCAAGTGCTTCAATTTGTCTTGAAAAAATATGGGCATAATTGAAATCATTAGAACATGCAGTTATTATAGATGTATCAACATTTAAAGATATAGCCCTTAATGGTTGTCTAACTTTTTCAAATTTAACAACAAGTTCTGCTGCAAGATGCTGCGAGTCAGCTGCTGAGCCACCATTTCCACATATTAATATTTTTCCACCTTCAATTGATGTATTAACTATTTTTTTTGCTAAATTTTCTATTTGATTATCCCATTTTAAAAAATCAAATGAAAATAAAAAGTCATTTAATTTTTTTATATGAGTTTTTAATTTATTTTCCATAAAATTCCTTTTAATTGATTTATTATATTTTTCTAATTTTCATCAAAAAATTTTGAATCAATATCAATATCTTTAATATCAGGAAGTTCGTCAAGATTTGAGATTCCAAGTAATTTTAAAAAATTTTCAGTAGTGACATATAAGGATGGTTTTCCAGGTATATCTTTTTTACCTGAAACCTTTATAAGTTCTAATTCAAGCAATTTTTTTATTTGATATGATGAATCTGATCCTCTAAGTTGGTCTATTTCAATTTTTGTTATAGGTTGTTTATAAGCAATAAGAGATAAAACCTCTTTTTGGCTTTGAGTTAATTTATATTTGTCATAATTTCTGATTTTATGATAACTTAAAAATTCATCCTTTATTTCTGGATTAATTACAAAATAATAATTTAGTCCTTTATTATGAATTAAAATACCAGAGTTTCTTGCTAAATAATCTTTTTTTAGTTCAGAAATTATTTCAAGAGCAAATTCAAATGAAATATTAAAAGTTTTTGAAAGTTCTTCAAGATTTACAGGGGTAGATTTATATATAAGAGTTGCTTCAAAAAGTTTTTTTAATTTTTCTCTATCAATTTTATCAAAAAGCATAATTTTCCTTATTTTAAATATTTTAATTAATTTTTTAAAAATTTAATTTTAATAAACTATTATTTCAATTTTTATTTTGTTTTTGATATTTTTATTTCACCAAAAAGAGTGTTTTGATAAAGTTTTATTAACCCAGTTTTAACAAGTTCTAGTATTGCTAAAAAAATACATATATATTCAATTCTGTCAAAATATTCTGATTCGACTAATTCAATAAAAAATATTTCGTTTTTTTCTTCTATTTTGTTTTTTATAAAATTTAATTTATCTTCTACTGTAAATTTGTGTGATTTTACAACAAAAGTTTTTTCTTCTTTGTTAGTTTTTGAAAGAAAATAAGAAAAATTTTTTACTATATCAAGAATTGTTAAAGGTTTCCATTCCCCTTCATTGTTCAAATCAAAAAGTATATTTTTATTTCCATAAAAAGCTGGTATATCTTTAGTTTCAGGTTTAAACTGTTCTATAGCTTGGCAATATTTTTTATATTCAAGAAGTTTTTCAACAAGTTCTTTTCTAGGATCTTCAATTGATTCAAGAATTTCATCATTTTCTTCGTTTTTTACAGGCAACAATGATCTTGATTTTATATAAATTAACTCTGAAGCCATAAGTATGAATTCTGATGAAATTTCAATATTCAATTTATTTAAATAATCAATATAATCTAAAAATTGTTTTGTAATTAAAGAAATAGGAATGTCATAGATATTAATTTCTTGAGATTTTATAAGAAATAAAAGAAGATCAAGTGGTCCTGTAAATATAGGTAAGTTAATGTTATATTTTTTTTCATCAAAATTACTATTTAAATTTTTATTTAAAATAATATTTATTTCCATAAACTTTTTTTAAAAATATATTTAAGAGAAAATTAGTCAATAAATTAATAATTGATTTAAAATAATAGGTAAAAAATTGTTTTATTTTTAATAATTAAAGATTATTTCAAAAAAATTATTTATATTAATTTTAATTATTTCTTCAATTTTATCTTTGCTTAATTTTTCAAAATCTCCATTTTGGAATAAAAAATTATTAAAAAATTGTTTTCTCATAAATTCATATGATATAAATAAATTTTTATCATTATTATTTTCTTTATCGAATAATGGTTTTAATAAAGAAATTCCATTATTGTTTAATTGATAAAATGGAAATAGTTTTATACTTTTTAGTTTAAAATATTCTCCATTTTTTATAAAACTTATATAAAAAATAGGTATTGATTTTGTGAAAAAATAATTTTCATTTACATTATTTTTTGAATCCCAATTTAAATTTCGTGCCTGCCCTGAAAAAAAGTTTCCATTGGAAAATATGACAGGTCTCTCCTTATAAATCATAATAGGTTCGAGTATATGAGGATGATGTCCCCAAATAATATCAACTCCATTTTCAATGAATATTTTAGAAAGTTCAATCTGAAAATTAGAAGGATATATAGAATATTCATCACCCCAATGGATTCCTAAAACCGAAATATCGACATTTTTTTTAATTTCTTTTATTTTATCAATAAAAGATAGTAAAGTGTTATTTTCTTTAGACAAAATATTTTTATAATTTTTTATTTGAATATATAAAGGAATATAGTCTATTTCCTTTTTTGAAAATAATTTGCTTATTTTTTCAAATTCAGAATTATTATTTAGAAGAAGAGTTATTGATATAAAACCGATTTTTATGTTATTGATTTTATAAAAGCAATATTCAAAACCATTTTTAGAAATAAAGCCACTAAAATAAATATTATATTCTTCTTTCAATTTATTTAGTATTTTTATTGTTGAATAAAATCCATCATATCCCCAATCGAGTATATGATTATTTGAAATTGAAATATTTTTGAAATTATATTTTGCAAATGCTTCGGGTAATCTTTTTTCTTCAGAAAATATATATGGATAAAATTGTTTCATTTTATCTAATATAGGTGTTTCAAGATTATAGAAAAATGAAGAATTTTCAGACATAAAAGATGAAATATATGAAAAAAAGTTACTAAGAAAATATTCATAAGTGTATTTATCTGCAAATTTCCTTATAGAGTCGTGAGGAATTACATCTCCTATAAATAAAAAATCAATAAAAGTTTCATTTTGATTATTATTTGAAGATATAAAGACAAATAAAAATATTAGATAAAAAATAAAAATAAAAATTAAAAATAATTTTCTCTTATCTTTTGACATAATTTACTAACTTAAAAATTAAAATAATATTTTATTTTATAGTTATTATATATTTTCAAAAAATATTTTTAAAATAATAATTTTATATTTTTTTTATTCAAATTTTTTATAAAATTTTATTTTGATTTTAACAAATTTTGTATTATATTTTTTTTAATTAAAAAATAAAATATTTATAAGAGGAAAAAATGGAATTAATTAAAAATGGAGACAAAGTTTCATTACATTATGTAGGATATTTTAAAGATGGGACTATTTTTGATTCATCAAAAGAGAGAAATGAACCCTTTGAATTTGTTGTAGGTGCTGGTCAAGTAATACCTGGTTTTGAAACAAATATAATTGGTATGAAAGAAGGGGAAAAGAAAAAATTTGAGATTAATCATAAAGATGCTTATGGTGAATATAGAGATGATTTGAAATTTGCTATTGATAAAAATACTATTTCAGAAGATATTGATTATGAAATTGGAACTGTTTTGACATTACAAAATGAGCAGGATGAAACTCTTTATGTAACAGTTGTTGAAATTAATGATAACACTGTAACCCTTGATGCAAATCATCCCATGGCCGGTAAAGATCTTGTTTTTGAAGTAGAGATCTTAAAAGTAAACTGAAAAATTAAAATAAATTTGGTTAATTTTGTCATATTATACAAAATTTAATTTAAAAAAAGATAAGTTATACAATTTTTAATGTAAACATTAAATTCTTTGTTGTTGTTTTTTATTTTAAACTTATATTCCTTTTTACAATTTTGTGAGCAAATTTTGAAAAAATTATTTTTTACAAAACATCCACGCGAGAAAAACAATGGAATATTTTTATCATCTATGTAGTTATATTTTAAATTATTTATAAATTTATTTTCTATATATGGATAAGCAAATATTATCTTTTGGTATAATCTATTGTTCAAATTGTTTAAAAAACTAATTGAAAAAATATTTGTAATGTAAAGATAAAAATCAACAAAGAAAAATATTTTTTCGAATATATCTTTCTTTTCTTTTATAGAGTTTAGAAAATTTTGAAGAGGAATTATTTGTCCTATATTTGAAATTCCAAGGACAAATATTGTATCTTTTATCCTATTTTTTTTATCATTTCTTTCTTCTTGATTATTTTTTAATATAAATTTGATTGATTCAAAAATATAATTAAAATAATTTAATTCATCATCAAAAATTACGGGTAAAAGAGGAGCAAAAACAAAAATTTTATCCTTAATTTCAATTTTTGATAATTTTTTGTAAATAATTTCACAATAATTATTTTTTGATTTATCATCTTGAAAATTTAAATGAATAAAAGGTAATTTATTTTCAAAAAAATTTTCTTGTGGGTTTAAATTTTCTCTTTTTTTTATAAAATCAATAAATTCTTTATTAAATATGTAATCTTTTAAAGTTATTAAACTAGTATTAAAAATAATATAATTTTGAGTATCAAGTCCATTAATTATTTCAAATTTGTTATAATTTTTATCATTTATAATACTTTTGTATTCATTCAGTTTATTTTTAATAATTTCTTCTTTAAAATAATTTATAAATTTTTTTGTTAAATCTTTATAAAAAATTCTTCTTATTTTTTTTATAATAGCAAGAGAGATTTGTTCAATTAAATTCTCATTTATATTTATATTGATTTCAATTTTATCGGGTTCAAAAATTGATTTATGTTTTTGATAAAATATTTTATCTATTTTTTCTTTTAATTTTTCAAATGAATTTTCATCTTTATTTATTTCATTTTTATTTATATCTTTTTCTTTTTTTATATTTTTTGCTGTATTTAACTTGTCTTCTTTGTTTATTTGTTCTTTTATTAATTTTTCTCTATAAAAAAATTTAAAGTATAAATCTTTATAATATTTTGTTTTTATTTTGATATCAATTTCGAAATTTATAAAATTAAAATTTGATTTGTCATTGTTCGAATTATTAATATTTATAAACAGCTCTATTTTTATATTTTCAGTTTCTTTAAATGATGAAGGGGTTACTTTTTTTAAGTCTAAAAATCTTGAACTTAAGTGATATACTTTGCAATTCGATGACAAGTGAAAATTTTTAAGTTTTTGGGAATATATAAAAATATTTTCATTTCCATTTGTGAATTTTATCTCTTTGCCATTTTCAGAAAATATTTTTTCAATAGAAAAAATTAAATAATCCTTTTCATTGCTATTATAAAAAATAAGTATACCATCATTTACAGAAATAGGGTATTTTGTATATATTAAAAATCTATCTTTATATATTTTTTTTATATTTCCTAGATAGAACCCTTTATGATAAGGGAACTGATTACTTATTAATCCTTTCCCACTTTTTTCTTGAAGATATGGGGTTCCATAATTTCTAAGAAAAGTAAGATACACATTTCTTTTCAATGTTTCAATTTTTTCATTATCATTTATATTATTCAAATTGCATAATTGTTTTTCATTTGTTGAATTATTTTTTTCAATATATGCCAGTTTAATTAATTCTTTATAATATTTTGCAAGATAAAAACTATATTCTGGAGATTTCATCCTCCCTTCTATCTTAAAGGAATCTATCCCAATATTTATTAAATCTTCTATTTTTCTATCATAAAAAAGATCAATAGAAGAAAAAGGAAAAAATTTTATAGAATATTTTTTATTTTTAGTGCTATTTGTATCGATATTATTGTTGATATTATTATTAAAATTATTTGAACTAATAGGATTATTATAATCTGAATTAAGAGAATTGCTATAAATATAAAAATTATTAACTTTATCTAATAAGATTTCATCTATTAAAAAATCATTTCTGCAAATTTGACTGCATTCTCCTCTATTTGCTGATCTATTTGTTAAAACACCTGATGCTAAACACAATCCAGAAAAAGAATAGCATAGAGCACCATGTATAAATGTTTCAAATTCAAGACTTTTTTTAAATTCATTATTATCAAAATTAGTTTTTAAATTATTTTTTACTTTATTATTTAAGTTGTTTTTTAAATCTTCATTTAAATTGTCTTTTAAAATATTTTTTAAATTTTTATTAAATTTTTCTATCAATAATTTTATATTATTTTTTGTTAGTTCTCTTGGAAGAATAATTCTTTCTATCCCTTGATTTTTTAAATATAATGTGCCATATGAATTATTGCATGCAGTTTGAGTTGAAGCATGTAAAGGAAATGAAAAATTAAAATATTTTAAAATTTCTATTAATGAAAGATCCTGAAAAATTATAGCATCTATATTTAAAAAAGATAAATAAAACAAAAAGAAAAGTAAGTTTTCAATTTGAGAGTCAAGTATTAGAGTATTAATTGTAATATATATTTTAAAATTCTTTTGATTTGCAATTTTTAATATTTTCTTTAATTCATAAAATGATAAATTTTTTGCACTTTTTCTTGCAGAAAATAGATTAAGTCCAAGATAAATAGCATCTGCCCCACCTTCAATAGCTTGATATGCAGATTCAAAAGAACCAGCAGGAAGTAAAAGTTCAATTTTTTTTTTCATATTTGATTTTTTGATAAATATTTTAACTATTCAAAGATATTTTTTTTCTTTTCTTTAAAAATTGTTGAAAAGGTTTCAGCCATTTCTATCTCTTTTTCGGATAATTTTAAATCATTAAAAATATTTGATCTTTTTAATAGTTTAATTTTTGAATTATTTTCAAAATCATTATCAATTAAATCTATTATCTGTTTTATAAAATTAGCAATAATTTCTTTGTTTTTTTCAGATTTACTGTTTGGATTGTTTAAATTTTCTTTTATATTATTCAATGAGATAACAAATAAACTTAAAGTTAAATCAAGAAGATCAGAAAGTTCAAAAGAGTTTAAAAATTCAAGTTTTATACTTTTTGCTTTTCTTTCAAATGTTATAGTTTTTTTCTTAGTTTTTTTCTTTTTTATCATATTTTCCTCAAAAAGAATATAAATAAAAAAATATTTTTTGTCAATATTGACATTAATAAAACTATATATTAAAGTAATTTTAGGAGAAATAATTAAAATAAAAAGGGGAGATCATATTATATGAAAAAAACTACTACTGTTGAAATTTCAAATATATTAGTAACAGAATTAGAAGAAATGATTAATGAAGGGTATTATAGTTCATTAGAAGAAGCTGTAAATGATGCCTGTGACAGAATGATTAAAGAATACAAGTTATCTAAATTAAAGGATAAAGAAAACAAATTAAAAGAAGTAAGATAAATTAAAAGAATTCTTTTAAAATGTAAATTATATAAAATAATTTACAATAATTCCGAAAATTTAATAAATTAATTTTTACATAACTTAGATTTTCTTTTTTTATAAAAGATTTATATTTTTTAATTTTAAATGGAGGTTTGTATTTATGAAAAATAATAGTAATAATTTTCATTTTAATAATTTTAAACTTTCACTTTTATTATATTTTTTTCTATTGTTCTTTTTATCGTTTTCTTTTTATCAAATAATTTATGCTGAAGTATTTGAATATGATACAAATAAAGATGGTAAAACAGATAGATGGGTTTATGTACAAAATGGTGTTGTAATAAAAATTGAGATTGATGTAAATTATGATGGGAAAATAGATACTATTTTCAATTATGCAAATACGGATAAAGGGCCTATTTTAATTAGTGCATTTTATGATACAGATTATGATGGTGTTTTTGATACCTTTATGTATTATGAAAATGGTAAACTTATAAGAGAGGAATTAGATACAAATAATGATAATAAAATTGATATATGGATTTATATATCTGATGGATATATTTATAAAATCGAAAAAGATACAAATTACGATGGAAAGATAGATGAAGTAATCAACTATTAAGCATTGATTTACCTTTTTAGATAAAATTTATAAAAAATGGAAAAGAAATTGAATTTTAAAGAAAAATATAATTTTTATAAAGATAAAATTTTAAAAGAAATAGAAATTGAAAAAGATAGAATAAATAATTTTGAAATTGATAATGATTTTAAAAATGCTATTTTATATTTTTTAAATAACCCTGGAAAACTTTTAAGAAGTGTTATTTTATTAAGGTCAGCTGAAATTTATAAAATACCTGATTTTATCTGTTTAAACTTTGCTGTTGCTCTTGAGTTTTTTCAAATATTTACTCTTATTCATGATGACCTTCCACAACTTGATAATGATAATGAAAGAAGAGGGATTCCTACATTACACACAAAATACAATGAAGCAACAGCGATTTTAACAGGAGATGCTCTTTCAATTTATACTTTTAATGTATTTTTGAGATTTATTGAATTACTTTATCCAGAAAAATTGAAATTTAAAAATAAATTTCTTCATCTATTAAATATTGATACAGATTTTAAGTCCAAATTTAATTCTAATGATATTGCTACTTTTAGTTCCAATTTTAAATTTAATAATATTTTTAGTTTAAATAGTATTTTTAATATTTTCTCAAAATTTAAAAAATTAAAATACAAAAAATATTATTTAGGAATATTGTATTTTATCTATATATTTTCTGATTTTTTAGGAATATATCTTATAGATGGCCAATATAAGGATATAAACTACAAAAATAGAAAAATTTCCGAAGATGAAATTCTTGATATATATGGTAAAAAAACAGGATTATTTTTTGCATTATCATTTAGTTTTGGTTCTATTTTAAGAATGAAAAATTTTGAGAGAGTTTTCAATTATGGAATGAAATTTGGAGTATTATTTCAATTATATGATGACTTAATAGAGTATGGAGAAAATAAAAGTAAAAAAGATGAGCTTTCTTATATAAATATTCTTGGTTATGAAAAAGCAAAAGAAAAATATTTCTCTCTTTACTCTGATATTTTAAATTTTTTTTCAAATTATGATATTTTTTATAAAGAGCTTATAAAGAATAATTTTGAATTTAAAAATATAACTTGAAAAAATTTTAAAATATGTTTTAATTTTTTCACCTCAAAAAATAATCTACTTAAATTTAATTATAAATTTTAAGTGTAAGATGGAGGTTTAATGTATAAAGAAGAATTTTTCCCTTTAAAAGAAATTATTGATTTTAATGGTAATAGATATGAGCTTGCTCATGCTTGTTTTAAAAGAGCTTATTCTATTGTTCTTGAACATAGAGACAGTAAAAATTATAATGAAGAACAGGAAGATTGTGTATATGTTCCGACACCAGAATATCTTGAAAATAAAATAAAACAGAAAAAAGTTAAAATTACAGAACTTGCTCTTTATGAAGTATTAAAAGGTAAAATAAATTATCGTTTAGATAAAGGTGAATAAAAAATTTATCTTTATTGTTGGTCCTACAGCATCAGGAAAAACTTTTATTTCTGAAATAATTTCCCAAAAATTAAATTTACCCATTGTTTCAGTTGATTCTATGCAGATCTATAAAGAAATGGATATAGGAACAGCAAAACCAGATTTTTATTCAATTAAAAAATTTAATTATTTTGGTATAGACCTTGTTTATCCTTCTTCATGGTTTTCTGCAGGAGATTACTATTATTATATAAAAGATTTATTAGAGGATAAATTAAAAGAAGGAGCACTTTTTGCTGGGGGTAGTGGTCTTTATTATGATGCTATAATGAAAGGTATTTCTAAAGTTCCACCAAAAAGTGATGCTATAAGAAATGAACTTAAAGATAAAGCTAATAAATTAGGTTTAGAAGAATTGTTTAATGATCTTCAAAAAGTAGATTTTGACTATGCAAAAAAAATAAGCAAGAGTGATGAAAAAAGAATTTTAAGAGCTTTAGAAGTCTATTATTTAACAGGTAAAAAATTTTCATCATTTCATGATAATGACTACTTTAAAAAAAAATCATTAAACTCTCTTTTTAATGAAGAAGAAATAATTGTTTATGGAATAAAAGTTGATAGAGATTCAAATGATTTGAGTATAAAAAAAAGGCTTGATTTGATGTTTGATAAAGGATTCTTAGATGAAGCTATAAATATTTTTTTTAAATATCCTGATAAAAATAAACCTGCTTTTAAAAGTATCGGATATTTTCATATCTTCTCAGTAATTTATTTTTTAATTTTTGCTGAAATTTTTCTTTTTATTTTGAAGGATTCTAATTTAATTAATTCTATAAATTATTTAATAAATTCTATTAATTTTTTGTTTAATAGTAATTTTAAAAATCTTTCAAATAATATTAAAAAAATCTATGATAGATTGTTACTTATTCTAAAAAACTTTGATTTTATATTAAAAAATAATTCTGAAGATGAATTAATTCAAAATTTTATTGATCAATTTGATTTTTTTTATTGTGATACATATTCAACAGATTTTATTTATTTTTTTTATGAAATTGGGAATAAAATATTTAAACTAGAAAATAATAAAATTAATTTAAATTTTAGTTTTGGTGATTTTAGTTTCAAAAGAGATTTTGAATTTGAGACAGAAAAATTTTCAAAAAAAATAAAAGAGATAATTCAAAAAAATGATTTTTTTTGGGGAACTATTAAAAGAAGAATTGTTTTTGATACTATTGCATTTTCAAAAAGACAATTAAAATGGTTTTTTAAAGATAAAGAGATTATATGGCTTGACAAAAATGATATTTTATCAAAATTTGGATTAAGTTTGATTTAAATTGAATTATTAAATCTTTATTTTTTTATTTTTTTCTATATATTTATTTATATAAATGTCAGGTAAAATTAATGGCAATAAGATTTAAAACAATAGATGAACTTACTAGTTTTTTAAGTAATTATGATTATAAAAAAATTAAGAATTTAAGTCTTGAGGAATTGGATTTACTTTCAAAAAACTTAAGAGATTATATTATTAATATTGTTTCAAGAAATGGAGGACATCTTTCTTCAAATCTAGGGGTTGTTGAACTGATAATATCATTGTTTTATGTATTTGATCCATATATTGATAAAATAGTATTTGATGTTTCTCATCAATCTTATGTTTTTAAAATTTTAACAAATAGATTAAAAAGTTTTAATAGTTTAAGAAAAAAAAATGGTATTACTGGTTTTTCTGAACCAACAGAAAATTCAGCTGATCTTTTTAAATTAGGTCATACAGGAACAGCTATTGCACTTGCATATGGATATTCTTTTTATAAAAAATTTTACAATAACAAGTTTGGAAATAATGAAATTATATTTAATGAAAATCAAAATAATATTGAAAAAGAATTCAACATAAAAGGCGAAGCAATTGCAATTATTGGAGATGGGTCTTTAACAAATGGGGAAATTCTTGAAACTTTGAGTTTTATTGGAAATAATAGAAATGGTAAATTAATCATTATACTAAATGATAATGGAATGTGTATATCAAAAACAGAATCAGCAATTTCAAAATATATTTCTAAGTTAAGTGCAAGACTAAATTTAAGAGAAATTTTAAGAAAAAGTTATCAAAATAAAAAAATTAGGGGAAAATTATATAAAATTTTATTAAAATTTATACTTGCTGTTAAAGGTTTTTTTATACAGGAAAATCTCCTTGAAGATTTTGGATTTCAATATGTAGGTCCAATTGATGGGCATAATTTGAGAGAATTGATAAATTACTTAAAACTTATTAAGGAAATGGATTCATCAGTCATTTTACATTTAAAAACAACAAAAGGAAAAGGATTTTATCTTTCAGAGATAAACCCTGAATTATTTCATTCCTCTCCAAAATTTTCAATAAATGATTTTTTAGAATGTTTTAAAAATGAAAAAGAAGATTTTGAAAAGTTAGAATCAAAAAATTTAAAAAAAGAGGAATATTTTTATTTACAAGATTTTACTACTTATTTAAAAAATAGAACCAAAAAAGATCTTTTAATAGAAAAAAAAGCTATAGATCTTATTTCTAGAGTTTTTAATAAAAATGAGTTAAAAATTTTTACAGATTATTTTGAGAGATTAGTTTTATTTTCTGGTTTTATAAATAAAAATATAATTTCTTTAACAGCTGCAATGTCTGTTGGAACAGGATTATATTCATTTTCAAAAATTTTTAATGATAGATTTATAGATGTTGGAATAGCTGAACCTACTCAAGTTACAATTTCAGCTTCACTTTCAAAATTTGGTTTTTTACCAATTGTATGCATCTACTCAACTTTTGCTCAAAGAGTTCTTGATCAGATATATCATGATGTAGTGTTAAATGGATTAAATGTTATTTTTTGTTTTGATAGATATGGTGCGGTAGGTGATGATGGACCAACGCACCATGGCTTTTATACTTTTAATTTTGCTTCTTCTATTCCAGATATTTATATATATATGCCTATTGGTTTTGAGGATTTTACATATTATTTTTTAAAAAGTTTTAATATAAAAAAACCAAAAATAATTTTTTATCCCAAGGACAAAATCTTTTCAATTATAAAAGATAAAATAATGTTAGATTATGATTATGAAGACAAAGAAAATGAAAAAAAAGAAATCTCTTCATTTGTAAAGAAAATTAAAAGTATGGATTTAAAAAAAATTAATTCAAAAGAAGATATTAATGATTATAAAAATTATATATATAATCTTTTTAATAATAATATAGAAAATGAAAAAGAAATTTTTATAAAAAAATTTGAAACAATTTATGTTTTAAATAATATTTTTTATCCTTATTTATTTCTTGGAAGATATTTGAAATTAAATGATAAAATTTATTTTGTTGACAATTATTTTGATATAGATTATAAACAAGAGGACTCTTATATAAAAAAAATAGCTATAGTTTTTACAGGTTCATTTTTTAATGAGATTGTTGTTAATCTCGAAAAGCTTTTTTTAAAAATTACAGGGACAAATGTTGAAAAATTAAAGGATAAAAATTTTGAGAGTCTATCCCCATCATTTATTATTGATATTTTCGGACTTACTCAACTAAAACCATTTCCTGAGGATAAAACATCTATTGTTATTGAAAAATATGATTTTATTTTTATAATAGAAGAAATAATAGAACCTGGTTATATTTTTGTCAATTTTTTAAAAATATATGATAATTTTTATAAAAATAAAATTGAAAATTCTATTCAAGAAAGCATTGATGAAACTTTTATAAAGTTTAAAAAATCAAATTTTTATAGTTATTGTATAAAAAATAAAATAATTTATCAAGCAACAAGAAAGGAACAATTGGAAGATTTTGGGATAGATTTTAAAAAGATAAAGGAAGATATATATGAAATTTTATGATTTTTCTCCTGTTGATTTTATTGATGTTAGAAGTGAGTTTGATATTATAAAAGTTTCAAAATTAGCATATGGTATAATGGGAGAAAAAAATATTTTTATTAGATTTTATATTAAAGATTTAGAGCACAGAGAAGCAAATATATTAAAACAGGAAGCTTTATCAAATGGTCTTGAACTTGCTATTTCTTATAAAACCTATACCATGGAAAATAAAGAAAAATATACAGATGCAATTTTATCAGGAGATCTTTATCATTTAAAAAAACTATTAAATAAAATGGAGCTTCAACCATTTAGATTAAAAGAATTAGCTTTTAAAATAAAAGAGTATATTGAGTTTCAATATAATAATGAATCTAATCCATTAATAAAAATAGGAAATAAAGATTTTTATTGGAAAAAAAATTGTTATATAATGGGGATATTAAATGCTACACCAGATTCTTTCTATGCAAATTCAAGGGTTGATTTGTCAAATGTATTATCAAAAGCTAAAGAGATGTCAGATGGAGGTGTTGATATTTTTGATGTTGGAGGGGAATCAACAAGACCAGGTTCAGATCCAGTTCCAGTAGAGGAGGAACTTGAAAGAGTAATACCAATTATTAGACTTTTAAAAAATAATTTTGATATACCTGTATCAATAGATACAACTAAAGCAGAAGTAGCAGAAGAAGCTTTTAAACAAGGAGCTGATATTTTAAATGATATTTCAGCATGTAGGTTTGATCCAAACATGGTTAAAATTTTGAAAAAATATAATAAACCAATATGTATAATGCATATTAAAGGTAAACCAAAAGATATGCAAAAAAATCCTTCCTATATAAATTTAATTGATGAAATTTATGATTATTTTGAAGAGAGGATAAATTTTTTAATAGATAATGGTATTGATAGAAATAATATTATTATTGACCCTGGAATTGGTTTTGGTAAAACAAAAGAACACAATTATCTCTTAACAAAATATTTAAAAGCTTTTAAAACTTTTAAATTACCTATTTTATATGGTGGTTCGAGAAAATCTTTTATAGGAATGACGTTAAAAAGAGAACCAGAAAAAAGATTACCAGCTTCACTTTCAGTTCATTTACAGGCATACTATAATGGAGCTTCATTTTTGAGAGTTCATGATGTACAAGAGCAAAAAGATGCAATTCTTATGATTCATTATATTAACAATCAAAATAGAGTTTTAGAGTAATTAATTGAGAAATTAAAAAATTTTTAAAAAAGTAAAAAGATTCAAATTCAAAATTGGAATAAATTAATGATATATCTTTATAATTTAAAAAATTTCTTTTTTAATTATTTTATTCCCTTTTTAGATATTATTATTGTTTCATTTTCCTTGTTTTATATATATTTATTTATTGAAAAAACAAAAGCTTCAAGTTTAGCTAAAGGTTTATCTATTGTTATTTTAATTTTTATTTTAATGAAAGTTTTAAATTTTCCAATAATATCCTGGGTTTTTGATAAAATAATTGCAAACTTATTACTTATTTTGATTGTTCTATTTTCACCAGAATTAAGATCATTGTTAATAAATTTAGGTAAAAAATCTTTATTTAAAGCAATACCTAAAGAGCAAAGGGAGAATATAAATATTTTTGTAAATTCTGTTAAAAAACTTTCAGAAAAAAATCTTGGAGCTTTAATTGTAATTCAAAGAAAAAATGATTTAAAACAGATTGTTTCAAATTATGTAACTATTGATGCTGCAATTTCGGAAGATATGTTTTATTTTATATTTGATAAAAAATCTATATTGCATGATGGTGCTTGTATTGTTAAAGATAATAGAATTATTTGTGCATCAGCTATTTTGCCATTAACTGAAAAAACGATGCCTGATTTAAAACTTGGAACAAGGCATAGAGCTGCTGTAGGTATAACTGAAGAATCAGATGCTATTGCAATAGTTATTTCTGAACAAACAGGTAAAATAAGTTTATGTGAAAGTGGTCAAATTTATATAGGTGTTTCATTAGAAGAATTGAAAAAAAATCTTATGGAACTTTTATATATCAAGGAGGATTATTCTATTAATGATATTTTTAATATAGAAAATATTTTTAATAATAGTCAAAATTTTAATGATAATAATAATGAAAATTTTAAAAGAAAAAATTGACAAAGTATCATAAAAAATTAAAAGTAAAAAAATAAAAGTTAAAAAATTAAGAAGAAATATAAATAAGTAAAATAAAATAAAGTAAAAACAAAAAAATTATAAATAAAAACAATTTAAAAATAAAATGAATAAGAAAAGTGTAAAATTATTTAATAAAATTTTTCTTGATTTAAAAAATAACTACAAAATTTTTATAGTCTGTTTTTTTATTTCTCTTTTTTTATTTTATTTTATTAATAGCTTAAAATATGATTACCATATAGTTTTTTCTGATTTAAATTATATTAATTTAAATAATAAATATATAGTAGAGGAAACTGATAAAAAAATTAAAATTTATTATAGAGGGAAAAAAGACGATTTGAACTATTTAAATTTTTATCAAATGAAACCATATGTGGATTTGTCAAAGATTAAAGAGGGTGAAAATCTTTTAAAAATAAATTTTCCTTATTCATATTTACCAGATGGGGTAAAAATAGCCCGTATTGAACCTGAATATATAAAAATATTTGCAGATTTAAGAATTATTAAAGAGTTAAAAGTTAACTTTAATATTCTTAATAATCCACAAGAAGGCTATATTATTTCTGATATAATACTAAATTCAAATTATGTTAAAGTAGAAGGTCCAAAAAGTATACTTAGTAATCTTAGTACTCTTGAGTGTAATGATATAGATATCGCAGGGATTGAATCTTCTCAAATATTTAAACTTGAACCTAAAAATAGAAACTTGAAAATTATTTTTCCAGAATCTTTATATGTTCAAATTGAGATTAAAAAACAATATGAGTTTTTTTCATTTGAAAATATTTTTGTTGAGTTGTTAAACAAAAAGGATCAGTTTGAATATATTGTATATCCTGATTCGATAAAAGTAACTATTCTTGTACCATTGAATTTAAAAAATGAATTTAAAATTCCTAGAATTAAAATTGATTTATCTTTTTTTTATGAAGAAGGAGAATATTTTATAATTCCTTTTTTAGATATAAATGAAAATTATGAAATTATAGATATATCCCCTGAAAAAGTTTTATTAAAAATAATAAAAACAAATAAAAGATAACAAAAATTTAAATCAGGAGATATGGATGGAAAAGATTAAAAATTTTGAAAATGATATTTTACTTGGAGTTAATATTGATCATATAGCTACTTTAAGGAATGCAAGAGGTGAAAATTTTCCATCTCCTCTTTTAGCAGCTCAAATAGCATTAGAATCTGGGGCTCATTCCATAGTATGTCACTTGAGAGAGGATAGGAGACACATAAAAGATGATGATATTTTTAATATAAAAAAGAATATTAATTGCCCATTAAATATGGAGATGGCTTTAAGGGATGATGTAATTAAGATATCTTTTGATTTAAAACCATATAAAGTTACAATAGTACCAGAAAATAGAGAGGAAATTACAACAGAAGGTGGTCTTGATGTAAATAAGTCTTTTTCAATATTAAAAGACCTCACAAAAGAATATAAAAAAAATTGTATAGAAGTATTTCTTTTTATTGAGCCATCAAAAAAAGATGTTGAACTTTCTGCAAAATTAGAAGTAACTGGAATTGAGTTTCATACAGGTAGATATTCAAATCTTTATGGGAAAGAACAGATAGATGAATTTATTAAAATAAAAGAAATGTCAAAAATTGCATATGAATCAGGATTAAAAGTTGCAGCTGGTCATGGTTTAAATTATCAAAATGTATTAAAAATTGCATCAATTCCAGAAATATTTGAATTAAATATTGGTTTTTCAATAATTTCTAATGCAATTTTTAATGGGTTAAAAAATGCAGTAAAAGATATGCTCGTTCTAATGAGGATCGGGAAAAATTTAAGTTTAAAAGATTTATGATGTTATTGACATTTTTTTAAATTTATAATACAATTAATTTGTGTGAAAAAAAATTAATTTTTATAATTTTGAATAATTGGTAAAAAAAATTAAAAGAGATTAATATGCAAATTTTTTTTTCAATTTTCAATCAAGATCTTTTTGCAGCAATGATAAGATTAGCAACTCCAATAATACTTGCTTCTGTAGGCGCTGTTATTTGTGAAAGGGCTGGAATTGTTAATATAGCCATGGAAGGTATAATGATTATTGGAGCTTTTTTTGCTTCTTATTTAGCTTTTATTACAGGTAATCCATGGATTGGGATGATTTTTGGCATTATTGCAGGGGGGCTTTTTTCATTGCTTCATGCTTTTTTTACAATAACTCTTCATCTTGATCATGTTGTTTCTGGAGCTGTTTTAAATATTTTATCTTTTGGTCTTGCAAGATATTTTCTTGTTTTAACTTTTGGCCATCCAGGGCAATCTGATCCTATAAAATACTCACTAGGTCAGATAAAAATTCATATTCCCTTATTATCAAATATTCCTTTTTTTGGAAAAGTTTTTTTTGATCATACTCCAATAATTTTTTTTACATTTATAATAGTTTTTGTTTTATGGTTTCTTTTATATAAGACAAAATTAGGTTTGCATATTAGGGCTGCTGGAGAACATGCTTTAGCTTTAGAAACATTAGGTGTTTCTGTTATAAAAATAAAATATATAGCTGTAATAATATCAGGTTTAACTGCTGGTCTTGCTGGAGCTTATCTTTCCATTGAAAATTCAACTGTTTTTAGTGAAGGAATGACTAGTGGTAGAGGATTTATTGCCTTAGCTGCTATGATTTCTGGGGGATGGAATCCATTAGGTGCAACTTTGGCATCACTTTTTTTTGGTCTTGCTGAAGCATTGCAATATAAAGTTCAAGCTGAACAAATTTTTCTTATTCCTAAAGAATTTTTCCTTATCTTCCCATATGTTGCAACAGTTATAGTAGTTGCAGGACTTGTTAGAAAATCAAGACCTCCAAAAGAGGATGGTAAAGATTTTATTATAGAAAAAGAAGAAGAGTAAATTAATAATAATTTTAAAATTTGATGAAAAATGAAGTAAAGAAAAAAAAATAAAATAGAACTAAAAAAAAATTAAAAAATAAGAAAAATTTAGGAGGAAAAAATGAAAAACAAAAAACTTTTATTTGTACTTTTAGCAGTTTTTGTTATTTTGTCTCTTTTTGTTGTATCTTGTAAAAAAGGTTCCAAAGCTTCTGAAGCAAAAGAAATTAAAGTTGCTATGGCAACTGACGTTGGTGGACTTGGTGATAAGTCTTTTAATGATGGAAGTTATGCAGGTTTACAGAAAGCTGCTAATGAATTTGGTGTAAGTATTTCTGTTGTTGAATCAAAAGAACAAACAGATTATATACCAAATTTAACAGGATTAGCAGAAGATGGTAATAAAGTAGTTTTTGCAGTTGGATTTTTAATGGCTGATGCATTAATTGAAGCTGCAAATAAAAATCCAAATACATATTTTGCAGGTGTTGATATTTTTGTTAATCCAAACACTGCACCAAAAAATGCTATTGGTATATTATTTAAAGAACAGGAATCTGGATTTTTAGCAGGAGTTCTAGCAGGATTATTAACTAAAAAATATTCAAATATTAGTCCGAAATTAAATAATAAAAATGTGGTAGGTATGGTTTTAGGAATGGATATTCCTCCTGTTGAAAGATTCCAAGCTGGATTCTATGCAGGAGTTAAATATGTAAATCCTGATTGTGAAGTTATTTCTATTGTAACAGGTTCATTTAATGATCAAGCAAAAGGAAAAGAAGCTGCTTTAACTTTAATAAATAAAGGTGCTGATATTATTTTCCAGATAGCAGGAGCAACTGGTATAGGAGTTATAAATGCTTGTAAAGAAAAAGGAGTTCTTGCTATAGGAGTTGATGTTGATCAAAATAATTTAGCACCAGATACAGTTATAACTTCAGCTGTAAAAGGTATTACTCAAGCTACATATTTAATAGTTAAATATTATAAAGAAGGAAATCTTGTTGGTGGACAAAACTATATATTTGGAATTAAAGAAAATTCTACAGGAATTGCTCCATTCCATGATTTTGATTCAATTATTCCACAAGAAGTAAAAGATTTTATAAATCAAGTTATAAAAGATATGAAAGAAGGTAAAATTGTTCCACCTGCAACAAGAGCTGAAGCTGGTTATAAGATGTAATATTTTATTTTATTATTCCTGCAAGAGTTTAATCTCTTGCAGGAATGTTTTTATAATTCTTATATAAAAAAAATATAGGAATTATAAAAACATTATTTTATTTTTAAATTTAGGGTATTTATGGAAGATAATGTAATTTTACAGATGAATAATATAACAAAAATATTTCCAAAAGTGGTAGCAAATAAAAATGTGTCAATAAAACTATATAAAGGCGAAGTATTAGCTTTACTTGGTGAAAATGGAGCAGGTAAATCTACTTTGATGAATATTCTTTATGGATTATATAAACCAACAAATGGTGAGATTATTTTGGAAGGGAAAAAAGTAAAATTCAATTCTCCAAAGGATGCTATTAAAAATGGACTTTGTATGGTTCATCAACATTTTATGCTTATTGATAATTTGACTGTTACTGAAAACATTATTTTAGGAGAAGAACCATCCAAACTTGGTTTTCTTGTTGATTTAAAAAGAGCAAGAAAAGAAGTTTTAGAATTATCTAAAAAATTTGGACTGGATGTCCCAGTTGATGAAATTATAGAAAATTTACCTGTTGGATTACAACAAAGAGTAGAAATTTTAAAAGCTTTGTATAGAAAAGCAAAGATTCTTATTCTTGATGAACCAACAGCTGTTTTGACACCACAAGAAGTTGAATATTTCTTTAAGGTTGTTAAAAATCTACAATCAAATGGAGTTTCAGTTATAATAATAACTCATAAACTTGAAGAAGTTA